>Ga0114903_1000511_pt1 | contig 21656 bp, 19 predicted proteins | sample MalvirDeepMed_s2_FD_87289 | JGI IMG/M metagenome (GOLD analysis project Ga0114903, IMG submission 87289) | Marine viral communities from the Global Malaspina Expedition - Malaspina viral metaG DeepMed_s2 | ecosystem: Environmental > Aquatic > Marine > Oceanic | place: Mediterranean Sea... | reverse complement strand
CCCGCCCTCTGGGGCTGAGACACGAGGACCGATCCATGACCCGCACCGTCTATGTCAACGGAGAGTACCTGCCCGAGCACGAGGCCAGGGTGTCGATCTTCGATCGCGCCTTTCTCATGGCGGACGGGGTCTACGAGGTCACCAGCGTGCTGGACGGAAAACTTATCGACTTTGCCGGTCATGCGGCACGTCTGGAACGGTCGCTGAAAGAGCTCGACATGCGCGCGCCCTGCGACACCGATACGCTGCTCGAGATTCACCGCGAGCTGGTGCGCCTGAACGGGATCGAGGAGGGGCTGGTCTACCTGCAGGTCACGCGCGGCGCGCCCGGCGACCGCGATTTCGTCTTTCCCGACCCCGAAACCACCGAGCCGACGCTGGTGCTTTTCACGCAGAACAAACCCGGTCTCGCAGACAGCCCCGCGGCGAAGACCGGCATGCGGATCATCTCGATCGAGGATCAGCGCTGGGGGCGGCGCGACATCAAGACGGTGCAGTTGCTCTATCCGTCGATGGGCAAGATGATGGCGAAGAAGGCCGGCGCCGACGATGCCTGGATGGTCGAGGACGGCTTCGTCACCGAGGGCACCAGCAACAACGCCTATATCGTCAAGGGCAACAAGATCATCACACGCGCGCTCTCCAACGACATCCTGCACGGCATCACCCGTGCCGCCGTGCTGCGTTTCGCCCGCGAGGCGCAGATGGAGGTCGAGGAGCGGAATTTCTCCATCGAGGAAGCGCAGGCCGCCGACGAGGCCTTCGTCACCTCGGCCAGCGCCTTCGTCATGCCGGTGGTCGAGATCGACGGCGTGGCCGTGGGCGCAGGCACGCCCGGACGCCGCGCCGTGCGGCTGCGGGAAATCTACCTCGACGAAAGCCGCAAGGCCGCCGTGTAACCCGGTCAGAGCGCGATGCGCTGCCCGTCGCGGGCGAGGATCAGCGGCCCGTCCCAGGCCTTGCGCACCTCCGCGATCCAGTCGGCATCGGTGAATTCCGGCATCCCGTCGGGGACGAAGTGGTTCAGAACTAATTGCCGCACCCCCGCCAAGGCGGCGATTCGCCCGGCGTCTTCGGCGCTTGTGTGGCTGCGCAGGATGTGGCGGCGCAGACGGTCATCGCCATTGCCGAGCCGCGACAGCAGCAGGTCCACGCCCTGTGGCAGCAGCGCCTCGTGCACCAGCAGATCGGCGCCGGTCGAAAAATCGGCCAGCGCCGGCAGAAAGGCGGTGTCGCCGGAGAGCGCGACCCGACGGCCCGATCCGTCAAAGCGCAGGGCAAAGCTGTCGGGGATGGGCGGATGGTCGTTTCGCAAGGCGTCGATCCGCAGACCGTCCAGATCAAGCACCGGTCCCTCTGCAAGCTCCCGCAGGTCCACCAGCCGGGCCAGGTCGGGCCGTCCCTCGTCTGCGATGCGCAGGTCGATGTCGAAGGCCATCGAGGTCAGAAACCCTTGCCAGTAGGCATCGAGTCCCGGCGGCCCGACCACCGTCACTGGCCGGTTCAGCCCGGCCGTCCAGGCGGTGTGCAAGAGCGGGCCAAGCTCGAGGTAGTGGTCCGAATGCAGATGGGTAATGAGGATCAGGTCGAGCCCGGTCAGCGCCACGCCCTGGTCGCAGACCCCGCGCGCCGCGCCGAGGCCCGCATCGACCAGCACCGTCCGCCCGGCCAGCCGCATCAGGATCGACGTCGGCATCTGCGATCCGGGGCGGATCGCCGGCCCGCCCTTGGCGCCGAGGATCGCCACCCATGCTTCCGGTGCGGTCATGGCGCTCCCCCCCTGTTTCTCCGGTTTTCAAAAACCCTCGGGGGAGTCCGCCAGCGGCGGACGGGGGCAGAGCCCCCAGACCCCCTCAGCCGTCCTTGCGGACGTTTTCGGCAAAGCTCTTCTCGAACGCCTGCTGCTTGTCCGCACCGGCATCGGTCTGGTGGTTGGCTTTCCACTCGGCCATTGTCATGCCGTAGAACGCCTCGCGGCCCTCGTCCTTGGTCATCTCGATGCCGCGTTCGTTGGCGGCCTCCTGGTACCAGCGGCTCAGGCAGTTCCGGCAGAAGCCGGCGAGGTTCATCATGTCGATGTTCTGCACATCCGTGCGGTCTTCCATCAGGTGTTGGCGCAGGCGGCGGAAGGCGGCGGCTTCGAGTTCGATCCGGGTTTGGTCGTCCATGGTCTCTCTCCTTCGGGTCAATAGGCGCTGTCCTCCAGCGCGGCTTGCAGGATCGGGGCCAGCCTCCGGCCCCAGTGGCGCTGATGTTCCGCATCCTCGATCAGGTCGTTGCGCAGCTCGATCAGCGTGTTCATGCGCCCGTGCTGCAGTGCGTGGCGGTCGATCGCGTCGCCCGGCAGGTGGCCGGGGTAGGGCTGGTTGCGGCCCACGGTCAGGTCCGGTTCAGCCGCGAGTCTTGCGATCAGCGGGTCCGACAGCCGCGCATCCCAGGCGTGCAGGATGCCCACGTGCCAAGGCCGGCTGGGCCGGCTGCGCAACTGGCGGGTAAAGGAATGCACCGAGACGATCACCGTGTCGTCGCGCCGCGCCGCCAGCTCCGCGAGTGCGGCATGGTAGGGACGCCAGTAGGCGTCGAGCCGGCGGTCGCGCTCGGCGGCGTCGGCGTGGCGGTTGCCGGGGATGATCGACCCGTCGTAGAGCCGCATCAGCAGCGTCGGATCGTCCTCGCCGCGGTTGGGGTCGATCACCAGGCGCGAGAAATTCGACAGGATCGCCGGGCCGTCCAGCGCCTCGGCCAGCGCCTGCGCCACGCCCGCGGCGCCGACATCGTAGGCGATGTGGCGCGCCATGTCCGCTTCCGGCAGGCCCAAAGTCCCGCCCAGATCCGGCGGCACGGTATTGGCCGCGTGATCGCAGGTGACCAGCCAACGGCTTTTGCGTTCGAGGCCGATGATGCTAAAGGGATGATACGTCATGCAGGTGTCATTTCATTTCCCGATGACATAGAGGAGTTGCGCGGCGAAGGGAAATAGGCAATAACGCGGATGAGGTGTTAGCGGTAACGCCGCGCATGCATCAGGCCTGTCCGGCAGGCTTTGGTCCGACACTGACGACAGGGATTTGATCATGAAACGTATTCGCAATGTCAAAATCGTGGCCACTCTGGGCCCGGCCTCCTCGGATTACGCGATGATCCGTGCCCTGCACGAGGCCGGCGCGGATGTCTTCCGCCTCAACATGAGCCACGGCAGCCATGACGAGATCGCCGAGCGCCACAAGATCATCCGCCAGGTCGAGGAGGATTGCGAAAGCACAATCGGCATCCTCGCGGACCTGCAAGGCCCGAAACTGCGCGTCGGCGTCTTCGCCAACGGCGAGGAAGAGCTCGAGGAAGGCGCCGATTTCCGGCTCGACCTCGACCCGTCCGAGGGCGATGCGACCCGTGTGAACCTGCCGCATCCCGAAATTTTCGCGGCGCTGGAAAAGGGCGCTTCGCTCCTGGTCAACGACGGCAAGATCCGCCTCAAGGTCAAGAAATGCGGCAAGGACTTCGCCGACTGCACGGTCGTCACCGGCGGAACGATCTCGAACCGCAAGGGTGTCAACGTGCCGGACGTGGTGCTGCCGTTGGCGGCGCTGTCTGACAAGGACCGCAAGGACCTGGCCTTCGTCGCGGAACTGGGCGTCGACTGGCTGGCGCTGTCCTTCGTGCAGCGGCCCGAGGACGTCAACGAGGCGCGCGCGCTCTGCAAGGGCCGGGCGGCGATCCTGTCGAAGATCGAGAAACCGGCGGCGGTCAAGGCCTTCGATGCCATTCTGGCCGCCAGCGACGGCATCATGGTGGCGCGCGGCGATCTGGGTGTCGAATTGCCGGTGCAAAACGTGCCGCCCATCCAGAAACAGCTGATCCGCAAATGCCGCGCCGCCGCCAAGCCGGTGATCGTCGCGACGCAGATGCTGGAATCGATGATCGACAGCCCGATGCCCACCCGCGCCGAAGTCTCGGACGTGGCGACCGCCATCTACGAAGGCTCCGACGCCATCATGCTCAGCGCCGAATCCGCCGCCGGGTCCTACCCGGTCGAGGCGGTCACGACGATGAACAACGTCGCCATCGAGGTCGAGGCCGACCCGACCTACCGCGAGGTGATCGAGGCGTCGCGCACCGCCAAGCGCAACTCGGTGGCCGACGGCATCGTCGCCGCCGCCCGCGAGATTGCAGAGACCACCGACATCAAGGCGATCTGCTGTTTCACCCAGTCCGGCACCACCGCGCTGCTGGTGGCCCGCGAACGGCCGCGGGTGCCGATCCTGGCGCTGACCTCGCAGGAGGGCACGGCGCGGCGGCTGGCGCTGACCTGGGGCACCAACTGCGTGCAGACCGGCGTTCTGGAACGCTTCAAGGAGGCCGTGGTCAATGCCGCCCGCGAGGCGCGCCGGGGCGGTTACGCCACGGCGCAGGACCAGATCGTCGTGACCGCCGGGGTTCCCTTCAACACCGCTGGCACCACGAACATCCTGCGCGTCGCACCCTGTGATGAGCGGCTGATCTATCATACCGATCCCGGCTGACTTTTTCCCGGTTCCGGCGTATCCTGTCCCGACAGCAAAAGAGCAGGAGCCTTTTCGATGGAACCGGATTTGAGCCTCGTGCTGGGTCTTGTGATCGGGGTCTTCGCGATCCCGGCCATTGTATCGGCCATGTCCGACGGCCGCGCGCCGCGTGTCGCCTCGATCGCGGTGCTGATCTCGGGCGGGCTGATCGTATATGCGATCAATGCCAAGGAGGGCGGTTACCGGATGGGCGACGTTCCGAAGGTCATCTACCGGGTCGTCGGCCAGTTCACCGGCTGATCCGCCGCAGGCGGTCTCTGTCGCCAGAACGGTCTTGCATCCTTGCCCGACCGCGCCTATACGGCGGCTTCTTTCCGCGCGTCCGGCCCAAGTGGCATGCCGAGTCGCGCGTCCGACCGACCCAAAAGCAAGGAGACGGAAATGCCCAAGATGAAAACGAAATCGAGCGCCAAGAAGCGCTTCAAGGTGACGGCGACCGGCAAGGTCATGGCTGGCCAGGCCGGCAAGCGTCACGGCATGATCAAGCGCACCAAGAAGTTCATCCGCGATGCGCGCGGGACGACGACCCTGTCGGCCCCCGATGCAAAGATCGTCAAGGGCTACATGCCCTACGACCGCTGATAGACCCATCTGAAAAGGAGCCCTAGATCATGGCACGAGTCAAAGGTGGGACCGTCACCCACGCCCGTCACAAGAAAGTCACCAAGGCCGCCAAAGGCTACTATGGCCGCCGCAAGAACACCTTCAAGGTGGCCGCACAGGCCGTCGACAAGGCCAACCAGTACGCCACGCGCGACCGCAAGAACCGCAAGCGCAACTTCCGCGCCCTGTGGATCCAGCGGATCAACGCCGCCGTGCGCATGTACGACGACAGCCTGACCTATTCGCGGTTCATCAACGGCCTGGCGCTGGCCGGGATCGACGTGGACCGCAAGGTTCTGGCCGATCTCGCCGTGCACGAGCCCGAGGCGTTCAACGCCATCGCCGCTCAGGCCAAGGCCGCGCTGCCGGCCTAAGCCGCGCAGAGGCGTCACGGATCGGGGCCGCTCCTTCGGGGGCGGCTTTTTTTGTGGGACATTGGTCCGCGTGGCGCTTCTGTCCGCCGCCTGAATCCCGCTGCGCGATCAGGGGCGCCTTTCGCAACGCGTCGGGGCGCAGGTCGTCACCCGGTCTCTTCTTCCTTCCCGGATCGTGAGGAGACGCGACCGGATCGGACCGCGCCGGCTTTGCGCAGACGACGCGCGCCGACCGGCTCGAGCCTGCACCCTAGCGCGCCAGAGCCGGGTCCGCCCTGCGCAACGCCTCCTCGATCAGCGTCGCGATGCGGGCCGATCCTGCGGGCGAGGGATGGATGCGGTCGCGGGCAAAGAGCGACAGGTCGGTGGGCGACACCACATCGCCCATATCGACGTAGACGACGCCGGCATCCGCCGCCGCCATGCGCGCCGTGCGTCCGGCCATCTGGTCGTAGACGCGTCCGCAAGGCGTGCCGGCATAGCGCGGCGACGTGTAGTAATCGGCCCACAGCACCCGCACGCCCCGCGCCCGCAGCCCCGCAACCACCTCCGGGATCGCGCCGCTCTGGCCATCGGCCGAGATCAGACGGTTCAAGATCGCGCCGGTTTCCGTCCCCGAACAGCCGATGCCCAGGTCGTTGGCGCCGCCGTTCATCACCACCCAGCGTGCGCTCAGGCTTCTGACCTGGCGTGAGATGTCCAGCGGCCCGGACCCGGTCGATCCGGTCACGCTGGCGTAGGGCAGGGACACGTCGCCCACCGGCTGCGACAGCTGCTGCGCCAGCCGGTCCGCGACGCCCGCGTCCTGCCCGCGGTTCCAGGCCATGACCGAATCCCCGGCGACGACGATCCGCGCACCGTCCGGCACCCCGCGACCGCAGGCGGCGGTGAGCAGGACAAGAAAGAAAGCAGTGAACAGGCGCATGGGTGGGTCCTCTTTAACGGCACATCGTGAAAAGGTGATGCGCGGCGTCCATCCGGCAAGCGCCCGAGGTCGATTGTCATCTTCGGCGTTCGTGCGTCGCGGGTCTGGCGATCCGCCATGTCTTGTATTCAGCCGCCAGTCTGCTAACCCGTCCGGCAAGAACCGAAGGACCGCGCGATGGACGATCTCAAGCAGAAATACCTCTCCCGTATCGCCGATGCCGCCGACGAAGCGGCGCTCGAGGACATCCGCCTCGCCGCCGTGGGCAAGAAGGGCGAAGTGGCGCTGAAGATGCGCGAACTGGGCAAGATGAGTCCCGAGGAGCGCCAGACCGCGGGCCCCGCGCTCAACGCTCTGAAAGACGAGATCAATTCGGCCCTCGCCGCCAAGAAAGAGGCGCTGATGGACGCGGCGCTCGATGAACGCCTGCGCGGCGAATGGCTGGACGTCACCCTGCCGGGCCGGGCGCGGCCCATGGGCACCATCCACCCGATTTCCCAGGTGACCGAAGAGGTCACGGCGATCTTCGCCGACATGGGATTCTCGGTCGCCGAGGGGCCGCAGATCGACACCGACTGGTATAATTTCGACGCTTTGAACATCCCCGGCCATCATCCCGCACGGGCCGAGATGGACACGTTCTACATGCACCGTGCGGAGGGTGACGACCGCCCGCCGCATGTGCTGCGCACCCATACCTCGCCGGTGCAGATCCGGCACATGGAAAAGCACGGCGCGCCCTGCCGGATCATCGCGCCGGGCCGGGTCTACCGCGCCGATTACGACCAGACCCACACGCCGATGTTCAACCAGGTCGAGGGTCTGGCGATCGACCGCGACATCTCCATGGCGAACCTCAAGTGGGTGCTCGAGGAATTCTTCGCCGCCTTCTTCGAGGTCGACGGCATCAAGACCCGTTTCCGCGCCTCGCATTTCCCCTTCACCGAACCCTCGGCCGAGGTCGACATCCAGTGTTCCTGGGTGGACGGCCAGCTTAAGATCGGCGAAGGCGACGGCTGGCTCGAAGTGCTGGGCTCGGGCATGGTGCATCCGCACGTGCTGCGTTCCGGCGGTGTGGACCCGGAGCAGTGGCAGGGCTTTGCCTTCGGCATGGGGATCGACCGGATCGCGATGCTGAAATACGGCATCCCCGACCTGCGGGCCTTCTTCGACAGCGACCTGCGCTGGCTGCGGCACTACGGTTTCGCGTCTTTGGATGTGCCGACCCTGCACGGCGGGCTGTCGCGCTAGGCGCGTCGCTCCCGGCCATCCGTAGTGTGGGTTTCAAACCCACCCTCGCTCAGTAGGGCACCCGCCACGCCCGCGTCTTCGGCGCATCCACCTGCGCGAGGCCTGACTCGTCCAGCAGCCGCGTCACCTCTTCCTCCAGCAGCCGCTCGTCGGCGGTGCCGCGGATCGGCACCCGCCCCGGCTCCAGCAGCAACGGGGCGGCCAGCGGCGTCACCCGGTCCAGCGCCATGTGGTCGATGCGGTCGCCCACCCGCGCGCACATCTCGCGGATGCGCGAGAAATCCACGAGGCCGCGCATCGCCTCTTCGCGGGTGATCTGCATCAGCAGGTGGTCGGGGTCGTATTTCAGCAGCGTGTCGTACAGGATATCCGACGACATGGTCGCCTGCCGCCCGGTCTTGCGCTGGCCGCCCAGGTTGCGCTCAATCAGCCCGGCGATGGTGGCGCTGGCGCGGAAGGTCCGCTTCATCAGCGCATTGCTGGCCAGCCAGCCGTCCAGCCCCGCTTCGAGCGCGGCAAGGTCGAAGAGCGGCGCGGGGTCCGTCACCGCATCCAGGCCCCAGATCAGCGTGGCGTAGTCCGTGGCGACGAAGCCCATGGGCGCCAGCCCCATCTCCTCCATCCGCTTGGTCAGCAAGAGCCCCAGCGTCTGCATCGCGTTGCGCCCGGCGAATCCGTAGGCGACCAGTTGCTGGCGCCCGTCATGCGGAAAGCTCTCGATCAGCAGGCGGCCCGGCTCCGGCAGGCGGCTGACCTTGCGCTGCAACGACAGCCAGTCGGCGGTGTGGGCGGGCAGCTCGGGCCAGCCGGCCTGCTGGAACATCTGCGTGATCCGCGCCGAGAGCTGCGTCGAAGTGGCGAACTTGGTGCCCATGAAGGTGGCGATCTTGGGCTTGCGGCCGGGATCGCGGCTGACCTCCACCACCAGTTCGCGCAGCCCCTCGTAGCGCACCACCTGCCCGCCGATCAGGAAGGTGTCGCCCTTGCTCAGCGACGCGGCAAAGCCTTCCTCGACCTCGCCCAGCGGCGTGCCGCCGCGCCCGCGCATCCGCACCTTGAGCGTGTCGGTGTCCTGAATCGTGCCGATGTTCTGCCGGATCCGCGCTGCGGACCGCGGATCGCGCAGCTGCCACTGCCCGTCCGCGCGCTGCGCCAGGCGCTTCCACTGGTCATAGGCTCGCAGCGCATAGCCGCCGGTGGCGCAGAAATCGAGGCAGGCGTCGAACTCCGCCCGGCTCAGCCCCGCATAGGCCCCGGCGCTTGTCATCTCGGCATAAAGCGCATCTGCATCAAAGGGCCCGGCACAGGCGGCGATCAGGATATGCTGGCAAAGCACGTCGCGCGGGCCGGGGCCGCGCGGCGCGCCGTCAAGGTCGCGGTCGCGCACCGCCTGCAAGGCAGCCACGCATTCCACCACCTCGAACCGGTTGGCGTGCACAAGCAGTGCCTTGCTGGGCGCGTTGTAACGGTGGTTGGCACGGCCTATGCGCTGCACCAGCCGCTTGACGTTCTTCGGCGCCCCGACCTGGATCACCAGGTCCACATCGCCCCAGTCGATGCCCAGATCAAGGCTGCCGGTGCAGACGATGGCCCGAAGCTGCCCCGCCACCATCGCCGCCTCGACCCGCTCGCGCTGCGCCCGGTCAAGGCTGCCGTGATGGATGCCGATGGGCAGATCCTCTTCGTTGGCAAGCCACAGGTTGCGAAAGAAAAGCTCCGCCTGCGCGCGGGTGTTGTGAAAGATCAGCGTCGTGCGGTGCCGCTTCACTTCGCGCAGCACCGCCGGGATCGCATAGGCCGCGCCGCCCCCGGCCCAGGGCGGGGCCTCTTCGGTCACCAGCATCGAGATGTCGGGCTCCGGCCCCGGATCGGCGGTGAGGATCGCGCAAGGTTCGGGATGCTTCGCCATCAGCGCCGCGATGGCTGCGGGGTCATCGACCGTCGCCGACAGCCCGACCCGCCGCAGGCCGGGGCACAGCGCGTCAAGCCGCGCCAGCGCCAGCATCAGCTGGTCGCCGCGTTTTGACTCTGCCAGCGCGTGGATCTCGTCGATGACGACACGCTGCACCCCCGCGAACATCCGCGGCGCGTCTTCGTAAGAGGTCAGCAAGGCCAGCGATTCCGGCGTCGTCAGCAAGATGTGCGGCGGGTCGGCGCGCTGGCGTTTCTTGACATGGGACGAGGTGTCGCCGGTGCGATCCTCCACCCGGATCGCAAGCCCTGCCTCGTCGATGGGCGTGCGCAGGTTGCGCTTGATGTCCGCAGCCAGGGCCTTGAGCGGGCTGACATACAGCGTGTGCAGCCCCGGCGCGGGCGCCGCGCCAAGCTCCGCCAGCGACGGCAGGAACCCGGCCAGCGTCTTGCCGCCGCCCGTCGGCGCGATCAGCAGCAGCGCCGCCTCGTCCTTGCGCGCCAGCATATCGCGCTGGTGCGGATGCAGCTGCCAGCCGCGCGTGTCGAACCACGCTTCGAGGGAATGCGGTAAATCCACCATGGGCCAGAGATACCGCGCCATGAACAAAAGGCAAACACCCTTGCACCGCCGCCCCGGCGCGCGCCTCCGCAGCGGCTCGGAAAACCGCGCATGCCCGCACCGACCGCCCGCCGGACGGCACCGCAAACGGTCGGACATCCCCGACACCTCGCTTTGCCGACCCACACCCGCGCTCCCATCTTCTCTGGTTTCCAATAACCCTCGGGGGAGTCCGCCAACGGCGGACGGGGGCAGCGCCCCCCTGCAACGCCTGCCAAACCGCTTTCCTTTGCCGCCCCGATCCGGTTCAGTTGCGGCCAGGGAGGCACCACATGCTGCAGGGCATCCGCATCATCGAATTCGAGGCGCTGGGGCCCGCGCCCTTCGCCGGCATGCTGCTGGCCGATCTGGGGGCCGAGGTCATCGTCGTGCACCGCAAGGGCGCAACGCCCACGCCCGGCAAGCCAGAGCCGAACCTCTTGGATCGCGGCAAGCGTTCCATCGCGCTCGACCTCAAGGCACCGGGCGACCTCGCCACCGCTCAGGCGCTGATCCGTTCGGCGCAGGGCCTGACAGAAGGCCTGCGGCCCGGCGTGATGGAGCGGCTGGGGCTTGGCCCGGAGGCGGCGCAGGCGCTGAACCCCGCGCTGGTCTACGGGCGCATGACCGGCTGGGGTCAGACCGGCCCGCGCGCCCATCAGGCAGGGCATGACCTGAATTACCTCGGTCTGTCGGGCGCGCTTTTCTACGCCGGTCTGCCGGGGCAGGTGCCGGGCGTGCCGCCGACGCTGCTGGGCGACCTGGGCGCCGGAGCCATGTACCTGGCGGTGGGTATGCTGGCGGGGCTCTTGCGCGCGAAGGAGACGGGGCAGGGCACGGTGGTGGACGCCGCCATCGTCGACGGGGCCTCGCATCTCATGGCGCTCTTGGTGTCGATGCAGGGGCAGTTTTCGCAGACGGCGCGCGGGCAATCGCTGCTCGACGGGCCGCACTGGTCGCGCTGTTACGCATGCGCCTGCGGCGGGCATATCGCCGTGCAGTGCCTGGAGCCGAAGTTCTACGCCCTCTTCCTCGACCGGCTGGGCCTGGACGACGACCCGGCCTTCGCGGAGCAGTTCGACGCGCGGCAATGGCCGGCGCAGACCGCGCGGCTGGAGGCGCTATTCGCCAGCGAACCCCGTGCCCATTGGCAGGCGTTTTTCGATGGGACCGATGCCTGCGTTGCGCCGGTGCTGTCGCCGGCCGAGGCGCAGGTCGATCCGCATATCGCGGCGCGCGGGATCTGGCGGGACGGTGCGCCCGCATCCGCGCCGCGCTTCGACGGGCGGGCGCTTCCACACGCGCCCGTGCCGCCTGCACGCGGGGCGGATACACAGGCAATCCTTCGGGAGTTGAAGGCAGGTGGATGGACATGAAAGCTCACGATTTCGGCGCGCTGCTCGGCGCGCGCTACTCCTGCCGGGGCTACAGGCCCGACCCGGTCCCGCAAGAGGTGATCGCCGCGGTCCTGCGCGATGCGCAAGCCGTGCCGTCGTGGTGCAATTCCCAGCCCTGGCAGGTCACCGTCTGCGGCACCGAAGAAACCGACCGCCTGCGCGCGGCGCTCACCGAAGCGGCGCAGTCGGGCGCGCACACTGGCAGCGACGTGACCTTTCCCACCGCGTACGAGGGCATTTACCGCGACCGCCGCCGCACCTGCGGCTGGCAGCTTTACGGCGCAGTGGGGGTCGAAAAGGGCGACCGCGCCGGATCGGCCCGCCAGAGCCTCGAGAATTTCCGGCTGTTCGGCGCACCGCACATGATGCTGGTGACGACGCCCAAGGCACTGGGCCCCTACGGTGTGCTGGATTGCGGCGCCTTCGTCACGGCGGTGCTGCTGGGGCTGACCGCGCGGGGCCTGGGCGGCATCGCCATGGCCTCGGTCGCGGGGTTCTCGCCGCTGCTACGCGACTGGTTCGATGTGGCTGCGGATCGCGACGTGCTCTGTGGCATCGCCTTCGGTCATCCGGACCCGGACCACCCCGCGAACGGCTTTCGCACCGAACGTGCGCCGCAGGCCGAGGTGGTCGACTGGCGCTGGTAGAGGGCTTCAGGCCTCTTCCAGCCGGTCCGTCGCTGGTGGAGGCGTCGGACTGAGCGCGCAGAGCCGGGCGTAAAGGTCGTCGTCCAGCGCATAGTCCATTCCTGTGAGCGACGGTGCCACCTGTGCGGCGTTGCGCGCCGACAGGATCGGCACCGGGCGAGCGGCGTGATGCGCGACCCAGGCCACCGCCAGCGTCGCCGGGTCGGTGCCCAGCTCCTGCGCCAGCGCCACCAGCCCGTCCGCGGCGTCCTGCATGTAGGGCAGACCGTAGCGTGCGGCGTATCTTTCATCTTCGGTCAAACGCCCGCCATTGGCGCCCGAGGCGTACTTCCCGGTCAGAAGCCCGCCACCCAGGGGCGAATAGGGCACCGGCAGGATGCCTTCCGAGGCGCACATCGGCAGGATCTCGACCTCGGCCTGGCGTTTCACGAGGTTGTACATGGGCTGGATCACGTCGATCCGGGTGCCCATCTCCGCCGCCACCGCCTGCGCCTTCATCACCTGCCAGGCGGCGTAGTTCGACACGCCGATATGCCGGATCAGGCGGCGTTGCTGCAGATCGGCCAGCGTCTCGAAGGTCTCGGCCAGCGGCGTGTCGTCGTCCCAGCGGTGCATGTAGAGCAGATCGACCGAATCCATGCCGAGCCGCCAGCGGCTTTCGTCGAAGGTCTTGAGGATGTTGTCGCGCGACGCGCCGCCCTTGTACCCTGCCTTGGTGGCGATAAAGAGCGCATCACGCTCGGGCCGGGCGAATTCCCCCAGCAGGTTTTCGGACGAGCCGTCAGTGTAGACATGCGCGGTGTCGAAATGCGCGATGCCCGCGGCGCGGCAGGCGTCGAACATGGCGCGGCTGTCAGCGGCATCGGCGCGGCCGCCGAACTGCATCGTGCCGAAGGCGAAGGGCGCGACGGCCGTGCCGTCATGTGTGGTCAGGTCCGGGGTCATGGCCGCAGCTTACGCGCTGCGCGGACGCTTGGGAACGGGAAGATGGCGATCAGAGCCGCCAAAGCGGGGTACTCGTCGCGGTTTGCATACGGCTATCCTTGTGAGCACGGCCAAGGCACCGGATCCCACGCCGCCGTCCGGGTGTCCCGGTGTACCGACACGACACGGCTTTGCGAAACGAAACCGCCCCCGCAGCGACCTGCGAGGGCGGAGTTTTCCGATGCCGCGTCAGGGCGGCCGATCCGGCTACGATCAGTTCGGGATCTCGCCGGTCAGGCCTTCGACGTAGAAATCCATGCCCAGCAGGTCGCCGTCCGACGCGGTTTCGCCCTCGGCCAGCCAGACGCTGCCGTCCTGCCTGTTGATCGGGCCGGTGAAGGGATGGTACTCGCCCGAGGCGATGGACTCCTTCAGCGCCAGCGCTTCGTCCTTGACCTCTGCGGGCACGGCGTCGGTGATCTCGCCGATGCCGACCATGCCCGGGCCGATGCCGTCCCAGGTGTCGGTCGACTCCCAGGTGCCGTCCATCACCGCCTTGACGCGGTCGATGTAATAGGGCGCCCAGTCGTCGATGATCGAGCTCACGCGCGGCATCGGGGCATATTCCGCCATGTCCGACGCCTGGCCGAAGGTGATGACGTTGCCGGCTTCCTGTGCCGCGGCCTGCGGTGCGGTGGAATCGGTGTGCTGCAGGATCACATCGTTGCCATTCTCGATCAGCGCGCGGGCGGCGTCGGCCTCTTTCGCCGGATCGAACCAAGTGTAGGCCCAGACCACCGAGAATTCGACGTCCGGGTTGACCTTCTTGGCGTGCAGGTAGGCAGAGTTGATGCCGCGGATGACCTCGGGGATCGGGAAGGAGGCAATGTAGCCGATCTTGTTGGTCTCGGTCATGCTGCCCGCGATGTGGCCCTGGATGGCGCGGCCTTCGTAGAAGCGCGCGGAATAGGTGCTGACGTTGTCGGCGCGCTTGTAGCCGGTGGCGTGTTCGAACTTCACGTCCGGAAACTTTTCCGCCACGGCGATGGTCGGGTCCATGTAGCCGAAGGAGGTGGTGAAGATGATGTCGGCGCCCGACAGCGCCATCTGGGTGATCGCGCGTTCGGCATCGGCACCCTCGGGCACGCTTTCCTGGTAGACGGTCTCGACGGCATCGCCGAATTCTTCCTCGACGGCGAGGCGGGCCTTGTTGTGCTCGTAGGTCCAGCCGCCGTCGCCGATCGGGCCGACGTAGATGAAGCCGGCCTTGACCGGCTCACCGTCGGTCTGGGCAAAGGCGGCGGTGGCGGCGAGTGTCGCGGCGGCGACGCTGGTGAAAAGGGTTCTGCGGTTCATGGTAACTCCCTGAAGTGGTCGGTTTTGCTTGGCCTCAGGATGAGGCGTGGAACGGACGGCCAAGGCAGGCGGGTGCGCCATGGATCCCCCGGGCCGAGATGAGAACGAGCACGAGAATGGTTATCAGATAGGGCGAGGTGGACAAGAGCTCGACCGGGACACGGGCGCCCGCGGCCTGCAGGTTCAGTTGCAGCACGGTGACGCCGCCGAATAGATAGGCACCGATCAGCACCCGGCCCGCCCGCCAGGAGGCGAAGACCACGATGGCGAGGGCGATCCAGCCCGCGCCGGCGGTCATGCCTTCGGTCCATTGCGGCACGCGCACGAGGCTCAGGTAGGCGCCGCCCAGCCCCGCGCAGGCGCCGCCGAAGAAGATCGCCATGAGCCGGATACGCACGACCTTGTAGCCAAGCGCATGGGCGGCGTCATGGCTTTCGCCCACCGCGCGCAGGATCAGTCCGGCGCGGGTGAACTTGAGGAAGGCCCAGACCGCGGCGACCAAAGCGAGGCTCAGGTAGACCATGATGTCATGGGAAAAGAGCATCCGCCCCAGCACCGGCAGGTCGCCCAGCAGCGGGATGTCGAGCTTGGGCAGGGTCGGGCTTTTCATCCCCTCGTAGGGTTTGCCGATCAGTGCCGACAGCCCCAGCCCCACCAGCGTGAGGCCCAGCCCCGTCGCCACCTGGTTCGACAGGAACACCTGCGTGAGTACCCCGAAACTGAGCGACAGCACCGCCGAGGCCAGCGCCGCGGCGGCAAAGCCAAGGACAGGCGAGCCGGTGTTCACCGCGACGGCAAAGCCCACCACGGCGCCGGTGATCATCATGCCCTCGACCCCGAGGTTCAGAACGCCGGATTTCTCCACCACCATCTCGCCGATGGCGGCGAGCAGGATCGGCGTGGCCGAAACCATGATCGAGGCCACGAGGAGGATCGGATTGATCGAGCCTAGATCCATGCGCGTGCTCCGTGGCGGGCGTGGGAGGGGGCGCTGCCCCCGTCGCCTGCGGCAACTCCCCCGAGGTATTTGGAAACCGGAGAACGGGGGGTCATGCGGGTTCCTTCCGGCCGAGGGACAGGCGGAAGTTGGTGAAGACGTCGGTGGCCAGCAGGAAGAACAGCAGCATGCCCTGGAAAAGCTGGATCGCGGCCCCCGGCACGCCCAGCATCAGCTGCGCCAGTTCGCCGCCGATGTAGGTCAGCGCCATCAGCAGGCCCGCCAGCAGGATGCCCACCGGATGCAGGCGGCCGAGGAAGGCGACGATGATCGCGGTAAAGCCGTAGCCCGAGTTGAAGTCGATGCTGATCTGGCCGGCGGGGCCGGTGACCTCGAAAAGCCCCGCCATGCCCGCCAGCGCGCCCGAGATGCCGAGGCAGAGGATCACGATGCGCGCCGGGTTCACGCCCGCAAAGCGCGCGGCGCGCGGCGCCTCGCCGGTGAGGCGGATGTTGAACCCCTGAATGTGCCGCGACATCAGCACGTAGGCGAGGATCACCGCGATGAAGGCAAAGGCCACGCCCCAGTGCATGCCGGTGCCGGAGATCAATTCGGCATTATGGGCGGCGGGCCATTGCTTGAAATTGCGGCTGCCGGGAAAGCCCATGCCTTCCGGGTTGCGCAGAAGGTTCGAAGCGACCGAGGCCAGCAGGTTCTCGGCCACGTAGACCAGCATCAGCGACACGAGGATCTCGTTGGTGCCGAAACGCACCTTCAGCAGCGCCGGGATCATCGCCCAGGCAAAGCCGCCGAGCGCGCCGCAGAGGATCATAAGCGGGAAGATCAGCACGCTGTCGGCGGGGTAGAGCGCGAGGCCCGCCCCGGCGCCGCAGATGGCACCCATGATGTATTGCCCCTCGGCGCCGATGTTCCAGATGCCGGCGCGGAAGCCGATCGACAGACCGATGGCGATGAGGATCAGCGGCCCGGCCTTGACCAGCAGCTGCGGCCGGGTGAAGCCCGCGAATTGCGGGTTGAAGAGCGGATCCCAGAAGATCGTGCGGATCGCCTCCAGCGGATCGGTGCCGAGAAAGGCGAACATGATGCCGCCGACGAGCATGGTCAGCAGCACGGCCAGCACCGGCGTCAGCAGCGTCCAGAGCTGCGAGGGCTGCGGGCGTTTCTCGAGGCGGATCATGGGCGCGGCCTCCGGGGGCGGGGGCAAGACTTTTGGAAAAAGTCTTGCCGCGCGTTTTCCGAAAACGCGCGCATGCGGGGTGTCGGGTCATTCCGCCACATGCGCCACCTCCATGTCATGGGCGCCGCCCATCATCAGGCCGATCTTCTCGATGCTGAGGGCGGCGACGGGGTGGATGGTCGACAGCCGGCCTTCGTTCAGCGCGCCGAAGCGGTCGGAGATCTGCATGAGCTCGTCCAGGTCCTGGCTGATGCAGAGGATCGCCGCGCCCTCGGCGGCGAGGTCCAGCAACGCCTGGCGGATCGCGGCGGCGGCGGCGGCATCGACACCCCAGGTGGGCTGGTTCACCACCAGCACCCGGGGCCGCTGCAGGATCTCGCGGCCGATGACGAATTTCTGCAGATTTCCGCCCGAAAGCGCCCGGGCGGCGGTGCCGGGACCGGGGGTGCGCACGTCGAACTGCGCGATCACCTTCTCGGCGAAGGCGCGGGCCTTGGGCCAGCTGATCAGGCCGTTCGACACCAGGCCCTCGCGCCGCGCCGCGGTCAGCACGCCGTTCTCGATCAGGCTCATGTTGGGGGCCGCGGCGTGGCCCAGACGTTCCTCGGGCGCCGAGAGCAGCCCGGCGTCGCGGCGCGCCACCGGATTGGCGCGGCTGATATCCTGTCCGTCAAGCCGGATCGTGCCCGCCGGGGCCAGCCGCTCGCCCGAGAGCGCCGCCAGCAATTCGTCCTGGCCGTTGCCCGCGACGCCGCCCAGCCCGAGCACCTCGCCTGCGCGCAGCTCGAAGGTGATGTCGCGCAGGGGCGTGCCGAAGGCGCCCGGCGCGGGCAGCGACAGGTTGCTGACGCTCAGGATCACCGCGCCGGGGTCGTGGGCGCGGGCCTCGGGTGTGGCAAAGCTGGCGCCGACCATCATCTCGGCCAGTTCGCGCGCGGATTTTTCGGCCGGGGTGCAGGTGTCGACCTTCTTGCCCAGCCGCAGGATCGTCGCGGTGTCGCAGAGGCTGCGGATTTCCTCGAGCTTGTGCGAAATATAGAGGATCGAGGTGCCTTCGGATTTCAGCTTGCGCAGGGTCTCGAACAGGATTTCCACCTCCTGCGGGGTCAGCACCGAGGTCGGTTCGTCCATGATCAGCAGGCGCGGGTCCTGCAGCAGGCAGCGGATGATCTCGACCCGTTGCCGTTCGCCCGCCGACAGCGTGCCCACGAGCCGCGAAGGATCGAGCGGCAGGCCGTAATTCTCGGACACCTCGCGGATCTGGCGCGCGAGGTCGCGCGGCTTGGGCGGGTCTTCCATGCCCAGGGCCACGTTTTCCGCCACGTCGAGCGCGTCGAAGAGAGAGAAATGCTGGAACACCATGGCGACGCCGGCGCTGCGCGCGGCGCTGGGCCGGGGCGGGGCGAAGGGGGCGCCGTTCATCTGCATTTCGCCGCGATCGGGCGCCACGAGGCCGTATATGATCTTGACCAGCGTCGATTTGCCCGCGCCGTTTTCGCCCAGCAGCGCGTGAATCTCGCCGGTGCCGATGTCGAAGGACACATCGTCATTGGCGATGACGCCGGGATAGGCCTTGGTCAGGCCCCTGAGACGGAGGAGTGGGTCGGCCACCGGTCGCTGTCCTTGTCGTGCAGGTCATTGAGTAGCCGCGCGGCAACGCCGAGGGCAAGGGCTTGGGGGTGCTTTCCAAGGTGTTTCTGCCCAATCGGGCAGCAGATGCGCGCGATCTGGGCATCCGCATGGCCCAAGTTGCGCAACCGGCTGCAAAAACGCGCCCACTTGGTGTCCGACCCGATTACCCCGGCAGAGGCGAAATCGTGCTGCAAAAGCGCGTGGCAGAGCGCGAAATCCAGCGCATGGCTGTAAGTCAGCACCAGGTGGTGCGCGGCGCGGGGCGCGCGCGGCACCAGCAGGGCGGGATCGGTTGCTGGCAGAACGGTGACGGTGTCGGAGACGTCGGGCGGAAAGCGCTCGGGCGCGGTGTCGATCCAGGTGATCGCAAGGTCGGGCAGGGGGGCCAGTACCGAGACGAGCGCGCGGCCCACGTGACCCGCGCCCCAGATCCAGACGGGGATCGCGGGGGTCGAGACCGGTTCGACCATCCAGCCCTGCACCAGCTGCGGTGACGGCCGTTCGCCGCGGGCGCGGGCGCGGTCGAGGAGGCGGACCACGGCCAGCGGCTGCGGGCCGGGACCGCGGGCAATCACGGCCCGCCCGTCGAGGTTTGCGATGGCTTCGGCGGTCCAGTGTTCGGTGAGCAGGGTCACCGCCCCGCCGCAGCACTGGCCGAGCGCCGGGCCCAGCGGGTGGCGCGTGAGGCCGGTGGTGGACAGCGCCGCCTTCGCCGCGGCGAATTCCAGCGCCCCGCCGCCTATGGTGCCAGACTGTCCGCCCTCCCAGACCAGCATCGCCGCCCCAACCTCGCGCGGGGCCGAGCCGGCGGTGGCGGCGACCACGACGCGGGCGACGATGCCGTGCGCCGCGACGGCGGCGCGAAGCTGGGCGAGGTCGAAGCTCATGCGCGCTGCCCCGGCGCGTCGCCCGTTGCGGGCGGGGGCCTCCGGCGGGAGGTTTTTTGGCAAGATGAAGCCCGGGGTTGCGCGTCACCTGCGGGCCGATGCGCGAGACGGGGAGGTTTTTCAGTCATCGTTCTGCATCCGGCGGATGGCGCGCAGCACCCGTTCGGGTGTGGCAGGCGCGTCGAGGGCCGGGTAGGCAGTACCGCAGGCGGCCACCGCGTCCGACAGCGCCATCAGGACCGAGATGCCGAGCATGAACGGCGGCTCGCCCACGGCTTTGGAGCGGTAGACCGTATCCTCGGTGTTGCGCCCGTCCCAGAGCGCCACGTTGAAGACAGGCGGCCGGTCCGAGCAGGCGGGAATCTTGTAGGTCGAGGGCGCGTGGGTGCGCAGGCGGCCTTCGGAATCCCAGACCAGTTCCTCGGTCGTCAGCCAGCCCGCGCCCTGTACGAAACCGCCCTCGATCTGGCCGCGGTCGATCGCCGGGTTCAGCGAGGCGCCGCAGTCGTGCAATATATCGGTGCGCAGGATGCGGTATTCGCCGGTGAGGGTGTCCACCACCACCTCGGAACAGGCCGCGCCATAGGCGAAGTAGAAGAACGGCCGGCCCAAACCGCGGATGCGGTCCCATTGCAGCTTTGGCGTCCGGTAATATCCGGTTGCCGACAGGCTGATGCGCGCCTGGTAGCAGATCTGCGCGGCCTCGGCGAAGGGTATGCGGTTGCCGCCGACGTGCACGAGGCCATCGGCAAAGCGCACGTCCGATGGGTCGTCCTGGTGCACCTTGGCAAGATGCGCGGCCATGCGGTCGCGGATCGTGTCGCAGGCGGCCTGCACGGCCATGCCGTTGAGGTCCGACCCCGACGAGGCGGCGGTGGCCGAGGTGTTGGGCACCTTGCCGGTGTCGGTGGCGGTGATCTTCACGTTGCCGGTGTCGATGCCGAAGCGCGCGGCGGCGACCTGGGCGACCTTCTGGAACAGCCCCTGGCCCATTTCCGTGCCGCCGTGGTTCATCTGCACCGATCCGTCCTGGTAGACATGAACCAGCGCGCCCGCCTGGTTGAGGTGGGTAAGCGTGAAGGAGATGCCGAATTTCACCGGGGTGAGGGCGATCCCCTTCTTCAGGACCGGATTGGCGGCGTTCCAGTCGGCGACGGCGGCGCGGCGTGCGGCGTAATCGCAGGTCTCTGCCAGCCGGTCGGTCAGTTCGTGCAGGATGAAATCGGTGACCGGCTGGCCGTAGGGTGTGGTCTGGGCCGCGTCCGGCTGCACCGGGGCCGGGGATGGCGGCACCATGCCGACGGCGCCGCGGCTGGCGAGGTCGGCGTCTCCGCCATCGGTCCGGGCCGGCGTTTCGGACGCCGGGGCCGGTGCCGGAGCCGGGGCGGGCGTGCCCTTGCGCGGGGTGTAATAGTTGCTCCGACGCACTTCGAGCGGGTCGCGGCCCAGCGCGTGCGCCACGTGATCCATCACCCGTTCGATGCCCAGCATCCCCTGCGGGCCGCCGAACCCGCGGAAGGCGGTGGCGCTGGCGGTGTTGGTGCGCAGGCGGTGGCTCTCGATCCGGGCATGTGGCAGGTGATAGGCGTTGTCGGCGTGCAGCATGGCGCGGTCGGCCACCGGCAGCGACAAGTCCTGCGCCCAGCCGCAGCGGGCGTACTGGACGAACTCCACGCCCGAGAGCCGCCCGTCATCGTCGAAACCGGCGCGGTACTCGATGCGGAAATCGTGGCGCTTGCCGGTGATGACCATGTCGTCGTCGCGGTCGTAGCGCATCTTGCAGGGCCGTCCGGTCAGGTTTGCGGCCACCGCGCAGGCCACCGCCAGCGCGTTGCCCTGGCTTTCCTTGCCGCCGAAGCCGCCGCCCATGCGCCGGGTCTCGATCCGTACGGCATGCATCGGCAGCCCGAGCGCGTCGGCGACCTTGTGCTGGATCTCGGTCGGGTGCTGGGTCGAGCTGTGCACGACCATGTCGCCGCCTTCCTGCGGCAGGGCGAGTGCTGCCTGTCCTTCGAGATAGAAATGCTCCTGCCCGCCCATCTCGAGGCTGCCCTCGACGATGTGCGGGGCGTCGTCCAGCGCCTCGTCCACGTCGCCCTTGGTCCAGATCCGCGGGCCGTCCTCGAACCGGCTGTCAGCGGCGAGTGCGTCCTCGATGCTCAGGATCGCGTCGCGTTCCTGGTAGCGGATCTCGGCCAGCCTTGCCGCGCGGCGAGCGGTGAGGTGGGACCGCGCGACCACCAGGAACACCGGCTGTCCGTGGTAGTGGATCGTGTTGCCCGAGAGCAGCGGTTCGTCATGGGCCGAGGGCGAGACATCGTTGGCATGGGGCAGGTCGGCGGCTTCGAGCACCGCGACGACGCCGGGCGCGGCGCGCACGGGCGCGAGGTCGATGCCGGTGATCCGCCCCGCCGCGATAGTGGCCAGGCCGAAGGCCAGGTGCAGCGTGTT
>Ga0114903_1000507_pt1 | contig 21780 bp, 22 predicted proteins | sample MalvirDeepMed_s2_FD_87289 | JGI IMG/M metagenome (GOLD analysis project Ga0114903, IMG submission 87289) | Marine viral communities from the Global Malaspina Expedition - Malaspina viral metaG DeepMed_s2 | ecosystem: Environmental > Aquatic > Marine > Oceanic | place: Mediterranean Sea... | reverse complement strand
GTGCAGCGGATCTGGACGAAGACGCAGGTGGTCATGGCATTCCTCTCAGGAGTCGCCCCGCAATCTGGCACATCCGCACCGCGGGCCACAATGTCGAAATCCGCCCCCTTGGCGCGGGCGCCCTGCCCCCCTATAAGCCCGCTCAAGAGCTTCAGGAGACGCCCATGCGCACCGCCACCGTCACCCGCAAGACCGCCGAGACCGAGATCACCGTGACGCTCGACCTCGACGGCACCGGCCGGTACGACAACCGGACCGGCGTCGGGTTCTTCGACCACATGCTGGACCAGCTGGCGCGCCATGCGCTGATCGACCTGACCGTGCGCGCCACCGGCGACCTCCATATCGACGACCACCACACGGTCGAGGACACCGGCATCACCATCGGACAGGCCCTCACCGAAGCCCTTGGCGACAAGACCGGCATCCGCCGCTACGGCGCCTGCCTGCTGCCCATGGACGATGCGCTGGTGCGCTGCGCGCTGGACCTCTCCGGCCGGCCCTACCTCGTCTGGGACATGGCGATGCCCACGGACAAGATCGGCACCTTCGACACCGAACTGGTACGCGAATTCTTCCAGGCCCTGTCGGTGCATGGCGGCATCACCCTGCACGTCGAGGCGCTGAACGGCTTCAACAGCCACCACATCGCCGAGGCCACCTTCAAATCCGTGGCGCGCGCCTTGCGCGAGGCGCTCGAGACCGATCCGCGCATGGCCGAGGCGATCCCGTCCACCAAGGGCGCGCTCTGACCCTCCGCCCTTGACCCCCGCTCAGGAAACCGGCACTCCGACGCCGGAGCAACAACAGGCGACCCGATGCTGACAGCGATCATCGACTACGAATCCGGCAACCTGCACTCCGCCGACAAGGCGTTCCGCAAGATGGCCCGCGAAGTCGGCGCGGGGACCGTCATCGTGACCTCGGATGCCGACAGCGTCGCCCGCGCCGACCGCATCGTGCTACCCGGCGACGGCGCCTACCCCGCCTGCGCCGCGGCGCTCCGCACCAAGTCCGGCCTCTACGAGGCGATGGTCGAAGCCGTCGAAAAGCGTGGCCGTCCTTTCCTCGGCATCTGCGTCGGCATGCAGCTCATGGCCCGCAAGGGCCACGAATACGAGGAAACCGACGGGCTGGGCTGGATCGACGGGGAAGTCATGCACATCGCCCCCAAGGACCCGGCCTACAAGGTGCCGCACATGGGCTGGAACGACCTCATCCTCGACATGCCGCACCCGGTGCTCGAGGGCGTGACGACCGGCGACCACGCCTATTTCGTGCATTCCTACCAGATGCGCATGGCCGATCTCACGCAGCGTATCGCGCATGTGGATTACGACGAGGAAACCACAGCCATCGTCGGGCGCGACAACATGCTGGGCCTGCAGTTCCATCCCGAGAAAAGCGCCGACATCGGCCTGCGGATGATCGCCAACTTCCTCAAGTGGACGCCGTGACCGCGCCCGCTGCGGTGCTGTCCTGGTCGTCGGGCAAGGACTGCGCCCATGCGCTGCACGTCTGCCGCCGCGACGGAATCGCAGATATCCGCGCCCTGCTCACCACCGTCAACGAAGAGGCGGGCCGCGTCGCCATGCACGGCACCCGCCGCGCGCTGCTCGATGCACAGGCCGCGGCCTTGGGCCTGCCGCTGATCGCCGTCTCCCTGCCCTGGCCCTGCAGCAATGCCGAGTACGAATCCCGCATGGCCCGCGCCACCGCGGACATCGCCGCGCGCGGCCTCACGCACATCGTCTTCGGCGATCTATTCCTTGAAGACATTCGCGCCTACCGCGAGGAAAAGCTCGCGGGCTCCGGCCTGACCCCGCTGTTTCCGCTCTTCGGCACGCCGGCGGACACGCCGCGGCTGGCGCAGGAGATGATGGCCTCGGGCCTGCGCGCCCGCATCGTCACCTGCAACCCCGAGAAACTCGATCCCGCCTTCGCAGGCCGCACCTGGGACCAGGCGCTTCTCGACGACCTGCCCGCCGGTGTCGACCCCTGCGGTGAAAACGGCGAATTCCACACCGTCGTCACCGACAGCCCGGAATTCGCCGCCCCGATCCCGCACGCGCGCGGCGAAACGGTGATGCGAGACGGCTTCGCCTATGCGGACGTGCTCCTGTCCGACATCTGATCCCCGCGCCGCGCGCTGGAACCGCGAAACCTCCCCCTCTCTTGCGCCACCGCTCTCACACGCCGCGTGCCCCCTTCTTCGGTTCACAATAACCCTCAGAGAGCACGAGAGACTGGTCTCTCGTATCGCCCGAAGGGCGATACTGCTGCGCCGATGCGCCAGCGCATCGGACGGCGTCTCTCGCATCGCCCGGGTTCTCCCCGGGCGATTCCGAACCGCGGCCTCAGCTCTTCAGAAAGGACAGCATCGCTTCGGTCACCCGGCTGGCATGTGTCGCGGTCATGCCATGCGGCGCGCCGTCGATCTCGCGCAGCTCGGCGCCGTCGATCATCTTGGCCGCCTGGTGTCCCGAGGGGCTGATCGGCACGATCTGGTCGTTCGTGCCATGCAGCACCAGCGTCGGCACCTTGAACGCCGCCATGTCCGGGCGCAGGTCGGTCTGGCCGAAGGCGTCGATGCACCCGAGCGTCGCCTTGACGCTGCCCATCATCGCCATGCTCCAGGTCCAGTGCCGCACCGCGTCGCTGACCCCGCCGCCCTCGCTGCCTTCGCCGTAGAAGTCATTGAAGAACCCCTCCAGAAACGCCTGCCGGTCGGTGCGCACGCCGGATTTCATCTCCTCGAAGACATCGCCGGGCACGCCGTCGGGATTGTCGTCGGTCTGCTTCATGAAAGGCGCGATGGACGAGATCAGCATTGTCTGGCTCACCCGGTCGCCGCCGTGGCGCGACATGTAGCGCGCCACCTCGCCGCCGCCCATGGAGAACCCGGCGACCGCCGCGTCGCGCAGGTCGAGCGCCTGCATCACCTTGCCGAGATCATCCGACAGCGTGTCGTAATCATACCCGTGAAACGGCTGCGCCGACCGGCCAAAGCCGCGCCGGTCATAGGCCACCACGCGGTAGCCCGCCTCGGCCAGCGCCAGCGCCTGGTGCTCCCAGCTGTCGGCATTGAGCGGCCAGCCGTGGATCAGCACGACCGGACGGCCGGAGCCCCAGTCCTTGACGTAAATCTCCGTGCCGTCGGCTGCGGTCACATAGGGCATGAAACTCTCCTCTTGTCTCGTGTCACATCCGAAACGCGGGGAGAGGCGGTGCGTTCCGGCGGCGCCCCGCGACCCCAGGCCATACCATGCGGGAGAACGGCGTGCCTGTTTCGCAGCAAATCATCGTTTCAATTGCTGGAAGATCAATGTCCGCTTCGAGCCCATATTGCTTATTTTCTGTATTGCAGCGAGTGTCGGGTTTCGGGGTAGAGAAGGGTTTTCTATGGAAATTATTTGCCTAAACGGATGGGGCGGGAAACTGTATGAAGATTTGCTGCAATATATCCAAACTGCCAATCCCGAAATCCTATGCTTGCAAGAAGTCGTCCACAGTCCAGCGTCAGACGAGGACTGGCTGACGTACCGAGACGGTGATCACATCCTGCCACAACGGGCGAATTTCTTCCGTGATGTGATCAGATCCTTACCCGATCACATGGCCGTTTTCTGTCCGGCAGCGCAGGGTGTTCTCTGGGATGAAGACCAGTCGATCCCTTCCCAATGGGGATTAGCGACATTTGTTCATAAATCGGTTCCAATTGTCGGCCAGATTCAGGGTTTCGTTCATAAAGAGTTTTCGCCTGTCGGCTACGGCGACCACCCGCGATCACGCAGCGCACATGGCGTGAGGGTTTATGACTACAGCTCAGATCGTTTTATCAGCGTAACGCACATGCACGGCCTGCGCGATTTGAAGGGCAAAGTGGACACGCCGGAACGTGCAGAACAGGCACAACGCCTCCTTGAAATTTCCAATCAAGTATCCAAGCCGGAGGATGTGGTTGTCGTATGCGGTGACTTCAACGTCGAACCGGAGAGTGAAACGCTTCGACTGTTGGCAAATGCTGGGCTTAGTGAATTGGTGACAGGTAGAGGGTTCTCAAGCACGCGGAACTCGCAATACAAAAAGCCCGGAAGGTTCGCGGATTACATGCTGATCAACGACCCAAATGTAGTGCAAAAATTTAACGTGGTCTACGATCCTGAGGTTTCCGACCATTGCCCACTGGTTCTTACTCTTTAGTTCCAAGCCGATCTAAGCGGCCATTCAACATGTTGTCTTGAAAGTCGGGAAAGTCCGCAAGGCCTCAACCCAAGCATCCCCTCGAAAACCGGGGACACCGAGTGATCCGACCGAAATGCCCGTCCCGTCAATGCACCGGAAACGCAGAGGGCCGGGAAATCCCCGGCCCTCTCTCATCCTGTAGCAGCGAACCGGTTACTGCACGCGGCTCCAGGTCTGCTTCTTGCAGAACGGGCCGACGCAGCCCGACACGTTCAGCGTGTTGCCCGACAGCGCCATCTTGGACTTGTAGACCTTGCCGGTCGACGGCTGCCAGATCTTGCCGCCCGAATAAGAGCCGCCGCCCGCCGGCGTCATGTCCCATACCAGCGGCTTGCCGATGTTCTCGGACTTGAACTCGCCGCTGGCGTTGAAAGTGCGGCTGATCACGCCGCAGATGTCGCCGCCGCAGGGGCGCATGGTGATATAGGCATAGGCGCCGTCGTCCACCTCGGTCTTCCAGACGCCTTCGACCGGGTCGGCCGCCGCGGCCCCCGCGCTCAGCACCAGCGCCGCCAGCATCATGCTCAGTTTCTTCATCTCGTCCTCTCCTCCCATTGAGTGGCTCACAAAGCCTGAGCCGAGCACCGGGATCAAATCAAGACTGACGTGAGGTCGCGTTGCATCTGCCGTTCCGTCATATAAAAGCCGGAACGACCAGACCGGAGACCCGCCATGATCCTCTACCCCGCCATCGACCTCAAGGACGGCCAGGCCGTGCGGCTGCTGCGCGGCGACATGGAGAAATCCACGGTCTTCAACGACAGCCCCGCCGACCAGGCCCGCACCTTCGTCGAGGCGGGCTGCCAGTGGCTGCATCTCGTGGACCTCAACGGCGCCTTTGCCGGGCAACCGGTGAATGGCGCGGCGGTCGAGGCGATCCTCGCCGCCTGCCCCGGCGTGCCGGCACAGCTGGGCGGCGGCATTCGCGACATGGCCACCATCGAGGCCTGGCTGATCAAGGGCCTGCAGCGGGTGATCCTGGGCACTGTGGCGGTGGAGAACCCGGCACTGGTGCGCGAAGCGGCCAAGGCGTTTCCGGGACAGGTCGCCGTCGGCATCGACGCCCGCAAGGGCCGCGTCGCCACCAAGGGCTGGGCGGAAGAAACCGACGTGATGGCCGACGACCTCGCCCGAAGCTTCGAGGACGCAGGGGTCGCCGCGATCATCTACACCGATATCGACCGCGACGGCGCCATGGGCGGACCAAACGTGGCCGCGACCGAAGCGCTGGCGCGGGCGGTGTCGATCCCAGTCATCGCCTCGGGCGGGGTGTCGTCGCTCGACGACCTGATCGCCCTACGCGACACCGGCGTCATCTCGGGCGCGATCTCGGGCCGCGCGCTCTACGACGGGGCGCTCGATCTGCGCACCGCTCTGGACGCGCTGGCCTGAAATCACTCCGATGCGGCGGTGACGAAATTCTCCAACGCCCCGGACATCTTGGCGATGTACTCCGCGTCGTCGTCGATGTTGCCCAGATCGTCGAACATTTCTTCGGGATCCTCGTAGGCGACCATCACCTGCCCGCCCTCGTTCTGGTAGACCAAGACCTTGAGCGGCAGGAACAGCCCCGCCTGCCGGTTGTCGAGGATCGCCGGCGTGCCGATCGCCGGATTGCCGAAGACCACCAGCTGCGACGCGCCGATATCCTCGCCCACCGACTCGGCACCCGCGCCATGATCCACGACCGCGAAGATCGTGGCCCCGGCTTCCTCGATGGCGGCGGTGAGCTTGTCGACCGTCTGCGCCACGGTAAACTCCGACCCGCGCGTGACGATCTCATCATCGGCCAGGGCCGCGCCCGGCACCAGCACCATCGCGGCGGCGGCAAGTATCTGTTTCATCTCATAGGTCTCCCTCATTCGCCCGGCGGCAGGGTCCAAGAAAACCGCCCCGCCCTCTGGAAGGTAACCGCCATCCCGCATAAAAGGTCCTCACACCCGGTAACAAAGGCGCAACCATGCTCAAGACCCGCATCATTCCCTGTCTCGACGTCGCCGATGGCCGCGTCGTCAAAGGCGTGAACTTCGTCGACCTCGTCGACGCGGGCGATCCGGTCGAAGCCGCCCGCGCCTACGACGCCGCGGGCGCCGACGAGATATGCTTTCTCGACATCATGGCGACCGAGGAAAACCGCGGCACGATGTTCGACGTGGTGACCCGCACCGCCGAGCAATGCTTTATCCCGCTCACCGTAGGCGGCGGCGTACGGACCGTGGCCGATGTCCGGTCGCTGCTGCTGGCGGGTGCGGACAAGGTCAGCTTCAACTCCGCCGCGGTGGCCGACCCGGACGTGGTAACTGCCGCCGCCGACCAGTTCGGCAGCCAATGCATCGTCGTGGCCATAGACGCCAAGACCGTCTCGCCCGGCCGGTGGGAGATCTTCACCCACGGCGGCCGCCGCGCCACCGGCATCAACGCGGTGGATTTCGCCATGGAAATGGCCGCCAAGGGCGCCGGTGAGATCCTGCTCACCTCGATGGACCGCGACGGCACGCGCGAGGGCTTCAACATTGCGCTCACGCGGGCGATCTCGGACGCGGTGCACGTTCCGGTCATCGCTTCGGGCGGCGTCGGCACGCTCGATCACCTGGTCGAAGGCGTGACAGAAGGCGGCGCCTCGGCGGTGCTGGCCGCGTCGATCTTCCACTTCGGCGATTTCACCATCCACGAGGCCAAGGCGCATATGGCCGCCAACGGCATCGCCATGAGGATGTCATGACGCTCGACGACCTTGCGCGCGTCATCTCGGACCGAGCCACGGCCGATCCCGACAGCAGCTGGACCGCGAAGCTTTTGGCGAAAGGGCCCGAGAAATGCGCCGAGAAATTCGGCGAGGAAGCCATCGAGGCCATCATCGAGGCGATCAAGGGCGACCGCGCCGCCCTCACCTCCGAGGCCGCCGACGTGCTCTTTCACCTGCTGGTGATGCTGCAGGCCCGAAACGTGCCGCTCGCGGACGTCATGTCCGAACTCGCCCGCCGCCAGGGCACCTCCGGCCTCGCCGAAAAGGCCTCCCGCGGCGACTGATCGCCCTTGGTCCGTCTTTCCATCAGAAGACCCCGCGAATCGAAACGCGAGAGCTTTTCGATGCGCCTCCGAGATGCCGGCACCCCACCTGACGGGTCGCTTGCCGCCAAAGCCGTCTCGACACGGGGTCCCACCCCGTGACCGACTCGCGCCGTTCCCCCTTCATCTTGCCAGTAAACCTCCGGGAGGTCTGGGGGGCTGGCCCCCCAGTAGTCCGGCGCTCCGGCCCCAGTTTTCCTGCGATCAGGCGGCGTTTTCCGGGGCCACAATGCCACAGGACCATGTCCCCACCCTGTCGCCGGGGATGGCGGGCGGGGCGTCTTTCGGCCCCGCCGAAAGCGCGCCGTCCCGGCAGCCTCAGAGTTTCGAGGAAATCACTCCGGTGGCGAACCCGCCCATGCGCAGCTCACCGAAGAGCCTCTGGTATTCGATCTTCGGGCAGCGGTTCATCACCACGTCGATGCCGCGCGCCTCGGCCTTCGCCGCCGCCTCGGCATGTTCCACGCCGATCTGCATCCAGATCGTGCGCAACCCTTCGCAGGTCTCCAGCGCCTCGTCGACGATCTCCGGCACCGCTTCGGACCGGCGGAAGATATCGACCATGTCGACCGGTCCTTCGATCTCTGCAAGGCTGCCGCAGACCTTTTTGCCGAACAGCATCTGCCCCGCAAGGCCGGGGTTGACCGGCACCACGTCGAACCGTTTGAGCGCAAGGTAGCGCGCAACGTAATAGCTGGGCCGCACCGGGTTGGCCGACACGCCGACCACGGCGATGCGCCGGGTGCGGGTCAGGATATCCTTGAGGAGGGCGTCGGAATAGCTCATGGCGCCACGCTATACGCAGTCCCGACAAGAAAAAAGCGCCCAAGCGAAGCTTGGGCGCCAGTACGGAACGAGGGACAGTGAAGGGCGCGCGGGAGTTCCGAACCCGCGGCCATGACAGGCAAATATGCACCACTTTCCGATTTTAAAGCCCGGTCAAGCATCTGTGATCAAAACGACGCTTCCAGCGGCGCGGCATGGCCCGCGCGGTCTGAGGCGGGCACCGTTTCGTGCAGGCGTTCGGAAGGATCCTGCCCCACCACACGGCGCTGCCGCAGCAGGAAGAATTTGCCGAATCCCCGCCAGGTGCCGACCTTGGGCGCCGCCGGGTCGCAGGGAAACCGCGCGCGCCAGCCCTCGGGCAGGGTCAGGCCGCACAGCTCCAGCCGCTCCAGCATCCAGACCAGCGCGATGTTCGACACCGGCCGCGCCGCGTCGAACCCGCCCAGCTGTCCGCCGACATCGCCGTGACTGCCGGGAAACCAGACCTGTTCCACCTGCCCGGCGCGGTGCGGCGGACAGGTCCAGAGCACCGGCGCATAGGCCCGCCGGGTTTCGTCCAGCGCCAGGGCGTGAAAGCCGCGGCGCGTGGCGGGCCCCAGTTCATGGTTGTGAAAGCCGTGCTTTTCCTCGGTGAAGCGCCAGAGCACCGGCACCCGGAACCCCAGCGCCTTCACCGTGTCCCAGACGCCGATCATGTCGATGGCGATATCGTCCTGGCAATAAGCCTTCGAGAACGCCTTGGCCGCAGCGCTGTCCGGGTCGCCCTGATAATGACGGTAAAGCTGCCGCAGGTTGCGCTCGGTGGCGTCCTCGGCCCGCAAGAGCCCCAGCCGGTCGATGATCCCCGCCAGCGACCGCACCGCATAGGCGCCGCGGGAATAGCCCAGCAGGTAGATGCGGTCGCCGGGCCGGTAGCGCGAGGCGAGCACGCCATAGGCCCGCCGGATCTGCCGGTTGATGCCGCGTCCCAGCATCACATCCGGCGTGGCGCGCCAGTCGGGCCATTGCAGACCGGCCTCGTAGTAAAGCGACAGCGCCCCGCCGCCCTCGCGCAAGAGCTTGTAGGTCAGCCCGGCATTGGTCTCGGCTCCCGGCGCAAGCGACGACAGGGTGCCGTCGAGGATGATGACATGATCGCGGCGGCCGCGGGACGGCGTGACGGTTTCCCGGCGCGGCGCAAAGCGCCGCGTCAGCCAGCCAAGCCAGTGCTCACTCAGCCGCGAGAGGCTGGTCATCCTGCAACATGCTCCACACTCTTTGCGGCGTGAAGGGCATGTCCGCCTGCCGCACCCCGCGCGCCCAGAGGGCATCCTGCACGGCGTTGGCCACCGCCGCCAGCGCGCCCACGGTCCCGGCCTCGCCGCAGCCCTTCATGCCCATGGGATTGGCGGTCGAGGGCACCGGTTCGGTGTCGAAGCCGATCATCGGCACATCCGTCGCACGCGGCATGGCGTAATCCATGAAGCTGGCGGACAAAAGCTGCCCTTCCTCGTCGTAGACCACCCGTTCGGTCAGCGCCTGACCGATGCCCTGCACCACCCCGCCATGCACCTGGCCCTCGGCCAGCATCGGGTTGATGAGATTGCCGAAATCGTCGACGACCGTGTAGCGGTCGACGCGCACCACGCCGGTTTCGGGGTCGATCTCGACCTCGGCCACATGGGCACCATTGGGGAAACTGCGCGCCGGAAGCTGCGCCGTGGCCTCGTGCACGAGCAGATCGTCGCGCCCCTTGGCGCGGGCCATTTCCGCCACTTCGAGCATTGTGGGCGTCAGATTCGTGCCCTCGGCGCGGAACCGTTCATCGTCGAAGCTGACGGCGCTCGCCGCGACCCCCGCCTCCTCTGCGACGAAGGCGCTGAATTTCTCGACGATCTCCGCCACCGCCGTCAGCGTCACGTTCGTCTGCACCGTGACCGAGCGCGAACCGCCGGTGCCGCCGCCCCGCGCGATCCGGTCTGAATCGCCCTGCACGACGGTGATCCTGTCCGCAGGGATCCCGGTCTGGTCCGACAGGAATTGCGCGAACACCGTCTCGTGCCCCTGCCCGTTGCTTTGCGTGCCCACGTAGATCAGCGCGCCGCCCTCCTCGGTGAATTCGACCTTCACGTCTTCCGAGGGTGCACCGAGAATGCTTTCGATATAGTAACAGAGCCCCTGCCCGCGCAGCAGGCCCGCGGCCTCGGACGTGGCGCGGCGCGCGGCAAAGCCGTCGCGGTCGGCGCGGCGGGCGGCATGGTCCAGCACGCGGGCGAAATCGCCCACGTCGTAGGTTTCACCCACCAGCGTCTTGTAGGGAAATTGGTCGGGCTTGATGAAGTTGCGGCGGCGCAGGTCCCAGGGATCGACGCCCAGCTCGCGGGCGGCGCGGTCCATGATTCGTTCCAGCGCATAGATCGCCTCCGGCCGCCCGGCGCCGCGATAAGCATCGACCTGGGTGGTGTTGGTATAGACGCCCTGCACATGCAGCCAGATCGCCGGCATGTGATAGACGCCCGTGAGGACGCGGGAATAAAGCTGGCTCTGGATCAGCTGGGCGAAGTTGGAATTGTAGGCCCCGAGATTCGAGATGGTTTCGGTCCGAAAGCCGGTGATCCGGTGATCCGCGTCGAAGGCCAGCTCCAGCGTCGAGGTCAGATCGCGCCCGGCATTGTCGGTGAGCATCGCCTCGCCGCGCTCGGACATCCAGCGCACCGGGCGGCCCAGGGCACGGGCGGCGAAGGCGCAGACGTGGTACTCGGGGTACGGCATGCCTTTCATGCCGAAGCCGCCGCCGACATCGGGGTTGGTGACCCGCACCTGCTCCGCATCGAGACCCAGCGCACGCACCAGCTCGCCCTTCATGCCCCAGACGCCCTGACCGTTGAAGGCAAGGTGCAGGCGCTCGCCGTCCCACTCCGCGTAGCAGCCGCGCGGCTCCATGGCGTTGCAGATGATGCGGTTGTCGTCGACCTTCAGCGTCACGGTGTGGGCGGCGCTGTCAAAAGCCGCCGCGGTCGCCGCCTCGTCGCCCATCGCCCAGTCGTAGGCCCGGTTGTCCGGGGCTTCGGGGTGGATTTGCGGCCCGCCGGTCGCCAGCGCCGTGTGCACCGGCAGGTCCTTGAGATCGACCTCGATCAGTTCGGCCGCGTCGCGGGCCTGGTCCAGCGTCTCGGCAAAGACCATCGCCACCGCCTCGCCGACAAAGCGCACGCGGTCCCGTGCCAGCAGCGGCCGTTCGGGGCTGGCGCCCATGCTGCCGTCGCGGTTCTTGACCAGCGTCGCGGGGATGCCGATCTCGACGCCCGCCTCGAGCAGATCCTGCGCGGTCAGCACCAGCGCCACGCCCTCAGCCTCGCACGCGGCGGTGACGTCGAGCCCGGCGATCTCGGCATGGGCCACGGGCGAGCGGAAGACGAAGCCGTGCAGTGCGTCCGCCGGCGCGATGTCGTCCACGTAGCGGCCCCGTCCGGTCAGGAATCTGCTGTCTTCGATGCGCTTCACCGGTTGGCTCTTGCCGAACTTGTCCATGCCGTGCCCTCCTTGCTGGCTTGGCGCGACATTAGCCCCTGAGGCCCGGGTGTCCAGAGCGGCTGTCCGTCCGGCTGCGGGTTGCCTGCGGCAAACGAGAGACGCTGTCTCTCGTGCTCTCTGGAGTTTATCGGCAAGATGAAGGCGCGAGGCTAGAGGGTGACGATGCGACGGGCGCCGAAGCCGTTGAAATCGGTGACCAGCGCGCCGGAATAGGCGCCCATGCCGTCGATCAGCAGCCAGTCTTCTTCCGCAAGATCGGCGGGCAGCGGCAGCGATGCCGGCAGCTGGTCGAGCGAATCGCAGGTCGGGCCGAAGACGCGCACCGGATGCGCCGGCCCGGTGCGGGTTTTGCCAGCGGGATCGAGCACCGCGATGCGTCCGCCTGCGGGCAGGTCGCGCCATTCGCCCAGGGCCCCGTAGAGGCCGTCGTTGAGGGTGATCCGCCCGGGCTCTGCCGCCTTGACGCGCAGCGCCAGGCAAAAGGCCTCGGCGACCATGGCGCGGCCCGGTTCGCAGACCAGCGGCGGCGGGTCTCCGGCGAAGGCGGCTTTGGCGGAAGCGTCGATGCGCGCGAAGACCGTCTCGAGATCCGGTGCGGGACCGGTGCCGCGATGAGCCGCGAAACCGCCGCCGGTGTTGAGCCGGTGCACGCGCACGCCGGCGCGCGCCGCGATGCCCGCGCAGGCGGCGATGTAGCGCTCCCAGACATCGGGCGCGTCGCATTGCGTGCCGGGGTGGAAGGTCATCGACGGGGTCAGGCCGCGGTCTGCCACGGCTTGCAGCAGCGCCGCCGCGGCCTCGGGCTCCGCGCCGAATTTCGCGCCGAAGTCATAGGCGGCGCCGGGTACGGGCAGTTTCAGCCGCACGGCAATTTCGCTGCCGGGTGGCAGGGCGGCGAGTTTGTCGAGTTCGGACAGGCGGTCGACGGACCATGATTGCACACCCAGGCGCAGCCCCTCGGCAATCTCGGCGCGGCTGCGCACAGGGTTGTGGAAATGCAGGGCGGCGTCCGGGCAGGCCGCGCGCACCGCCTGCATTTCCGGCACCGAGGCCACGTCGAAGGTGCGCAGGCCCGCGGCCACGAGGTTGTCCAGCACGCAAGGAGCCGGGTTGGCCTTGACCGCGTAGGTCACGGCGCCGGGAAAGCCGCGCAGAAACCGCTGCGCCGTGGCCTGCAGGGTCGCGGGCCGGAAGAAGAAAACCGGCGCATCGGGGGTATTGCGCCGTAGCCAGGCGCCGGGGTCGGCGCCGAAGGGGTCCTGTTTCACCATCTGCTCTGCCTCTTCATGGGTCTTGGTGGGTCTTGCAGGATCAGTCTGCGCGCCTGTCTTGCCGGATGGCAGCGTCAGATGGTAGGTTCTGACTCATTCTTTCGTCATTACGCCGGAACAGACATGCAGATCGACGAAACCGACCAGGCGCTGATCGCGGCGTTGTCAGAAGATGCCCGCGCCCCGGTGGCAGACCTCGCGCGGCGGCTGGGGCTGGCGCGCACCACGGTGCAGGCTCGGATCGACCGGCTGCTGGCGCGCGGGGTGATCGCGGGGTTCACGCTGCGGCTGGGGGCGGCGCATCGCGCGCCGATCCGGGCCACGGCGCTGGTGTCGATCGAGCCGCGGTCGGGTGCTGCGGTGCTGGCGCGGCTGAAGTCGCTGCCGGGGGTCGAGACGGTACACACGACATCCGGACGGGTGGACCTGATCGTGACGCTGCGCGCGCCCTCGACCGAAGCGCTGGACGAGACGCTGGACCGGATCGGCGAGGCCAAGGGGGTGCGGTCGTCCGAGAGCCTCGTGCACCTCAGCACCAAGATCGACCGCAGCGCGTGACGCCGGCGGCGGTGGGCGGCGGCTAGACGCCCACGTCCGGACCGAGGCACATCATCGGTTCCTCGTCCTGCCGGGCCTCGTAAAGCGCGGTGGAGGCGGGATCATTCTCGAACACCGCGCGCAGGCCCGACCCTTCGCGGAAGAAGGTCCAGCATTGCGGCACCGGGTTGTCCTCGTAGACAAAGCAGATCTGCTCTGCCTCCTCGTACCAGTAGCCGTCCTTGCACTGGCCATCGAGGAAGGACCAGCGAACGCGGCGGTCCGGCAGGTAGCGTTCGACCCCGTAGGCCTGGCCGTTCTGCCCGAAATAGAGCGTCTTGCCGGTCACGTAGGCTTCGAATTCCGCGCCGGACATGGCGGCCTGCGCCAGCGCCGGAAGGGCGAGGAACAAGGCGGTCGAGAGGGCCATCAGCTGTTTCATGCGCGGCAGTCTGGACAGGCGTGGCGGCGGGCGCAACAGTGATAGTTCAAACGTGATTAAAATCCGCGGACCAGCGCCGGGCGCGGCGGTCCATGACCCGGCGCCAGACCGGCGGCACCAGGGCCAGAGTGGCCATCACCGGCAGTGAATGCGGCAGCACCGGCATCGCTTTGCGATCCAGCTCCAGCCCCGGATAGGCGCGGGCGGGACGCGCGTGGTGATCTGAATGGCGCGGCGCGTTGAGCATGAGCGCGCTGGTAAAGCCCTGCGGCGCGTTCCAGCTGTGCGCGGGACCAACGGGCGCCCATTTGCCCGGGGCGACCTCGGCGCGTCGCAGGCCGTAATGTTGTACGTAATCCGACAGCAGCAGTTGCGCCTGGGCATAGGCCGAAAGCCCCAGCAGCCAGAGCAGCCCCGTGCCGCCGCCGATCAGCAGCGCCACGGCCATCGATGCGGCAGAGCCGGCGCCGTAGATCGCGTAAGGATGTACGCCGCCCTGCCCGCGTTTTGCCAGCCGGGCGCGTTCGGCCCGGTAGCCCTCGACGAAGGACCCCACCCAGGCGCGCAGGGCGAAGCGGTAGAAGCCTTCGCCCAGCCGCGCCGAATTGGGGTCTCGGTCGGTGGCGGCATGGATGTGGTGCACCCGCATGTGCGCCGAGGCGTGGTGCCCGAAGAGCACCGAGGCATAGACCAGCATCCCCAGCCGCCGCGCGCCGCGGTCGGGTTGGTGGATGAGTTCATGGGCGTTGGAATTGCTCACCTGCCCGAGATAGAGGCCCAACGCCGCGAAGCACAACACCGCCTGCAGCGGCGCCATGCCGGCACTCAGCGCCCCGACACCGCCGTAGAGAAGCGGGAAATGCAGCGCGCCCAGCAACAGCGACAGCCCGCGGCCGGCGGGAAACTCCTGCCCCTCGGGCGCATCAGGGGCGCAAAGCGCGGCGAGCTTGTCGAGGAAATAGGCCAGCACGGTCATGTAGCCCAGCGCCAGCGCCGGCCAGATCCCGCCCTGCAAAAGCGCCAGCGCCAGCAGTGCGACCATGCTCAGCGTGATGATGGCGAAGCGCGCCATGTGTCCGTCCGTGCCCCTATCCTTTTGGCGGCCTTAAGCCGGGTCCGTTCCCATGTTACCCCTATCGGAAAATTCCGTCACCCATGGGACGAGATCGCGGCGAATCCGGGCCGTTTCGCAAGGGCGTTGCGTCGTTTTTGGTCTCGCATCGAAACGCGCCTCGGCTAGGGTGCCGCAAATCGCAGGAGAATGACCCAGATGGCACTCGACGAACGCAAGGGCGTGTGGAAACGCGGCAAGGGCAAGGGCCGGCATCACACCAAGGGCCGCCCGCTCGAGGACCAGGCCTGGGCCGAGGTGCAGGGGCTGTTGGGCGACCGTCCGCGGCGGCGCGACCTGCTGATCGAATTCCTGCACCTGATCCAGGACCAGTACGGCCACCTTTCGGCGGCGCACCTGCGCGCCCTGGCCGAAGAGATGCGCCTGTCGATGGCCGAGGTCTACGAGGTCGCGACCTTCTACGCGCATTTCGACGTGGTGAAGGAAGGCGAGACGCCGCCGCCCGCGCTGACCATCCGGGTCTGCGATTCGCTGTCCTGCGAACTGGCGGGCGCCGAGGCGTTGCAACAGGCGCTCGAAGCGGGGCTCGACCCGGCCGAGGTGCGCGTTGTCCGCGCGCCCTGCATGGGCCGCTGCGACACCGCCCCGGTGCTGGAGCTGGGCCATGCGCATATCGACCACGCCACGCCCGAAAAGGTGCACGCGGCGATCAAGGCCGGCGACACCCATGCCCATATCCCGGACTACGAGGACTACGCCGCCTATGCGGCCAACGGCGGTTACGAGACGCTCAAGGACCTGCGTGAGAATGGCGACTGGGAAGCGGTGCAGCAGACCGTGCTCGACTCGGGTCTGCGCGGCCTGGGCGGCGCAGGCTTCCCGTCGGGCAAGAAATGGGGTTTCGTGCGCGCCAACAAGGGCACGCGCTACCTCGCCGTCAACGGCGACGAGGGCGAGCCCGGCACGTTCAAGGACCGCTACTACCTGGAACGCACGCCGCACCTTTTCCTCGAAGGTATGCTGATCGCCGCCTGGGCGGTCGAGGCACAGACCTGCTTCATTTACATGCGCGACGAATACCCGGCGGTTCTGGAAATCCTGCGCCGCGAGATCGCGGCACTCGAGGATGCGGGCGTGGTCGAGGCCGGATATATCGACCTGCGCCGTGGCGCCGGGGCCTATATCTGCGGTGAAGAAAGCGCGATGATCGAATCGATCGAAGGCAAGCGCGGCATCCCGCGCCACCGCCCGCCTTACGTGGCGCAGGTCGGCGTCTTCGACAAACCGACGCTCGTACACAACATCGAAACGCTGCACTGGGTCGCCCGTGTCTGCCGCGAGGGCGGCGAGATCCTCTCGGGTGTCGAGAAGAACGGCCGCACCGGGCTGCGCTCCTACTCGGTCTCGGGCCGGGTGAAAAATCCGGGCGTGCACCTGTTGCCTGCCGGGTCGACCATCCGCGATGTGGTCGAGGCCGCGGGCGGGATGCTCGACGGACACAGCCTCAAGGCCTACCAGCCGGGCGGCCCGTCCTCGGGCCTGCTGCCCGCATCGATGGACGACATTCCGCTCGACTTCGACACGCTTCAGCCGCACGGGTCGTTCATCGGGTCGGCGGCGGTCGTGGTGCTGTCGGACAAGGATTCGGCGCGCGACGCGGCGATCAACATGCTGCGCTTCTTCGAGGATGAAAGCTGCGGCCAGTGCACGCCGTGCCGTGTGGGCTGCGAAAAGGCGGTGAAGCTGATGCAGGCGCCCAAGTGGGACCAGCCGCTCTTGGAAGAGGTCTGCCAAGCCATGGCAGACGCCTCGATCTGCGGGCTGGGACAGGCGGCGCCGAACCCGATCCGCCTGACGATGAAGCATTTTCCCGACGAGTTGTGACCTGTAGGGTGGGTTTGTAACCCACCCCTGGTGTTGTCGCGACATCGCGCGGAGGCCAGGCCGATTGCGGCCGCCGCGCGATTGCCGTTCCGCCCCACGGTCTGGCGATTTGGTCGAGCATGCACAAAGCTGATGGCTCGTTCGTGTCCGCGAAGATAGATCGCCCATCATCCACGCCAGAACGCGGTCCGGCGCGCGCGCTTCCACCACGAAAGCACCGCGTTCCCGGCGGAAAAGGCTTGGACCAGCCCGATTGGCGCCAAGCGTCGCAGCCCCTACCCGTTCGCGTAGACCGCGCAGATGCAGCCGCTGCTCTTCAAGCGGCTGCAATAGCGCCAGGCCGCGTCGCGGTCGTTGCGGCCGATCCGCGCCATGTAGTAGCCGCCGCGCGGGCTGGCGCGGCTTTTCTCGTAGACGTAATCCACCGTCTCGCCCTTGACCAAGGCGGCGCAGCTGCGCGTTTTGTCGGAATACTTGCGCCGTGCCGCATCGACCGAGGTACCGAAAGCCAGCTGCACGCCCCAGGGTTTGATCGCCGGTTCCGGCTCGGGGTAGGCCGTCAGCCGCCGGTTGCGCGCGAGGTCGTGACAGGCGGCGCGGAATGGCACGTCGCCCTGCAGCCGGAAATCATGCCCCTCGGGCGGGTCGTCGCGCCAGGTCTCGGCGGTAAGCCCGGTGATGATCTGCACGTAGTTCACCGTCTCGCGCGCCAGCCCGCCGGTCTTGGCCACCAGCCCGTCCGCGCGCCGCTCGCCGCCGTTGTAGGCCACCGCCGCGAGGCCGGGGTTGCCGTAACGCTGCGACAGCTCGCCCAGGTAGTCCGCGGAATGCTCCAGCGCCTCGGCGGGGTTGTAACTGTCCGAAAGGCCCCGCAGGGCGGCGGTCGAGTCGATGAACTGCGCGATGCCGCGCGCGTCCGCATGGCTCAGCGCATTCGGGTCGAACCGGCTTTCCTGCCAGATCAGCCGCGCGAAGAACCCCGGAGGCAGGCCGTTGGCGCGGGCGAAGATGTCGATGGCCTGGCAGGCGTCGTGCACGAAATGCGATGGGCGGATACACTGCACGTGGCCCCATTTGCCGGTGCTGCACATGGTGCCCGGCTCGGCGCGCGCAAACCCCGGCCACAGCGCCAACGCCAGCCACAGACACGCCAAGTTCACCCACCACCTCATGCCCCGACTAGGCCGTGTCGCGGGCGAAAGGTCAACTCGGACTTTCACTCGGACGCGGCAGGCATTAGGTCAGAAGGGTCGGTAACAGCGCAGGCGCCAGATGTCCTTTTTCGGCAAGCTCAAGAACAAGCTCTTCAAATCTTCCTCGCGGCTCGAGGAAGGGCTCGATGCCATCGTCGAGGATGGCGGCAGCGCCGATCCCGATCCGCGCCCCGACCTGCCCGACCCGGAGCCGCCCACGACGCCCGAACCCGACGCTCCGGACGTGACACCGCCCTCCGATCCGACGCCCGACCGCGTGCCCGAAACCCCGCCTGCGCCGCCGCAGGAAGCCCCGCAGACCAGCGATCCCGTCCCGGCGCCCGAAGAGACACCTCCCGGCCCCGGCCCGGACGTGACACCGCCCGCCGACCCGACGCCGACCCCGCCCGCGCAGCCCGCACCGCCGCCGCAGGAAATTCCGGCGCAGCCGGACCCGACACCGACCGCGCCGCCGCAGGAAATCCCGACGCAGGTGCCGCCGCAGCCCTCGGGCGGTCTCTTCGGGCGGCTCATGGGCCGCAAGCCCGACGCGCCGGTGATGCGCCGCACGCTCGACGACGACATGCTCGAACAGCTCGAAGAGCTGCTGATCGCCGCCGACATGGGCGTCGACACTGCGCTGAGGGTCACCGCCAACATGGCCGAGGGACGCTATGGCCGCAAACTCTCCACCGCCGAGATCAAGGCGCTTCTGGCGGCAGAGGTCACGCGGATCATGGAGACGGTGGCGAAGCCCATGCCGCTCTACCCGACGAAGCCGCAGGTGGTGCTGGTGGTGGGGGTCAACGGGTCCGGCAAGACCACGACCATCGGCAAGCTGGCCAGCCAGTTCCGCGCCGCCGGCAAGACCGTGGTGATCGCCGCCGGCGACACCTTCCGCGCCGCCGCCGTCGAACAGCTTCAGGTCTGGGGCGACCGCGCCGGAGTGCCGGTGCTCACCGCGCCCGAGGGCTCGGACCCCGCGAGCCTTGCCTTCGACGCCATGACCAAGGCGCAGGCCGACGGCGCCGATCTGCTGATGATCGACACGGCCGGCCGCTTGCAGAACCGCGCCGACCTGATGGAGGAACTCGCGAAGATCGTCCGCGTCATCCGCAAGAAGGACCCGGACGCGCCGCACAACACCCTGCTGGTGCTCGACGCCACCACCGGCCAGAACGCCCTGCGTCAGGTCGAGGAATTTCAGAAGCTGGCGGATGTCTCGGGTCTTGTGATGACCAAGCTCGACGGCACCGCCAAGGGCGGCGTGCTGGTGGCGCTCGCCGACAAGTTTGGCCTGCCGATCCACGCCATCGGCGTCGGCGAGCAGATCGACGACCTCTCCCCCTTCGACCCGGAAGAATTCGCCGCCGCACTCATCGGCATCGAGGCCTAGGCGTCAATGGGTGCCGATAACCCGTTCGAACTGCCGGACCAGGAACAGCACGAGGAGAACGATGGCGGTGGTCATGGCGGCCAGCGGCATCTGCCCCGCGCCGCAGCCAAGGCCGATGGCCCCGGCGAGCCAGAGCGATGCGCCCGTGGTGACGTTCTGCACCTTGCCACCGGACGTGAAGATCACCCCGGCGGCAAGGAATGCCACCCCGGCCGTGACGGCCTCGATCATGCGCAAGGGATCGTTGCGCTGTTCGCCCTCTCCGAAATCCATTGCCGCAAGTTCGCGTCCGAGGATGATGAAGAGGCAGGCTGCCACGGAAACGAGGATATGCGTCCGAAGCCCCGCGGGCTTGTCGCGCATTTCGCGCTCGAATCCCACGATTCCAGCCAGCAGGATCGCGATCATCAATCGGGCAAAGGCCACCGGTGCCGGGATGGTGGAAAAGGTGCCAGTGAATTCCTTGAAGATCTGGTCGATCATGCGGCCTCTCAGTGCGTTCGCGTTGCCAACACAATGCCCCGCCGCGCCCGCGGTTCCGCAGCGGGGGATGCCGCACGGTGCTGAGCGACGCGATCATCGCGCTCGACGGGACCGAAGCCGGGCACCGGCTGGCGATGCTGCTGGCCCTTTCGGCGGCGCTGCTGCATGCGATCTTCGGCGCTCTGCAGAAGGGCCGATACGACCCTTGGGTCAGCCGCTGGGCCATCGACCTCTGGCTGCTGGTCCTGTCGGTGCCGCTGATCCTGCTGGTGCCGTTTCCCGAGCCGCACATGTGGCCGATCTTTGCGGGCATGGTGGTGATCCACTTCGTCTACAAGGTCATGCAGGCCATGGCCTATACCCGAGGCGCCTATACCGTGGTCTACCCGGTGGTGCGCGGCACCGGCCCGCTTTTCACCGTGATCGGCGCCTATCTGCTGTTCGGAGAGACCTTCACCGGCGCACAGTGGATCGGCCTTGCGGTGCTGCTTGCGGGCATCTTCGGCCTGGCGCTCTACAACTTCGCCTATCTCGAAACCGCCCGCGAGACATTGGCCCCGGCGCTGGCCTATGCCTTCGTCACCGGGCTCTTCGTGGCGCTTTACACCACCTACGACGCCTATGGCATTCGCGCCACGCAGGATCCGTTCACCTTCCTCGCCTGGTTCTTCTTCCTCTCGGCCTTCGACTTCCCGCTGCTCATGGCCCTGCCCTCGCAACGCCACCGCCTGCACGGCGTCGCCCTGCGCCCGCTCCTGAAACGCGGTCTCGCCGGCGCGTTCGTCGCCTTCGGCAGTTTCGGCTGCGTGATGCTGGCCACCCGTCTCGACAAGGTCGGCGAAGCGGCGGTGCTGCGCGAAACCTCCACCGTCTTCGCCGCGCTCATCGGCTGGCTCGCGCTCAAGGAAACCGTGGGGCCGCGCCGCATCGCCCTGATGACGTTGATCGCTGTTGGTGCCGTCATCGTTGAGTTGGGGGGCTGAGCCCCCTATATCCGCCCCATAGCCCGGAGGCCCCATGACCGAAAAGACCATCAACCCGACTCTCAAGACCGCGCTCGAACTGGGACCGGTGATCGCCTTCTTCGTGGCCTATCTCTGGCTCAAGGACGACACCTTCACCATCGGCGGCACCGACTACGACGGGTTCATCCTGGTGACCGCCGGCTTCGTGCCGCTGATGATCGCGGCAACCGGAGTGCTCTGGTGGCTGACCGGCACGCTGAACCGGATGCAGGTGTTGACCGTGGTTCTGGTCACGGTTTTCGGCGGGCTGTCGGTCTGGCTCAACGACGAACGGTTCTTCAAGATGAAGCCAACGATGATCTACCTTCTGTTCGCGGCGATCCTGGGTGCTGGGCTGCTGCGCGGGCAAAGCTACCTGCGCACGGTCATGTCCGGGCTGATGCCGTTGCAGGACGAAGGCTGGATGCTGCTGACCAAGCGCCTCACCGCCTTCTTCTTCGGCCTCGCGGTGCTGAACGAGGTGATCTGGCGCACGATGAGCACCGAGGCCTGGGTCTATTTCAAGACCTTCGGCCTCACGGCGGCGATCTTCGTCTTCTTCATGACCCAGACGGGGCTCTTCAAGAAATACGCGGTCGAGGATAAGGGCTGAGCCGCCTCAGAACAGCGATCCCTGCTCCGGCGGCTTGGCCTTGCCCTTGGGCTTGGGCGCCGTGCCGCCGATCCTGAAGCGCCCGTCGGCGAACTCGATCTCCAGCCCCGAGGCCGCCGCGGCCTCCGCCTTGCGGGTCACCACGGCCCCGTCGCCGCGCACCACCGCATAGCCGCGCTCCAGCGTCGCCTTGTAGCCCAGCGTCTCGCGCAGCCGCGGCGCGCTGGCCCGGCGGGCTGGACGCGGCTGTCGTCCGGCATGCGCTTGGGACC
>Ga0114903_1000503_pt1 | contig 21861 bp, 18 predicted proteins | sample MalvirDeepMed_s2_FD_87289 | JGI IMG/M metagenome (GOLD analysis project Ga0114903, IMG submission 87289) | Marine viral communities from the Global Malaspina Expedition - Malaspina viral metaG DeepMed_s2 | ecosystem: Environmental > Aquatic > Marine > Oceanic | place: Mediterranean Sea... | reverse complement strand
TTTTTGCAACATCCACACGATGGTGATTTATAAACTAATAATTCGAAGACGTCGTTTGCGCCATGGTGGATATTTGCCATGGCAATGCTAGGTAGAATTAGCAGTAATACCGCAGCTTGATAGATGATTTTTTTTAACATTTTTGCCTCCAGACAAAGCTGGCACATATAGGTACGCTAGCACCTAGATAATAAACAGGAACTGAAACAAATTGTGCGTTAAATTTGGACGCACTGACCCCGTGTTAGGCAAATATCGGTGGGCGAAAAAGTGAGGATGTTACTGAAACTGGCTGTTGGAAGAACAAGCCAAATGAAGCGTCCGGCACCACTGGGTGTTGAACAGTCATCATGGAAGCTATAAGGACGGGAGCATGAGTACAACCACCTGGTGGGCATGTGCATTCCGAAGTGTTGCAACAATCTTTAATACTAGCGTTCTCCGAACTGCTAGAATCTACTCTCATACCATGGCTCATGTTCGTAGAGCAATTCGATTCAGAATTACTATTGTAATGTTTGTTGTCAATAGCCATTTCAAAACTCATAGTATCTACAGCCATCGCTTGCCCGACGAGGGCAGATAGCACTGTAAACACTAATATTACTTTTGATATGGATTTAAACATTTCTTAAGCATTAAACATAACCAATATGGAGAATAATGGATTTTCGCGAATTGGTAAACAGTTGAGGCTGATTTGTGATTAGAATAGCCCGTTCATCGGCAGAATTTAAGAAATAGTCATGATGAGAAAGATAGCCTACAACCATGCAAATTTTTGGGCGCGTCTCCAACTCCATAATTCAGATACTGCGGTAGAACTTGAACGCTTTAAGTAGCCGCCACAATACTTCCCTTTTGTCCAGTTCCATTAACGTTATAACGGGGGCTAACCAGAAATACAAAAAATTGAGGAGGCTTGAGGAGCTATATAAATAAACACACCCGATAAATATAAATTCATCGGTAACTTGAAAGAGAAATCAGATATTCTGTTTAAATCGTTGAGGCACAAACTAACTTCAGCGATTTCAACTTAAGCGCCACTCAAGCGCTGGTCGATAAGTGACTCTCGCCCCGCGGTTATAGATACTCTCTGCTTCACTTATTTTTCTGCATATGAATAAGGCGATTAATATCAGCTTTAGGATACAAAAGTTCAATCACTTCTATCAATTGTGAGCACGGTAATAAGTTGTCTATCCGTGATAGGAAAACCTCTTTATAGGGCTATCAGCGCTTGCTTTAGCTGACTACTGGCAATAATTAACTGTTGGCTCACGAGCAGTAGAGAATGTAACTTAACATGCAGTCATGATCTCACGTTAGGAACTTATTTGCATCTTCCCTAGTATCAATTGAATAACACTTTTATGCTGGTTCTAATTATTTCATCGATCTCGGAACATTGATTGAGACAGGTAACGTTAATCTATATTAAGATAACCTATTGTCAGCAAGTGTTTTTCAACAGTTTCTTGGTAGAACTCTGCAAAAAAATCGTAAAGTCATTTTATCGTTGTACGCCCAATGAGTTGAATGGAAGCATTGACTTGTTCCAGCAGCAATTATCCGTGACAAGGAACAGGTGGCCGAAAACTTTTTTGATCTCCACCACATACCAAATTCGAAAGCTAGGTTAAGTTGAATTACCCTATTTTTATTCTCTTGCTAAGTCGCAGTCTCTCTTTTCAGGAGTGTTATTAAGGCTAAGGTTACAGTAACTTAAGCCTGCCTAAGATTACGGACCAATAGTTTCATTTTTAAAAGTCAACAAAAACGATATGTCTTCTTCGGTGGTTTTGGTTACAGAAACTTCTGCACATACAGCGTCGCACAATGCATTTACTATAGAAAGACCTAGCCCAAAGTTATCTTCAGATGTTCTAGAAGCATCTTTTTGCCAAAGCGGTTCAAACATATGCTTTAGATCATCCTCATTAACCTCTGTCCCCACCTTATTTGTCACTCTGAGGTAAACATTACTAGAACTATTTACACCTAAGTTCACAAGTATTTCTGTATCAGTTTTTCCGTGTTCGATAGCGTTATCTATCAGATTACTTATTATCGATTCTACTCCAACGCGATTGCTCTTGACGCTTAACTGAAAATTGGAGCTAATCTCTACCTTAACATTTCTTGCTTCTTTGATCTGAATAAGTTGAGATACTAATTTGTGGATATCTATCTCATCAGTTAGCTCTAGGGTCTTAAAACTATATTTTTGGATTAACATAAGGCCAGAAATAATATTTTTCATTCTTGTGCCTATTTGCAAAACACGTGGCTTAAAATCTTTTTCTAATCTTATTTCTCCTGGAAACTTAATTGCTACTTCAGTCATATTTATTAATTCAGAGACTGGTGTTTTTAGCTCGTGTGCGATATCCGAAGTCAACCTCTTCTCACGCAGGTAAAGCGAATAATTATCTTCAAAAAAGTGATTCAAACTTTGGGTAATGGGTTCCAATTCCTCGACATTATTTTGAAAAGCTTCGTGTTTTTGTCTAGTGGTAAATCGTAGTCCTTTTATCTTGGCATTTAAGGCATCCAAGGGTGCCAGAGCATAAGCCACAGTGTTACGCACTGTAAATCGAACAACTAACGGCACGATAATTAATGCAAATAGAAAAGCACCATCGATAAACCACAACGTGAAATTTAACAATTCTGTAGATGTTGCGTACGCGATAACCATTGACGGGCGAGTATCGTTACCCTTGCCCATGACGCGATAAAATCCAGCTCTGTCTTCAGAATCAATCTGAGGTATATATCGAGTGTAAATTACCCGACCCGTACGGCCATCGGGCAGAGTAATATCCTGGAAAGAATATTCATCCAGGCCAATGCTGCTGAAAGGCAATTCATTGATGGTATAAAGCGCCAGAGTATCTGATTTTTCAAACGTTGAATCTTTGTACCAAAGTTGAAAATACTCGGGGGAAGATGTCCCTTCAAACTCAGGCAAATACTCACCTGCAAATTCGAATTCCACACCCTCGACATCTTCATTTACCAAGCTCTGAAGTACACCTACCTTTGCCTTCATAGCCTGGTTGAATTCTTGTTCGACCCAGGAATCAACGCCAATATCTGCTGCAAGTAAAACGGCAATGACTAACAGTGAAATAATAATAGAAAGTCTTCGTGTTAATGTTTTACGTATTGATTTCATTAGCTTCTATAACTCTGTAACCAAAACCACGTTTACTTGTAATGGGTAGAGACGCGCCGCTTTTTCTTACTTTTTTCCTTGCTGAGGAAAGGTGAGCTTCAATAGCATTTTTTGAGATATGGTCATAGCTTCCAGAAATAAATTCACTCAGCATTTCTGAGGTAACTATCTTGTGTCTATTGAGAAAAATACATTCAACAATTTTGTACTCATTCGGGGTCAGGTTGATAATGCCATTATTGTATGAAAGCGTTTTAAACTGGATATTGAGTGTCAAACTGTTGATAGTAACTTGGTCATTGAGACAATTTACCGCACCTCTCCTCATCAAGCTAAGTAGTCTAGCAGTCAATTCGTCAAACGAGAACGGCTTAGAAAGGTAGTCGTCAGCACCTGCCAATAGCCCCGCTACCTTGTCTTCAGACTCAGATCGCGCAGATAAGATGATAACCTTTGTTTCTAAATGTCTTTTTCGTAACGTTTTAAGAATAGTCATACCGTCCAACTCAGGTAGCATCATATCAAGGATGATTATTTCGTAGCTACCAAGCAACGCCATACTCAATCCCTCAGAGCCAGTGCCAGCAGTATCGACTGAATAGCCCAATTTTTCCAAGCCTAAGCTCAAACTGTTTCTCAATGATAAAGAGTCTTCTATCAGAAGTATTCTCATAATTTGAATGTCAATTTTAAAGTTATTTGAGTATACCTTCTCAACCTTAGGATTTGCTGAAGAAGCTATTGAAAAGGTGCTTATAGTTAACCTACGTATACGTGGTTCTTTTAGCATAAATCGATTGATTTACTTCAATAGCTCTTAAGTTTATCTCGATATTTTGTTCATATTAATAACAGTCTTGTGACTAACGATGAAGGCTTATTTTATATCAGCGCTGCTACTTTGTGGGTGCTCAATAACCTCTACAGAAATTTCTCCCCCCAATGGTAAAAGTGACAAAGCTGTCATTTTTGACATCGATGGAACATTGATCCCCTGTAACGCCTGCATTTTTTCTGAAAGAGAAAATGCGTCTGAACGTGTTCAAGCATACGCTGATAAAGGCTTCAAAATTATCTATCTGACTGCGCGAAATGTATACTTCCAGTTCAACATTCCACTTTTTTATCCCGTTACCATCTCCCAGATAGAGATATTCAGGTAGCTAATTCGATGGCTTAGCGAAAAAGCTTTTAAAACGTTTAAACTAAATATTCTAAAGCCTTACAAGGAGTCTGGCTGGAAACTTTTCGCTGCTTATGCCGATTCAAGCACTGACTTTGTGGCTTATTTGGCCGCAAGCGTTCCTCAGGACAAAATATTTGCAATAACATGACAAGGTGATTGTAAGTGCAAGCCAAGGCCGTGGCGAAAGTACTACGATAGCTGGTCGAAACACACTCCTATAGCGTTCCCTCCTTAACCAGCCTCTTTCTTCCTTCCTGAGCGATTAGAACATTATTACCTCAATTAAATGACTCTTCATAAGCGTATCTTAAGTTTCGTTTGTTAGAGTTTTCCTGTCGAAAATAGAATTTGCTTGATCTTGGGGCTTTGACAGAGGGCTACGTGCGAATTTCAGTTGTAATACCAGCAAAAAACGAAGAAGAAAATTTAAAACCCTTAATTGAGGAAATTTATAGAGCGTTAACAGGTGTAGCAAACTTCGAAGTCATCTATGTTGATGATGGAAGTACGGATAAGACATTTGAGAATTTGCTTTACCTGAAAGCGAGTGGCTTTGACAAAGTTAACGTACTACGGCATAAGCACTCGGTGGGACAAAGTACAGCTATTTGGACAGGGGTGAGCCATGCTGATGGAGAACTTGTAGTAACACTTGATGCGGATGGGCAGAATGATCCCTCTGATATACCAAACCTCCTGACTATGGCCTCTCAATTTCCGTTAGGGAGTCACTTTTGCATTGCTGGTCACCGTAAAAACAGAAAGGATACAGCTTGGAAAAGATTTCAGTCAAAACTAGCAAATTCTGTAAGAAGTAAACTTCTTAATGATGATACACCTGACACCGGATGTGGGTTAAAGGTCTTTCCAAAACAAACATTCCTCGATTTACCCTATTTTGATCATATGCATCGTTTTCTGCCAGCACTGATCCGGCGACAAGGTGGGATCATTAAAGTTGTTGAGGTGAATCACAGAGACAGGCAATTTGGAAAATCAAAATATAATATGTTAGGGCGGCTTGGGGTCGGACTAACTGATATGGCAGGAGTTTATTGGCTTCAGAAACGTAATAAACTTAATGATGTCATCTTAGAAAATGAAGAGAGTATCTAATTGAATTCCAGTCTCCTTCGTTTCTTCATTTTGGTACTTACCATTCTGTTTTTTAGTCATTTGATTCCGGTCTCTCCCTCATTTGACGCATTTAATCAGGAATGGATAGACAAGCATACCCGTAATAATGGAGTGACAGGGATAGCCAAATTTTTAGCCGTCTCAGTATTTTTACTTTCTATCGGACTTCCACGCCAGTTAGTCGCATTTATGGGGGGGTATGCCTTTGGATTTGCTGCAGGTATCATCTATTCAACATTAGCAGCTATCCTCAGCTGTGCAACAGTTATGGCAGTGTCCCGATCTTTCGCTAGACCGATTATTATTCAACACTTTGAAATGCGGGTGCGCAAGTTAGACCATTTTCTAGTTCGCTCTCCCTTTCTTAAGTCCGTTATCATTAGACTGTTGCCAGTAGGAAATAATCTACTCACAAACATTTTTGCTGGCGTTTCAAAGATTCCACGACGCTCTTTTATTCTTGGGTCTACTATTGGCTACATCCCTCAAATGGCGGTTTTTGCATTGATGGGTAAGGGTGTATTAGTCAACTCTGAACTTAAAATAATCATAAGCGCCCTATTATTCGGGATTTCCAGCTTGCTAAGCGCATATCTTTTTAAGGTTTATCGTCGTCAACATAATGACGATAAAACTCTTCGTTCACTCACAAAAAGCAGCAAATGTAGCAATGAATCAGACGAGCTTAGCCATTAAACATAAGAACAAGCACCCAAATTATACTTTCTGGCTTTTTGTACTGGCTAGCGTGTTGATATTTATCGGGATTGGGTTAAGAGATCCCTGGCCTGCTGACGAACCTCGTTTTGCACAAGTTGCAAAAGAAATGGTTGAAACAGGTCAGTGGTTCTTTCCAGCCAGAGCGGAAGAGTTTTATCCTGATAAACCACCTGTGTTTATGTGGTCTATCGCTTTTTTCTTTGCGCTATTCGGGTCAATTAAGATTGCCTTTCTGCTCCCATCTGCTTTATGCAGCCTACTCACACTTTTTTTGGTGTATGACATCTCAAAACGACTGTGGAGCACAAAAGAAGCGCTGATCGCAACGTCACTTCTTTTATTGAGTTTTCAATTTTTGCTTCAGGCCAAGTCTGCACAAATAGACGCAATGGTCTGCTGCTGGATAACAATAGGATGCTATGGTCTTCTGCGCTTTTTCTTAGTTGAAAGGCGATGGCGTTGGTATTACCTCGCCTTTTTCTTCATGGGAATTGGCGTCATCACAAAAGGGGTCGGATTTTTACCAGTCTTAATGCTGATACCATACTTGATACATCGACGCGTTTGGCCTCAGCGGGACATAGCTAAGAAGCAAACTAAAAACTCCGTATTACCGTGGATAATGGGTGCAGTGGTGATGTTACTGGCTATATCACTATGGTTTATACCTATGTTGATATTAGTCGAAAATAGCCACGATCCATCACTTGCTCTATATAGAGATAACATTCTTTTTAGGCAAACGGTCACTCGATATGCTGATTCCTGGCATCACATAAAGCCATTCTGGTATTACCTCGTTGAGGTTATTCCATTATTTTGGCTGCCAATTAGCATCGCTCTTCCATGGCTCATCCCATTTTGGTATAGCGCAATTAAAAAAGGTGATGCCCGCATACTCTTACCGTTGGGTTGGATTGTACTTGTCCTGCTTTTCTTCAGCGTAAGTCCTGGCAAACGGGGGGTGTACATCTTACCCGCATTGCCGATGCTGGCACTGATCTCTGCGCCTTACTTTGATTCAGTTGTTAATAAAAAAGTATTCTCCTGGCTTTTGTGGGGTGTTGTATTTTTACTATCAGTAGGCTTATTGGGGTTTGGTTTTTCCGGCATAGTAGAAGCATCATTCGCCCTAAAATTAGAAGAAAAGTTCGGGCTTTCTCCGTGGATGTTTTTTTTAGTAACGGGGGGACTGACGTGTCTGGTTACGGTGATTACTTCTAGAGGGAAGCACTGGAAAGCCTGGCCTTATTTCTTGTGTACTCTTTGGGGCATGTACGCTACATGGGGTTACACTTTACTTGAAGATGTAAAAACCCCTAAAAGCGTATTTGGAAATATTGAAAAAGAAATTGGCAAACATGATGCAACTATTGCACTTGTTGATTTTTCTGAACAGTTTATTCTCTTCTCGCCTTATCCCATCGTCCACTTTGGCTATCATACCCCTACTGATGAGCAATTATCTGCCGCCTACCAGTGGATGGAGAAGACTGACAAGGGAAGATATATCCTCGTAGATGAAAAACACGTACGTAATGATTGTTTTAAAAAAGAAATGGCAACGTCTGTAGGATATGCACATCGCGTCCACTGGGTTCTATTATCGCACGAGGCATTAACCGAAAAATGTCCGCTTACGAGAACGACGACTGAGATCTTTAGTTATATCCCAGACAGGCCCGTTACGTGAGAAATACATATCTTCATAAAATGAAAAAATAGTGCGAAAATTTTCATTCCACAGTTTTCCTTAAGCGTCATTTAAGTTTTGACAGGTAACTTGTGTGCTAAGAAGTACACGAGAGCCTTATTGTGAAATTCCCAATAACACTAAACTTTAATCCTACATCAGCTCAGTTCATTTTAGTTTCTTCACTATTTATCGCAGCAATATTCAACGCACCATTTCTGTCTGCTGTTTATGAAGTTGTAGCCCCTGTAACATTGAATGAGTGGGTATTTTTTCTCTCTGTACCGCTCTTGCTAACCTTTTTTAATGTTATTTTTCTAAGTCTTTTTGGTGCCCTATTTTTGCCGCGCACCACCGTTGCAATTGCTTTCGTTGTAAGTTCTCTACTACTTTACGGCACCTTGGCCTATGGTGTCATTTTCGATAAGAGCATGATACAGAATGTAATGGAAACAAATTCTGGTGAAGCTTTTTCCTATCTAAATTCGACACTTGTTTTATTCTTCTCTATATTGGGATTAATCCCTGTATTTGCGATTTTTAACCTGGAATTAAATGGGAAGCTCAAGGCTCGAATCAAGCACCTTCTAGTGCTGAACTTATTAGCTTTATTGGGTATTGCAATTATAGCCACGTTCCTTTTTAAGAGCTATGCAGCTGTCGGCAGAAATAACAAAGACCTAACGAAGTATATTATTCCCTACGCCTTTTATGATTCAGGGTACAAGTACCTTCGGGACACTTACTTCTATCCGCCTTTCCCCTACAAAGTATTAGACAAGCGTCCCTACATAAAAGGGAATGCTGATATACATCCGTCTACTACAGTGTTTGTGGTTGGCGAAACGGCCAGAGCTGACAAGTTTTCAAGCAACGGCTATTCGAGGCGTACTACGCCTAATATCCAGAACGCAGGTGCAATCAGTTTTAGCAAGGTGACATCTTGCGGCACTGCTACCGCAGTCTCTGTGCCATGTATGTTCTCAAGACTTTCACGAGAAAATTATGATTCGCGTATCGCAGACAGTCAGGACAATGTTTTAGACATCATTCATCGTGCAGGTGTTGACGTCACATGGATTGACAATAACAGTAGCTGTAAAGGAGTATGCAAGAGGGTAGAGACTATAGACTTCAACCCGTCAAGAGTTCCCAAGTTGTGCGATGGAGATTATTGTTATGATGAGGTACTTATTGACCTTTTAAGAGAAACTCTTTCAAGACCATCTAAAGAACATAGAGTTATAGTCTTACATATGATTGGCTCACACGGGCCTACCTATTACCGGAGATACCCAGAGAAATTTGCTAAGTTCGTGCCTGACTGTCCCAGAAGTGATATTCAAAATTGTGAAGAGGCAGAGCTGACAAATACGTACGATAATACTATTGCATACACAGACTACGTGCTAGGCCAGATTATTGAACAGCTTTCCACTATTCCTAATTCGTCGATGCTTTATCTATCGGATCATGGTGAGTCATTGGGAGAAAAAGGGCTTTATTTACACGGTTTCCCTTATAATTTAGCGCCTGTTGAGCAAACTCATGTACCAATGGTTTATTGGGCCTCCAAGTTTAGCCAACCTGAATACAGTGATTGCGTAAGGTCGTTGTCCAGTCATCCTTATTCGCATGACAACCTTTTTGACACATTACTTGGTCTTACTAATGTGCAAAGCAGCACCTACCAACCCACTCAGGATATTTTACGAAAATGCGAGTCATAGACGAAACCACATCAAAAATGCATTTCGACCCTAAAGCCAAACCAAAGGGCATGTTGCGTATTGTATTAGCAATGAAAAACTCAGTTCGAGCTATATCATGGCTTGTTAAAAACGAGTCAGCGTTCCGGCAAGAACTTATCTTACTTATCTTAGCGGCGGGAGTGCTTGCATTTTGGTCAATTCCTTATATGGAAAAGGCGATTTTACTTTCCTCCATACTCTTCGTTTTGTTCGCTGAAATTATAAATACTGCAATTGAAGTAACTATTGACCGTATTGGAAAAGAGATTCACCCACTGTCAGGCTTAGCTAAAGATTTAGGCTCAGCGGCTGTTTTAGTGACGATCGCAATTTCATCACTGTTGTGGTTAGCTACATTGTGTAGATATTTTTGATTTGAGACTGTTGACTCACCGATGAGGTACCGCACTGACATGGGTCCAACTATGCAAATTCATCAATGTGTATAAAAGAATAGAAAGCCAATAATTAGCGAGCTTTAATATAAGAAGTTAAAGTCTGATATAACTAAAAGGCAATACCCAACAACCTTTAGGTTCAGTTTTCAATTACTAGCCAGGAGTTGCATAGCAAATCGCAAAGCAAAATTGTCAGTTAGAAAAAGTTCTTCGCGTGCTTTTACTTTCGCTGATTTTTTTAAGTTTAATGAAAGTGAAAGCAAAAGTCAGCGATGCCATCAGCTCAAACAGCCAAAATATAGGAATGAAGCCAAACGATTCAACCAAAAAACCATTTTCATCTATACTCGAGCCTTTTATGTTATAAGCGATTAAACACAAAATACCACTAATAAAAAATAAGAAGCTCATCTTATAGTTACTTATAAATTTCATTAATGTCTCTATATTTTATTTTCAACATCTCGTAAGAGCACGAAAGAAACGTTGATGTCGAAGGTACGTGTTCAATCTTGCCTCTTACCACTTTAGTTACGCATTATTATCTATCACACTCTCCTTACAGTTTAACAAAAAATTTAATCATGAGGGGAACAAACTAAAAAGTTCCATGAAAATCTATAGTCATGATTGTAGACAATGTGTCACAAATAAAATTTTAGCTTAGTATTAAAACTTGAATTACTGTCGACTATCATTGTTAATGAGTAATGGAATTTCATCTCACCTCCTCATTAACTGCAGAATGCTCGTCAGTAAACTCTATTTCAACTGTGCTGTAACTGAAGTCAAACATGGCCAAGCTATCATAAATATCAAGCTTCAATAACTTGTATTCTTCAACTGTCTTTAAGGCACTGCCAACGCGTATAGTAATAACATTGTGTTCTCCGTCAAGTGACCAAATTTTTAAGTCATGGATATATTCAACTCTATCAACACTCCGGAGTTCATCTAACACTTGTTTGTATAAGTTTTTCTCTGGAACACCTTGCAAAAATAATTTTAAGGTTGCTAATAAGTTTCGAATTACATTAAACAATATAAAAAGCGTAAAGCCAATCGAAAGTAGGGGGTCTAAAATTGGCCAGTCGACAAATTGCATTACTATGGCAATAATTAATACAGCAACCCAGCCTAAAACGTCCTCCAATAAATGCCAGTTCAACACTCTCTCGTTTAGGGTATTTCCTCCCTGGAGTTTATACACAGCAAAGCCGTTTACAGCGACACCTAGAATCGCAAGTAATATCATGCCTTCTGTATTTGGAACGACCGGGTCTAATACTCGAGGAATGGCTTCTGATAATACCCAGATTGAGCCAAGGATAAGTACGGCTCCGTTAATAAATGCCCCTAACAGGCTGAGTCGCTTGTACCCATATGTGAAATTTTCATCGGCCTCTCTCTCTCCTAACCTATTGAGACACCAGGCGCTTCCAATAGAAACTGAATCGCCGAGATCATGAACAGCATCTGCCATTATAGCAGTGCTGTTCGTTAGCCAGCCGCCAATAAATTCAATAATTGTGAAGCTGAAATTTAATAGAAAAGCCCACCCAATTTTGTTTGAGCTATTTGAATGATTATGAGTCATAGAGGCTCCGGTGCGCCCGGAACATACCGGGCGTAAAATTTGATTAAGAGTTGCGTTTGTTATGTGCGAGCTGATAAAGCGCAGGTAATATAAACAGTGTCAGTAAAGTTGACGATATAATTCCCCCAATGACTACAGTGGCGAGCGGTCTTTGTACTTCAGCACCTGTTCCTGTATTAAGTGCCATGGGAACAAAGCCTAAGCTGGCCACTAACGCAGTCATCAAAACAGGTCGAAGCCGGATTATGGCCCCTCGAATTACTGAAGTATAAATATCACCATTTTCCTGCCAGAGTTGTCTGATGAATGCGACCATCACTAGTCCATTCAAAACCGCGACCCCGGACAAAGCGATAAAGCCTACTCCCGCAGAAATTGAAAGAGGCATATCTCTAATCCAGAGTGCCAGTACTCCTCCAGTCAAGGCTAGTGGTACACCAGTGAAAATTATCAATGCGTCTTTAACAGACCCAAACGCCATAATGAGTATGCCAACTATCAACGCAAGCGTAACCGGAACGACTAAAGTCAGCCGTTTGCTGGCGGATTCCAGTTGTTCAAAGGTACCACCAAACTCTAACCAATATCCTTCCTTCATTTTTAAATCGGATTTAAGTCTTTTTTGTAAATCAACGACAAATCCTCCTAGGTCGGTTCCTCGTACGTTAGTCGTTACGACAACTCTGCGCTTTCCATTCTCTCGGCTGATCTGTGCAGGCGCCGGCTTTAACTCGAGAGTGGCTACCTCTTCAAGCGGTACAAAACTATTGCCGACACGAACAGGTAAGCTCTCTAATTTGTCAATATTTGTACGCAACTCTTCAGATAATCTGATTACAATTTTAAACCGACGATCGCCTTCATAGATTATGCCTGATTCCTTACCCCCTATGCTGGTTGAAACGAGTGCTTGAATGTCTGCTACGTTAAGACCGTACCTTGCGAGAGCATCTCGTTTTGGTAATATGGACAACATAGGAAGGCCGGCAACTTGCTCAACTCGGGTGTCTGAGGCACCTTGTATCGACTCAGCGATCTCAGCAACCTTATTTGCAGAATCCAACAATTGCTCTAAGTCATCACCGAAAACCTTGACTGCAACATCAGCCCTTACGCCGGAAATCAATTCATTAAATCTCATTTGAATTGGTTGGGTAAATTCATAGTTATTACCGGGAAGCTTTGAGGCGACTGATTCAATTTCAGCCACTAGATCCGATTTAGATTTAGCTGGATCAGGCCATTCTGAGCGAGGTTTAAGTATTACAAAACTATCGGCTACATTAGGAGGCATTGGGTCTGTAGCGACTTCTGGTGTACCTATTTTCGCAAAGACTACCGCTACCTCTGGAATTTCTAACAGCGCACCTTCAAGTAATTCTTGCATTTGAATTGATTGGTTTAGACCGGTACCCGTTATGCGTAAAGCCTGTAAAGCGACATCACCTTCATCCAGTTGAGGAATAAATTCAGACCCAAGTGTTGTTGCCAACCATCCGCAGAAGACAACAAACGCTAGTGCAGCCCCAAGAGCAGCAGCTTTAAATTTAAGAATAGCCCTAAGTGCTGGTTCGTAAGCCAGTTTCACCCAACGTATTAAAAAACTCTCCTTTTCACTGATTTTTCCCCCCATGAAAATTGCGATCGCTGCAGGCACTACCGTCAGTGACAAAATCATTGCCGCAATAAGAGCGATAACAACAGTTATTGCCATGGGATGAAACATCTTTCCCTCTACGCCTGTTAAAGTAAAAATAGGCAGATAAACAGCGGTTATGATCCCGACTCCAAATAAGCTGGGCCTGATTACTTCAATCGTTGCTATTTTCACTTCTTCTAGACGTTCCTTGAGTTGAAGAAGTCTGCCGTGATGCTGTTGCGCTTCAGATAAGCGCCTAATACAGTTTTCAACAATGATGACAGCGCCATCGACAATCAGACCAAAATCTAAAGCCCCCAAACTCATCAGATTTGCCGAAACACCTCTCTGGACCATTCCAGTGATTGTCATCATCATAGCAATAGGTATGATCGCAGCCGTAATAAGAGCCGCTCGAATATTGCCTAGTAGTAAAAATAATATGACAATTACGAGTAATGCTCCTTCCAGCAGGTTCTTCTGCACAGTGTTTATCGCTTTGTCGACCAGTGTAGTTCGATCATAGGCGGGTTCAGTAACTACCCAGCTTGGTAACGATCTTTGAATTTCAGTTAATTTACTGGCAGTTAAAGCTGCAACTTCCCTTGAGTTTTCTCCCAGCAACATCATGACCGTTCCCATCACTGTCTCTTTACCATTTCTTGTAGCGGCACCGGTCCTCAGCTGCTTACCCAAGCCTACAGTTCCAATATCTTTTATTAGAACAGGAACAGATCCTTTTTTTCCTACTACGACATTTTCGATATCCTTTATCCCTGTCAATTGACCTGGAGAGCGAACAAGAAGTTGCTCGCCATTTTTCTCAATATAGCCTGCTCCAGCATTATCATTGTTTAAATATAGTGCTTCAGAAATGTCTTTAAGCGAGACTCCCATCTCCAGCATTTTTACAGGGTCGGGATTGACGTGATATTGCTTGTCATAACCTCCAATAGTGTTTACTTCTACTACTCCCGGAACCTGGGCTAACTGTGGTCGAATGATCCAATCTTGTACCTCTCTTAAAGCCATAGGTGTGACCGGCGAGCCATCGGGTAACGTTGCTCCATCTTTCCCTTCCAGTGTATATACGAAAATTTCGCCAAGCCCTGTTGCGATTGGCCCCATTTCTGGCTCAAGGCCATCAGGTAAAACACTTTTAAGGTTAGCAAGTCTTTCGTCGATTAAATTTCGGGCAAAAAAGATATCCGTTCCTTCTTCGAAAATAACTGTAATCTGTGAAAGACCATACCTCGATATAGAACGTGTATAGGATAAGTTAGGCAAGCCATATAGTGCTGTTTCGACAGGAAATGTTATTCGTTGTTCAGCTTCTAATGGTGAGTACCCCGGAGCTTTGGTGTTAATCTGAACCTGTACATTTGTAATATCTGGTACAGCATCAATAGGTAATCGCTGGTAGCTCCAAACGCCGATCCCAATTAAGATTAGTGCAAGAACAAGAAACAAAAAGCGTCTTTCTACTGAAAGACGAATAATATTATCAATCATTTATCGTCTCCAGGATTAGTGAGCGTGAGAGGCACCGGATTTTTCAAGATCCGCTTTTATCAGAAAGCTATTTTTTGATACGTAAATTTGACCAGCGATTAAGCCACGCTTTACTTCAGTGAAGTTGTCATCTTTTATACCCAGCTCGACAGGGACAGCTTGAAACGTGTTACCATCGTTTAAAAATACAACTGAGTTACCATCCATTGATTGGATAGCTTCATTCTCAACGCGAAGCGAAACATCGACTTTCTGAGCATCAACTACACCTGTAACCATATCGCCGGGGGAGAATTCTCCTTCGGTATTAGTGATTTCAACAATTGCGATCTGATAAGGTTCAAGTGAACCTGACGGAATGAGAAATTTGACCTTTGCATCTTGCTGTCGGGAACCTTTTTTTATGTGGATATAAGAGCCCTGCTTTATTGTATCCCGCTTGGATGGAAATACTTTCAATTCTGCCCAAAGCGTTTCAGCGTCGACTATTTTATAAAGCGTTTCACTGGTAACCAACTGCCCAACATTAACATTTCGACTTACTACCGTACCCGAAATTGGCGCTTTCACGATGTAGGTTTGTAAGCTGTCATTTGATTGAATTTTTGCAATTACATCGCCAGCCTTCACGCTGTCACCAACATCCGAAGCGAGAGTTTCTACAACTCCCGAGAACCGCGCATTAACTTCAGCCTTGTTCTTGGGTGGAATTACAAGAGTACCCAACAATTCGATATGTCTTTCAATGGTCCCACTCTGAACTTCGGAGGTTGCTAATTGAAACTTTTCAGTTAATGCTCTTGAGATCTGTGTTCTTCCCTCGAAGTTTTCCCACTCCCAGGAATACTTTCGTCTTTTGTCAGTCAGATAAATAGTAGCCCTAAAAGAATGAGGTTCAGACAGAGCTTTTATTGACCGCAAAACCCCCTCTGAAGTTTGAAACTCAAATTTTTCTGAGCTTGAACCTAACTTCTGTAGCTCTATAGAAAAGGAATCAGGGATAAATGGCTTCCCATCTTCAAAAGTCGAGGCAATAATTACAGAGCCCTCGGGGCTTTCATCGATACTTACTTCTATTTTGATGTTACCTTTCTGGAATATATTTTGGTTGTCATTTGAATTGGTGACATCTTCACTTGCGGTCGCGATAGATGTCACAGTGCCGATAAGAAATAAAAATAAAATTTGCTTTAGCATAATTAATCCTGGAGATTGAAAGTGAATGATTTCAGAGATTGCCCTGTCCATTGTTCGATAAGTGCTTCATTGAGCAGGGTGGCTTCGCGATAGTTGATGAGACTCCGTTGAGATTGGAGAAGTGCATCACGTGAAGCAAACCATTCTTGATAAGTGTAAATTCCCTTTTGATAGCCCTCCTTGGTCAGCTCCAATGCTCTTTTCAAATCTGGCATTACTTCTTTTTCCAGGTGCAATGCTGCCTGTGAACTAAAATTTATGCTTTTCGTTGCTTTAAATAGAATCGCTTTTACATCGAGATACTTGGTGTCTCGCTCTAATAACTCCGCCTCCTTACTAGCAATTGCAGATTTGACTGCACCCGAATTCCTCTTCTCAGCAAATAGTGGAATTGAGGCACCAAAAACTAACGATGTATCTTGAGCTCCCTGATTCCTTCTAACACCAACAGACCAAGATAGGTCTGCGGTATTATCAGACTTAGCCAACTGAATTTCAGCGTCCTTCAGGTCAAGTGACTTAATTAGTAAATCCGCATTCGATGATGATAAGAATTGGTTAAAAAGTGTTTCGTAGGAATAATTTTTAGCGGGTGAATTTAAAGAACCAGTAAGCGTGATATCTTCATAATTGCCCTGCCAGAATAGTGTGAGAGATTGCAGGGCTATCTCTTTATTCACCTTTGCTGTCGCAAGTTCTAATTTCGCTTGATTTAAAGCCGATTTAGCTCTGAACAATTCAGCATCATTCGTTGCACCACTTTTTATTCTATTAGTGATCACAGTAAGAGCATCTTCAGCTAAGCTCACACTTCGCTCAGCTATTTGCAGACGCTCCTGTTGTGCCAGAACGCGAATATACTGCTGAGTGAGCCCACCAAGTAGTGAGAGAGACATTGAATACTGCTCTGAATCTAAAAGGGCAGCTCTGGCATCCACAACCAGTGTTCTTGCACTCTTCTTTCCACCAAGTTCATACACTGAAGATAGAGAGATGGTTGCTTCTGCTGCTTGAACTCCCGAAGTAGAACTTGTGCCCATCACATTTTCTAGATTAGCACCTACGGTGTAAGCTGGAGAAAGCAAAGCTTGTTGGCGATCTCCCTCAAGAGCTCTAGTAAGAGGTCTGAATTTCAACAAGCTTGGATGACGGTTGAGAGTAAGTTGAACTGCATCATCTAAAGTTACTTGTTCTGCCAATGCATTGGCTTGAGATAGCATCAATGCACTAGTCAATATTCCGGCGCGCGTAAATTTGCGCACAGGAAACTGTGAAATTTTCATGATATATAATCCTAGTCAGTTGAAAAAACGAAAAACGACAGGGATTAAATTCTTGGAGGACGCTCTATTTGGTTAATGAAACGATTAGGTGTAGCTTCACTGTAAACTGAGACTAAATTGGGAGATTTTTTTAGAAACGAGCTTTCAATATCAAAGTAAAAAGCTATGTGTGTAAAATGGCCATGACAAGAACAACAATGGTCACAATCACTTCCCGTATCTAAATCGTAAGCATCGGACAGTTCGATTAATGTATTTTCAGTACATAATTCATTGCTAAACAAGTGGTCTTGTTCAATAGAAAACGCGTCAGTCACAATCAACAAAAATTGTGCGCACAACAAAAAAGCGGCTAAGACCACTTTTAGATTTTTGCTAATGCGGTAATTCGTTTTCAACACAAGATTCCTCTATTGGCAATTCATGTTCTCTTAAAATATGATTGTAGTCAATGCCTAAATGGTCAGCTTTCTGATTCACAAGAGGAACTCTGTATTAAAAAGCCATGTATTTCAATTAAGTTGCTAAATCTTGTCAGAAAAACAGAAATCTACTGCAAAGCCTGCTCATACATAATCCGGCAATGTAAAATAAGTACACCGAAGGAATAGAAGAATACATCATGCAATTTCAATAAGCCTGTCACAATTATTGCGTCTCGCTCGTACCAAAACCTGTAATACCCCCTACAACAAGTGTAAAAGCAAGTCCAATACTGAAAGATAAAATCACCGTTGACCCAAGAGGTAGCTTTTCCAATTGCTATCTGATCTCCTTACAGTGAGCGCATCAATGAACAACAAAGTAAATATTATCTGGCTCATGCCATAACCGTGATGCTATGCTTATGAGCATGAAGTTGGTTCGCATCGCTTCTTTGAGTTCACCAAATCATCTAAGGCTCCATTTTCGAATAAACGGTACAATAGACTAGTAGAAAGGCATATCGGAAACTCGATATCGCTAGATACCTTACTGTAACTTTTTGGCTAAAAACGTTGTCGCTTCGCGTAAAAATACCGGTCATTTTTTGACCTTGGCAAGTTCATGTTTTAATCTGCTATCCCCGCGTCACAACGGGGATCACTGCTCTTATGTGTTTTATCTTTAGATTGCGCAGCATGATGTTTTCAGCAGTTAGGTAGACTAAGAAAAATACTAATATCTAAAGCAATCTGACGACCAATAATATCAGGTTTCTAGCAGAGTAATACCGCTTCGAGTATGAATTCTGAAGTATACTTTGTTTGTTAACAACCACTCATTCCTGGCATAGCAAGCTTCTTTAGGGGAGGTTTCCTAAAAATCTGAAGAGGCTCCACAGATGACTGAAATCTATGAAGGGGCACTATAATAATTGTGATAATTCTCTTTCTGATCTAGAACCGTAGCAGAGTTACTTTCATGTTAAATAGTTCATGTTAATGCACATTAACGTTACCTATTCGAGTAGAGATAAGAAGTTAGCTTTCCTCTTTTGACTACGATATATCATGCAAGCGAATAGCGCTCACTTCAGCAGCAAATTTAAAATAATTAAAGGGTTGTAAATCTCTGTCAAGACAGTTGGGTGACGTCAACATGTTGGAGATATACAAGATGAAAACTAAGCTGCCTCATATTGGTATTTTTTGGGTCTACAAGTCGACTGTACTTGCTAAAGCAATGCCTTTGAATAGTACAGAGCCTGATAGCCTTTCACTCTATGACAGTGACTTTAGCCATTTAGTAGAGTGGGAAGAGCATAGAATATACCTTCCGTGTTTTCCTGAGCTCATTGCTGTTGAATATCAAGAAGTCAGCAGGGGTAGAATAATCTACTCTGGAAACTCAAAGTTCTTTAAAATATATGCAGACAGAAAAGTGGTACAGAGCGTTGAGCTTCAAACCTTGGTATGTGATAAATTTAATCTAATACCGAGTCAATGCACTTGGAAGCTAGACAAGCATTACCGTATCTTTAGTTCATAAAAAGCTTACGAAAAAGTTAAAAAGTCGCTTTGTAAAGAATACGCAAGCAAATCATAAGGACATGACGTTGAATATATTTGAAGTAATAAACAATAGTATTTCTGACTTTGTAGAAAATCAAGAAAATAAAGCGCTCAAGAGAGGTACAGGCTCTTATTCGATACCGTTTAGAGGCTCTATCTTCGGGGAAATCGAGACAGCAAAAGTATTAAGTAAGCTCAATGCCGAATCAGTTGATGTAATTTGGTTAGGCTCAAATCCTAATGTTCCTGAATCTCTCGACGCTATTTTGTCTCCTTCCTCCCCTTCCCACTACGAGGGTTTTGTGCAACAAGCCATGAACGACAATTTCAGCGAAGCGTACAAAAATAGCGAAGGTGCGAATGTCCCATTGTGGGATCCTATTAACAAGCCAAACAACAAGTGGCAATTCTACTCAGAGATATTCAACAAGCGGTTTGGTGAACACAAAACGCTCATGGCTAACATAGTGCTGTGGGGAAGTAAGGATTTTAAAAGCTTCACTTCTCAGTTGGCTAAATACGATAAAGCGCTTTTAGAGAGAGCTATTCAGTTTTCTTACGAGCTGAACAATCAGATAATCGAGTACTTCAAGCCAAAAGTTGTTCTTGTTCCCAAGAGCTCTAATAGCCCATCATCAAAGAATTGGCTACTACACTCTTCAAACTTAACAGACATACAGCATCACGAAGTGAGAGGTAAAGTAACGTTCAAGTTTTCAGTAGGTAGACTGCAAAAAGACGATTTTAAAACAACTGTAATATCAGCCCCCCACCCTTCATACACACCTAGAATTGGTCGTGAATTTAGAGAGTCTGCGCAAAACGCTATCTTCTCAGTATTACAAAATTGCTGATACACATTACTGAACACGTCAACGGCAAAGTGTGCTTGCGATGACTGTCAACTGTTCAAGAAAATACCTTTGTAGTGCTTTAGCATTTTAAGACGTTTGGCCTCTAGTGAAGTAGGAGTCAGATCAAGATTGCGTGTGTTGCTCCTCTCTATGCCAGATAACGTTCGCTGTCCCATTAGTTTGACTCGTTCTTCAATGGGTATTTCGACTAGCGAATCGGGAGCAACGATATCAAACTGATTCAAATAACAAGGCACACGCTCCATCTCTAGTAGAGAATACTTTTTTGCTGAGTTTCTTTGTGAATAAACATATACACTCTCGACCCTAGTTGCATGCGATATATTTTCCATAACCGTAAGGGCATCATCTTCGGTATAAGGTCTTTCTTTAAATATGAGGTTAAATAGCTTCGATACCGGACAGTAAATTTTGTTCTTTATGGTCCCACCGCACTCAGCTTTAAAAATATCATAAGTGGCCTGAGTAAACGGTTGCTCTTTACCTTTTATTTCCCAATTATACTTCTCTTCCTTTCCAAATAAACTGTTATGAAGGATTTGAGGTGCAAATACATTATGTAATTGAAGGCCATTTTCCATTGACGTTATCATAGAGTCTTTTGTCGCGCGTTTACGCTCGCTCCCTAGTAGCTCGTTAAACCAATTAAAAAACTTTACCAACTCATCGTCACTAAAATAAGATGGCGTAAAGTCAACTTTAACATGCCTAAAATTAACACCATCATTCTTACTAATTAAATAAATCCTTATCGTATTACCACTTTTGAATTTAATAAGACGAGAATATTTATAGTAATCTTTTTTTAAAGTGCGCTTTACAGTAGCGTATTCTGGAGCGTCGCCATCTTTCAAACGTCTTATTATTTCGAAGGCTTTTCCTTTAGGTACAGCATAACCAATTGTTAACCTATCAAAGTCTGGCTTAACCCACCGAGGGTTATCTAAATAGCGATAAAAACTATCTGAGTTTCTTTTTAAGAAACCCTCATTACTTGCAATCGCGCTAAGTGCACTATCTCTGTTTTCAATTCGTATTGCCGAATAAAAGTCTTGAATTAACTTCGCATCTTTCTTTTGAAGTTTTGCGCTACTGAAAGCAGCGTCGCGAAGTTTGCATCGGGAACGTAGCTCAACAAACCTCTCTTTACTACAATAGTTATCAATGAGGTTATTATTACGTACTGTATTATTGGTATGGTTGGTAGTATTAGTTATATTAGTGTGCATACTGATAGTTGTGTGCGTGTGTGACATGTATTTAAATTAGTAAACTCAAAAAATTTTCCTATTGTTTAAAAAAATAAGCCTTACCCTTCAAAAGCGCACTAAAACCCAGCCTAAACCACACTTTTGCTGCGTTATCACAACTTTTTACTTCGCAACTGACTATCGTTGCTCAACGCCTTTGTGATCTGATAAAAAGCGTTAGTAGTTACTAACAATGTTCATAAAAAGATCGTCGCACAACGCGTTATCTCTAAAGAGGAGGACCGTTGAACAACGGGTTTTGAGCGTTCAACAAAAACGTCGCACAACGCCTTTTACAAATAAAGCCCTATGATGAAGCGGTTACTCCCGAATTCAACTGCGAAGTGCGACACTCGTCAATATCAAGCAGCCAATGCCATTTCTTTAAATACAATCGCTGGCTGCTTGAAGCCTAAACACTTTCTTGGTCGATAATTTATTCGCG
>Ga0114903_1000502_pt1 | contig 21935 bp, 23 predicted proteins | sample MalvirDeepMed_s2_FD_87289 | JGI IMG/M metagenome (GOLD analysis project Ga0114903, IMG submission 87289) | Marine viral communities from the Global Malaspina Expedition - Malaspina viral metaG DeepMed_s2 | ecosystem: Environmental > Aquatic > Marine > Oceanic | place: Mediterranean Sea... | reverse complement strand
TGACCGACCTGTCCGACAGTCAGCCGACAAAGGGGAACATCCTCGGCGGGTTGACCACGATCGAGGAAAAGGCGCTCGGCAACCTCGAAAAGATCGGCAAGACCTCGAGCTATATCGATGCCATGGGACCTGCGGAAGCTCCGTCGAAGGGGCCGGGGCTCTACTTCATGGACAGCTCGTCGGCCGCGGCGGAATGCGTCACGCTCATGGCTGCCGGTGGCTATGTCATCCATTCCTTCCCTACGGGCCAGGGCAACGTGGTCGGCAACCCGATCGTTCCGGTGATCAAGATTTCGGGCAACCCGCGCACCCTGCGCACCATGTCCGAACATATAGACGTGGACGTGGCGGGCGTGCTGACCCGCGAGCAAACCATCGAAGAAGCGGGCGACGCGCTGATCGAGATGATCATCCGCACGGCCAACGGCCGGAACACCGCGGCAGAGGCCCTGGGACACCGTGAATTCTCGATGACAAAACTCTACCGTTCGGCCTGATCATGAAGATCGTTGTGTCGGAATTCATGGACGAAACCGCGCTTCAGGGCGTCGGGCCGGACGTGGAGATGCTGTACGATCCGACGCTGGTCGACAACCGCGACGCGCTTTTCAGCGCGCTCGCGGGGGCCTGCGGACTGATCGTCCGAAACCGGACGCAGGTCAGGCGCTGCTGAACGCAGCGCCTGACCTGCGTGTCGTGGGACGGCTCGGGGTCGGCCTCGATAACATCGACCTCGACGCCTGCAAGGACCGCAACGTGCGGGTCAAACCGGCGACCGGAGCAAACACGCTTTCGGTGGCGGAATACGTGATTTCCGCGACGCTTATGCTTGTGCGCGGAGCTTATACCTCGAACGCCGCGATGGTCGCGGGAGAATCGCCCCGCAACGCGCTGATGCCTCAGGCCGGACCATGGGGCTGGTCGGCTTTGGCGAGATCGCCCGCGCCGTGGCCGAACGGGCCCGCGCGCTTGGCATGTTGATTGCCGCCTACGATCCTTTTCTTGCCCGGGACAACCCCGATTGGCAGGGCGTCACGCGTTGCACGCTGCCGGACCTGCTGACGACTGCAGATGTCCTGTCGCTGCATGTACCCCTGACCGAAGGGACTCGCGGCCTGATCGACCGAGAGGCGATCGACCGCATGAAACCGAAGGCCATCCTCATCAATACCGCGCGTGGAGGGATCATCTACGAGAAGGCTCTGGCCGCCGCACTGCGCGACGGACGCCTGGGCGGCGCGGCACTGGATGTGTTCGAAGATGAACCGCTGCCCGCCGAACGCGGGGCGATCTTCGACGGCGTGCCAAATCTCGTCCTGACCCCGCATATCGCCGGCGTCACGCAAGAGGCCAATGTCCGGGTCAGCGCGGTGACGATCGAGAATGTCCGCCAGGAGCTTGCGCATGCCCGGACCTGACAAGACCCTGCCACGAGACGAGGCAGAGGCCATCGTCGCCCGCGTCTTTGAAACGGCAGGGGCATCGGAACAGAGCGCCGCGAGCACGGCGCGCGCCCTGGTCGCGGCCGAGATCGACGGACAGAAGGGGCACGGGTTCTCCCGCGTGGCGTCCTACGCGGCACAGCTGCTCAGCGGCAAGATCGCCGGCACCCATCTGCCGACAACCGAAATCAGAGGCGCGCGAATCGACATCGACGCAGGCTGCGGCCTGGCCTTTCCCGCCATCGACCTGGCGCTCGATGCGCTTCCCGCGCTCGCACGCGGCAACGGCGTCGCCATGGCAGCGATCCGGCGATCGCATCATTGCGGGCAGCTTGGCGCACATGTCGAAAAGCTCGCCGAAGCCGGGTGCATCGCGCTCATGGTCGCCAACACGCCCAAGGCGATGGCCCCCTGGGGCGGGAACGCGGCCCTGTTCGGCACGAACCCGATCGCCTTCGCCGCGCCGCGCGACGGGCATCCGCCACTGGTCATCGACCTGTCGCTGTCCAAGGTCGCCCGTGGCAAGATCATGGCCGCCGCCAAGGCCGGCGAAGCGATCCCCGCAGGCTGGGCACTGGACGCGGACGACAACCCGACAACCGACCCTGCCGCCGCGTTGAACAGCACGATGGTCCCCGCGGGCGACGCGAAAGGCGCCGTCCTGGCGCTGGTCGTCGAAATCCTGGCCGCGACGTTGACCGGGGCCAACCGATCCGACGAAGCCACATCCTTTTTCGATGCCGAGGGTGCCCCCCCCGGTGTCGGCCCGATGATCCTCGCCTTCGATACCGGCCGCGCGCCGGACTTCGCGGCGCGCCTCGAAGCACTCATCGCCGCCATCTCGTCACAAAAGGGCACCCGGTTGCCTGGCCAGAGGCGTCTGGAGGGACGCCGTGCATCGCGTGGAGGAGACTGCGTGATCGTCCCAGGGCACCTGATGGAGGAGATAGAGGCCATGGCAGGCGCCTGAGCCTGCCGGACACACCCAATTGACAGGGAGGAAACCAATGAGAAAAACGACACTTTTGGCCGCAATGATCGGCATGACGGCCGGGCTCCTGCAGGCCCCCGCGGTCGAGGCGCAGGACTTTCCGCCGGGCAAGGTGGATTACATCATATCCTTCGGACCGGGCGGCGAATCCGACATCACGGCGCGCTTCCAGCAGCCATTCTTCGAAAAGCTCTACGGCGAGCAACTCGTGGTATCCTACAAGCCGGGTGGCGGTGGTGCCGTCGGCTGGTCGCAACTCAATTCCATGGCCGCCGACGGATCGGTGATCATGGGTGTGAACCTGCCCCACACCATCGTGAAGCCCAAGCAGGGAAATGTCGGCTTTGAAACCGAAGACATCACCAACGTCTACATGTTCCACTACACGCCCGACGCAATTGTCGTTAAAGCGGACAGCCCCTTTCAGACGCTCGACGACCTGATCGCCGCCGCCAAGGCATAACCGCGCAGGATGACGTTCTCGGGCTCGGGCAAGGGCACCGCCAACCATCTCGTCTCCGTCAGGTTCGATGAGCTGGCCGTGGTCTGCCCCCATCGGGTGGTCCGGTTTGATTGTTAGTGCATCGTTGGCCGCTGGTCCAATGGAACGAAGCTTTCTGGCGCGGGTGGGCGATAGCCATGGACCGCCTGCACCAGGTCCGTCTGGCCATGATGATGCTCACTCGGGTGCCGATGGGGCGGCTGCCGGACGCGGCTCCGACGCTTGCGGCGTCGGCCTGGGCGTTTCCCTTCGTCGGGATCGCGACCGGCGGCGTAGGCTGGGCCGCTCTGCAGGGCGGTCTTGCGCTTGGGCTCGCGCCCGCTCTTGCGGCCTTGCTGGCACTTGCGGCGGCGACCTGGGTCACGGGTGGCTTGCATGAAGACGGGTTTGCCGATTTCGCCGACGGGATCGGCGGCGGGCGCGACCGGGACCATTGCCTTGAGATCATGCGCGACAGCCGTATCGGCAGCTACGGTGTGGTTGCGCTGGTCATGATGATCGCGATGAAGGCCGCCGCCCTGGCCCAGCTCGGCCCGCAAGCGTCGCTGGCGGCCTTTGTCCTTTTGGGGCTAGCCAGTCGGCTGCTGATGCTGGCGACGCTGATCTGGGTGCCCCCGGCGCGCACTGACGGGCTTGGACGGACGGCATCCGGTGTTTCCGCGAAGGCCTTTGTTTTCGGCGCGCTGGCAACGGCGCTTTGTGCGCTGATGCTGGGCCCATCCATCCTGCCCGGTCTCCTGGTCATGGCCCTTTCCGCGGCTCTGCTGGCATCGCTGGCCTATAAACGCATCCAGGGTCAGACCGGAGATGTCCTGGGCGCCGTGCAGAGCGTGTCCGAGACTGTCGGATGGGTTGCAGTGTCGGCGCTACTTGTCGATTGAAGCTTGCCCCAGAGCGTCGCACAACAGATTACCGAGCCGGACAGGCCGCCTGCCGACCCTGGAGCCCGCTTCGCAACCTTGACCGTCGCATATCGCAGGCGTCCGGGACGACCGGTGACACTCACGCTCCGGGTCCAAAGCCTGCAACCCGGACACGAGACGTCGAAGGGGCTTTGATGATGTGACAGCCCCCGACGGCATCGATGTGCCAAGGTGGGACTGCAACGATCCACTAGGAGGACGGCCATGTCGGAGATTATCACGATCGGGCTCGATCTGGCGAAGAATGTGTTTCAGGTGCATGGGGCCGATGGCGCCGGTCGTGCGGTCCCGCAACAAGGCGTGGGGCACGTCCGCGCATCCTAACACAACATGCAGGTGGCTCAGCGCCGCGCCCGACAAAAACGCAACATCTTCAAGGGTTTCAGCACGCGCGGAGGTGACCCAGGCAGGCATCCGGGATAACGTGCCGGGGTCGCTGATGTGATCCAGCTTTGCAAATGTCATGGCCGAAGCCTACGCTTCAGCGGCGCTTTTTTCCTGAAAATAGCACATAAACCGCCCCGCCTTGCGGGATCTATTTATGTCCAATAACATTGCCTTATCGGACACCAAAGGATATACTGCGGGACAGTTCAATTTCACCGCCGGAGTCACTGGAAAATGCCCTCAGAGACCGAGCAATCGACGTTAGCGCCCTCTGGTGAGCCGGATGGTGCTCGCATCGACGAGAGAGATCAAGAAGAAGGCGATGACATCGCCCTGCCCGCCCATGTCGCCGGATCCGGGGCGCTCGATCGACTGGTGGGCACGGCGCGCGACTATGCACGCGCCGCGGCCTCGGACAACACACTGAAAGCTTATGCGAAGGACTGGGCGCACTTTACCCGCTGGTGCCGGATGAAGGGCACGGAGGCGCTGCCTCCGTCACCGGAAATGATCGGGCTCTATCTCGCGGATCTGGCCTCCGGATCGGGCCCCTTCCCGTCGCAGTCGGCGTCCCGACCCCTCTCTGTTTCGACAATTGACCGACGCTTGTCCGGTCTCGCCTGGAACTATGCACAGCGCGGCCTTTCCCTTGATCGCAAGAACCGACACATCGCCACGGTGCTGGCCGGAATCAAGCGAAAGCGCGCGCGACCGCCGGTTCAGAAGGAAGCGATCCTGGCGGAAGACATCCGCGCGATGGTCGCCACCCTGCCCTACGATCTGCGCGGGATGCGGGATCGCGCAATCCTGCTCCTCGGCTACGCCGGAGGCCTGCGCCGGTCCGAAATCGTCAGCCTCGATGTCCATAAGGACGACACGCCGGACTCGGGCGGATGGGTCGAGATCTTCGAAAAAGGCGCCCTGCTGACACTGAACGCCAAGACAGGCTGGCGCGAGGTCGAGATCGGCCGCGGCACGTCCGAACAGACCTGTCCCGTACACGCGCTGGAACAATGGCTGCACTTTGCCAAGATCGACTTCGGCCCGGTCTTCGTCGGCACCTCGCGGGATGGCAAGCGCGTCACGGAAACCCGGCTGAACGACAAGCATGTCGCGCGGCTGATCAAGCGCACGGTTCTCGATGCCGGCATCCGGTCCGATCTGCCCGAGAAGGACCGGCTCGCCCTCTTCTCTGGACACAGCCTGCGCGCCGGTCTCGCCAGTTCCGCGGAAGTCGACGAACGCTATGTCCAGAAGCAGCTCGGACACGCTTCGGCCGAGATGACCCGCCGCTATCAACGCCGCCGGGACCGGTTCCGGGTGAACCTGACCAAGGCCGCCGGTCTATAGTCATCAGCCTACGGTCGTTGTTGCGCGGAGGCCCGGAAACACAGCTCCCGGTTTTATCCGGCGGATCGGCAATGCGCGGATCTGATGCAAGGATCAGCCCCCTGCCCCGGTCCTGCGTTCTGCGGGATGCGTCGGGATTTTCGAAGAGCACGCCTTGGCCGGCAATCGCACGCGGCTTGTCCTTGCCCGCATCCCGGAGCCGGTCGCCAATGGCCCCCTGCCCCGCCACCACCGTTGCACACAAAGCCGCCTGCTGGGCACCGTGAACGAACCCACGTCGCGCCGACGCACACGCCGGCAGCGTTCATCGGTCAGGATGCCGCTGGAACGGGCCGAAAGGTCCGAGTTGCTCTAAGTCAGGCGTTTTCCGCGAACGGATTCACAAGCCGAAGTTGCCCCTCCACCAAAAGCCCATGATGCATGTCTTCGGTGTAGAGCGTCGTGCAGCCCGCGATCAGTGCCGCGGCAACGATCATCGCGTCATAAACGGAGAAACCATAACGTTCCGCCAAGGCTTGCCCGACCTCGTGCGTCTGAACGGTCAGATCCTCGACCTGACATAATGCCCGGACACCCGCCAGGAACGCGGCCGTCTCATCCCAGCTGAGGCCCCCCTTGCGTCGGCAATTCACCATCGCTTCGTTCAGGACCTGTACGCTGATCCGCGGCCCCTGTCCCAGGATCACCTCGGCACGATCTGCCTTGGGTCCGTCATCCAGCAGGTAAAGGACGATATTCGTGTCGACGAACTCAGCGCTCATGCGCGGCGTCGCGGCTCAACCGCTCTTCGGCGGGCAACCTGCCCCGGAACCGGCGCAGCCCTTCGAGCACCTCGTCAGCACGGGGTTGGCGTTGCACCCTCAGAGCACCGTTGTCCGCCAGCAGGTCGATCTGGTCACCCTCTTTCAGTCCGAGCTTGCGCACCAGGTCCGCGGGTAGGCGGACAGCAAGGGAGTTGCCCCATTTTGCAACCTGCATCTTTACCTCCAAGGAAATGATATACTTCTTAATATGTATATCCTTCCCGGGGTTAAATCAAACATCTTGACCAGATATGCCGTGACTTGTGTTCGATCTGGGCAAGGGCACTAAACCTAGAAAAAGCTTGCACGAATCTGACTCCTTCGGCAATAGTCACGGAAAAGGGCGGCTAAACGCCGAAATCCGTGAACACGCCGCGGGCGCGAGAGGGCAGATGAGCAGAGACGACGTACAGGAAGACCTGAATGCTGTCATCCGACAACATTCCGAATTGCTCGCGGCCCAACTGCACTCGCAACGCGAGAGTCTGTTTCCGCCCGATGCGTCAAAGTCTATGCGCAAATTCACCTCTGGTGAAGCTGCGGCGTTGTTGGGCGTCAACGATTCCTATCTCAGGAAGCTGCACCTGGATGGCAAGGGGCCCTCGCCCGAGATTACATCGGGAAACCGGCGGCATTACTCCGCAGAAGACATTCAGAGCCTGCGAGCATTGCTGGAAAAGACGGCGCGGAAGCCAGGTGACTACCTTCCCGGTCGCCGTCCGGGTGATCACCTACAGGTCATCGGCGTGATGAATTTCAAAGGTGGCTCGGGAAAGACGACCTCGTCGGCGCATCTGGCTCAGCGGCTTGCCCTCAAGGGATACCGGGTTCTTGCAATCGATCTCGATCCACAGGCGTCGCTGACCACCTTGCACGGGGTTCAGCCCGAATTTGACTTGCTGGACGGCGGCACGCTCTACGATGCGATCCGCTACGAGGACCCCGTCCCGATCGCGGACGTCATCCGCAGAACATACATCCCGAATCTCGATCTGATCCCCGGCAACCTCGAGTTGATGGAGTTCGAGCACGAGACGCCTCGCGCGCTCGCCCGAGGCAACGCCGGCCTGTTTTTCTTCCGCGTGAAAGAAGCTCTGGCCCAGGTCGATGACCGATACGATGTCGTCGTGATCGACTGCCCGCCGCAGCTCGGGTTTCTGACCATGTCCGCGTTGTCGGCCGCGACGGGTGTTTTGGTGACGATCCACCCTGAAATGCTCGACGTCATGTCGATGAGCCAGTTCCTCCGGATGACGGCCGATCTGATGGATGTCATCGCGGACAGCGGGGCCGACATGTCCCACGACTGGATGCGCTATCTCCTGACGCGGTACGAGCCGACCGACGCGCCCCAGAACCGCGTCGTGGCGTTTCTGCGCACGATGTATGGCGACAAGGTTCTGAACGCCCCCATGCTCAAATCCACCGCGATTTCCGACGCAGGATTGACCAAGCAGACCCTCTATGAAGTCGAGCGCAGCGCATTCACGCGCAGCACCTACGATCGGGCCATCGAAAGCCTGAACGCGGTAAACGACGAAATTTCTCATCTCATTCAACAGACTTGGGGACGGCCATGACGGCAAGCAAGAAAAAGCGCATGTCCATGCTCGACAGTCTGGCAACCGCGGGAACACCGGCTGCGCCGGGCAGCATGATGTCAACCAACCGGGCCTTGCGCTCGGCCCGCGATGCCGTCGATGCCCATCATGTCTGGGAGCTAGATCCGGACGAAATCGAAGACGGCCGGGTGGCCGACCGGCTCGATCCCGAGGATGTGCACGACCTTCGCACCTCGATCGAACAGAACGGGCAGACCGTGCCCATCCTCGTGCGGCGCCATCACACCGAAAGCGGTCGCTACCTTCTCGTCTACGGACGCAGACGGCTGGAGGCGATCCGCAGATCCGACAAGGTACACAAAGTCCGCGCGCTTATCGCAAATCTCGATGACAGCGCTGCCCTTCGCGCCCAGGTGTCGGAAAACACCGGTCGGCGCGATCTCAGTTATATCGAGCGTGCGCTTTTCGCACACGACCTCCTCGACAGCGGTTTTGGCTCCCAGGCGCAGATCGCGGAGGTCCTGAATGTGACCCGCTCGGCGGTGTCGATGTCGGTCTCGGTCGCCAAGGCAGTTGGTGCCGAACTCGCTCAGGCGATTGGGCCGGCCCATGGGGTCGGTCGGCCGCGGTGGGAGGCGCTGGCCAAAGAGCTTTCCGACGGTCGGATCGATCCGGGTGTACTTTGTCAGATCGCTCTGAATGCGCGCGACAAGGCCGCCGCCGGCGAACAACCTTATGACGCCGAGGAACCACAAGCCGATCCATCGGTGGCGGCGTTCGAGGCCGTAGCGCGCCGCCTCAGGAAACCCGCCGGTCAAGCGCGGGGCGGGGAATCGCGCTCTAAAACAAAGGCGCTGATGATCAGCGGGGTGTCAGCAGGCACGATCAAGAAGTCAGCCCGAGGCGTGCGTCTGGACCTGACAAATGTGGACGACGGCTTTGCAGATTGGCTCGAACGCCAGGCGCAGGACGTCGTTCAAGAACTTCACGCGCGTTGGAAGCGCGAGTCGTGAGGAGAGGCAGAGCAGCAATGAAAAGGAGGCACGACACAGGCTAAAGAAAAGGTCCCGCAAAGCTTGCGCTCCACGAGACCCAGACTTTGATCTTTGCACTTTCAAGGTAATGGGCCAGCGCAAAAACCGCAAGTCATATGTGATTCGCGGAACCGTTTTTCTATGCCTTCGTGAATGAAATCATGGAATACACACCGATTTCGCCGTTTATGCGGCCGATCTCGCACGCCCATTTGAGTGTGATCGAGACGCCCGAGGGATCGCCACCGGGCAAGCCGATCAATAAGTGGGAGCTTCTTCGGGAACTGTCCAAGGCCCAGGCCACTTTTGGCGTCTCCGAACGCGATCTGACGGTGCTTCAGGGGCTTCTCAGCTTCTTTCCAGACGACGCGCTTGGTGGAAATGCCGAGATGGTCGTCTTTCCGTCCAACAAGGCGATCTGCGAGCGGCTGAACGGCATGCCGTGCTCGACGATGCGGCGTCATCTCGGCCGGCTGGTCGATGCCGGTCTGCTTGTGCGGCGCGACAGCCCCAACGGAAAGCGCTACGTCCGCAAATATGGCGAGGAGCGCGTGGCCTTCGGTTTCGACCTCTCCCCTCTCTATTGCCGCTCCGAAGAGATCGGGCGGGCGGCGGAAGCCGTGCGCGAAGCGGAGAACCGTGTCAGGCGGCTTCGGGAAGTTGTGAGCCTCATGCGCCGGGACCTCGCGGCACTGGCCGAATTCGGTGAGCAGATGCAGCCGAACCTCGGCCTGTGGGATCAGTTACGCGACACCGCCGCCCTGACCGCCCGCGCCCTTCGACGCAAGTTGCGGCTTGGTGATCTGGAGCAGTATCGAGAAGCGCTTGAAGCCCTGCTCGACCAGGCACGCAACGTCATCGACGGCCCTGAAACAGAAGAAATGATCACCAGTGATGTCCGGATTGAGCGTCACCATCATAATTCAGATATAGAATCTTTAGAATTTGAACGCGGCTTGGAAAAAGGCAAGAAAGCAGGCGGCGTTCCAGATGACCCAACCGGAACGCCTGAGACGAGCGTTGAAGATCTTGATCGGCGGCCAAAGCCAAAGATCCCGCTGCATCTGGTCATTACAAGTTGCCCCTCGCTCAAGACGTTCTATGACGGAGAGGTCCGACACTGGCACCAACTCTTCGATGCGGCATGCCATATCCGGCCAGCCATGGGCATCAGCTCGTCGGTCTGGGAAGAGGCTCAGCGATGCATGGGGCCGGAACAGGCATCTATCGTTGTCGTGGCAATGCTGGAACGCTTTGCGGACATCAGATCGCCCGGCGGCTACTTGCGGGCACTATCGGCGAAGGCGGCAGCGGGTGAATTCTCTTGTGGACCGATGGTCATGGCGCTCTTCGGCAGACGGAGCGCGGCATGAAGTTCACAGCTGTGAACGTCCTCGGGAAAGACAATCCCGCGCCGGAGTTCACAGCTGTGAACTATCGCCATTGTGTCGTGGTCGTGGTCGTGGTCGTGGTCGAGGGCAGGGAAAGGGGTGAGTTTTGAGGGCCTCGGGATGTGCGATCGGGAAAATGGCCTCCGGCGCCCGGGGTGGGCCGATCCAGAGCCTGAGTGCCCGGCCCGTTCGGGATGTTGAATGTCCCGTGACCGTCAAGTTCGAAATCCCCGCTGGCCATCGCCGATCCCAGGCCCTGACTTTCCTCGTAAAGCAGCGCCGGAAATTTTCCCCAACGGCCCTAGCCCCATTCGGACCTCTTGTCACCGAAAAGCTTCAGGCTGCGGCCGAAGCCACAACACCGGAGGGCAGCAAATGGACCAAGATTTCGCTCGGCTCGCGTCCTGACGCCAGCCAAGGCTTGCGCCGGCAGGGCGGAGACCCGGCGCTGATGACGGATGAGGAAGGCGCGGCGCATGCCAAGCGGCTTGCCGGGCACCGAGCGCTCGAAGAGGAATGCGCCGGCAAGCACGCGTGCCCGGAAGAGACGGACGTGGCGACGGAGACGCCCGAGGCCTGGCCGCTGGCCGTCGATGCGCAAGAGCGCGGGCAGCGGCTTCAGAGCCGCTGCCGCTCAGGTGGTCGGGGGAATGTCGGTGCTCCGACGGCGGCGGAGCACCCTGATCAACGGCCAGATGACGATCAGAAGCGTGAGGACCGCGAGCACGGCGGAGAGGGGACGTGTGAACAACTCCGTCGGATCGCCCCGGCTTATGAGGAGCGCGCGGCGGATACTTTGTTCGGCCATGGGGCCAAGGATCATCCCAAGGATGATCGGCGCCAACGGCACGTTCACCTTTTCAAGGAAATACCCCGCCAATCCGGCCCCCAGCATCACCCAGAGGTCGACCATCCTGCCATTGATGACGTAGACTCCCACGCACATCAGGATCAGGATCGCCGGCACCAGCAGCACGCCCGGCAGTCGCTGGAACTGCGCAAAGACGCGCGTCGCCACGGCCCCGCCCAGGGCGAAGATCAGAACCGAGGTGATCAGCATCTCCATCATGAAGCCGCCCACCAGCGTGGGGTTCTGGTGGAACAGCTGCGGCCCGGGTTGCAGGCCATGGATGGTCAGCGCGCTAAGCACCAGCGCCGCCACGACATTGCCCGGAATGCCGAGCGACAGCGCCGGGATCATCGAGGCGGCGTTGTCGGCGTTGTTGCCGCATTCGGCGGCGGCCACGCCCTGCGGGTTGCCCTTGCCAAAGCTGTCGGGATCGTCCGAGGCGTTCTTGACCGCGTTGTAGCTGAGGAAAGCGGCGATGTTGCCGCCCGCGCCCGGCAAGATGCCGACGCCGATGCCGATGCCCGAGGCGCGCAGCCATGTGGGGAACAGGCCGCGCAATTCGCCTTTCGCAAAGGGCGCATCAGCCAGCTTCAGCTGCGCCGCCGACAGGCCCATCAGGTCCCGCTTTTCCGCCAACTGCAGAACCGGGGGCAGGGCATAGAGGCCGACGAGCACCACGATCAGGTCGAGCCCGCCCAAGAGCCATGTTTGCCCGAAGGTGAAACGCGCCTGGCCAGAGAGATTGTCGATGCCCATGGTGCCGATCAGCAGGCCGAGCACCGCGGCCATGATGCCCTTGATTGGGTCCGACCCCACCATGACCCCGACCGAGGCCATGCCGAAAATCGCGATCCAGAAATATTCGGCCGGCCCGAAGAAGAGCGTCAGCCGCGCCAGGATCGGCCCCATGGTCATCAGCGCGATGGCGCTGGCGATGCCGCCGATGGCCGACGACCAGCAGGCGATCTTGAGCGCCTTGGAGGCTTCGCCCCGGTCGGCCATCGGAAAACCGTCGAAAGTGGTGGCGATGGAGGCGGGTGTGCCGGGAATACGCAGCAGGATCGCAGGGATCGCGCCGCCGTACATCGACCCGTTATAAATACCCGCGACCATGGCCAGCGCCACCAGCGGATCCATGGAATAGGTCAGGGGCAGCAGCAGCGCGATGGCCATGACCGGATCGAGTCCCGGCAGCGCGCCGATAAAGACGCCAAGCAGCGTGGCACCCAGCATGGCCGTCAGCGGCCCGAAGGCCATGACCTGGGTGAAGGCGTTCACGTAAAAGTCCATGTCATCCCCCTGCCGTCAGAAGGGACAGGATCGCTTCGCGTGGAAGCGGTTTGTCGAGAAGAACCGAGAACACGAGGTACACGAGCATGATGAAGACCGCCGCCACGACCAGCGCATAGACGATCCTGCGGAACCCCAGGGCCAGCGGCATGGCCAGCATCACCAGGAAGGAGGCCGTGTAGAACCCCAGCGGCACCACAGCCGCCACGTAGACTGCGGCAACCACGGTGGCTATGATCATCTGTGCGGGCGCGTCGATCAGCGGGCGCGGTTCGTTGCGGGCGGAGCGGATCACCTTGATCACCACCGCCGCGCCGAGAAGCGTCAGGATCAGGCCCAGGGCCATGGGATAATTCCCGCTGGCGCCGCGGTACTCGGTAGCCATCCAAGCGGCGCCCAAGCCGATCCCCGAGAAGATCAGACCGACGACGATATCCTGACGCTTTTCCATTGCTTACAGACCGAGGGCTTTGGAGACTTCGGCCAGCGCGTCGTATTCCGACTGCAGACGGGCGCCGAGGGCGTCTCCCTTGACCACGTTCGGGACTTCGCCCTTCGTGGCGAGGAATTCGACATAGCTCGGATCGTTCACGGCCTCGTCGATGGTGGCGGCCAGCTTGGCGACGATTTCTGGATCGAGGTCCTTCGGGCCCAGGATCGCCCGCCACAGCAGCGTTTCCTTGTCGGCCATGCCAAGCGTCTCGAGACCCGAAGCCCCGGAGAGGGCGGGGACGTCGGCGGCAGAAGTCACCAGCGGGCATTTCGCCTCGCCGTTCTCGACGTAGGGCAGCACGGTCGAGATCGAACCGCCGTAAATGTCGACATGACCGCCGAGAAAGTTCTGAAGTGTCTCGCCCGCGCCGCCGAAGGGGATGGCCACGGCCTGAATGTCCTGCGCCTGGAAGATGCGTTCCGCGGCCAGTTGCATGGTGCCGCCGATGCCGTCGTTGCCGTAGGTGTACTTGCCGGGGTTCGCCTTGAGCTCCGCCAGGAATTCCTCGCCCGTCGTCGCCGGGAAGTCAGTCTTGACGCAGAGCGTGTAGGCGGTTTCCGAAGTCGAAGCGATCGGAGTGAAGCTGTCGAGCGAATAGGCCACGTTCTGCACCTGCGGAACTGTGGTCAGCGGGCTGTTCCAGGTCGCGAACAGCGAATAGCCGTCCGGTTTCGCCTGCATGAACTGCGATGCGCCCACCGAACCGCCGCCGCCGCCCACATTCAGGATGGCGATGGACGTGCCGAGTTTTTCTTCCAGCAGAAGCGCCAGTTTCCGGGCGCTGGTGTCGGTGCCGCCGCCGGCCCCCGCGGGTATCGTCAATTCGATGGTGCGTTCGGGATATTCGGCGAATGCGGGTGTCGCCAGGGTTGCGGCGGCCGCGAGGCTGACAAAGGTTGCCTTGATAGTCATGATCTCTCTCCCTTGATGATCAGGTGTATTGGGTCAGTTGATTTCGCTGCGATAGCGGAAGCCCAGAGCACTGCCGCTCGCGATGCGCCATTCGATCGGTGTATCCTCGATGTCAAAGGCGGTGCGTTCGATGATGGCGAGCGGGTCGCCCGGCTGAATGCGCAACTGCTGCGCGACGGTTTCGTTTGCCGTGCCGAAGGACACTTCGTCGGTGGCGCGCTTCACCAGCACGCCGAAGTGTTCGAAGTAAAGCGGGTAGAGCAGGGGCCCCAGGGCCGGTTCGGGCAGCGTTTCGAATCCCTCAAAGCGCGCGGTCGGAATGTAGATCTCCTCGAAGAGCACGGGCTGGTCGGACAGGCTGCGCTGGCGCACGATCTTGATGACCTCGTCGGTCCCGAGCGCGGCCGCCGCGGCTTGCGGCGCCTTGACCGCGCTGCGCAGGATCAACTGGCTCGAGGGGATCGAGGGGGCAGAGCCGTCGCTCTCGCGCATCGCGAAGAACCGGAACAGGGTGGCGTTGAAGGACGGTCCGCGCAGATAGGTGCCAGAGCCCTGGCGCCGTTCCAGCAGACCTTCGTCAACCAGCCCATCCACCGCTTTGCGCACGGTGCCGACGGACACCTTGAACTCCCGCGCGAGCCGACCTTCGGACGGGATCGGCGTCTCTGGCGTCCATTCGCCCCGCGCGATGCGCGAAGACAAGCTGTCGCGGAGCCGGATGTAGGCCGGAAGCCGCATGTCGCCGGCTGCGAATCCATCAATCATCGTTGTCCTCCCTTTCCAAGCGATAAGCCAGATTGACCCCTCCAGTCAACTAGTCATATATATGATTTTGAGGAGGCGCCCATGATTCAGTTCGACTGTCACGCTCATGTCTATGAAACGGTGCGCGCTGTGTCCGGCGCCAGATACGTGCCGGATCACCCCGCGCCGCTGTCGGAGTGGCTTGGGCACCAAGCGACCCGCGGCCTCGGCGGCGGCGTGATCGTTCAGGTCAGTTTCCTGGGCACCGACAATTCCGAGATGTGCTCGGCCCTGGCCGGGCTGGACAGGACACGGTTCGCCGGAGTCGGGGTTGTCGCGCTGGATGCCAATGCCGAAGAGCTGGAGAGGCTGGCGGCCGCGGGCATGCGCGGCGTCCGGTGGAACCTTGTCGGTGGCGCGCCCGTGCCGGATCTGAAAGCCCCGTCGGTTCAGGGGTTAATCGCAAAGCTTCGCGCGCTTGGCCTGCATCTAGAGATTCATCTGGAAGGGCCGGCCCTGGCGCCGCTTCTGCCCGCGCTGACGGACCTGGGCGTCGATCTCGTGGTCGATCATTTCGGGCTCCCGTCAGAGCCGGATGCGTCGAAGGACCCGCTGGTCCGCGCCGTGGCCGGTCTTGCGGACCGCGAGGCGCTTTTCTTCAAGTTCGCGGCGCCCTACAGGCGGCCTTTCGACATCCGCCCGCATGGCTTGGCGTTGCTGAACCTGCTGCCCCCGGGCCATGTCGTCTGGGGCAGTGATTGGCCGCATACGCAGCATGAAACCCGGACAAGCTATGCGGAGTGTCAGGGCCAAGCTGCGGCCTGGGCGCGGTGCGGCCTCTCGGACCGCCGCGCCGCAACACGGCTATACGGTATTGGCGGCGATCCGGCGCGGTAATGGCAAGAGCCCCGCCGGCAACCGCCGGAACATCGCAAGAGGCGGAACGTGCCCTGTCCGAACCGCCGGCCAGGGCACGAATCGGTCAGAGACCGCCGAAATGCATCGCCTTGGTTTCGAGATATTCTTCGATCCCTTCCTGACTGCCTTCGCGACCGAGTCCCGAGGCCTTGACGCCCCCGAAAGGCGAGACCTCGTTGCTCAGCAGGCCGGTGTTCAGCCCCACCATCCCGAACTCCAGCGCTTCGCCGAAGCGGAAGGCGCGGGACATGTCGCGGGTGTAGAAATAGGCCGCAAGGCCAAAGGGCGTGCCATTGGCCAGCGCCAGCGCCTCCTCCTCCGTCTCGAAGCGGAAGATCGGCGCGACGGGGCCGAATGTCTCCTCCGATGCAAGGCGCATCTCGTCGGTCGCACCGGACAGAACGACCGGATCGGCATACTGCCCCGCCAGGTCGCGCGTGCGGGTAGCGCGGGCCGCGCCACGGTCCAGCGCATCGGCGACATGGGCGCGGATCTTCTCGATTGCGTCGGGGTTGATCATGGGGCCGATGTCCGTCCCGTCCTCGGTGCCGGGGCCCACGCGCAGCGCATCGACCCGCGCGGCGAGCGCGGCGACAAAGGCATCGTGGATGCCCGCCTGCACCATGATCCGGTTGGCGCAGACGCAGGTCTGACCGCCATTGCGGAACTTCGACTGCATCGCGCCCTCGACCGCCGCATCGAGATCGGCGTCGTCGAAGACCACGAAGGGGGCATTCCCGCCCAGCTCCAGGCTGAGCCGCTTGAGCGTTGGGGCGCATTGTCCCGCCAGGAGCGCACCCACGCGTGTCGACCCGGTGAAAGACAGTTTGCGCACCACAGGGCTGCCGGTCAGCGCGCCGCCGATGGCCTCCGGCCGGCCGGTCAGCACGTTGAGCACCCCGGCCGGAATCCCGGCGCGTTCAGCCAGAACCGCAAGGGCCAGTGCCGAATAGGGCGTGAAGTCGGACGGCTTGATGACCATGGTGCAGCCCGCCGCCAGCCCCGGTGCCACCTTGCGGGTGATCATGGCGATGGGAAAGTTCCAGGGCGTGATGATCGCGCAGACGCCAACCGGCTCTTTCAAGGCAAAGATCTTCTTGCCCGCAGTGGGGGAGGGGATGATCTTGCCGTTGATGCGCCGCGCCTCTTCGGCAAACCAGCGCACGAAGCTGGCGCCGTAGGCCACCTCTCCGCGCGCCTCGGCCAGCGGCTTGCCCTGTTCCGCGGTCAGGATCTGCGCCAGGTCCTCGGTATTGTCGAGGATCAGACGATACCATGCCATCAGCAGGTCCGCCCGTTCCGCATGGGTGCGCGCGGCCCAACCCTTCATCGCGCGCTCTGCCGCCGCGATGGCTTCCTCGGTGTCCGCCGCGGTGCAGTCGGGCAGGTCGCCCAGCGGCTCTCCGGTTGCCGGATTGGTCACGGTCAGGCCGGGGCGGGCCCGCCAGTCGCCGTCGATCAGCGCCGCGTTGCGGAAGAGGTCGGGGTCCTTGAGGGTCATGCTTGGGTCTCCAGTGCGGTGAGGATCGCTGTGGTGATGTCATCGGTGGACTGCTGGCCCGAGCGTGTGCCGATGCCCTGTCCGGTCGCGGTTTCCGTGGCGGTCAGGATGGCTTTCGCCGCCGCGGCCTCGCCCAGATGGTCCAGCATCATCGCCGCCGACCAGATCGCCGCGATCGGGTTGGCGATGCCTCGTCCGGCGATATCGGGGGCCGAGCCGTGCACCGGCTCGAACATCGAGGGGCCACTGCGGTCGGGGCAGATGTTGGCCGAAGCGGCAAAGCCCAGCCCGCCCTGGATCGCGGCGCCCAGGTCGGTAAGGATGTCGCCGAAGAGGTTTGAGGCCACCACCACGTCGAGGCTTTCCGGCGCCATCACCATGCGCGCGGCCATGGCATCGACATGCATCATGGCCATGGTCACATCCGGATAATCCTGCGCGACGTGGCGGGTCATCTCGTCCCAGAAGACCATCGAATGCTTCTGAGCGTTGGACTTGGTGACAGAGGTGACATGCCCGCGCCGCGCCCGGGCCTGATCGAAAGCAAAGCGCAGGATGCGTTCGACGCCGGTGCGGGTGAAGATCGCGGTTTCCACCGCCACCTCGTTCGCCATGCCCTGATGGACCCGGCCGCCCGCACCGGAATACTCGCCTTCCGTGTTCTCGCGGATGCACAGGATGTCGAAATCCTTGGCCTTCAGCGGCCCCTCGACACCGGGCAGAAGCCGGTGCGGGCGGATGTTGGCATATTGGTTGAAAGCCTTGCGGATCGGCAGCAGCAGCCCGTGCAGAGAGACCGCATCGGGCACCGTTTCCGGCCAGCCCACGGCACCCAGCAGGATCGCGTCGAAGGTCCGGAGCGTGTCGATCCCGCCCTCGGGCATCATCGCCCCGGTTTCAAGGTAATGCGCGCAGGACCAGTCGAACTGCTGCGAGGTGACGGCGAAACCGTGCCGCTGGGCGGTGGCTTCAATGACCGTCATCGCGGCCGCGGTGACGTCCACGCCGATCCCGTCGCCGGGGATCACGGCCAGATTGTAGGTTTGCATGTGTCGCTCCGCCAATGGTCAGAAATCGGAAACCTTGCCCCACTGGCTTTGCCCGAAACGGGCCAGCCGGTATTGGGCTGTTTCGGTGACGGGGGTCCGGGCCAGCACCATGTCGGCGACCAGATGGCCGACGCCCGGACCGATGCCGAAGCCATGGCCCGACAGGCCCGCCGCCAGCACGAGGCCGGGAATGCCGATGTCGGCGTCGATGACCGGCACGCCGTCCGGGGTGCTGTCGATATAGCCGCCCCAGCTGGCCTGAACCTCCGCCTTTTTCAGTTCGGGCATCAGGGCGCGGGCGCGCTCAAGTGTCTGGGCGATGACCGTGGAATCCGGTTTCGGATCGAGGATGCGCGTGCGCTCCATCGGCGTGGGCCGGTCCAGCGCCCAGCGTTTGCGCGTCTCGAAACCCGCGGCCCAGGCCTGGGTGCCGCCGGGGCGCAGCACGCGCCAGCGCCGGGCGAACATCGGCAGGAAATGTCGCATGCCCAGGATCGCGCCCGGCGTCGGATCGAGGTTAGCGCGCCCCGAGGTGGCCAGCGTATAGCCGCCATCGGCCCGGCGCGTGACCGTCACCGGCCTGGTATGCAGGGCGTCGGGCAGGCCCGTCACGCCCGGCGCGACCGACAGGATCGAGCTGCGCGCCGAAGCCTGCGGAAAGAAGATGCCAAGCTGGCGCAGAAAGCTTGCCGCCCAGGCACCGCCCGCCACCACGGCGGAAGGCGTGCGCACCGTGCCGCGTTCGGTCACAACCGCCGAAACGCGGCCGCCGCTGCGTTCGATGCCCCGCGCGGCGCATCTCTGCACCACATGGCCGCCCAGCTTTTCGACCGCATGTGCGATCAGCGGCGCCGCCCGCGCCGGATCGGCGGTGCCGTCGGTGGGCGACCAGACACCGCCCTTCCAGCGCCGGCCGGTGGCCGCACCGCGTGTCGCGGCCTCTTCGGCGCCGAGCATGCGGGTGTCGATGCCTTCGCCGCGCGCGAAGCGGCCCCATTTGGCCCAGCCTTCGATCTCTGCCTCGTCATTGGACAGGTAAAGCAATCCGCAGCGGCGGAACCCCAGGCTGTCCCCGATCTCCGCGCCCATGCGTTCCCAGAGGTCGAGGCTTTTGGTCGAGAGCGGCAATTCGCGGGCGTCCCGGTTCTGCTGGCGGCACCAGCCCCAGTTGCGGCTGGACTGTTCGCCCCCGATCACTCCCTTTTCGAGCAGGACGACCTTATGGCCCGCGCGTGCCAGCCAGTAAGCGGTACAGACGCCGACGATCCCGCCCCCGATCACGACGCAATCGGCTTCGGGCGGCAAGGTGTCGGACGTGGTTACGGCGAGGCGCGGCGCGGACATGGGCAGACCTTTCATTTGGATGGACCCTAGCCGGGGCCCGGCAGCGCGTTCTTCTGCAATCGCCCGTGCAAACGGCATTTCCTTTTGAAACACGGTGGTAAATAAGGTGTCGTAGCACACCATTCCGGACGGGCAGTCCGCCTCCCTGATCCCGACCCAAGGAAACGCAATGAAGCCGGCCTACAAGCTCGACAGGATCGACGTGAAAATCCTTGCGGTGCTGCAACGCAATGGCCGCATCACCAATGTCGAGCTTGCCGATGCCGTGAACCTTTCGCCCTCGCCCTGCCTGATGCGGGTGAAAAAGCTGCAGCAGGCGGGCTATATCTCTGGCTATTCGGCGCAGATCGACTTGGCGCGCCTGGGCTCGACCATGACCGTCTTTACGGAATTCACGCTGAAGAACCATCGGCAGATCGACTTCGCGCGCTTCCAGGAGGCGCTGGAGAAGATCGACAGCTGCGTGGAATGCCACCTGGTGTCGGGTGGCTACGATTACCTGGTGAAGTTCGTCACCAGCGGGATCGACGACTACCAGTCGATCGTCGAAGGTCTGATCGACCGCGAGGTGGGCGTCGACAAGTATTTCAGCTTCGTGGTGCTCAAAACGCCCTTCGCCCGCCAGCATATCGATCTGACCCGGCTGTTCAGCGATCTCGACTGATCCTAATAGCCGCGCGCCCGGTCGACGAGGCCCGGAACCGGTGTGCCGTCGCGCAGCGCCCGCATGACCGACAGCGCATGCCGCGCGCCTTCGGTGGCATCGGTCTGGGCCGCCACATGCGGGGTGACGATCACGCGGGGATCCAGCCACATCCAGTGGTCCGAGGGCAGCGGTTCGGGATTGGTCACATCCAGCATGACGGACGAGATCTGACCTGCGTCCAGCGCCGCGCGCAGCGCGTCGGTATCGAGATGCGCGCCACGGCCCGCATGAACGACGCAGGCGCCCCGGGGCAGGGCCGAAAGTGTCTCGGCGTTCAGGATGCCCCGCGTCTCGGGCGTCAGCGGCAGCAGGCAGATCAGCAGATCGGACCGCGCCAGGAACCTCTTGATGTCGGAAGCCGCGAACATCGGCACCGCGCCGTCTGTGCCGGACCGCGAAAGCCCTGCCACATCGAAGCCGAGCGCCTGCAGGCTACCGGCGGTCAGCGTTCCGATCCGTCCCATGCCCAGGATGCCGACCCGGCGCGACCCGGCCAGAGCGACAGGGTGGCTTTGCCAGGTGCCCGCCCGGCCCTGATCCAGGTATCGCGGCATGTCGCGGTGCAGCATGAGCGTGGCCATCACCACCCAGTCGCGGACCATCGCCTCGATCCCCGGCGCCAGGGTGCGCGACAGCGCCACGCCGTCTGGCAGGGGCGGAAGATGGTCGACACCCGCCCCGACGGAGATCACGGCGCGCAGGTTGGGATAGCGCGACAGATCGGCGGGCGGCACCCAGCAGGCGATCGCCGTCACCTGCGCCGGATCGGTAACGGCCTCTTCTCCGGGGATCAGGGGCAGCCCTTCGGCGGCAAAGAGCGATTGCCAGACCGGCAGCCGGGCGGGTGTGGAGGTGAACAGCAGGGCCATCAGAGCGTCTCCTTGCGCACTGCCCGAGAGACGGGCGTGAGAATTGGGCAGTTCGCCGCGCCGGTCAGGCGCGAAGATGCCGGGTGGCAGAGCGGCGCATCCGCTCAGCCGAGGGCCTGGGACACCAGCGCATGGGTCCGGTATTCGGACGTCGTGCGCGCCTTCACACCGCGCACCATGGGCGTCCCGCTTCCGGCGACGGCGAGGCCGAGCCCCTCGATGAAGGGCACCAGCCCCAGATCTTCGTAGACGTCGATGCGCAAGGGCTGCCCCGCCATCCGGCAGGACGCCGCCGCCATCAGCGCCCGGGCCGTGGCCGCGTCGCGAGCCACCACCGGACCCAGCACATGGCCCCGGCCGAACTGGCGCAGCATGGCAAAGCCACCCTCGGCGGTCAGCGTCTCGCCCGTCTCGGCGATCCGCGCGAGCAGCGCGCCGCGCTCCATGCCGCTTGCGGCGAAATCCATTTCCGCCAGCCGCTGCGGATCGGCCGGTCCGACCTGCACGTCGCATTCGGGCGTTGCCGCCCGGGCCGTTCCGCCCATCTGGATGATCCCGCCACTTTCGACGAAGCCGAGCTTGCGGTAGAGCGGCGTGCCCTCCGGCGTCGCGACGAGGCGCATCTCGCGGTCTTCTGCCTGCGCCATCGCCGCTTCCATCACCTTGCGGCCCAGGCCGCGGCCGCGCATGGAATCGTCGACGATGATCATGTTCAGCGTTGCCACCGGGCCATGCAGCGAACACAGGGCCGTGGCGACCACTTGTCCGTCGGCCAGGCCGATCACGCCGCGGGAGACCGACAGGTTCAGCGCCCAGTCCTCCACCCGATGCGCCCAGCCCACGGCCGTGGACAGCGCCTGCGCGGCCTCCAGAT
>Ga0114903_1000497_pt1 | contig 22340 bp, 21 predicted proteins | sample MalvirDeepMed_s2_FD_87289 | JGI IMG/M metagenome (GOLD analysis project Ga0114903, IMG submission 87289) | Marine viral communities from the Global Malaspina Expedition - Malaspina viral metaG DeepMed_s2 | ecosystem: Environmental > Aquatic > Marine > Oceanic | place: Mediterranean Sea... | reverse complement strand
GGTACGCATGGGCCGATGCACTGACTGGGTGAATGAATGTCAGGCGCTATTATACCGTCCGAGGCCTTGCTGTTGCAGGCTTTGGGGTCAATTCGAGCCGTGAGAAGTCACGGATTCAGGTCGATTTTAAAGGAAAGCGGAGTTGTAACGTTAACTCCATACAGAGGTATGATCACCTTTTGCCTGATGGTCACCTGTTCCACAGCAAGCTGCCCTCATTCCAACTGTGAACGCTATGTGAATTCAGCTTTGGATATTGCTAGATATCGTCTAACAGTGGTTAGAAAGCCCCCACCATAACGCAATAACAGCATCGCTCCATTATTATGGCCAAGCTGCCGACCCACCACCAATTCAACTTTCAATAAATCAACAGCCTAGCCCATCTGCCAGGATAGCTCTACGTAATCGCGTAACGTCTTCATTCCACTCTTTCAATAACACACCACATCGGGCCAGCCTCGAGGGATTTTGGGTGCAGAGACGGTGGGGCTTCGCTTTCTATCAGACTCTGTTGGTCTGGGCGGGTGTGCTTCTCACGGGCGCCCAGATAGGGCTTTCAAGCTTGATAACCAACTTTTTGGAGACAAAAAAATCGGCGAAGTTGCATGCAAATTCGCCGATAATTACCTTATTTTCGAGGAAATACTGCAATTTCCTGTAAGTCGTCGACGAGATAGTCGGACTTATCAGTCAAGCAATGAGCAGGCCTGGCCGAGGTAGCTCTGAGCCGCTCGAAGGTCACCTGCCGCCAGCTCTGAGGTGGCGCGTGCCAAGCGTGGGCGGACTCGGGCGTACTGTAGCCAGCCCATCTCGCCAGCTGCGAGGGCTTTGTCGGCGTTAGCCAGGGCTTTGTCGGCCATCAGGGGCACCAGTAAACCCTCTGGCCCAATGCCGAATCCGGCTTTGCCTGTGGCATTCCATACCGCCAGTCGGCGTTCGGCGAAGCAGGCGTTGTCCCGAGCGGCCAGGTCGAAATCGGATACACCGGCGTAGCGGGAAACACCGCCGGACAGGGGAGGTACCGCCCAGTCGGCCATGTAGGACCCATCGAATAACGCCAGCTTCTGGACCAGCCCGCGCACAAACACGCGGCGCAGCGGCGAGTTGCTGATGTACTTATCGCCATTTTGGGCAATGGCCATGACCGAGACGGTTTCTTCCCTCGCCGGAGTGGCATTCAGCACTTTGCCGTTGAGCTTATCGATGGTCACCATCGCCACCGACGTCGGGCCAAACATCAGGCTATTGTCGGGATCGATCTGCAGACCGTAGGCCGCCTGAATCATGATGGCGTTTTCAGAGATACCCGCCAGGTTCATATTGGCGGCATTGAAGCTGACCGGCGCTTTCAGTCCCAGATTGCCCAGCGCGGCTTTCAATGGCTCCAGAATTGTACGCAGCGTGGTGGAGCCGGCGAAGGCGGATGCGATGTCCGCTGACCAGACCAGACGGCCGTGATCGCCTTCATCCACCATGCGGTACACACTTTTGCCGGTGGCGGCGTAAAGGTTGTTATCCGTGGACGAAACGCCGACCGAACCGACGACCTGCTCACCCAGATCCAGCGACCAAAGCGGGTTGCACTGGCGGTCGTAGGCCAGCACCACGCCGAAGCTGTCTGAGGTGTAGATGCGATCACCGCCCGGCTTGATGGCCGGCGTGGAAGCCGAACCGCCGTCGAACGGAATCCGGCAGCCGATGGTCATGCTCATCTGATCGCCGTTACGCTGGGGGTCGACGCGGTACAGTGCGCCGAAATCCGCGAGGCCATCCACCGTGCCGTCTGCCTCGTCTTCCAGCGTCGCGGCGATCCAAAGATGTCCGTGATCCGGATCGATTGCATAGTAATTATTGACCTTGCCCGAGCCGCCGAGGACCGCCGCAATCAGGCTATCCAGCAAGGAGAAGCCTTCTGGCAGCTGGTATCCGTCCGGCACGAACTGGTCCAGCATCGCTTCTTCCCCGCCTTCTTTGAACAGGTCTGGCACGACGATGCCGCTGCTATCCGGGGCGGGCGCGCCGGGGAGTACGAAGTTGGTCAGGCGCTGGCCGGTCACGCGATCAAAGGCAACCACGTTGCCGGTGCCGTACAGCGCAATGACCGAGTCGGTAATGGGGTCGTAGTTGATGCCGTAGAGATGGTTATCAATGCTGCCGACCAGATCAGCGACAGGATCGCCTCCCGCCTGCCCCGTGGAAGAACACCACTGCACGGCACCGCTTTCGCTGATCGCAAAGACTGCTTCCGCACCGCCGCTGTAGACCATTTTCTCGCCCACTTCCGGGCTCGGCATCACCAGCGGAGCACCACCCTGACCGTACTGCCCGGGCATCGCCCGCCACAGCCGGTGGCCGTCCTCCAGTGACACGGCACCGACCGAATAATCCAGTTCGCTGTCCGGGAAGGTCAGCAGTGGTGCGAAGTAGGCACCGATATCGCCGAAGGTCGGGCCTTCTGGCAGATAGGCTTTGGGTTCCGCGGTCCATTGGTAGGTCAGGGTCGGCGCCACGGTAGTCAATGATTCATCGGCACTGCGAACGCCGCCATGCAGCGTGTAGAAGCGGTCACCAGAGGCCAGGACCGGATGGGTGGCTTCCGCTTCAGAGAGCAGCAGCGGCGATGCCGGCCGGTAGTCCGACAACTCCGGGTGGCTGCGGGGTTTGACCCACCAGGACGAGAGGCTGCTGAGTTTGGCCGAGTCGGCCTTCGCCGGGGTTCGATCAATGGTCAGCTGATCACAGTAATCGGCCGCAAAGACCGTGGGCGAAGCGAGCAGGCCAGCGCCGAGGGCCAGAACCAGAGGAGAACGCAGAAACCGAGTTGTGATCATGGATTTCACCCACATCTGATGGCCGAAGGCCGGGTTATCGACAGTTATTCAGTTCAGTCCACTGAAAATAACCCAGTTGAGTTAAATCAGCAAAGTACTATTTCGCTGTTAAACTGGCGCACCACCAAATTCTTTCCAGGAGTGTGAATTGGCTCACCAGAATCCGTCGGTTGCCGGCGAGGACAGCGCCAGAAGCAAACTGATCACCACGGCGATCATCCTTTTTGCTGAATACGGGACCCGCGGCATATCTCTGCGCAAGATCACCCGTGACTCAGGGCAGAAGAACGATGCGGCGGTGCGTTATCACTTCAACGGCAAGGAAGGCCTGCTTGATGCGTGCGTAGAGAAGGTGGCGGAACTGCTGCTACCCAGCCAGACGGCTGCGATGGTGAAGCTGCGCAAAATCGAGGAACAGGGTGACATGGCATTGCGGCATGTGATCATGGCGGAGTTCTATCCGCTGGTATCCATGTTCGAGTCTTCCGATTTCGGGGCCAGCTGTATCCGCTTTATCGCCCGGATGATTCGTGAGGAAGAAGCCTTCGGTCAGCGCCTGCTGGTCAAACACTTCATGAACCGGATTCTGGCCATTGAGGCTTACCTGGCTCGGATGCTCCCCAACAAAACGCCCCAAACCATCCGCTTCCATCATTTTCTCGCCATCAATGCCATGGTCAACGGCCTGGCGGATCGGGAGCTGCTGGCTCAGTTGCCGCCGGTTCATCCCGAAAACAGCGAGTTCGAACTGACCGCTGACGAGCGCGCCGTCGGCTTTATCGAATATCTGGTGGGCGGCATGCAGTCGGGGCACTGAGCCGCGATGCGCCGCTGCGACACTGTGTAACGCGCCGTCGCAGACTCCACTGGTTAGAATTCCTCGCTCTGGGATTCATCTGTCCCTCACGCTAATCAGGAAGCCCATCTCCCATGAGCCAGATACCGCCCTGCCCCAAGTGCGAATCGCCCTACGCCTATGAAGACGGCGCCATGCTGATCTGCCCTGAATGTGCTCACGAATGGTCAGCCAGCGGCGAACCGGAAATTGACGAAGACGCGCTGATGGTCAAGGATGCCAATGGGCAACCATTGGCGGATGGGGACACGGTCACGGTGATCAAGGATCTGAAGGTCAAGGGCTCATCCCTGACAGTGAAAGTCGGCACCAAGGTGAAAAACATCCGACTGGTGGACGGCGATCACAACATCGACTGCAAGATTGACGGCATTGGCGCCATGAAACTGAAATCGGAATTCGTCAAAAAGGCATGACTGGCGGTTATCGGATTCGCCTATACCAGCCCAGCGATCTGGCGCAGGTAATGGCGCTGTTTTCGGCCTCAGTCCACAAGCTGGCCGCCGACGCCTACAGCGCAGCCCAACGCCAAGCCTGGGCGCCTGAGTCGCCGGACGTGGAGCCGTGGGCGCAACTGCTCGATAAAGACCGGGTGTGGGTGGCCGAGACGGACGGCCAGTTGGCGGGCTTTATTGCGCTTGATCCGTCACCGACCGGTGACTGTGCCGAAAACACCGGCATGGTGGATATGCTCTACTGCCATCCCGATCACGCCCGCCGTAGCGTGGCGAGCGCTTTGTATCAGATTCTTGAAACGCAGGCCCGGACGCTCAATCTGGCTGCGCTGCAGACTCACGCCAGTGAAATCGCCCGACCTTTTTTCGCCCGCCAGGGATTCTCCGTTATTGCGCATGAAGAAGTGAAACGCAACGGCGCCCTCCTCGGTCGCTACCGAATGGGCAAGACACTCTAACGTCTTCAAGCCGCTAGCGGCTGATTGAATCGGTATCGCCGCCTTTTAGCCACTGCCAGATCCGGCCCAGCGTTTCGTATAACGCTCGCTCCGTTTTCTTGAGTGCCCTTGCGTCCGGATGCCAGTCCGGGTTGGCTTCACCGTAAAAAACAGCCGGCGCCGGGATGGGATCAAGCCCCTGCTGACGGAAGAAGCGGATGGCGCGGGGCATATGGGAAGCGTCCGTGACCAGCGCAAAGCGCTTCCCGGACAAGGCCGGCTCCATCAGCCGAGCCTCGCCTTCAGTGTCTAGAGCCTGGGGGTAAAGCTCTATTCTCGCCGGATCGATACCCAGCATGGTGGCGACTGAGCCCATCAGAACCGCATGGGGGGTGCCACCTTTAATGCCGGCATAGCCGGACATCAGCAGAGACGCCTCGGGATTGGCCCGCAGAATCCGCAGGCCCTCGAGCAGGCGATAATGAGCCGATTCACCCAGGCGCATCGACGCCGGCGAATGTTCAGGTCCGCCGATGTTGCCACTACCGAGCACGACTACGGCGTCCACCGGCTGACTCACCTCGAATACCGGCGAGTCGGTTTCCACGGCCATCATCAGACGATCAGCCACCGGCCCCCAGCTACTGACAAACAGCACCACAAACGCCGCCAACACCGACAGGCGTGCCAGACGCGGCTTACGCCGGAACAGAACCAACGCCACCACCAGCAGCAAAAGGGTCACAGGCACTGGCATTGCGAACATGCCGACCATTTTTTTCAGCAGGAATCCGACACTGAAGCTGTCCATGAAATAATTCACTCAATGAAGCCGGCGCGTGAATTTTAGGTGGTGTCCGGAACCGGGCGCCGTTAGCATCGCAGATTACCGCAATCGGCTGAACCTCGGGGGTCCGGATGAAAAAACTCGCTATCGTGCTGTCGCTGCTGGCGCTGACGGCTTGCGCCTCACCTGAAAAACCAAAAGGTGTGCCGGGCGATCGGGCTGAACAGTGTCAGGATTACGAAGGCTATCTCTACGAAGAATGCATGGCAGGTGCGCCAATCTCGAACGATCAGTACGACATCGAGCGCGAAGCGCTGCCTGACGACACCATGATTCAGTAAAGAGTCGTTTTTAATTTCGATGGGGCAATCAATCATCATGAAAACCCGAATCACCGAGCTGCTGGGTATCGACGTGCCGCTGATTCTGCCCGGGATGAGCTGGATCTCCACGCCATCGCTGGTCGCTGCCGTCAGCGAGGCCGGCGGATTGGGCATTCTGGCCAGTGGCCCACTGACCGCCGAAGAAACCCGGCAGGCGATCCGCGAAATCCGCTCACGGACCGACAGGCCCTTCGGTGTTGGCGTCACGCTGCTGATGCCCGGCGCCAAACAGAACGCCAAAGTGGCCCTGGAAGAAAAAGTCCCTGTGATCAATTTTTCCCTGGGCAAAGGCGACTGGATTATCGAACAGGCGCATGCCTACGGCGGTAAGGTCATCGCCACCGTCGTGTCGGAAAAACACGCGCTGTCGGCGCAGAAAATTGGTGCTGATGCCCTGCTGGTCACAGGCCATGAGGCTGCAGCCCACGGAGGAGATGTCACCTCGCTGGTGCTGGTTCCGGCCATTGCCCGCAAGGTGAAGATTCCGGTGATCGCGACCGGCGGCTTCGCCGATGGCCAGGGATTACTGGCCGCCCTGACCCTCGGTGCCGAAGCGGTGGCCATGGGCTCGCGCTTCGCCACCTGCACTGAAAGCCCGCTGCACCAGAACACCAAGCAGGCCGTGGTGAGCAAATCCGAGCAGGAAACCATTTACTCCAAGAATTTCGACGGAATTTTTGCCCGGGTGATGAAAACACCTCGATCCGTGAAAGAAACCCGCAAACCCATGAACTTCTTCCTGGCCTGCCTCGGAGCCATCAAGGCGGCCAAAATCGTCAAACAGCCGGTCTGGAAAATCATCGCCGGCCTCATGCTGATGGTCGATAAGGTGAAGCTGCTGGCGTATTTCGGAGCCAGTGTCCCGAGACTGCGAGCGGCCACCATTGAGGGCGACCTGGAAGAAGGCGTGCAGTTCATCGGCCAGGCCCAGGGCCTGATTGAGGATATTCCGCGGGTCGAGGAGCTGGTGAAACGAATACTGGACGAGGCTAGAAACAGCCAGCAACAGAACCAGCGGTTTTTCGCTGAAACCGCCAAAGAGCCATCACTATGAGCCAGAGAACCTTCCAGATCTGCATCGCCGCACTCGGCATTGGCTTCGCCCTGTACTTCTTCGTGAACGTGCTGCCGCCGCTGATTGCCGATCCCGACATCATGGATGCTCTGGCTGCCGGCTTCGTGAATCCCTATGCAGCTGGCTACTCCACCGACGCGGTGCTGTGCTGGATGATCCTGGCGGTTTGGGTCATTTACGAAGCTCGCCAGTTGAAGATCCGCCATGGCTGGATCGCCTTGCTGCTGGGCCTGGCGCCGGGTGTCGCCACCGGGTTCGCGCTATATCTGCTGCTGCGCCAGCGTCAGCTCAAGGAAGTTCGGGCTCAGTAGCGCCAGTTGTTACCAATCTGACTCAGATTTGGCGGTATACTCGCCGCCATATCATTTCCGGCCCCGACTGGCGGAATTATTTCCTGGCTAAACCCTCATCCCGGCCCGATAGGCCCCCTCGGCAAAGGAACCCGAATATGAGCAGCATCCATTTTATTGGCGGTGAAAAAGGCGGTGTCGGCAAATCCGTCGTTTCCCGCGTACTGTCGCAGTTTTTTCTCGATAACAACCTGCTATACGCCGGCTTCGACGCCGATCAGTCCCACGGCACCCTGACCCGGTTCTATCCGGAGTTCACCGAGTCGGTCAATCTGAACGACTTTGAAAGCGCCGATACCATTATCGAAACCGCGTCCGAGCAGGACATCAACGTGGTTGTGGACATGCCGGCCCAGAGCGAGCGTTTTCTCGATCAGTGGATGGATGAGAACGAAGTCAGCGAGCTGAGTAACGAGTTGGGGCTGCAGAATGTCTACTGGTATGTGGTTGACGACGGCATGGATTCCGCCCGGCTCGCGGCCAAATTTCTCCGGCGCTACAGCGCCAGCCTGCCCTGCGTGATCGTTCGTAACTACGGGCGCGGCGAGGACTTCAGCAACCTGGAGAAGGCGCTTGACGAAGGCGGCGTCACAGCCACCGCCATCATGGACCTGCCTGGCCTGCACGCCGGCACCATGCGCAAAATCGACAAACTCAACCTGAGTTTCTGGGGTGCCGGCCACCTGACAGACAACGATGCAGGCACTCTCTCCATGATGGAGCGCCAGCGCAGCCGGGTATGGCTGAAGAAAGCCTACAGCCAGATCGCCGGCGCCCTCACCGCTGCGGGCGTCAAAACTCACCCCTGAAGTCTGCGACCGGCAGCGAACAACGGCCCACTGAATAGTCGTTGATTCGCGTGTTTTTCCCGATTTGGTAATTGGTGTCCGTCCAACCCCTTCGAATTCAACATTCGAAGGGGTAACCGCATGGCCAGCCACATTTCAGTACTCGGTATTCATGGATCGGAACAGCTCCAGCATGTCCTGAACACGCTGATCGAATCGCCCGAATCCCAAACTTTCAAATATCAGGGCCTGGCACCATCCTATCGACTCAAGACCGACGATGTCCTGCTCTGGGCGCACCCCGCTCGGAGCTGCTTCGTGCCGTCATTGGAAGTCACCCCTTACTTGCCAGTCACCATCGCCGGCTGGCGTGAGGACCCCGAAAACGGTTGCGAATTCTGCGCGTTGATGGACGTGGAAGTCATCGATCCCGTTACGGGCGAGACTCTTTATCCCATGTGCGTGGCGGTTGGCAACGCGGTAAAAGGGCGAGAGCAGTGGCCGTTAGGCAGTCGCCAGACTCTGGCAATGGCCGTGCTGGTTGAACACCTGGAAGTATGGCCAGATCTGGAAACCTACGTTCGCGAGGAAATCTGCCATCCGTCGCCCGTCAGAGTTGGGCCAGGGTGGTTTTTTCCCGGCGGCCCCTATCTGGCCGCCGGCGAACCCGAGTTCAATCCGGTTTCCTGGTTCTACGGTATAGCTGAGCAGATCCGCCAGCGCCGCAATGCGATCACGGGTGAAACCTTCTGGACGGCGCATGTGGTCTGCGGGGACCTCGCTTATCGGGTGGTACTGGACGACCAAGCAGGCCGCCAGCTCACCGAAGGGGCCGTGGTCTACATCCGCGGATGGTTCTGCGCTTCTAATTAATGCCAGCCGCCGAAATGTTCCTGCCGATTTCTGTCGATCTCTAGCGACGCTCTGTCCAGCGGCAGTTGATCTTGCCGTTGCCCCAGCTGCAGGAATCGTAGGTTTTTTGCAGATGCCACGTGTTGCTGTGCCTTACGAAGCTCGAATAGGTCCAACCGCCAGAGAATGCATTGCCGAAATCCGCTATCTGGCCAGCGAAGCCGGACCCTTTCATTGTGGTATCAGCGCTATAGCGACAGTAGGCAGCGCCGGTATCAGCGGCTATGCATTCGTCGATATCAACAGAGTTCACCCTGGCCTGAAAGGTCTGCGAGGTAAGCGCGCCGCCGCCTGACATAAGGCACATCATCGCGGCCATTGGATTCTGGTTGTTATTGAGGTTCTTGCATTGGGCAGCGAGGGCGTCCATCCGCTCGAGCCTTCCGTCGATTTCCTGTTGTAGCGCGTCGCGGATTTCTGTTTCGCTGGGCATTAAGTCGGACGCGTAAATAAGCGGCGATATAATCCATAAACCAACAGATGTAAGAACCCGTTGCATGCTTTGCCTCCTGCATTTGTTTCGCGGTCAGAGCGTCTTTCAAGGTGAGTCGTCGCCATACAGCAATTGGACGGTTGCGTTGGTGCCGCAAAACGTCCAGTCATGGCTGAGTGAGCGATCTCCGGTGGAGCTCCAGAATCCATCTTTCGTCCAACGTCTCGCCCAGTCTGAGCCACCCTATTCGATATATCAATAAGTATATGGAAAGAAGCTAAACTCTGACCTCCCATCGCTAACCTCTATCAAGAAAGCCAACCTAAGCGCCCGCCCCTACAACTTCCCTTTTCTCGGTGAAAACGACCAGAACAGGATGACGCCGAGCAAGGCGCCCAGTATCCAGGCATAGCCAGAGAGGAACTGCAGCGCGCCAACCCAGACGGTGGCCACTGAAAAGATTGCCGCAATCGAAAACGCCATGACCGCCTGGCGATTCCAGCCGTTTGTATAGGCATAGAGCCCGGTGGCCGCATCGCTGTAGAGATCGTTGATCACCAGCTTCTGGCGGCGTAGCAGGTAGTAATCGACCACCATGATGCCGTAGACCGGTGCCAGGGTAGCCCCCAGGGTGTTCACGAAGCCGGCGATACCAATCTGGCTGATCAGACTGACCCAGAAACCACCGATGACCAGGGCGAACAGCGAGGTCAGCCAGCCGGCCAGGTTGAAGTTGATTTTGCGCGGCGCCATGTTGGCGATGCCGTTAACGGCGGGAATGAAGTTGGCCACCAGATTGATACCCACGGTAGCGGCGAAGAAGGTGATGGCGGCGATGATGCTCAGTAGCACGCTGTCGGAGCGTCCGACAATCTCGGTGGGGTTGGTAATCTTCTCGCCGTAGAGCGCCGCAGCGCCTGCAGTGATCAGCAGCGCCAGGGCCGAGAACAGCACCATGTTCACCGGCAGGCCCCAGAAATTGCCGCGTTTCATGGTGGTTACGCTGGACGAGTACCGCGAGAAGTCGGCGAAATTGATCATCACCGCCGCAAAATAGGCGACCATGGTGCCCACGATGGCCACAAAGCCTGTGAATTCCGAGGCGAATGTCGGGTCTTCCGGTGCAAAGATAGTCGCGGCAATAGACAGCAACTGGCCGTCAGACTTCTGCCACAGCACTACCAGCAATCCAATCATTACCGCATACACAAACGGGCCGGCCAGATTCAGGAATTTGCCGATCCAGTCCATACCCCGGGAAAAGATAACAATCTGGAATGCCCAGACCAGCAGGAAGCTGATCCAGCCGAGCAGCGTCAGACCGAGGAAGGGTTCACCGCCCTGCCACCCGGTGAGGGTAATGAGCAGCAGCTCCAGTGCGGTCGACGCAAAATAGGTTTGTGCGCCGTACCAGAACACTGCGACCACCGCCCTGAGAATAGCCGGCAATCGCGAGCCTCGGACCCCCATGCTGGCCCTAGCCAACACGGGGAAAGGGATGCCGTAAACCACACCCGGCTTGCCCGAAATATTGACCAGCACCATCACCATCAGACCGGCGGCGATAAGGGCCGCAAACGCCGTCCAGCCGGTGACGCCGTAGCCGATGAACAAGGAGGCGACCAGGGAATAGCCGAACAGGCTCTGGATATCGTTGGCCCAGATATTGAAGATCTCAAAGGTTTTCCAGGTCTGCTTTTCCTTTGGGATCGGAGCCAGCGAGTCGTTATGCAGACCCGCATCCTGTTGCGAATTGTCGATAGTGCCTGAGGCCATCTGAGCGGTCCTTCGGTGGTGTCATTCTGGAGGGATAGGTATTTATCCTTACAGAGCACCACAGATCGATGACCACGGCAAGTGCTAGCGTTCCTAAATCCTGATTCGGACCGGGGGCTTCAGAAGGGCAAACGTCCCAGCATGACATCCCTGAACATGGCAAAATCGCCCATCAGGCTGTACAGAGGATGGCGAAAAGTCGCCGGACGGTTCTTCTCGAAGAAAAAGTGACCCACCCAGGCAAAGCCATAGCCCACCAGCGGGACCAGCAGCCACAGCACCCCCCGACCGCTAAACAGCGCCCACAGGGCAAAGATGATCACCAGGCCGGTGCCAACCACGTGCAGCCGACGGCTGGTGCGATTCTGGTGCTCGCTCAGATAATAGGGATAAAACTCGGCAAACGACCGAAACGACGTTTTGGGTTGCTCAGCCACGGTGTTCTCCTGTTGTTATTGTCTTTTAAGACGAATCGCCGGCTAGCGCAGCTGTTAAACGCTAGCAGTTTTCGGGGAATGGCGCCGGATCGTCGTCTTTATAATCCCGTACCAGAAATCTCGGAGTGCAGAGCGCCAGAAAAATCAGATCCTCACGGCCGCTGTTGCGGATGCGTTGGCGACTGCCCGGAGGAATCACGACCACATCGCCAGCGCTCACTGTTTCGGCCAGTGAACTGGCTGGCGCGCCCGCCAATACCTCTTCTACTTCGACGACCCCCTCACCGGCAAGAATGACGTAGCGTTCTGTCTGCGGGAACAGCCGATGCCATCGGGTGGTACGGCCAGGCTCTAACCGCGCTCGGGCAATGGACAGGGCGGGATCGTCCTTGCTGTTGCATAGCTCCTCAATAAAGCAGCCTTCGGCGAAAAAATACTCCCGCTGCGGGTCTGGCCTAATAACTCGGCTTTTCATAGACCTTTAAGCTCCCAACATCAGGCCGGCGCGGTCTGGGCCAGGATTTCGCGGTGCTGATGGCTGGCCCGTGCGGCGAGTAATTCCGGATAGCGCTCAAAGCTTTGGAGATTCCGGAATTCGGCCCAGTCCATGATGCTGATCAGGGCCATGGTCGGATAGCTCCAGGGACTGAAAGCACCCTCCTTCGCCTGCTGTTCGAGCCAATCCAGTACGGGCGGGATTCTTCCAAGCTGCAACCTGAACAGAGCCCGGCTTTCATCCACAGGCAGTTCAGATTTCTCGCCCAGGAACAGAATAATCAGGGAATCAGCCAGCGCATCGACGGCGGTTACCAGTTGCGCCTCGTGAACGCTCAGAGGATCGAGTCTGTGGTACTCAACCAGGTGCTGATAGATAACGTGTGAGTCGAAAACAACGGTGTTTCCATCCTCCAGCACCGGCAATTTGCGCAGGGGCGATATTCTGGTGAAGGCTTCGCGTTCCGCCGCGTCATGGATAGCCACTTGCTCGAATTCATACTCCATGGCTTCCATAGCCAGCCGGATGCGACGCACGTAGGGAGACGAAGTAGAACCGTATAGCTTCATGTTGTTCACCGATGCCTTTTGAGCCTGAGCCAAACCCACGATTAGGGTCGAGCCCAATGCCTGATTGAATGTCAGGCTCCAGCGTTTCCCATAAACGCCGTATGGGTCAACTGTATTCGTATTCATAACGGCTCATGAGTCTTCGGCGCTAAGCCCAACTAGGCCCAAAGTCATGCATCATGGCAGCCGGCTGAATCTGACTGGCAGGTGAGCATCGTACTATTCGCTTATGAAACGTCCCTCCAGAACCGACGACCACCGAGGATTATTCATGGATGTACCGATTCAAAGACGTCTTACCCGGGGCTTCACTCGCCTGTTTATCGGAGGTCTTGCCGGAGTCATGGTGGCGACGCTGATGGGTGGCTGCGCTCGCCACCTCGACGCACCGGAACAGATCGTCGATCTGCCCCACACCGACTACCGGGTTGAGCAGAACCTTCAGTACAGCCCGCCGGACTGGCCCCAGGCGCTCTACGCCGATCTTTATCTGCCAGAAAGTGCAGGCCCGCACCCGGCCGTGTTGATGGTGCACGGTGGAGGCTGGAGTGGCCGTTCCAGAAGCGATATGGAGAACGCTTCGGAAACGTTGGCCAGTCATGGCATGGCGGTGCTCAATATTGATTACCGGTTCGCCCCTGAGTACCACTTCCCGGCTCAACTGCATGACCTTCAGCAAGCCATGCACTGGCTGCACGACCATGCCGCTGAGTACGGTATAGATCGAGACCGGATTGCGGCCTTTGGCTATTCCGCTGGCGCCCACCTGGTCAGTCTGATGGCGCTGGTGGCCACCGATCCGGATGCCACATTGAGCGAGCCGTACGGCGGCCCTGAAACTAGCGTTCGAGCGGTAGTGTCCGGTGGCACGCCCTCAGACCTGCGCAAGTTCAATTCCGGCAAACTGGTTCGGCAGTTCATCGGCGGCACCATGGATGAGATGCCAGAGGCCTATGCCAGCGCCTCGCCTGTAACTCATATCACTCCGGCAGCGCCGCCGTTTTTCCTGTTTCACGGCACCTGGGATGACCTTGTGCCGCCGGATCATGCCACCGGCTTCCAGGCGGCGCTTGCCAGCGCCGGCATCCCGACTGAGCTGATCATGTTGCCCTACCGGGGCCACATCATGACCTTCCTCTCCATGCGGTGGCAGTTGGACGAAGCCATGCAGTTTCTGGCTCAGAGGGGGGCGTTGTTTAAGTCGGACCAGCCAGCGGAAGAATGAATCGCTTTACTTTGCCTATGAAGAATTCGTAAGCTCATTAATCAAATGATTAAACCGCTCGAGGTGAGGCATGAGCTTGCGTCTTTCCAAACGTTTCAGGACCGTGCCTTTGGTTGCGTTGGGGCCTTTCGCAGCTATGATCAGAGCCGTCCTGCTGGCCTCCTTGGCGGGGCTCCTGGCTGGATGTCTGGGCAACGATGAGCCCACAGAAGCGGTTCAGGTTACTCGTGTTGTGGATATTGCCGAGGCTCAGGCGGCCCAGCCATTTCGGGTGACTCGGCTGTCGGGCCAGGTCGTCGCGGCCGAGGAGACGACGCTGAGTTTCGAAACCAGCGGTGTGATTGAACAACTGGGTATCGATGTGGGCGACGAATTTGCCCGTGGCGATGTGCTCAGCCGGATGGACGATTCCCGCTATATTCTCGATCTGCGCCGGGCCGAAGCGGAAACCCAGCGCATCAGTGCGGCACTGGATGAAGCCCGCCAGAACAGCAGACGCCTCTCCCAGCTGGGTGATCGCAGCTTCGCCAGCGGCTCCCAGCTGGACACCGCCCGGGCACAGGTTGCCACCCTTGAAGCGGAGTATGCGGCAGCCCAGGCCAGCCGCCGGCTGGCCGAACGCGATCTCGAGCGAATCGAACTCAAAGCCCCGTTCAACGGTATCGTCAGCAAACGGATGGTGGATGCTTCGGAGCAGGTAGCCGCAGGCCAGCCGGTTCTTCATATCCAGTCTCTTGAAGGCGGGTACGAAATTCACACCCGCGTTAGCGAAACCCTTATTAACCAGCTTGAGCCCGGCTCCCATCATGCCGTGGCCATTCCCCAGATCAGCGCAGAAACCTTTGCCGGCGAAATTGTCCGGGTCGGCAGTGAGCCACTGAGCTCTAACAATTATCCGGTCATCCTGACGCTTCAGGGACCGATCACGGGGCTTCGCGCGGGGATGACCGCCAAAATACTGTTTCGCAGCAGCATCCCGAGCCTGAACACCAAGCCGGATGCCGTGGAACTGCCCATGACAGCAGTAAGCTACGATGGCGACGGCGCCCCCTATGTGTTGCGGATGAACCCTCAACGGGTGCTGGAAAAAGTGGCTGTGGAGCTGGTGGACTTCAGTGACACACGGGCCACCATTTGCTGCGGCGTGCAGCCTGGTGATCAGGTAGTAGCCCGGGGCGTCGAATTCGTATCCGCCGATGATCAGGTCCAGCCACTGAACGCTGGTCCTGAACGCTATAACTGAGGCGGCACCATGAACCTGTCTGAACTCGGGCTGCGCTACCGCAACGTCATCTTTCTGATGCTATTTCTGGCCATCGCCTTTGGCCTTTGGAGCTACTTCAACCTGCCAGCACGGGAAGATCCCAAGATCCTGCTGCGCGAGGCTGTCATCACCACCGACTATCCGGCCCTGGCAGCCGAAGAGGTTGAAGAGCAGATCACCAAACCGCTGGAAAACAGCATCCGGTCCCTGGAGGAGATAAAACATCTCCGCTCCACCTCCATGCGCGGTCGCTCGGTCATTCACGTGTCCATCGAGGATCGCTACTTCGATCTCGACCAGATCTGGGACAAGCTGCGCGAACGCATGCGCGAAGCCGAGCCGCATCTGCCAGCGGGCGTGTCCGGCCCCTCGTTGAATACCGATTTCGGGGATGTGTCCGTCGTTACGCTGGCACTGCAGGGTAAAGACTTCTCTCCGGCAGAGCAGCTGCAGATGGCTGAACATGTGCGCACGGCCTTTTACGGCATCGAGGGCACGGCTCAGGTCAAACTGATGGGCGTCCGGCCAGAGCGGATTTACCTGGAATTACCCGCCGATCGCACCAATCAGATGGGACTGGTGCCCACTGAACTGGCGCGCATTCTGAGTGAGCGCAATATCCTGCCTGCCGCTGCGGTCATGGAATCCGGTGAGCAGCGCTTTGCGATCCAGGTGTCCGGTGAGTATCGCAGTCTCGATGCGATTCGCGACACCGAAATAGAACTGCCAGCCGGCGGCACGATTCGACTCGGCGATCTGGCAGAGATCCGTCGTGGCTATCAGGAAGTGGTGCGCAACGTGGCCTACTTCAACGGCGAACCGGCGCTGGTCATCGCGGTGTCCATGCTCGATAACGCCAGCGTACTCGAATACGGCAAGCAGGCCCGGGCGCTGGTGGAGCAATTGCGCATCCAGTTGCCCGCGGGCTACCGCCTGGAGTTAATGACGTTCCAGGCCGATCAGGTCGCCAACGCCGTATACGGTGTAACCGCCAGCGTGCTGCAGACTCTGGGCATCGTACTGGCCGTTGTGGTTCTGTTTCTCGGGCTTCGCACCGGTCTGATTGTCGGCTCCATTATTCCCGCCGTTATGCTGGTGACGCTGGCGATCATGGGCTTGGTGGGTCTGGATCTGCAACGAATGAGCCTCGCCACTCTGGTAATCGCACTAGGCTTGCTGGTGGATAATGCCATTGTCATGGCTGAAGACTTCAAGACCCGCCTGGCCCAGGGCAGCCGTCGCCTCGATGCGCTCAGAGAAGGCTGCCGCGAGCTGGCGATACCACTGCTGACTTCAACGCTGACCACCATTCTGGTGTTCCTGCCGCTGATGCTGGCGGTGCATGTCGCCGGTGAGTTCACCCGCTCTATTTCCATCGTTATTGCCATTTCCCTGATGACTTCCTGGCTGCTGTCACTCACCGTGACGCCCATCCTCTGCTATTTCTTTCTGCCTGCACCCAAAGCGGCGGCGGATGATTCGGCCAGCGGTATAGCCGCCCGACCTGCGCTTCTATCCGACCGGATCTTCCAGTGGATGGCGCGGCGCTATGAAAGCCTGCTGCGCGGGATACTCGCCTTTCGTGCACTGTTTCTGCTGCTGGTTGGGCTGGCGTTGGCCGGTGGCGTGCTGCTGATGCAGCATATACCCCAGAAATTCTTCCCGGATTCGGATCGAAATCAGGTTCTGGTGTATCTGGATCTGCCCTCCGATGTGGCGCCCAGTCGCAATCAATTATGGATGGCGGACCTGAGCAAGGCGCTGTTGAGCGCTGACACAATGGACGGAAAAATCGAAAGCGTGGCCGCCTACGCCGGCTTCGGCGGGCCCCGTTTCGTGCTTTCTCTGACGCCGATCGACCCTGCCCCGAATAAAGCCTTCGTTGTGATCAATGTGGCTGATCGGGACCAACTGACGGCAGTGCAACAGGCGACTCGCGAGCTGATTGCACAGCAGTTCCCGCAGATGTCGGCCCAGGTAACCCGGATGTTCCTCGGTCCTTCGGACAGCACGCTTCTGAAGATCCAGATCAAAGGTCCGGACCGGAATGTGTTATTCAACACGGGCGAGCAGGTACAGCGGATGCTGTCGGCCATGCCGGACAATCTCGATGCCCGCCACAGCTGGGAAGCTCGCATACCGAGTGTGAAGATTGAGGTCGACCAGGCCCGAGCGCTAGCCGCAGGCGTCACCTCTGAGGACGTCGCCAACTCCCTGCGCGGCGGCATCAATGGCTATCGCCTGACTGATTTCTACGAGGATGACAAAGCCATTCCGCTGATTCTCCGTTATCAGCAGGCGGACCGAACCAATCTGGATCTGTTGCGATCCATGACGGTCTACCCGGCGGGCGGTACCGGGACCGGCATTTCCCTGGATCAGGTCGCCGACGTCAGAATAGGCAACGGGTTCTATCGCATTGATCACGAAGACCTGGTTCGCACGGTCACCATCGAAGCGCGCAATCAGGACATGAGCGCAGAAGATCTGGCAAAGCGGGTGGCGCCGGCGCTGGATGAAATCAGTGCCAGTCTGCCCATGGGCCACTGGATAGAATTCGATGGTGTCGTCACCCAATCCGTGGAAAGCCGCGCGGCACTCACAGCCTTTTTGCCGCTGTGTTTGTGCATAATCCTGGTTCTGCTGGTGGCCCAGTTCAATTCCTTCCGCCGACCTCTGCTGATCATTGCGACCATTCCTCTGATCATCACCGGCGTTGCCTTGGGCCTGTTCATGATGCGGGCGAATTTTGGCTTCATGGTGCTGTTGGGCATCTACAGCCTGTCAGGAATCATCATTAACAACGCCATTGTTCTGATTGAGCGGATCGATATTGAGCGGCAGGACCCAGAGCTGGACCTGAATCAGGCTATCATCCGGGCCTGCGTACGCCGTCTTCGACCGATTCTCATGGCAGCCACCACCACCGTGTTAGGCTTTCTGCCTCTGATCACCGGCCAGGATGCCCTGTTCTATGGCATGGCAAGTGCCATGGCGTTTGGTCTGGCATTAGGCACGGTGATGAGTCTTGGTGTGGTGCCAGTGCTCTACAGCCTGTTCTGCCGCAAGCCGCCGGCCGCCGGGCTTTCCTCTGGCACCGCCAGTCAACAGAAGGACGAAACGCTTGCCACAGTCCGATGACACCCGCAGCAAGCTGATTGATGCCGCGGTAAAACTGTTCGGTGAGCGCGGCTTCAGCGGCACCACTACCCGTGTGGTGGCGGATGCGGCGAACGCCAATATCGGCTCGATTGCCTACTACTTCGGCAACAAACAGGGCCTGTATCTGGAGACGGTGCATCACATTGCCAGCCGGGTTCGCGAAGCCTTCGGTGCGGACGATATGGGTCTGACTCCCGCTCAGGCGCTGGCCCTTGATTCCGCCAGTGCCCACGGTTATCTGCAGGAATTCCTCAAACGCCTGGTGCGTCTGTTCGCCCAACATGACGAGGGCCAGTACTGGCTGTTGCTGATGGTGCGCGAGCAGATCCGGCCCACCGAGGCTTACTGGATTCTGGTGAACGAGGCTTTCAGCCTGTGCCAGGACCTGACAAATAGCCTGCTGGCGGCTTACCTCGGCGAGTCTGAGGTGAATGAGAAGGTCATGGTCCAGAGCCATCTACTAGTGGGCCAGGCGGCTTTTCTTCTCGTTAACCGTCTTGGCCTCGCCCAGCAGGTCAGCCAGAGCCGGCATCTGCCGGAATCCACTATCTGCCTTGCCGAAACCCTGTTGCTGAAACACCTGGATCAGCTGGCGCCCAATTCTCCGGGCTAGTGCGCCTCTGAATTACCGGTCAATAACACTACTGGTGAAACCGCCCGATTCCGTTTAGCGTAGGGACACCGGCGCCCAGCGCCAATCCAGCATGCGCCTGCATAGCAAGTGGCCGCAGCCACTGCGGCGCCTCGCAACGGGCCCGGCTGTTCTGACCGCCTGATATCAGGCGCCAGAGCCTCGATCCCCCGTTCCAAAGCACGGAGCCCAGAGCTTTTTATGAGCGTTTTTTCCGATCACAGCCAGCGTCTTTACGTTCGACAGGCGGAGCATCGCGATGTCCCTGCCATTATTGATCTGAGCACCCGCGCCTACGAAGGCACCGGCATGTATGGCTACAGCGAGGGACCTCTGCTGGGCCAAATGAACAACTATCCCGAAGGTCAGTTTGTCGCGATGGTCGGTGATCGAGTCGTCGGTTACTGCGCCACCTTCCGCGTGGCTGAAGAACTGGCTCTGGAAAGCCACGACTGGACCAGCATTACCGGCAATGGCTACGCCTCACGCCACGATCCGGAGGGCGATTGGCTGTACGGTATGGAAGTCTGTGTCGACCCGGAATACCGGGGTTACCGGATTGGGGAGCGGCTCTACAACGAGCGCAAGCGACTGGCCGAGAAACTGGAACTGCAGGGTGTGGTTTTTGCGGGACGGCTCCCCTCATTGAGCCGTCGGATTAAAAAATTCGGTACGGCGGAAGCTTACGTCGAAGCCGTCTGCAAAAAGCAGCATCGCGACAATGTCCTGTCGTTCCAGCTGCACCAGGGCTTTGAGGTCATCGGCGTTATTCCCCATTACCTGGATGCCGATCGCAACTCCCTGGGTTACGGGGTCCACCTGGTGTGGCGCAACCCCAAGGTGGAGCGAGGCACCGGCCACACGGATCAGAAGCGTTACGGCAAACGGCTGCCGGATACCGTTCGAATTGGCACCGTGCAGTATCAGCAGCGGCCCGTGGCGTCATTCGAGGAATTCGCCCAGATTGTCACCTACTTCGTGGATGTGGTGTCCACCTACAAAGGCGACTTTGTGGTCTTTCCGGAGCTGTTTACCCTCCAGCTTCTGTCCATCGACAATACCAAGCGCTCGCCCGCTGAAGCGATCCGCTGGATGACCGGCTATGCCGATCAGTTCCGCAATCTTATGCGGGATCTGGCGCTGCGCCACAACATCAACATCATCGCCGGCTCAACGCCCGTCATCAACGAAGATGGCGAGATTCGCAACATCGCGTACGTGTGCCTGCGCGACGGCCAGGTCTACGCTCAGGACAAAATCCATCCTACGCCCAGCGAGGCCTACTGGTGGAATGTCTCCGGAGGCAACCGCCTGTCCGCCATTGATACCGACTGCGGCCCCATCGGTGTACTGATCTGTTATGACTCGGAATTCCCGGAGCTTACTCGGCACTTGGTCGACCAGGGGATCAAGATCCTGTTCGTGCCCTTCTGCACCGATGAGCGCCAGAGCTATCTGCGGGTGCGGTACTGCTGTCAGGCACGGGCGGTCGAAAACCAGCTGTTTGTGGTTATGTCCGGCAACGTTGGCAACCTGCCCAGCGTTCCCAACATGGAGTTGCAGTATGGCCAGAGCTGTATCCTGACGCCCTGCGACTTCCCCTTCGCCCGCGATGGTATTGCGGCCGACACCACGCCCAATGCCGAAACAGTGGCCTTTGCCGATCTGCGCATGGAAACCCTGACCACAGCCCGCAACAGTGGCACCGTCAAAAACCTGCATGATCGCCGTCATGAGCTATACAGTGTGAACTGGCGGGGCGAATAAGCCCCCCGTTCCCGGCCCGCCTGGACACCTACAACAAAAGACAGGATGCCTCATGCCCAACGACGTTAACCTCTTCTTTGACGAGCGGATGCTTCATCACAAGCCCGATGCCAACCAGGATTTTCTTCCGGGTCGGCTGGAACGGCGCATGCGCGAGCTGCTGGCAGGTCTGCCGGGGAAATGGGCTTATCCGGAAATCCCGGAGCGTCTCACCTGCGTGCTGGATCTTCTGGCTCAGGAACCGATTGAGGGTGTCAGGCTCAGGCCCGGCGATCAGGCGACCCGGGAACAGCTGGCCCGAGTCCACACCACCACCTATCTGGATCATATCTCCGAGCTGGCCGGTAAAAATGCCTGGCTCGATGCCGATACCACCGCTGTTTCACCCGGCAGTGTTGAAGCCGCTGAAGTCGCCGCCGGCACAGCCATTGCGGCAGTTGAGTCGGTGGTGCGCGGCGAGTGCAGCAGCGCCTTCGCTCTGGTCCGTCCGCCAGGCCACCATGCGGAACCGGTCCGTGCCCGAGGATTCTGCCTGTTCAACAACGTCGCGGTTGCCGCGGCTCATGCCCAGGCCGTGCTTGGTCTGAAGCGAATTCTGATCATCGACTGGGATGCTCACCACGGCAACGGCACCCAGGACATATTCTGGGCCGATCCGGACGTCATGTTCTTCGATTCCCATCGGGCGGCGCCCTTCTATCCTGGCTCCGGTCAGCTTGAGGAAGTCGGTGCCGGCCTTGGCGAAGGCACAACGGTCAACGTGCCTCTGGCTGCGGGCACCGGCGATGTCGCCATGGCCACCGCTTTCCGGGATATTCTGGTGCCAGCGGCAGACGCTTTTCAGCCGGAGCTGGTGCTGGTATCCGCTGGTTTCGATGCGCATCGTCTGGACCTCGCCCTGAATATGACCGACAGCGGATTCAGTACGCTGACCGGTATCGTTCAGGACATCGCCCGACGTCACTGCGGCGGACGGCTGGCGATGGTTCTCGAAGGGGGTTACAACCTTGAATCTCTGGCCCGAGGCGTTCACACAGTGCTGCGAACACTGGCCGGCGAGTCCCCAGCCGCAGCCCGTGATGCAGGCATGGACGAGGTGCTGGCCGCCGCTGCGTACCATCGCGATGCGTTTGTGACAGAAGACACCTGAAACGAGTAGCTCACCCTGGCAATCGAGTCGCAATCGAAGCAGATTTTCAGCCGAGTTCATTGGCTATTTTTTAAACATTCTGGTAGTGTGCCGCCATCATCCACCTCAAGGGTGCGCTGACCGACCATATTGTTCGGTACAGTCGTCTTTAAGGATTTTCCTGCGGAATTCTTGCGGTTATACCCGGCTTTTTCCGAAATCTCCTTATCGCTTCATCACGACCTCAGTGAGGGTATCGGTCAGTAAACTGACCGATCCGAGTCGTATCATTTTTCCGGTTAGCACTTTGGGAGCCTCTGAATAACTCCGAATCGCCTCTGCGTGCTCTGAGGGTTGCAGATGCAAGGCGCGATTTGCAGCAAATGGCCGTAGCCCTTTGCAAAAGTCGCAACGCAGCAGATGCTGCCCTCAGAGCGCGCCCTTTGGGGCTTTCAGAGCGATCCTCTCTCGTCGTTGTGACTTCTTGAAAGGCAACCAGCCTTCCTGCAAAGCCACGTCTAGAGAGTGAAGCGCTCTGAAAGCCAGAGGTGATCCGGAGTTATTCAGAGGCTCC
>Ga0114903_1000495_pt1 | contig 22383 bp, 22 predicted proteins | sample MalvirDeepMed_s2_FD_87289 | JGI IMG/M metagenome (GOLD analysis project Ga0114903, IMG submission 87289) | Marine viral communities from the Global Malaspina Expedition - Malaspina viral metaG DeepMed_s2 | ecosystem: Environmental > Aquatic > Marine > Oceanic | place: Mediterranean Sea... | reverse complement strand
GTCGGCCCCCGGCCGCGAGGACAACCAGCGCCTCGAGTTCCTTGGCGACCGTGTGCTTGGCCTCGTCATGGCCGAGGCGCTACTGGCCGATGACCGCAACGCCTCGGAAGGGCAGCTTGCGCCGCGCTTCAATGCGCTGGTGCGCAAGGAAGCCTGTGCCGACGTGGCGCGCGAGATCGATCTCGGGGCCGCCCTGAAGCTCGGCCGCTCCGAGATGATGTCGGGGGGCCGCCGCAAGCTGGCGCTGCTGGGCGATGCCATGGAAGCGGTGATCGCGGCGGTCTATCTCGACGCCGGGTTCGAGGCCGCAAAGGATCTGGTGCGCCGGCTCTGGGGGGATCGGGTCACACGCGTCGACGAGGATGCGCGCGACGCCAAGACCTCGCTGCAGGAATGGGCGCAGGCGCGCGGGATGCCGCCGCCGGCTTACGTCGAGACCGCGCGCTCCGGTCCCGATCACGCCCCGGTCTTCACCATCGAGGCCCGGCTCTCGTCCGGCGAAGCGGCGCAGGCCACCGCCGGCGCCAAGCGCAAGGCCGAGCAGGAGGCCGCCGCGGCACTGCTTGCCAAGGTGACGGGTGGCTGAGCGCGGCGCGTCCGGAAACATGCTGGGCGCGCTGTTCATGTGCGCCGCCATGACGCTGTTCGCCATCGAGGACGCGCTCTTCAAATCGGTCACCCCGGCCCTGCCGCCCGGAGAGGCCACGCTGATCTTCGGCGTGACCGGCACCGCGATCTACGTGCTGCTCACCCTGCGTGCGCGCGAGCAGGTGCTGCACCCGGCGATCCTGCGCCCGAGCCTGATGATCCGGACCTTTTTCGAGATCATCGGCCGGCTGTTCTTTGCCCTGTCGCTGGCCTACACGCCCCTCGCCGTCACCTCGTCGATCCTGCAGGCGGCGCCGCTGGTGGTCACCGCCGGCGCGGCGCTGCTGCTGGGCGAGCAGGTCGGCCCGCGGCGCTGGATCGCCATGGCGGTGGGCTTCCTCGGCGTGCTGATGATCCTGCGCCCGACGCCAGACGCCTTCCGCCCCGACGCCCTTCTGGCGGTCGCGGGCATGATCGGCTTCGCGATGCGCGATCTCTTCACCCGCGCCAGCCCGCCGGCGGTCTCGACCAACCAGCTGGGTGTGCTGGGCTTTGCCGTGCTCATCGTGGCCGGGCTGATCATGCTGCCCTTCGACCCGGCGCCGCCGCGCCTGCCCACGGGGAGCGAGCTTGCCCGGCTGTTGCTGATCGGGGTCGTGGGCGTCGCCGCCTACACCGCCCTGACCCGCGCGATGCGGGTGGGCGAGGTCTCGGTGGTGGCGCCGTTCCGCTACTCGCGGCTCCTGGTGGCGCTGACTTTCGCCTTCCTGTTCTTCGGCGAGCGTCCCGATCTCTGGACGCTCGCGGGCGGGCTGCTGATCGTGGTCAGCGGGGTCTACACGCTGCTGCGCAGCGGCATGCCGCGCCCCCCTGCCCGCCCCGCCTGATCAGCGCTTCTCGCAGCTGACCTCGATGGCAGCGTCGCGCCGCGCGCCACCAAGCGACTCCTGCGCCAGCGCGATGGCCTGCGCGTTCTTCGCCTTCCAGCGCTTCGCCTGGCTCTGGCACTCGCCAAGGGAAACGCCCTCTTCGCTGCCCTTGAGCGGCGAGTCGCGATAGCTGCCATCGCCCTGCAGGGCGTGGATCGTCGGGACATAGAGGGTCTCGGCGCCGGCCATCGTGGCCAGCCCCATGGTCACCAGGGCCAAAGCTGCTGCATGAACCTGTCGCATCAAAGTCTCCTTGCGCGTCGCTCCGAGTCGGAGCCTTCGCTATATAGGGCAGAGTGTCCGCCCTGCCAGCACCGCATCCTATGGCTCTTTGCGCAAAAAACGACTATGTGATGCGGATCATTCCCCCAACGGACCAGCCCATGACCACACGCGCCGGATTTGTCGCCCTGATCGGAGAGCCCAACGCGGGCAAATCCACCCTCACCAACCGCATGGTGGGGGCCAAGGTGAGCATCGTCACCCACAAGGTGCAGACCACCCGCGCCCGCATCCGCGGCGTGGCGATGGAGGGCGAGAGCCAGCTTGTCTTCGTCGACACGCCGGGCCTGTTCAAACCGCGCCGCCGGCTCGACCGCGCCATGGTCGCCGCGGCATGGGGCGGGGCGGCGGATGCCGACATCATCGTGCTGCTGGTCGAGGCTCATCGCGGCATCACCGAGGGCGTCGAGAGCATTCTTGAAGGGCTGGCCGATCTTCCCCAGGGGCGCACCGTGGCGCTGGCGATCAACAAGATCGACCGCGTCGAGGCCAAGGTGCTGCTGAAGCTGACCGAAGATCTCAACGAGCGTTACGCCTTCGCCAAAACCTTCATGATCTCGGCCGAGAAGGGCCACGGCGTGAAGGACCTGCGCGCGTGGCTGGCCGGCGAACTGCCCGAGAGCCCGTGGCTCTATCCCGAGGACCAGATCGCCGACCTGCCGATGCGGACGATCGCCGCCGAGATCACGCGCGAGAAGCTGACCCTGCGCCTGCATCAGGAACTGCCCTACCAGCTCACCGTCGAAACCGAGAGCTGGGAAGAGCGGCAGGATGGCTCGGCCCGCATCGATCAGGTGATCTACGTCATGCGCGACGGCCACAAGGGCATCGTTCTGGGCCGCAAGGGCGAGACGGTGAAGGCCATCGGTCAGGCCGCCCGCACCGAGCTCGAGGAGTTTCTCGGCCGCAAGGTGCACCTGTTCCTGCAGGTGAAGGTGCGCGAGAACTGGCTCGAGGAGGCCGAGCGCTATTCCGAGATGGGGCTCGACTTCAAGGACGGCAACTGAGCCCGTGGCCCGGCTGACCACGCGGTTCTGGGTCGACGCCTACCTCGCCCGGCTGTCGTTCCAGACCATCCCCGCCTACGTGACGGCCCATGGCGACGACCATGCCGGGGCGGTTCTCGTGAAGCTCTCCACGCTCGACGGCAAGGCACGGGCCTTCACCCGCAGCTTCGACCTCATGACCGGCGCCCGGCAATGGACCGAGCTGGCCGCGGGCGACGAGCGCGAGGTCGATGCCAGCATCGCGAAACAGCGCAGCTTCGACCCCGACCTCTGGGTGATCGAGGTCGAGGACCGGCAGGGCCGTCACCTGCTTGACGAGGACGGGCTCTCGGACTGAGCAGCCCGCGCTACTCGGCGGCCCGCGCCGCCTGCCACTCGGGCAGCGGGAACAGCCGGTCATAGCCCCAGTTGAAGCCCAGCGCATAGAGCATGTAGAACAGCGCAAAGGCCGCATCCATCACCAGCGCCTGCCAGATCGAGATGCCGAGATACCATGCGATGAACGGCATCAGCACCACCAGCAGACCGCCCTCGAACAGCACCGCGTGCAGGATGCGCACGCGCTTGCTCTTCTCGGTGCTGCCGGTCCGGCGCTGCAGCCCCAGATCGAAGAGGTAGTTGTAGATCAGGTTCCACAGCGTCGCGAGCGTGGCGCTGACGATGCCGACCACGCCGATGTCGTGCATTGGCATGTGGAAGGCGAGCGCACCGAGCGGAATCACCAGCAGCAGGCCGACGATTTCGAAGCTGAGGGCGTGGCGAAGACGATCGAGAGGGGAGCGCATGGCGACCTTGTCCTTGGTTGCCGGGCCGTCCCGAATGATATCCCGAACTGGGGGAGGTCGTCCTCGCGCCCCAGACATGCCAATGCCTGGGCCGGTCTTCAAGGCCCGGGATGCGGGCGATTGGCGGATATGCGCCCGAGACAACCCGGAGACTTGCCTCTGGCAGACCGCGCCGGCGGCTGCGAGACTGGCGACGTGGCGAGAGGGAGGCGAGACGAATGAGCGAAACACGGGGAGGCTGCCTCTGCGGCGCGGTGCGCTTCGTGGCAAGCGGCGCGCCGGTCCGGGTCGGGATCTGCCATTGCATGGATTGCCGCAAGCACCACGGCGCGGCGTTCTTTGCGGCCGCGGTGTTCCCGGCATCCGCCGTCCGCGTCACCGGCGCGCCGCGCAGCTATCAGGGGCGGCATTTCTGCCAGACCTGCGGATCGTCGGTCTTTGCACAGAGCGGCGACGAGGTGGAGCTGCATCTCGGGGCGCTCGACACGCCGGGCCAGTTCGAACCGAGCTACGAGCTCTGGACCTGCCGGCGCGAACCTTGGCTGCCAGCCTTCCGCGATATGGCCTCGTTCGAGCGCGACCGCGAGGACATCTAGAAGCCGCTTCAGCCCTTGGTGCGTACCCGTTCAAAGCGCTGGCGGGCGATGTCCTCGTCGCGCTCGGCCTGCCGGTCGGCGGCCAGCGCCTCCTCGACATAGCTCAGATGCGCCTCGACGGCGGCCCGGGCGACTTTCGGGTCGCGCGCCTGCAACGCGGTGTTGATGGCGCGGTGCTGGTCGAGCAGCGCCTCGCGGGTGGTGCGCTGCTTGAACATGACGGAGCGGTTGTAGAACACCCCCTCGCGCAGCAGCTGGTACATCGACCGCATCATGTGCAGCATGATGACGTTGTGCCCGGCCTCGATGATCGCGAGGTGGAAATCGGCGTCGAGCCGCGCTTCGTCGGCCGGGTTGCGCTTGCCATGCGCCACCTCCATCTGCCCGAAGAGCTCGCCGATGACCCGCAGATCGGTCTCGGTGCCATGGGTCGCGGCACGCTCGGCGGCGAGGCCCTCCATGTCGCGTCGAAAGCTCAGGTAGTCGAACACCGCCTCGTCATGACGGGCAAAGAGCTGCACCAGCGTGTCGGAAAACGCCGAGCCCAGCGCCTCGGTGACGAAGATCCCCGCCCCCGCGCGCGAGCTCAGCAGGCCGCGCGATTGCAGGTCCGAGACCGCCTCGCGCAGCGAGGGGCGCGACACGCCCAGCCGCTCCGAGAGCTCGCGCTCTGCCGGCAGCCGCTCTCCCGGGCGCAGGATGCCGCGCAGGATCAACTCCTCGATCTGGCGCACCACCGCGGCGGCGAGCTTTTCCGAATGCACGGGACGGAAGGGCATGAGAGGGTCCGATCTTGCGACAATTGGTCAGATCATATGACCGCACCACCTTTGGGCGCAAGGCGCTCCGGCGCGGCGTCACCGGTCAGCGCTCACCAGCGGTCGAGCGCGGCCTCGTCCTCGTCCTTGGCCGCGACCCAGGATTGGTCGCCGCCGGCGCTTTCCTTCTTCCAGAAGGGCGCGCGGGATTTCAGGTAGTCCATCAGGTATTCCGCCGCCTCGAAGGCGTGCTGGCGATGCGCCGAGGCGGTCGCGACCATCATGATCCGCTCGCCCGCCGCCATCTTGCCGTAGCGGTGGATCACCAGCACCTCGCCCAGCGTCCAGCGCGCCTGCGCCTCGGAGGCGATCTTGGTCAGCGCCTTCTCGGTCATGCCGGGGTAGTGTTCGATCTCCATGCCCTCGAGGCCACCGGCCACGTCGCGCACCACGCCGGTAAAGGTCACCACGGCGCCAAGATCGGTGCGGCCCGCGGCAAAGCGCTCGGCCTCGGCGCCGAAATCGAACGGCGCCTCCTGCACCACGACCCTGGGTCCGGCCTGATCCGACATTGCCCGGCCCTGCCTCAGCCGCCGGTCATCGGCGGGAAGAACGCCACCTCGCGGGCCCCGTCGAGGGACGCGTCGAACTCGGTCAGTTCCTGATCGACCGCCACGCGCAGCGCCGATAGATCGGCAAAGGCCGCCTCGTAGCGCTCTTCGCGCGCCTTCAGCTCCTCGACCAGCGCCGCCACGGTGGCAGCGGAGGTCTCGATTTTCTCTTTCGGCAGCCCGATGCGCTCGCGCACCCAGGCGAAATACAGCACGTCGATCATTTGTCGTCCCTCAGGTGGGGCCACGCCTTCACGAAATAGTCCCAGCCGGTGATCAGCGTCAGCGCGGCGGCCATCCACAGCAGGGTGAGACCCAGATAGCCCGCCCAGAGCATGCCCTGCTCCTTCCAGATCAGCCCGTGCACGTCCTCGGCCTCGCGGCTGAGGATTGCGCTGACCTGCTCGGGCGACACGCCCTCGACGCTGACGGCGAGGTAATGCTCGAACACGCCCTGCGCGAACAGAACCGCGATGGCGACCATCTGGAAGGTGGTTTTCCACTTTGCCAGCTTGGTGACCTTCAGCGTGCCGGCGGTGTCGCCGAGAAACTCGCGCAGGCCGCTGACAAAGACCTCGCGGAAGAGGATGAAGGTCGCGGGCAGCACCAGCCACGGCGACATCGAGGAATAGCCCACGATCACCATCAGCGCGATCACCACCATCGCCTTGTCGGCGATCGGGTCGAGCATCGCGCCGAGCTTTGATTCGAGGCTCCATGTCCGGGCGATATAGCCGTCGAACCAGTCGGTTACGGCGGCGCTGATGAACAGCAACAGCGCGAACCAGTCCGCCAGGGGGCGCGAAAAATACAGGAACATCACCGCCACGCCGGGAGCGGCGAGCAGGCGAAGGGCGGTGAGGGTGTTTGGCAAGGTCCAGCGCATGGGGGATACGTAGCGCCCTTTGGGGGCCGAGGAAAGGGAGCCGCGCGCGACAGTTCAATTCGACTGTCGGGCCAGCCGGTCGAGGAACAATCCGCGCGCCGCCGGAAGCGGCCTGTCGCCCAGCGCCGGGGCCAGCCGGTTCTCGAGGAAATGCCCCGTGGTGCGCAGCGCGTCGAGGATCTCGCCGTCGGGCGCGGTGCCGCGGCCGAGCATCACCGGCGGCAGCGGAAGCAGCCGCGCCACCCAGTCCCCCGCCCCGAAGGCCGAGACCGCGCGCCCGGTGCGCGGCGAGACGTAATCGAGCGGCTCGTTGGTGCCGGTCACAGCGCAGGCCGAGAGATCGAGGCCGAAGCCCATCTCGTCGAGCAGCGCCATTTCCCAGCGCATGTAGGCCAGCGGCCAGAGGTCGCGCTCGGCCAGCAGGTCGAGCAGGCTCTCGGTGCGGGCATAGAGCGCCGGGTGGGCTTCGCGCTCGGGCAGGCAGAACGACAGCAGCGCCACCACCGCGTTGAGCCCGGCCAGCGACAGCCGGTCGGACATGGCGCTGGCGGCGCGTGAGCGCTGTGGCTCCACGGTCCATGCCCCCATGTGATCCTCGAGCCGCGCCCGCCACGTGAGGTCGAGCTGCGCGCCGGGCTGCAGCGAGGGCGCGATCTTGCGCGAGGTGCCGCCGCGCAGCACGCCCATGTGACGGCCATGCTCGGCGGTAAAGACCTCGAGAATCGCCGAGGTCTCGCCATGCCTGCGGGCCGAGAGAAGAATGCCGGTGTCGCGCCAGTCCATGCGCGCGACTATCCTTCGCCTTGCCGGGATCGGCAAGTTGCGTCACATCATGCGGCCATGACCCTGCGCGCCCGCCTCTTTGCAACGCTCATCGCCGCCGTCTCCGTGGCCGGTCTGGTGCTGCAGTTCGTGACCTATGGCATCGACCATCCCGGCGCAGATGCGCTCGACACGGTCTGGAGCCTCGCGCGCTTTTTCACCATCCTAACCAACGCCCTGGTGGCGGCGACCTTCGTGCTCATGGCGCTGCGTGGCCGGATGCCCGGCCCGCTCTGGATGGGCGGGCTGACGCTCTGGATCGCCATCGTCGGCGTGGTCTATTACGCGTTGCTGGCCAACGCGGTGACCGGGCTCAACGCCGTCGCCGACCGGTTGGTGCACATGGTCACGCCGCTGCTGACGGTGGCGTTCTGGCTCTGCTGGGCCCCGAAGCATGGGCTTTCCCTCGCCAGCGTGGCGCGCTGGCTGCTCTGGCCCCTGGTCTATGCGGGCTACGCGCTGCTGCGCGGCCAGCTGGACGGGTTCTACCCGTATTTCTTCATCGACCCGACACGCATCGGCTGGGACGGGGTGCTGCGCTGGTCGGCGCTGCTCTGCGCGGGCTTCGCCATCGCCGGGGGCCTGCAGGTGGGCATCGCCCGGCTGCTGCGCTGAGCAAGGCCGGATCCCCCCACCACGCCAGTCGCCGTCACTCCCAGCCCGCCGGCCTCTGGCGAGGCGTAGCCCCCTCCCTGCATCCTGTCAGGTCAAAGCCCCGGCCCGTTTCTACGAAAGACCCGTGGCGTGACCCCGCGAAGGCCCGGGGGCGCAGCAAGACGCACCGCGAGGCGCATCGCAGGCAGCCGGCCCGCAGGCCCTGCCCCGGTCGACAAGCCTGCAAGGCGCGGGCCTTCGGACAACAAAAAACCCGGGCGCGAACGCCCGGGCAGTTGGTCACGAAAGGCTGATAGGAAGGAGGAGATCAGCCTTTGGAGAATTCCGGGTAGGCCTCCATGCCCAGCTCGCCCATGTCGAGGCCCGCGATTTCTTCCTCTTCCGAGACACGGATGCCCATGACCAGCTTGAGGATGAACCACACGACCGCAGAGGTGACGACGGTGAAGATGCCGACCACGACGATGCCGTAGAGCTGCGTTCCGAGCGAGGCGTCGCCGTTGGTGAAGACCACCGCAATGGTGCCCCAGATGCCGCAGATCAGGTGGACCGGGATCGCGCCGACGACGTCGTCGATCTTCATCTTGTCGATCGCCGGGATGGCGAAGACCACGATGATACCGCCGATGGCACCGATGATGGTGGCTGCGCCCAGCGAGGGGGTCAGCGGCTCTGCGGTGATCGAGACGAGGCCAGCGAGGGCGCCGTTCAGGACCATGGTGAGGTCGGGCTTCTTGAACATCACCTGGCTGGTGATCAGCGCGGCGATGGCGCCACCGGCCGCGGCGGTGTTGGTGTTGGCGAAGATGCGCGACACGTCTGCCACGTCACCCACGGTGCCCATGGCCAGCTGCGATGCGCCGTTGAAGCCGAACCAGCCGAGCCACAGGATGAACGTGCCGAGCGTGGCGAGGGTCAGGTTGGAGCCCGGGATCGGGATCACGGTGCCGTCGCGGAACTTGCCGATACGCGGGCCGAGGATGATGGCACCGGTCAGAGCGGCCCAGCCACCCACGGAGTGCACAACGGTCGAGCCGGCGAAGTCGAGGAAGCCTGCCGCGTCGAGGAAACCGCCGCCCCACTTCCAGGAGGCCTGCAGCGGGTAGATGATCGAGGTCAGGACGATCACGAAGATCAGGAACGGCCACAGCTTGATGCGCTCGGCCAGGGTGCCCGAGACGATCGAGGCGGTGGTGGCGCAGAACATCAGCTGGAAGAAGAAGTCCGACCCAGTCGAGGCGTAGCCGTAATCGTCGGCGCCTTCGGCGGTCACGCCCACGACTTCAAGAACCGCGGGGCCCCAGACGCCGGAGATGATGCCATCGGTGGCCCAGGTGCCGAGCGGGTACATCAGGTTGTAGCCGATCAGGTAGTAGAAGATCGCCGCGAGCGAGAACAGGGCGACGTTCTTCATGCACTGCATGGCGACGTTCTTGGAGCGGACCAGGCCGGCTTCCAGCATCGCGAAGCCCGCGGCCATCCACATCACCAGGAAACCACCGATGAGGAAGAGCAGCGAGTTGAAGATGAAGACGGTGTCGGTCGAGGCGTTGACGCCCGGAGCGGGGCCCTCGTCCTGTGCCAGGCCCAGCGAGGGCAGCGCGATCAGCGCGGCAGCCGGGGCGAGAGTCTTGAGAAGTTTCATGTTCCGTTGTCCCTTGTAATCTTTGCGAGCGAACCGCGATCAGATCGCGTCTGCGTCGGTTTCGCCGGTGCGGACCCGCACCGCCTGCGCCACGTCCAGCACGAAGATCTTGCCGTCACCGATCTTGCCGGTCTGCGCCGTCTTGGTGATCGTTTCGACAACCTGGTCGGCCATGGAGGCAGCAACCACGATCTCCAGCTTGATCTTGGGCACGAAGTTCACAGCATATTCCGCGCCGCGATAGATTTCGGTGTGGCCGGACTGAGAGCCGAAGCCCTTGATTTCCGTCACCATCATGCCGCGGACGCCGATACCGGTGAGCGCCTCGCGCACCTCCTCGAGCTTGAACGGCTTGATCGTCGCAATGATCAGTTTCACCTTGGTCCCTTTCAGCTTTGCAGACGGCTGCCTGCGGTATGCATGGGCAGGAAGCCGCCCAATGCCCGGCATTGGAAGAAAAGGCCCTTTCCCGGCCCGAATGACGCCCCGCCTCCGCACAAGAAAAGTGCTTAATATGACCATGTGCACAATTTTGAAGCACATCAAAAAGTCATCAATCGGGCGGTTTCGCGGTCTACATCACCCGCCAAAGTCGCTATCCTGCCCCGAAAGAGCAGCATGCCAGGCAAGACAAGATGAGTGATTCAGGCCGGGGCAAGGGCCGGCTGGTGGCGGAGCAACGCTACCAGAAGAAGGCCGGCCAGACGCCCAGGAAACCCAAGCAGAAGAAGACCAGCCGCAAGCCGGCGCGGCGCAAGCCCGTGCGCAAGCGCAATCCCATCGCGGCCTTCTTCATCGGCATCTTCCGCTGGGTCTTTGGCCTGATCTGGAAGATCACCTGGCGGATCACGGCCGTGGTGGCGCTTCTGCTTGCGGTCGGCGTGGGCTATTTCTACGCCCAGCTCCCCCCGGTCGAAGAGCTGCTCGACGGCCGCGCCCGCGGCTCCGTCACGCTGATGGACCGCAATGGCCAGATCTTTGCGTGGCGCGGCGACCAGTTCGGCGGCGCGGTGACCGCCGACAGCGTCAGCCCGCATCTGCGCAACGCCGTCATCGCCACCGAGGACAAGCGCTTCTACCGCCATTTCGGCATTTCGCCGCGCGGCATCGCCAGCGCCGTGCGCATCAACATGTCCGAAGGCCGTGGCCCGCTTTCGGGCCATGGCGGCTCGACCATCACCCAGCAGACCGCGAAGCTGCTCTGCCTCGGCGTGCCCTTCGACGACACCAAGTGGGAGAGCGAGGCCGCCTATATCTCCGATTGCCGCCGCACCACGCTGGTCCGCAAGGGCCGCGAGGCGCTCTACGCCATGGCGATGGAGGCCAAGTACACCAAGGACGAGATCCTCTCGATCTATCTCAACCGCGCCTACATGGGCGGCGGCGCCTACGGGGCCGAGGCCGCGGCCCAGCGCTATTTCAGCAAGCACGCGGGCGAGCTGAACCCGCAGGAATCGGCGATGCTTGCCGGGCTTCTGACCGCGCCCTCGTCGCTGTCGCCGACCAACGATATCGAGCGTTCGCAGGCTCGCGCCGCCACCGTGCTGCGGCTGATGAACGATCAGGGCCTCCTCAGCGCCGAGCAGACCCAGCGCGCGCAGGACAACCCGGCGCAGCTCTCGGAAGAGGCGCAGCGGCGCCTCGGCGGTTATTTTGCCGACTGGGTGATGTCGACCGGGCCGGAATTCTTCACCCGCGACACCACCGAGGACGTGGTGATCTCGACCACGCTCGACCCCAAGCTGCAGCGCGCCGCCGAAGAGGCGATGAACACCGTCTACCGCGAGAAGGTCACCAAGCCCGGATCGGTTGTGCAGGCGGCGATCGTGGTGATGTCGGCCGACGGCGCCGTGCGCGCCATGGTGGGCGGCAAGAAGACCGGCGTCTCGGGCGTGTTCAACCGCGCCACACAGGCGAAGCGCCAGACCGGCTCTTCGTTCAAGCCGTTCATCTATGCCACCGCGCTGGAGCTTGGCTATTCGCCCTATGACACCGTGGTCGACGAGCCGTTCTGCATGAACATCCCCGGCTCGGGCCAATGGTGCCCCGAGAACTACAGCCGCAGCTACAAGGGCACGGTCACGCTCACCGACGCGCTGAAGCAGTCGCTCAACATCCCGGCCATCAAGATCTCCGAAAGCGTCGGCCGCGACCTCGTGCACAAGGTGGCCAGCGAATTCGGCATCAAGTCCGACCTCAACGACACCCCGGCCATGGCGCTCGGCACCTCCGAGGCCACGCTGCTGGAGATGACCGGCGCCTATTCCGGCTTCCTCAACGGCGGCTCGGCGGTGGTGCCCTACGGGCTCAAGGAGCTGCGCCTCAAGGGCGATGACGAGGTGCTCATGGGCACCGGCGGCGGCATCCGCGAGAGGGTGATCCAAAGCCAGGCGGCGGGCCAGCTGACCTGGATGATGGAGAAGGTCATCACCGAGGGCACCGGTCGCCGCGCCATCCTGCCCGATGGCCGCCCGGCCGCCGGCAAGACCGGCACCTCGAACGATGCCCGCGACGCGTGGTTCATCGGCTTCACCGCCGACTACGTGGTCGGCGTGTGGATGGGCAACGACGACAACTCCCCGCTCAGCGGTGTCACCGGCGGCGGCCTTCCGGCCGACATCTGGCGCGAGACCATGGTGAGGGTGACCGAAGGCCTGCCGGTCAAGCCGCTGCCCGCCATCGCGCCCGAAGGCCCTTCGCCGCAGATCGTCGAAGAGCAGCAGCGCCAGCAGCAGCAGCAGGCGCCGACACAGGAACGCCGCCAGCGCGACACCTTCATCCAGCAGGTCCTGCGCGACCTTCTGGGCGGCGGCTGACTGACGCCACGACGCACCGCGCGAGGGAAAGAAAAATCCCCTCCCTCGCGCCGCTGACACGGTCTAACACTGGCCACGTCCCCTCGACGGAAGGAGCCCCGGCATGAGCGTGAAAGAGATCTTCGAGAGCATGGAATACGGTCCCGCCCCCGAAAGCGCCGCCGAGGCGCTCACCTGGCTCGTCGATCAGGGCGACCGCTTCGGCCATTTCATCGACGGGGCCTTCACCGCACCGGGCGAAACCTTCGAGAGCCGCAACCCGGCCACGGGCGAGGTTCTGGCAAGCCTCACGCAGGCGACCCAGGCCGATGTCGATGCCGCCGTCTCGGCCGCCCGCGCCGCACAGGGCAAATGGGAGCGCCTCGGTGGGCCGGCCCGCGCCCGCCACCTCTATGCGATCGCCCGACTGGTGCAGAAACACGCCCGGCTTTTCGCGGTGCTCGAGACGCTCGACAACGGCAAGCCGATCCGCGAGAGCCGCGACATCGACATCCCCCTCGTGGCGCGCCACTTCTACCACCATGCCGGCCACGCCCAGCTGATGGAGCGCGAGATGCCGGGGCGCGAGGCGCTCGGCGTCTGCGGCCAGATCATCCCGTGGAACTTCCCGCTCTTGATGCTGGCATGGAAGGTCGCCCCGGCGCTGGCGATGGGCAACACCGTGGTGCTGAAGCCGGCCGAGTGGACGTCGCTGACCGCATTGCTCTTTGCCGATATCTGCCGTCAGGCAGGCCTTCCGAAGGGTGTCGTCAACATCGTCACCGGCGACGGCGCGGTGGGCGAGATGATCACCGCGGCGGAGGTCGACAAGATCGCCTTCACCGGCTCCACCGAGGTCGGCCGAAAGATCCGCGAGGCCACCGCGGGCAGCGGCAAGGCGCTGACCCTCGAGCTGGGCGGAAAGTCGCCCTATATCGTGTTCGAGGACGCCGATCTCGACAGCGCCGTCGAGGGGCTGGTCGATGCGATCTGGTTCAACGGCGGTCAGGTCTGCTGCGCCGGCTCGCGGCTGCTCGTTCAGGAGGGCATCGCCGAGCGCTTCCACGCAAAGCTGAAGGCACGGATGGAAAAGCTCCGCATCGGCGATCCGCTCGACAAGTGCATCGACGTGGGCGCCATCGTCGATCCGGCGCAGCGCGACCGCATCGCCGCGATGGTCGCAGGCAGCGACGGCGAGGTCTTCCAGTCGGGCCCCTGCCCCGAGGGCTGCTTCTACCCACCGACGCTGATCTCCGGGCTGTCGCCGGCCTCGAAGCTGATGCAGGACGAGATCTTCGGCCCGGTGCTGGTCTCGGCCACCTTCCGCACGTCTTCCGAGGCGGTGCAGATGGCCGACAACACGCGCTACGGCCTCGCCGCCAGCGTCTGGTCCGAGAACATCAACACCGCGCTCGACATCGCGCCCAAGCTCGCCGCCGGCGTGGTCTGGGTGAACGGCTCGAACATGTTCGACGCCGCTGCCCCCTTCGGCGGCCTGCGCGAAAGCGGCTTTGGCCGCGAGGGCGGACCGGAGGGTCTTCTGGCCTATACCCGCGACGCGCGGAAACCCAAGGCGCTCAAGCCCATCGCTGCGTTCGGCGGTGACGAGGCCGAGCCGCAGCCGGTGGACCGCACCGCCAAGCTCTATATCGGCGGCAAGCAGGCGCGGCCCGATGGCGGCTATGCCCGCGCGGTCAACGACCGGCGTGGCAAGCTCATCGGTCAGGCGCCACTGGCCAACCGCAAGGACCTGCGCAACGCCGTGGAGGCGGCGCGCGGCGCGGCGGCGTGGTCTTCGGCCAGCGCCCACACCCGCGCCCAGGTGATCTATTACATCGGCGAGAACCTCTCGGCCCGCGCCGAGGAATTCGCCGCCACCATCGACCGCATGACCGGCGCCCGCACCGGTGCCAAGGAGGTCGAGAAGTCGGTCGAGCGGCTCTTCACCTACGCCGCCTGGGCCGACAAGTTCGACGGCCGCATCGCCAACGTGCCGCTGCGCGGCGCGGCGCTGGCCATGCGCGCGCCCTGCGGCGTGATCGGCGGCTTCTGCCCCGACGCCTTCCCCCTGCTGGGGCTGGTCTCGCTGATGGCGCCCGCCATCGCGATGGGCAACCGGGCGATTCTCGTGGCCTCCGAGCCGTTCCCGCTTGCCGCGACGGAATTCTATCAGGTGCTCGAGACATCGGACGTGCCCGGCGGCGTGGTCAACATCCTCACCGGCAGCCATGCCGAGCTGGCGCCGACCATGGCCAGCCACATGGATATCGAAGCGGTCTGGAGCTTCTCGGGCGCCGATCTCTCGGCCGAGATCGAGCGCGGCGCGGCAGGCAACCTCAAGCGTGCTTGGGTGAATTACGCCCGGGACCGCGACTGGATGGGCGCCGATGGCGAAGGCCGCGCCTTCCTCGAGGCCGCCACCGAGGTCAAGACGGTGTGGATCCCGTGGGGCGCGTGATGCGGGCTTGAAGCGCGGCGGCGCCGGCGGTATGCGCTGCGCTGCCCTGCGATCATTGAGATTTTGCGACTCCGATGCTATCTTATAGGCACGCCCGGCGCCGGGGTGGCTTTCGGCGCTTGCAACCAAGGAGGACAACGTCCTGACACTTACTGCGAATGCGGCCGGTGCCGCAGAGCCGGGGGCGCCGATGAACGGCCTGCCCCAATCCGAGGTCACAAGCGAGCAGATCCTCGCGCGCATCCTCGAAAGCCTCGATGACAACAAGGCGGAAGACGTCGTGCAGATCGACCTGCGCGGCAAGACCTCCGTGTGCGACCAGATGGTCGTGTGCTCGGGCCGGTCCTCGCGTCAGGTTGTCTCGATCGCCGAGAAACTGGTCGAAGACCTGAAGCACGATCTGGGCCTGCTGCCCAAGATCGAGGGTCAGGACACCGGCGACTGGGTTCTGGTCGACACCGGCGATGTCATCGTCCACGTGTTCCGCCCGGAAGTGCGCGAGTTCTACCAGCTCGAGAAGATGTGGATGCCGCTTGGCAAGACCGCGCAGACCGTGACCTGATCACGGTCTCATGCGCGTACATCTTTGCGTCGTGGGGCGCCTTCGGGCGGGCCCCGAACGTGATCTTGTCGACGACTACCTGAAAAGATTCGACCGCACCGGTCGCGCGCTCGGGCTTGGCCCGGTGCGCGTGGTGGAGGTCGACGACCGCAAGGGCGGCGGCATGGCCGCCGAGGCGGAGTTGCTGCGCCGCGCCCTGCCCTCGGGCGCGCGGCTCTGCATCCTCGATGAGCGCGGCAAGCTGATGAGCTCTCCGGATTTCGCCCGGACGCTTGGCCGCTGGCGCGATGACGGCACGCAGGACATGGCCTTCGTCATCGGCGGCGCCGACGGCATCGACCCATCGCTGCGCGCCGAGGCCGACATGGCGCTGTCCTTCGGGCAGATGGTGTGGCCCCACATGCTGGTGCGTGTGATGATCGCCGAGCAGCTCTACCGCGCGGCCTCGATCCTTGCAGGAAGCCCCTATCACCGCGTGTGAGCGTCTCGCTCGATTCACCTGAGCGGGAATTCGCGCGCGCAGCATTCTACGGTGGCGGGATTCCGCTAGCGGTATTGAGGCACCATTGCGCCGCCCGACTCGCTTGAATTAGCAGAATTTCAAGCGTGTGCTCGCTGCCTGAAATCGCGCGTATGCGTCGGCATCCCTGTCCCCAGCGGTCAATTCCCGTCCGCGAGTCGACGCATCTCAAGGCCCCGGAGTTCCCCAAACTCCGGGGCCACCCTTTTTTTCGGGGCGGAGCTCAGGCGTAGGCATAGACCAGCAGCCCGGCCCCGAGGATCACGCGGTAGATGACGTAGGGCGTGAAGCTCACCGAACGCAGCAGGCGCATCATCAGCGTCAGCGCCGCGAGTGCCGCGCCAAAGGCGAAGACCGCGCCGATCAGCCCATCGATGGCGACGCTGGCATCGGCTTCCGAGGCGACCTCGAGGCCCAGCAGCGCGCCCGAGGCGAGGATGGTCGGGATCGACATCAGCATCGCGATCTTGGCGGCGTCGTGCCGGTTGTAGCCAAGGAAGCGGCCACCGGTGATGCAGATGCCCGAGCGCGAGGTGCCGGGGATCAGCGCCACCGCCTGCCAGAGCCCCATCTTCAGCGCGTCCATGGCGCCCCAGTCCTGTTCCTGTTTGTGCACCGGCCCGCGCTGGTCGGCCCAGTAGAGCACGAGGCCGAAGCCCAGCATCGTCCAGCCGATCACCGCCACCGAGCGCAGCGCCTCGTCGAGGCCGGTGATCTTGATCAGAAGCCCCGCGATGACCACCGGAATGGTCGCGATGATCAGACCGAAGGCGAGCCGCGCCCCCGGGGTCTGCCGCCGTCCGCGGATCAGGTCGACGGTGCCCAGCGCCGCCACGCGCACGTCGCGCCAGAAATAGAGCACCACGGCGGCCAGCGTGCCGACATGAACGGCGACGTCGATCGCCTGCCCCTGATCGGCCATGCCGGTCAGATTCGGCAGGAGAATCAGATGACCCGAGGAGGAAATGGGCAGAAACTCGGTGATGCCCTGTATCAGGGCCAGCAGGATGAGCTGCAGCATTGGCATGGGCAGGAACCTCCGGCTAGCCTCACACCGTGTCTATAACGCCCTTGTTTCAAGGGGAAAAGCGACAAATAGGTCCGGTTTGTTACTCAGTTTTCATCAAAGAATGCTGTGCGTCGAGTCGTGAGAGCCAAATAAAGCGAATATAGGTCAGCCTTTCTGACTTTTCTTTCAATTCGGCTTTCAGTATTGAGGCCAAACCCAAGGACTTGTTCGGAGACCCAGGAACATGGCGAAGCAGCCGATGCTCAAATTCGTGAAGATCGAGCGGGACATGCCCGAGAAACGCGAGGCAGATGTCCGGAACAAGGACTTCGACGAAATCTATGCCGAGTTCGCCGATGCCAAGGCGACGGAGCAGTCGAGCCGCTGTTCGCAATGCGGCGTGCCCTACTGCCAGTCGCACTGCCCGCTGCACAACAACATCCCCGACTGGCTGCGCCTGACCGCGACCGGCCGCCTCGAAGAGGCCTACGAGGTCAGCCAGGCGACCAACACCTTCCCCGAGATCTGCGGCCGCATCTGCCCGCAGGACCGTCTGTGCGAGGGCAACTGCGTCATCGAGCAGTCGGGCCACGGCACCGTGACCATCGGCTCGGTCGAGAAATACATCACCGACACCGCGTGGGAGAAGGGCTGGGTCAAGCCCGCCGCCCCGGCGCAGGAACGGCCCGAGAGCGTCGGCATCATCGGGGCAGGCCCCGGAGGCCTTGCCGCCGCCGACATGCTGCGTCGCGCCGGCGTGCAGGTGACGGTCTATGACCGCTACGACCGTGGCGGCGGCCTGCTGACCTACGGCATCCCGGGCTTCAAGCTCGAGAAGGAAGTCGTCATGCGCCGCATGCAGCAGCTCGAGGATGGCGGCGTCCGCTTCGTGATGAACTGCAGCGTCGGCGAGGACATCTCCTTCGAGGACATCCGCGAGCAGCACGACGCGGTGATCATCGCCACCGGCGTCTACAAGTCTCGCGACCTGCGCGGCCCGGGCGCCGGCGCCAAGGGCATCGTCAAGGCGATCGACTATCTCACCGCGTCGAACCGCACCGCCAATTTCGGTGATACCGTGCCGGAATACGAGAGCGGCGAGCTCAATGCCAACGGCAAGAAGGTCGTGGTGATCGGCGGCGGCGACACCGCCATGGACTGCGTCCGCACCGCGATCCGTCAGGGCGCCGAGAGCGTGAAGTGCCTCTACCGCCGCGACCGCGCCAACATGCCCGGCTCGCAGCGCGAGACCCAGAACGCCGAGGAAGAAGGCGTCCAGTTCGAGTGGCTGACCGCGCCCAAGGGCTTTGTCGGCGATCCGGTCTCGGGCGTGCTGGTGCAGAAGATGCGCCTTGGCCTGCCCGACGCCACCGGCCGCCAGTCGCCCGAGCTGATCGAGGGCTCCGACTACGAAGAGCCCGCCGATCTGGTCATCAAGGCGCTCGGCTTCGAGCCGGAAGAGCTGCCGACGCTGTGGGGCGCGCCCGAGCTGGAAGTGACCCGCTGGGGCACCATCAAGGCCGAGTTCACCTCCGGCCGCACCGCCCTGCCCGGCGTCTACGCCGTGGGCGACATCGTGCGCGGTGCCAGCCTCGTGGTCTGGGCGATCCGTGACGGCCGCGACTGCGCCGAGCACGTGCTGCAGGACTTCAACAAGACCGCCGCCGTCGCGGCGGAGTGATCCAAGGGCGCGCGCCGGCACGGCGCGCCCCGCAAGCCGGCGCGGCGGATGCCCCGACGCGCCATGCCAGAGGACAGGGTGATGACCGGACGGACAGGCGGATGCATGTGCGGCGCCGTGCGCTTCACGGCGAAGTCGATGAGCGGCTTCGGCGTGTGCCATTGCGAGCAATGCCGCCGCTGGGCCGGCTCGGCGCTGTTCGCGGTCACCGTTCCGGTCGCCGACATGGAGATCAAGGACGCCGGCAGCATCCGCGCCTTCCGCTCCTCGGACTGGGCCAGCCGCGAGTTCTGCGGCACCTGCGGGTCGGTGCTCTGGTATCGCTACGACAAGGGCGTCGACGGCGCCGGGGACTACGAAGTGTCCATCGGCCTGCTCGACGATGCCGGCGGGCTGGTGCTCGAGCGCGAGATCTTCGCCGACCAGAAGCCCGACTGCTGGGCGCTGCAGGGCGATCATCCGCGCATGAGCCGCGCCGAGACGCTGAAAAAATACGGCGTGCAGGTGGACGGCGCATGATCCGCCTCGCTGCATATGCCCTGCTCGCGAGGCGGCCGACGCCGCTGAGCGACGACCGGAATGAGACTTACGCGCGTCTGCGCGGATATGGCGGCGGGACCGGCGGGCACGAAGGTGCCGGCCACGACCACCCGCAGCATTGATCAAGGAGGCTTGACCATGACCACTTACGACCAGAACTGGGCCGCCGCCGAGGAAGCCAAGCGCAAATGGATGGAAGAGAACGCCATGTTCCGCGAGGAGCATGAGCATTCGTCCTGCGGCGTGGGCCTCGTGGTGTCCATCGACGGCAAGCCGTCGCGCAAGGTTGTCGAGGCAGGCATCACCGCGCTGAAGGCGATCTGGCACCGCGGCGCCGTCGACGCCGACGGCAAGACCGGCGACGGTGCCGGCATCCACGTGCAGATCCCCGTCGCGTTCTTCTACGACCAGATCGACCGCACCGGCCACACGCCGCGCAAGGGCGAGCTGATGGCCGTGGGCCAGGTCTTCCTGCCGCGCACCAACTTCGCCTCGCAGGAGACCTGCCGGACCATCGTCGAAACCGAGGTCCTGCGCATGGGCCACTACATCTACGGCTGGCGCCACGTGCCGGTGAACGTGGATTGCCTTGGCGAGAAGGCCAACGCGACGCGCCCCGAGATCGAGCAGATCCTGATCTCGAACGCCAAGGGCATCGACGAGGAGACCTTCGAGCGCGAGCTTTACGTCATCCGTCGCCGCATCGAGAAGGCCGCCGCCGCGGCCGGCATCAACGAGCTCTACATCGCCTCGCTGTCGTGCCGCTCGATCATCTACAAGGGCATGATGCTGGCCGAGCAGGTGGCGGATTTCTATCCCGACCTGCAGGACGAGCGCTTCGAATCCGCCTTCGCGATCTACCACCAGCGCTATTCCACCAACACCTTCCCGCAGTGGTGGCTGGCCCAGCCCTTCCGGATGCTCGCCCATAACGGCGAGATCAACACCCTGAAGGGCAACACCAACTGGATGAAGAGCCACGAGATCCGCATGGCCTCGTCGACCTTCGGAGAGATGGCCGAGGACATCAAGCCGATCATCGCCAGCGGTGCGTCGGACTCCGCCGCCCTCGACGCGGTGTTCGAAGTGCTGGTCCGCGCCGGGCGCAACGCGCCGATGGCCAAGACCATGCTGATCCCGGAATCGTGGTCCAAGCAGGCGGTGGAGCTGCCGCAGGCGTGGCGCGACATGTATTCCTACGTCAACTCGGTGATGGAGCCGTGGGACGGCCCCGCGGCGCTCGCCATGACTGACGGCCGCTGGGTCTGCGGCGGTCTCGACCGCAACGGCCTGCGTCCGATGCGCTATGTCGTGACCGGTGACGACCTGCTGATCGCCGGCTCCGAGGCGGGCATGGTCCCCGTCGACGAGGGCACCGTCCGCGAGAAGGGCGCGCTTGGCCCGGGCCAGCTCATCGCCGTCGACATGGAAGAGGGCAAGCTCTACCACGACACCGAGATCAAGGACCGGCTCGCGGCCTCGCAGCCCTTCGGCGAATGGGTCGGCAAGATCACCGATCTCGACGAGCCGCTGTCGAAGGTCACCGAGAAGCCTGTCTTCACCGGTGCCGAGCTGCGCAAGCGCCAGATCTCGGCGGGCTACTCGATCGAGGAGCTCGAGCAGATCCTGTCGCCGATGGCCGAGGACGGCAAGGAGGCGCTGGCCTCGATGGGCGACGACACGCCCTCTGCGGTGCTGTCCAAGAAGTACCGCCCGCTGAGCCACTTCTTCCGCCAGAACTTCAGCCAGGTGACCAACCCGCCGATCGACAGCTTGCGCGAATTCCGCGTCATGAGCCTCAAGACCCGGTTCGGCAACCTCAAGAACGTGCTCGATGAATCCTCGTCGCAGACCGAGATCCTGGTGCTCGAGAGCCCGTTCGTGGGCAACGCCCAGTTCGACGCGCTGAAAGAGCATTTCAACGCCGGTCTGGTCGAGATCGACTGCACCTTCCCCGCCGATGGCGGCGAGGGCGCGCTGCGCGAGGCGCTGGCGCGGATCCGCAACGAGGCCGAGGACGCGGTGCGCTCGGGCGGCGGGCATCTCGTGCTCACCGACCAGCACCAGTCCGAGGACAAGGTCGCCATGCCGATGATCCTCGCCACTTCGGCGGTGCATTCGTGGCTGACCAAGAAGGGCCTGCGCACCTTCTGCTCGCTGGGCGTCCGCTCGGCCGAGTGCATCGATCCGCATTACTTCGCGGTGCTGGTGGGCTGTGGCGCGACCATCGTGAACCCCTACCTCGCCGAGGACAGCCTTGCCGACCGCATCGACCGCGGCCTGCTCGACGGCAGCCTGACCGAGAACGTCGCCCGCTTCCGCGAGGCCATCGACCAGGGTCTGCTCAAGATCATGGCCAAGATGGGCATCTCGGTGATCTCGTCCTATCGCGGCGGTCTCAACTTCGAGGCGGTGGGCCTGTCGCGCGCCATGTGCGCCGAGTACTTCCCCGGCATGCTGAGCCGGATCTCGGGCATCGGTGTGCACGGCATCCAGACCAAGGCCGAGGAGATCCACCAGCTGGCCTTCCGCGGCGGCCGCGACGTGCTGCCGATCGGCGGCTTCTACAAGGCGCGCAAGTCGGGCGAGACCCACGCCTGGGGGGCGCAGACCATGCACCTCATGCAGGCGGCCTGCAACAAGGCCTCTTACGAGCTGTGGAAGACCTACTCCAAGGCGATGCGGGCCAACCCGCCGATCCACCTGCGCGACCTGCTCGACGTGAAGCCGATCGGCAAGGCGATCCCGATCGAAGAGGTCGAGAGCATCACCTCGATCCGCAAGCGTTTTGTCACGCCGGGCATGTCGCTGGGCGCGCTGTCGCCCGAGGCGCACAAGACCCTCAACGTCGCGATGAACCGCATCGGCGCCAAGTCCGACAGCGGCGAGGGCGGCGAGGATCCGGCACACTTCGTGCCCGAGCCCAACGGCGACAACCCGTCGGCCAAGATCAAGCAGGTGGCCTCGGGCCGCTTCGGCGTCACCGCCGAGTACCTCAACCACTGCGAGGAGCTCGAGATCAAGGTCGCGCAGGGCGCCAAGCCCGGCGAGGGCGGCCAGCTTCCGGGCATGAAGGTCACCGACCTGATCGCCCGTCTGCGCCACTCGACCAAGGGCGTGACGCTGATCTCGCCGCCGCCGCACCACGACATCTACTCGATCGAGGACCTTGCGCAGCTGATCTACGATCTCAAGCAGATCAACCCGCGCTGCAAGGTGACCGTGAAGCTGGTGGCGTCCTCCGGCGTCGGCACGATTGCGGCCGGTGTCGCGAAGGCGAAGGCCGACGTGATC
>Ga0114903_1000487_pt1 | contig 22584 bp, 18 predicted proteins | sample MalvirDeepMed_s2_FD_87289 | JGI IMG/M metagenome (GOLD analysis project Ga0114903, IMG submission 87289) | Marine viral communities from the Global Malaspina Expedition - Malaspina viral metaG DeepMed_s2 | ecosystem: Environmental > Aquatic > Marine > Oceanic | place: Mediterranean Sea... | reverse complement strand
GTCGCCGTCTTCGGTGACCGCCCGAGCCAGGCCGCAAACCGCTTGCAGGCGCGCAGGGGGCTGGTCTGGGATGCAGGGCCAAGAGTGCGCGCAGTCATGTCCGCAATCATGCGCGCGCGCAGCGGCGTCATCAGCGTGGAATGCTGAACATTCGTGGGACAAATCCTCTGCTCATCGAGGCAAAATCACCTCGATCAACAGAACACACCCAACATCACAAAACGCGGAACAAACTCCGATTCAGCGCAGCCTCCGCCGAACGCGCCCTATCGCGCAGCGATTTAGTGATCGAGTCCAAGTTGACTGCGTTGTCGGCAAACTTCTTCGCGTTTTCAGCATGGTCGGGCCCGACATTGTCGACCCAACCGGGCCCTCGAGGTAGATGGGGGCACTGCATGGCGGCTTCCCGGAACCGACCGCTCGTGCTTCGCGCAGCATTTTCATAGAGAATTTGACCGTTGTGCGGGACGAAACGGACTTTCGTTGCAGCGCCGCAATTCATTTCGCGGCGCTGTAGAATTCATAATCTCGTCTTACACAAAATCATCCTGCGTAGCGTTGGAAATCGTCGTCGTCGAAGACGTCCGACGCGAGGTCGAGATCAAAGGCTTCAACCATCGGCTCTTTGCCTTTGCGGCGGGGTGTGCTGCCGCCCTCCGGTCTGCCCTTGCCGTCGGGCATGAGCGCGACCCTCCAAGGACGGGCCGCAGTCGCAGCCTCGGGCATCCCGGCCTTCGGGCCTGCGACCTCAAAGTAGGAGATCACGCCGGTCAGCTGCTGGGACTGCGCCGCCAGCTCTTGGCTTGTCGCCGCCGATTGCTCGGCCGCGTCGGCATTTTGCTGGATCACCGCGTTCAACTCGCGGATCGCCTGGTTGATCTGTTCGGCGCCCACGTTCTGCTCTCTTGTGGAGGCCGAGATCTCGGCTACCAAATCAGCCGTACGCTGGATATTTGGCACAAGCGCTTCCAGCAACCGTCCCGCCTCGCCGGAGACGTCCAACGTCTCGACCGAGAGCTGGCTGATCTCCGACGCCGCTTGCTGGGAACGCTCGGCGAGTTTGCGCACTTCAGAGGCAACTACTGCGAAGCCCCTGCCTTGGGAACCGGCACGCGCCGCTTCGACGGCGGCGTTCAGCGCCAACAGGTCGGTCTGGCGAGCGATCTCCCGGATGACGGTGATGCGCTCGGCGATAGTTTTCATCACCCGGACGGCGTCGGCCACTGCCCCGCCCGATCGCCGAGCGTCAGCGGCAGATTGTCCGGCGATGGTCTCGGTCTGGGTTGCGTTGTTCGCGTTCTCGCGAATGTTGGCCGCCATCTCTTCGATCGAGGCCGAGGCCTGCTCGACAGCCGCTGCCTGCTGGGTTGATCCAGTCGAGAGCTGTTCGGCGGTGGAGGACATGTTCGACGCCCCTTCAGCGACGTGGGCCGCACTCGCGACCGAGTTCGAGATTACCTCGCGGAGTTTCAAGACCATGTCGCGCAAAGCGATGCCCAGACGATCCTCCTCGGAGCGGGGCCTGACGTCCACCTTCAGGTCGCCTTTCGCGATTGCTTCGGCCGCCTGGCTCATAGCCGTAAAGCTCTCCGCCATCCGATGGGTTTCGGCTACGAGAATTCCAATCTCATCACGGCGCTTACTCGCAGGAAGGTCCAGAGAGAGACAACCCCTTCCCAGGCTGGCCACGGCCAAGGTGACCCGCTCCAAAGGCTTTGCGACACTGTGCAAGAAGTACCAGCCGCAGCCTGCAAGAATGAGAAGAACCGGAAGCAATTCAAGCAATGCGAGTTTCGTCTTGGCCAGAATAACGGCGTCGAGGTCATCGACGTAGACGCCGCCCGCGACCATCCAACCCCATTCCGGCACCAACTCCGAATAGCTCAGCTTCTTTACCGGCGTCTCGTTCCCTGCCCGCGGCCACATGTAGGGGGTGAAGCCGCCGCCCTCCTGCGCACGATCGATCATTTCACGGAACAGGGGCACACCTTCAGGATCGGTTCGGTCGAGAAGCATTTGCCCGACGAGGTCCGCGTTCGGATGAACAATCATCCGGGCTTCCTCATCCGTGATGAAAACATAGTCGTCGTCGCCGAAACGGATCGCTGCGATGGCTTCGGCCGCTCGCTGCTGCGCCTCGACTACGGCCATTTCCCCATCCTCGGCGACAGCTACGAAATGCTCCGCAATGGAAACGGCAGTTTCAACCTCGGCTTGTACCGCATATTTGCGCGCCTCCTTTATCTGTACCCGAAGCGTGGACAAATTCATGCCCGTTGCCGCGAGTACCGTGAACAAGATCGCACCAAAGGCGATCAATAGTTTTATTTTTATGGTCATCGGAGTAGAACTTTCACCGTAATTGTCGATCGTGCCGCCTTCTGCGAAACACAGGAAGGGCCAGGGCCATTCGGCTCAGGGGGCTTGTTCGGTTCTCCGGAAAAACCCAAGCTCCGCCGCTGCCAAATGGACGGGAGCTGCGCTTTCATCTCGCCGAATTAATAACAGGGGATTAAGCTGGTCCCCGCCGTTGCATCGACTCGGAACCTTTTCGCTTACAGCGTTAATTTGGCAGCGCCGAGCGAGCCCTGTCTTCAGCAAAATGGAAGGCCCGTTTCCACTCGATCTTCTTGCTCGCTTGCGCTTGCGGACGACTGCCCGGGGTTCGCCCGCAACTCGTGGAACCGAAGGTCCGCTTCGGAGACGCGCTGCGATCGCCACACGGCAATGCCGCAGATCCGCGTCCACCCGCTCTCTAGAAGGCCTTCGCAGCCGCAACGTAAATCGAGCACTCGCGCGGCTAACGGCAGGTAAGGCCGCATTATGTAAGTTCGGCCTCGATCGCAGGGTTGCGGCGAGTGTCCGGTTCGGCGGGTCGCACTGCGGCATCGAGAGTAGAGGCCAACGGCAGCTTCGGACCGTTCGCGTCGCCTTGACCATGTCGCAGGCCTCGACTTTGCAAATTCCGCTTCCTGCGCTTTGTGGTCATTCATGTCACAAGCAGCGAACCTTCGGTTTCAGCTCTTCCTGTCTGCGCCGTGACCAATGATCGAGGTTCTGAGTGTACGCCTGCTCCAGACGATGCCATCGGTTGGACCAAGTCGCGATGGGTGGGAGCCCTTTGGCGCAGCGCAAGCTGCGCGTTACCCTCTACTCACTAGCCGAGAGTTGCACCCCTAGACCCCGGCGCCGTTGGCACGCCGCTCGGGAGACGCGCTGCCCTCCCAAACCCGCCTGGGGCTTTCCGCCGGCCCAAAGGATGCTTCGCCCCTCTGGACGCCCCGGGCAAGGTCTTTACTCGCCGCTCCCCCTGCACTCCCTGACGCGTCCCCCGACTGGCTCGGCGGCGTTCCCAAAGACCCCAAGCTCCCGGAGGATGCCGCTCCGCGCTCTCCGAACCTCCCCCACTCTCGCGAGGCCATTCGTATGCCTCCCCAAACCCCTCCGGCCCGGATCAGCCTCACAGCGTCGCCGCCCATGATCAGCCATTGCAATCCGCCTACCAAGATCTCACGGGCCGCCATCCGGCGGCGGTGGCTTCACCATAGTTACGAAACCACTTCTCGCCTTTTCTCTCGTCGATCTGCACGCGGCTATAGTACCGCGACCACGGCGTGTGCTAGATCGCGTTTCCACCGTTGATGTTGCCCTTGATCGGGCATCCCGGCCGGGGCGAGACCGCCGCCGCAGGCTTCCACTTGTCTGCCCGCGCCAAGTAGTCGGCGAAATACTCCACGAACGCCCAGGCAAGCCCTTCGGCAATGAGCGCCTCGCCGACATCTATTCCGTTGGGCTTGGTGCAGATCGAGACGACCCGTAGGCGTCGACGGTTTGCACCCCGCAGCGGAGGTCCGGGCCCGCCGCGAGATCGCCAAGCCGGTCTGCGCAGCTTCGTCGCAGCGCCACCTCCCTCCGGTAAAGACCTTGCAATTGTGGCCATCTTCTGGGGCCTCACTCCGTGGAGCCGCACGGTGACGTTGCCCACCTTCAGCCTGTCGCCGTGCGTGACCAACCACTGCCGCGCCGGTGAAGACCGCCGTCTGCGCCTGCGCCGCCCGAGGCGATCACTTTAGCCGAGAGGAGGAACGCCAAAAGAAACCGGTCGAGCGCTTCTAGCCGCCAATCGGGAAGGCCGCCTCGCGCGCCTCGTCGCCCCTATTGTCGATCGAACACAGTATCGACTGGAGCTTGGGTCTGAAACTTCTGGGACAGTGTGTCGAGCGCTTAACATTGTATCTCAGCCACCCGAAGGTTCGCGATCGGCAGGTAGCAATTTTAACGAGCCGATCCAACGTGCACGGCCTCGGGTATGCGGGCCCAAGGCGTCGAAATTCGAAGGCAGGTCAGAAGTCTGTCTCGCTATCTCACCCGAAAACCGGGTCGGGACGCCGGGCATCGCCGGTATATAGCGGAGTTGCATCGAACCATCCCATCGGCCGGTCTCAGGGCCGCCGCACCACAGGGTCGATCCCGGTCAGGCGATGGCGGCGCTGCGATCGCAAATCCCCGTGGACCGGGTGTGATCTGACTAGCCACAAACCGACCAGCAGGTCGGACCATCCACAAAGGACCACGGGCGTGGTACAGGGGTGCCTTGCAGGAAAACGATCGTATCGGGTTCCACACTTATAGATGTCTCATCGCCCGGCGATATTGATCGAGAACGAGCGCCGTGCACCCGGGGGTGGAGGAGGGAACGGCGCCGCACGCCGCACCAGCTGCACCGCAGCCCTGTCCAGTTCTGCCGAGCCCGATGAACGGGCGATACCGGCCGATGCCAGCCCACCCGAGCCCGCAACGGAGAATGCCACTACGGCCGTGCCCCGCGCCCGGACCGAAGGCCGTCCGACGCGCGACAGGCGCGCCATGACCTGCCCGGGATAATTCGCAGCGGCCGCATTGCCAGCTTGCGAGGATTGCCGGCGTTGACCCTGGCTGGTCTGCGAGCTTTGCGATGCCGCACCCTGCTGGGATCCGGCGCGGGCATTCGTGGTCGAATTTCCCTTTGCCTGCCGCGTGGGATGCGGATCAGGCTCGCGCGTTGGCTCTGACCGGGTCTGGCGCGACGGGGTCCGGGGATCGGGCCGGCGGTGTTCGACCTCGAACGCGTCGGTCCGCGTCGGCGGCCTGCGAGAGGACACCACGACGCCGGGCGGCAGGTCCTGACCGGTGATCCGTTCGGGTTCGGGAGGCGGGCTCGCCTCAGCCGGCTGGGTCGCTTCGGGCGACCGAGTCGGCGTCGTGGGCTCGGCGGTGATGGGCTCGACCTCGGGCGTGTCGGCGCGCCGGGGGGCGATTGGGACCGCAGGCAGATCGGCGGGGACTTGGACGGGCGTTTCGATCGGCAGGGTCGCGGTCGTTCGCGATGGCCGGCCGGGTTGGACCTCGGCAGGTTGCACTGTGTCGGGCCGTATCCCTGTGACCTCGGCGGACGGTGCGCGCTTGGCGCTGTTGGCGGGATCGGCAGGCTCCGCCGCATCGGGCGGCGTGGTGTCGGCCGCAGCCTCCGGCGGGTCAACGGACTCGACCGGGTCCGCAGCCATCACGCCCTGGGACATGTCGGCAAAGCTCGTGCCCAGCCGGGCCTGAACCTGCGCGCCGCCGCCTTCCATTTTGACCGGATCGGGCCGCACCCCGACCGACAGCGCGGCCCCCAGCGCCATCACCGACACGGCCCCGGCAACACCCTTCACAAGGTTGGATGACGGGATCATTCCAGCCCCCTTTCGGTCACGACCAATACCCTCTCCGCCCCGGCGCCACGCAGCTCTGTCGCGATCCGCACCAGGTCGGCCGCCGGCAGGTCACGGTCAGGCACCACCCGGATTTCGGCCCGCTCGCCCTCGGGAAGGGCGCCTGCGAAGGCGGCGGCCGACGCCACCGGATCGTCGCGATACCGCAGCGAACCGTCCGCCCGAACCACCAGCGTGTCTGGCGGCGCGCGCCCCTCCAGATCTGTGGCGCGCACCAGCGTCAGCTCGCGGTCCATCGACGGGGCGATCTGTCCCGCCACCATGAAGAAGACCAGCATCAGGAAAACCACATTGATCAGCGCGATCGTCGGCTCCTTCGCCGTGCTTTTCCGCCGCCGCATCATGACGCCCCCAGAACGGTGGGTGCGATGCCCGGGATCGACCTCAGCACACCCAGAAGATCGGTCAGCCGCTGCGAGGTAACGCCTTCAGCCAGCGAGACGAGGAGCACACGCGCCCCATCCCCGTCCCCCTCCGGCATCGCTTCGGGCAGGGCTTCCAGGTTCACAGCCTCGCCGTTCAGGGTGACCGTTTCGGGCGCAAGCCGCAGGAACAAGGGCGCCACATCGGACAACTGCCCGGTTCCGGCCGTCGCCCCGGTCAGTTCCACCTCGGCAAAGCGCGAGAAGGTCGAGGTCAGCATGAAGAACAGCAGCAGAAGGAAGATCACGTCGATCAAGGACGTGAGCGACATCGCCCGCCGCCTGCGGGTCCGTCTAGGCATGGGCGGGCTCGGCCGCAGGCGCGGCGTGCCTGGGGGGACCACCCAAGGGGGCCCGCACGGTCGAGATCGCGCGTTCGGCCAGGACCCGTTCGGCGTCCATCCGCCCCTCGAACCAGGACAGAGCCAACGCGGTGGGCATGGCCACGGCCAGACCGACCGCGGTTGTCAGAAGGGCCACCCAGATACCGCCCGCCAGGATCGATGGGTCGACCTGTGCGCCCGCGTCCTGCAACGACTGGAACGCTTCGATCATGCCCAGAACGGTCCCGAACAGCCCCAGAAGCGGAGCAAGCTGCACAACAGAGTCGAGGAAACGCAAACCGCGTTCGAGCTTGGCGAAACGGGTCTCGGCCTCGGCGATCAGGCGCGTCTCGGCCTCGGCTCCGCCGCGCGTGGCAAAGGCCATGTTCACCACCGGCGCGAGATAAGAGCGCGATCGGTCGAGGGCGCGACGAGCCTCGGACCGGTCGCCCCGGTCCCACGCGTTGATGGCGTCGCCTAGCGCCCGGTGTCGCCCGACCCCGGCCGCGGTGAATTGCCAAAACTTGTAAAGCATGACGGCAACCGTCACGACCGCGACCGCGATCAGAACCATGACGACCGGACCGCCCAGATCGGCGACCTGCAGGAGGGGCTCCAGAATCATGGTCATCCGATCACCTCGATCTCCGTCCGGGTGCCCACGGTCAGACCCGCCGCACAGACGGCGGGACCGGCATCGCCTGCATCACAGGCATGGACGCCGTTAAACAGCACGCGCCCGAAGTCCTCGCAGGCCCGACCCGGTACTGTGAACTGTCGAACCCGCGGGCGGCCCTGGGGCAAGGCGCCGAAGTCGAACAGCGTCAGGCGATCGACCTGCCCCGCATCGTCGAACAGCACGGCTTCGAACACGGCGCTGTCGATCTCGGTTTCGGTCCCGTTCTCGATCAGGAAACTGAATGTACATCCGCCGCTCTCCGCATTTGTGGCGGCGTTAAGCTCTATCGAAAGGCCCTGAGGGGTCGCATCCTGCGCGAAGGCCGGCGCGGCGATGGAAAGAACGATGGCGGCAAACAATACAGGTCGGATCATGCGAAGGCCTCGGTCATGGCGGTGATACCCGACTACTTTCATCAGATGAACCGATGATCAACTAAATTAGTCAGGTTTTATCTGCCGTATCGCGAGATTCCCGCCCACATCCGCGGAAGCCGCATTGCCATTGTCTTCTGCCAGTTGATCAGGCCGCGGTGCGATGTACAGCCTGCTTCGTCCCGTGTGGGTCCTATGCGACCGCAACCTACGTTGCGACCGCGTCTTGATGCTGTATCAAAGGGTCGCGCCACGCTTGGGCAAGGTTCAGCTCGTGATGGGCGCCGAAACCGAACACAGGGGTATGGAAGACCGAACGCCGCGATAGACCATCTGCGTGTTAGCCAGTGGCTACGGACTTGCCCGGGGCATTCCGGGGTGGACGACACCCCGATATGCCATGGCCCCGGCCCGCCAAACGGCGGGGTCTTCCGCACCCTGATGGGTCATTCCACAGTATGTCAGCTTTGCCACAAAGTCTTTTCCTGAATTCGACGTCGATTGCACCCGAAGCCTGCGATGGTGATCGGAGCGTGATGCAGGACCGTGCGCCACGCTGTGACACCGTTCACAGGGGGCAAGCACCGGTGGGCCTATACACAACCGGGGCTAGATGCCCGAGGCGCACACTTGGGCCCGTGGGCCTCGGGACGTCCGGGGCAACGGACAATGCACCGGGACCTTTCTATGGATGGAGGCGCCCGGGCGGAGGCACCTCGGATCGAGGCGATCTTCTGGTCCAGCACCGACGTTCCCATCGTCTAGCAAGCCAGTGAAGTCTAGTCCGATCGGCGCGCGTCAAACCACCTGTGCCGACCTTATCGGTCTGCACGGCCCTTCACGTCGTCCGGGGCCGGTCTGGACCCGTGTGGCGGCGGAAGGCTTGCCACAGCGACGCGATCAGAAGGGCCGCTGACGCCAGGACAAATCCGACCGCGATGGGTCGTTCCAGAAACACCATCGGATCCCCGCGCGAGATCAGCAGGGCGCGGCGCAGGTTCGTCTCGATCAACGGGCCAAGCACGAAACCAAGAAGCAGCAGTGCGGGGCTGAACCGCGCGAGGGCCAACAGATACCCCGCAAGTCCGATGACAGCGACGGCGACGATGTCGAACGTCAAACCGCGCACGGAATAGACGCCCAGGCAGACGAAAACCAGGATCGCCGGGTACAGCCAACGGAACGGGATACGCAGTATGGCCACCCAGATTCCGATCAGGGGAAGATTGAGGATCAGAAGAAGCAGGTTCCCGATCCCGAAACTGGCGACCAGGCCCCAGAACATCTCGGGACGGGCTTCCAGCATCAGCGGCCCGGGCTGGATGCCGTGGATCACCAGCGCCCCCAGCATCAACGCCATGATCGGATCGCCCGGAATTCCCAGGGTCAGGGTCGGGACGAAGGCGGTGATGGCCGCCGCGTTGTTGGCTGATTCCGGTCCGGCGACACCTTCGACCGCACCATGCCCGAAGCGCTCGGGTCGCTTGGCTACGCGACGCTCCATCGCGTAGCTGAGGAACGAAGACAGCGTTGATCCGGTGCCTGGCAAAGCGCCGAAGAAGCTGCCCAAAGCCCCCCCCCGCAGCGTCGGCCACCCCATGCGCCGGACGTCGTCGCGGCCGGGCATCATGGCGCGCAGCCCGATCCTTTCGGCCACCGCCTGTCGGTCGGGGTCGCGCACATTTCCGATGACTTCGGCCACTCCGAACAGTCCCATCGCAAGCGCCACCAGGTTGATGCCGTCCAGAAGCTCGGTCTGGCCGAAGGTGAACCGCTGCACGCCCGAATTTACGTCAGTTCCCACGCATCCCAGCAAAAGGCCCAATGTCACCATGGCGAAGCTTTTCGCCACCCTCTCGGTCCCGATGGTCGAGGCGGCGACCAGCCCCAGGATCATCATGGCGGCATAATCCGCCGCGCCGAAAGCCGTGGCCGCCCGCGTCAGCCAACCCGCCAGCAGGACAAGCACTGCGATCCCCAGGATTGAGCCCGCGAAGGACGACGCCATCGCGGCGAACAGCGCCACCCCGGCCCGACCGCTGCGCGCCATGGGATAGCCGTCCAGCGCGGTGACGGCCGATTGCGGTGTGCCCGGCAGACGCATGAGGATCGAGGCGACCGCCCCGCCGTATTGCGCCCCGTAATAGACGCCCGCCAGCATGATCAGCGCGGCTTCGGCGGTGATGTAGTAGGTCACGGGAAGCAAAAGCGAGATCGCCGCCATGGCCCCGATCCCCGGCAGCACGCCGACGAAACTGCCCAGAACGACGCCGAGCACACAGTAGATCAGGATACCGGGCTGAAGCGCGAACCCGATCCCGTAGAGAAGCCCCTCCCACGTCGTCACGGCAGGCGCGGCCACAGGGGTAATGTCATCTGCAATCCGAAGCTGAAGATCACGACCGTCAAGGCCGGGACGATCACGGTCAGCGCAATCCGCCACCCCCACCCCGCGAAGGGCGCGGGAAGGGTCGCGATCAACACCGAAAGGGCCGTCGCAGCCACAAGGCCCAGTCGCGACAATCCCAGACCGAAGATCACCACCGAGGCCAGCACCGCCAACGCCGCAAGCGGATGGACCGGCACCGAAGCACCCGTCCGCCGCCAGGCCGGCAGCGCCACGACAAGGCCCAGCACGGCAAGAAGCGCGCCGAGGGTCGCGGGAAAGAAGCCCGGCCCCATGCGTCTCAGGCTGCCGAGGTCATAGTGAACCAGCGTCCAGCCCAGCGCGGCGGCGCCCAGGGCGGCCAGTACAAGGCCGCCCCATATGTCGGGCCAATCGCGGCGCATCCGTGTCTTACTGCGCCTCGACCCGGTCGATCACCGCGCCCCACATCTGGGTGTCGGTGGCGATCCGCTCCTCCATCTCGGCCGGGGTGCCGGGGGCGGCCTGCCAACCGATGGCCAGCAGCTTCTGCTGCACCTCCGGGTCTTCGAGGATCTGGGTGATCTCGGTGTTCAGCCGGTCGATGACGGCCGGGTCGGTATCCCCGGGTGCCATGAAGGCGTTCCACAGCTCGGCCCGGAAATCGTCCGGCAGGCCCGCCTGCCCCGCGATGACCGGCACGTCTGGCGCTTGCGGGAACGGCTCGGCCGAGGTGATGCCCAGCATCCGCATGTTCCCGGACTCGACAAAGGGCAGTGCGGCGGACGGCGCCATGAAGCCCGCGTCGATCTCCCCGCCCATGATCGAGGTCGTCACCTCGGCATAGCTGGTGAAGGGGATGTGCAACATGCTGACCCCCGCCTCGTCCGAGAACAGCTCGGCCGTCAGATGCGCGCCGGACCCCTGCCCGACCGATCCGTAGGCCAGGGCCTCCTCCTCGGCGCCGGCCGCCGCGACGAAGCTTTCCAGGTCGGTCATCTCGGCGTCGGACGAGACGGCCAGAACCAGCGGAGACGTCGCAATCAGCGTCACAGGGGCGATGTCTTCGGCGACGTCATAGCCGGTCGACTCCAGCATCCGCTGCGCCGTGGTCAGCGGCCCGTTGATGGTGGTGCCGAACGTGTGCCCGTTCCCGGCAGAGGCCAGCATCTGCTGCACGCCGATCACGCCGCCCGCGCCGGGGCGGTTTTCCACCACGACGGGCTGGCCCAGACGCTCGGCCAGGGGATCGGTGATGATCCGCGCCAGAACGTCGGGCGACGACCCCGCCGGGAACCCGACGAAGACGCGCAGCGGCTCGGTGGGCCAGGTCTCCTGCGCCGACACGGGAAGCGCGGTCAATGCAAGCGCGCAGGATATCGCGGCGCGGCGGGTAAGATCGATGGTCATGGGTTTCTCCTCCTCGTTCCTTGCGGGGACAGAACACCAGACCGCCGGGGGTTTCAATCGTCGCGGCGACCGTGGGCTGCGCTGGCCGAACCCCGCGATGCGTCTAGGTATGGTCTTCCAGGGATGCAGGGGCCGGGAATGAGCGGACAGGTCAGTCACGAGACTGCGCGCGATACGGTTCCGACGCAGGGCATTGTCAGCCAGAACCCCGAAGAACTGATGCACGGCACGGGCTGGCGCGTGCCTTGGGCCGTGGCCCGCGAAGCCGGTCTTCGGCTTTGGAGCGACGACGCCTTCGGGCTGGCGGGAAACGTGGCGTTCCGCGCTCTTCTCGCGCTGTTTCCGTTCCTGATCTTCACCAGTTCGCTGACCGCTTTCATCGGCAACCGGTCCATGGCCGACGATCTGATCCATTTCCTGATCGCCATCGTCCCGTCTGCGCTGGTCGAACCTATCGTGGCCGAGGTCGAACAGGTGATGACCGTGCAGCGCGGCGGCGTGCTAAGCGTCGGTATCCTGCTGACGATATGGTTCGCCGTCGGTGGTGTTGACGGGGTGCGCGTGGGGCTGAACCGCGCATACGGCGTCCGCGAGACACGTTCGGCCGTCGTCCTTTATACCGTGATGACCGTGACGGTGGTGGTTTCGGGGCTGGTGCTGGTTCTCGTGGGGTATCTTCTGGTGCTCGCCCCCCGGGCGGGGTCGTGGCTTCATATGCTGATGCCGGGGTTCGACCCGTCCTCCGTTTCGGTCGGCCTGATCAGGTATCCCGCGGCGGCCGTGATCCTTCTGATCTCACTTTTTGCGGCGCATATATTCTTGCCCGCACGGCGCACGCGCTTTTCCAGCCTCTGGCCAGGCATCGTCTTTACCGTGCTGGCCTGGGCCATCCTGACGGCCGCGTTCTCGTTCTACCTGACCAGCTATGCGGCTTACGCAAGCTACTACGCCGGGCTGGCCGGTATCATCGCGGCGCTTTACTTCATGTATCTGGCCGCCCTGATCCTCATCTTCGGTGGTGAGTTGAACCGCGCCATCCGGATCCGACGGCTTGCGCGCGCCATGCGGAAGAAGGAATGAGGCGGGCCACGTGCGACAATCGCCGCCTTGCCGTCAAGCGCCACTCTGGGTAAAGCGCACGCGGGAAAATGCAACCGGGTCCACGACCGCACCGCGGGCCCCGCCGGAACTTCGGCGGTCGCGCAGGATCGGGCGCGACCTGTGTGACGAGGCGGGGTCGACATGTTCGGATTTGGCGGAACCGCAGAACCGCGCTTTTCCTGGCCCGAGGGCCGGTCCTTCCAAAATGTCCCACCGGCGGTATTCGGATCGGTCGATCGGTCCCGGATTTTGCCCGTGTTTTCCCGGGGCTGTTCTTGCGGAGATTCCGCAATCGCATCAAACTCCTCACTACGGGTGGCAAATTGCCGGGCCGATGGGTCCGCCGCGAACAGCGCCGCTGAACGACACGAACCGGAAGAATGAACACAATGACTGATCTGCCGACCGTCGTGGCCATCGGAGCATCCGCCGGGGGATTGGAGGCACTGCAGGACTTCGTGAAAGCGATCCCGAACGACAGCGGCCTTGCCTATGTCGTGATCCAGCACCTGTCACCCGACCAACCCTCGTTGATGGACAAACTGCTGAGCGCGCATACGCCGGTTCCGGTGAGCCGCATCGAGGACGGCGCCCCGATCGCACCCGACCATATCTACATCATCCCGCCAGGCCCATTCGCCGAGATCGAGGACGGGCATTTCAAGCTGATAGAACACCCCCGCGAAGAGGGGGTGCGCACCCCCATCGACAGGTTCTTCAGTTCACTGGCCGAGACGCTGGAGCGGCGGGCCTTCGCCATCGTCCTGTCGGGCACCGGATCGGATGGCACCACGGGCATCCGTGCGATCAAGTCGAACGGCGGCATCGCACTGGTCCAGGAAAGCGGCAGCGCCAAGTTTCCCGGGATGCCGGACAGCGCGGCGTCCACCGGTCTCGTCGATTTCTCGCTACGGCCCCAGGACATGCCGCGCCGCATCTTGGAGATCGTGCGCCACCGCGAGCAGATCGAGGACGACGGGGGCCGCGAGGATCTGCTGGAAGGGGTGGAAGGCAGGCTGAACGAGATTCTCGACCTGCTCGACACGGAAAACGGCGCAGCCTTTTCGGGCTACAAGCCGGGTACGCTGATCCGTCGTGTGGCCCGCCGGATGACGCTTTTGCAGCAAAGGACGATTGACGGCTACCTCAGGACGCTAGCCGAACGGGAGGAGGAGCGCGACCTTCTGACCCAGGACTTCCTGATCGGCGTCACCCGCTTCTTCCGCGACCCCGAAGCCTTCGACGTCCTTGCGGAGAAGGCGCTGAAGCCCCTTCTGGACAGCGACCAAACCAGCTTCCGCGTCTGGGTGCCCGGATGCTCGACCGGCGAAGAGGCGTTCTCCATCGCCATCCTCGTCTCCGAAATTGCCGAGGCGCGGGGCGACAAGCGACCGTGGAAGATATTCGGGACGGATATCGACGTGGACGCCCTGCGCCAGGCTCGGACCGGGCGGTTCTCCTCGGCGGCCATCGAAGGTCTGAGCGAGGCGCGGCGCAACCGGTTCTTCACCCGGGACGAGGAATACTGGCAGGTTGACAGTCATCTGCGGGAAATGTGCGTATTTGCACCGCACAACCTGCTGATCGACGCGCCATTCTCGAAGCTCGACCTCTTGTCGTGCCGCAACGTGATGATCTACCTGAACGCCGACAGTCAGGCCAAGCTGCTGCCGCGTTTTCACTACGCGCTGAATGCGTCGAAATACCTTTGGCTGGGTCCGTCTGAATCGCTGGGCCGGAACGAGCGTCTGTTCCGCACCCTGGGACGCGGTGCCAGGCTGTTCCAGCGCGATGACACGGTCACACCGTCCTATTCGTCCCTGAATTCCGACAGGCGCCGCATCGATCCGGGCGGGGCGAAGGCGGGTCAACGCATCCAGCAAGTCGACGTCAAACCGGCCGGCGACAACCTGGCCGGCCTGACCGAGCAGCTGTTCCTGCAGCGCTGCGCCGCGCCATTCGCGACGGTCAATCGCCAGAACGAAGTCGTCTACGTGTCCGAGGCAATGACCTCCCTGGTCAAACCCTCGCCCGGTATTCCCAGCACTGCGCTCGACGATTTCCTCACGACCGAGCTACGGCTGCCGGTGCATTCCGCGTTGGACGAGGCGCGCAAATCCGCGCTGCCGGCCGAGGTTCGCAACGTCGTCGTCCAGATCGGCGAGGCCCCGCACCTGTTCGACGTGTCCGTGGTTCCCTTCACCGGAGAGAGCGGCATGATGCTGGTCGCGTTGACCGAGGTCCGGTCGCGCGACCTCGCCAGCATCGTCGACGAATCCCCTGGCCGGCAGGAGGAAGGATACGGTCAGGAGCTTATGCTGACCCGAAAGCGCCTTGCGGCGCTGGAGCTGGAGTTCGAGACCTCCGAACAGGAATTGCGCAGCGCGAACGAAGAACTCCTCAGCATGAACGAGGAACTTCAAAGCTCGAACGAGGAGCTCGAAACCAGCCGCGAGGAGCTTCAGTCCATCAACGAGGAACTGGAGACCATCAATGCCGAGCTGTCGGAGAACAACCGACAGCTGACCCGGGCCAACAGCGATCTGAAGAACCTTCTGGAAAGCACGAATATCGCCACGCTTTTCATTGACGAACAAGACTGCGTCCGCCTGTACACGCCGGAAGTCAGCCGACTGTTCGGTGTCCGCGACCGCGATATCGGCCGGTCGATCCACGATCTGGCAAGCAAGGTTGACTACCCCGAACTCGGGAAAGACGCCGAGACCGCCCGCAGAACCCTTCAACCGGTCGAGCGCGAGATCCGGATCGACGCCACGGACGAGACGTTCCAGACGCGCGTCAGTCCCTATCGCACGGTGGACAATCGTATCGACGGGGTGGTGATCACGTTCGTCGACATCACGGCCCGGATCCGCAACGAACGGCAGCTTGAAGACAACGCGCGTGTCCTGCGCGAGCAATATTCCGAGCTCGAAACGCTGTACGACACCGCGCCGATCGGTCTCAGCCTGCTGGACCGTGACCTGCGTTATATCCGGATCAACGCACAACTGGCGGAGATCAACGGGATTCCCGTCGCTGACCATCTGGGGCGGAACCAGGCCGACCTCGTTCCCGACGCGCACCGGGAAGTCGCCGAGATTCAGCGCCGCGTCCTCAAGACTGGCGAACCTACTTTCGGCTTGACCGTGCGAACCCAGACCCCGGCGGCACCCGGCGAAGGACGCGAATTCCTGTGCGATTTTTACCCCGTCCGTGACGAAGACGAGGTCGTCGCGGTCGGCAGCTGCGTCCGCGAGGTCACGCACGAAAGGGAACTGGAACGGCGGATCGCCGCCAGCGCCGTGCGCCAGAAGGTGGCCGTCGAGGCCGCAGGACTGGGGGTTTTCGAATGGGACATGGTGAACGATCAAGCCCTTTGGGAAAACGACAGGATGTACGAGATTTTCGGGCATCCCCGCGAGGAAGGTCCGCTCAGTTTCGAGGCGTTCCGCCAGGACGTCCTTCACCCTGACGATTTCGCCCCGTTCTCCGCGCGCATCGAAGAAGCACGGCAGACGAGGGTCCTGAACGCGATCGTCCGGATCAAGCGGATATCCGATGGCGAACAGCTCCATATTCAATATTTCGGCAGCATTCAGAAAGGCAACAGCGGCGAGGAACGGTTGATCGGGGTCGTAGCCGATGTCACCGAACAGACCCTCGCCGCCGCCCGCGAGGCCGAGCATCGCCAGCGCCTGCAGACCTTGCAGGACAGCCTCAGCAGCTTTGTCGGGATGCTGACCCCCGACGGAACCCTCGTCGAGATCAACGCGACCGCTCTGGAACGGGGCGGACTGATCCGCGACGACGTTATCGGTCACAAGTTCTGGGACTGCTGGTGGTGGTCTTTCAGCACGGCGTCCCGGGATCGTGTTCGCATTGCAGTGGAAAAGGCCGCGGCCGGCATGGCGTCCCGATACGACGTTCCGGCCCGGATGGCCGGTGGCGAGATGCGGATGATCGACTTCCAACTCGTTCCCAGAGTGGACGAGACGGGCGCCGTGACCGAGATCATCCCGTCGGCTGTCGACGTGACCGAGCGGGTGAACGCCGAACGGCGCAAGGACATTCTACTGGCCGAGCTGGAACACAGGGTGAAGAACATTCTGGCCACGGTTCAGGCCGTCGCCCGCTTCACCGCCAGGATGTCGCTGGACAAGGACCACATGGCCGAGAACCTGATCTCTCGGCTGTCGGCCATTTCGCGCACCCATGAGGCACTGACGTCCAGCGGCTGGCAGGGAAAAAGTTTGCGCACTTTGCTGGAAGCCGAAGTCGCCCCTTACCTCGACACCGGGAACGACCGATTCATCTATTCCGGCGACGAGATCGCCTTGCCACCCGACATCGCGATGTCTCTGGGTCTTGCGCTGCACGAACTGGCGACGAACGCGGCGAAATACGGTGCGTATTCCAACGACAGCGGACGCGTGGAGGTCACAGTCCAGGGGCGGGACGGCCAGGTCCAGATGCTGGAATGGCGCGAGCGCAACGGCCCGCAGGTGGTCCCCCCGAAGCGCGAGGGGTTCGGCACCTTCCTGATCCAGACACTGCTGAAGCGCGAGCTGGATGCGTCGATCGAGGTTTTCTACGAGGAGGCCGGTTTGCGTTGTATCGTCCGGTCCATCGGCTGACTTCGGTCGCGGTCAACCCGGTTTGGGCGGGTCGATGCCCCGGACCGGTCGGTTCAGCTATGTCGGTTGATTGGTGATCTCGACGATGCGATCGACCTGGCGTCGTATCCAGTCGGCCGTCAGGTCGGGCTGGGTGACGGGAAGCATGTGGCCGCCAGGCACCACGTCGCATGTTGCGCCCGGGATTTCCGTGGCCGTACGCTCCCCTTGTTCGGCGGCATCCAGGATCGCGTCCTCGCGCCCGTAGAGGATCGCAACCGGCATCCCCATCCCAGGATACCCTTCCTGCACCTCCTTCAGTTCCTCGGTGCCGCGCGTCGCTTCTTCGGACATGGATCGGAACATCCTCGGCCGCGCCGCCAATAGTCCGCCGCAGTCTGTCGCGAACCAGTCGGGCGGGTCCTCTGGCGCGAAGATCCGGCGCAGGACCTGGGGGCCGCGCAGGACCGAGGTCGGCGCGGCCAGCGTATAGCTCACGACCGTCCGTCTGCGTCGGTCGGGAATGACAAGCGGTCGGAACACACCCGGCAAGGTGTCGAGGTGGCGGGTCAAAGGCGCGATCAGCGCAAGCCCACGGATCCGGTCGGGGGCGCGCCGCGCCATAGTCAACGACAGCGCACCGCCCAGGCTGTGACCCACCAGGATCGGCGCCTCGACACCGATCAGATCGAGCGCTTCCAGAAGGATGGCGGCCTGCCGATCGAGGCTCAGGTCGTCCGCCTTCTGCGGCTCGGAATATCCCATGCCGGGCCGATCGAGCGAGATGACGCGGAACCGATCCTTCAGTCTGCTTTCCAGCGTCGCGGTCAGGCTGCGCATCTGCGCCCCCGCCCCGTGGATCAACACGACGGCCTGCCCCTGGCCCACATCCCGGTAATGCAGCTTGCCACCGCCGGCCTTCACGAATTTCCCGTGCGGGGGGACGCGCAATCGACCCAACGCGACCAAAAACCCGGTCGCCAGGATTGGAGACACCAGGATCAGAACAAGGATGCCCAGAAACCACGTCATCGCATCAACCTCTCGACCAGGGAATAATGCGTCACCGGGGCCAGCCGCTCGAGCAGTGAAAGCATCTTGGAATCGTTGCCCACGAGGACGCGACGCTTGCGCCGTGCGATCCCCTCGGCGATGGTGCGGGCCGCCTCCTCGGGGGGCAAACGCAGGAAACGCTCGAACTTTTCGCGGTTCCGCGCAACCCGGTCAGGTGTCGCCCCCTCGGGATAGCTGGCATCCTTGGCAATATTCGTCGCGACACCCCCGGGATGGATCACGGTGATCCCCACCGACGATCCCGCAAGCTCGTTCGCCAGCACGTTGGAAAAGCCCCGAAGGGCGAACTTGCTGGCGGAGTAGGCCGATTGCCCCGGCGGAGAGATCAGGCCGTAAAGGCTGGAAAGATTGACGATCCGTGCCTCCGCGGCCCCCTTCAACATTGGCAGAAAAGCGCGGACCATTCGCACCGGGCCGTTGAAGTTGATCTCCATCACGCGGTCGAATTCCGCCTCCGAAAGCTCGTCGAAGCGGCCGCCTGCGGCGATGCCTGCGTTGTTCACCAGGATATCCAGCCCACCATGCCTGTCCGCGATCTTCTGCGGAAGCGACGCGACCGCGTCGCGATCCGCGACGTCCAGCACGTGGGTCGACGTGTCCGCGCGTCCCACGTCCGCGGCCGTCTCCTCCAGGCGATCCGGTCGGATATCGGCAAGCGCAAGGGCGCAGCCCCGGCGGGACAGCTCCTTCGCCAGCGCCTGCCCGATGCCGCTGCCTGCCCCGGTGATCAGGGCGGTGCGACCGTTGAGGTCAAAACGTGTCATGGCTGTCCCCTGAAATCGATCGCGCCGTCGACGACCGGCTTCAGTCGGAACTCGATCACGTCGCGAATATAGTTCTGGTGCACCCGCCACGGCGCGGCCCGTCCTTGCGAGGGCACCACGCCGCTGGCCCGTTTGACGTAGCCCGAGCTGAGATCGACGAACGGATCGCGGGGCGCCTTCGGATCGACGCGGGGTGTGGCGACGGTATGCCCCTTGCGCTTCATGTGGTTCAGCAGGCGGCACACATATCGCGCGATCTGATCGCATTTCAGCGTCCAGCTTGCATTGGTATAGCCGAACGCCATGGCCGCGTTCGGCAAGCCGTCCAGCATCGCACCCTTGTAGGACACATGCTCGGCCACGGAATAGGGCGCGCCATCCACCGTCAGGGTCGCACCGCCGAGGATCTGCACCGAAAGCCCGGTGGCCGAGACGATGATGTCGGCAGGCAATTCGCGACCGTCCTGCAGGCGGATGCCGGTCTCGGTAAAGGTGTCGATCCGTTCGGTGACGACATCGGCGGTGCCCTTGCGGATGGCGCGGAACAGGTCGCCTTGCGGGACCACGCACAATCGCTGATCCCAGGGGTCGTAGTCGGGCACGAAGTGTTTTTCGACGTCGAACCCTTCGGGCAGTTGCTTGCGGGCGTTTTCGATGAAGAAAGACCGCATCTTCTGCGGTCTGCGCCGCGACATCTGGTAGATCATCATCGACATGCCGATGTTCTTCCAACGGGTCAGTCGGTGGGCTGCGCGCAGCGGCAGGATCCGTTGTAACCGGCCCGCCCATTTGTCCTTCGAAGGCAGCGTGACGACGTAGGAGGGCGACCGCTGGAGCATCGTGACCTGCGCGGTCTCTGCCAGCGTCGGGACCAGCGTCACCGCTGTGGCTCCCGACCCGATCACGACGATCCGCTTACCGGACCAGTCCAGATCCTCGGGCCAGAATTGCGGCACGACGATCTCGCCGCCGAACTGGTCGGCGCCCGGATAATCGGGCACGTGGGCGCGGTCATAGTTGTAATAACCCGTACAGGCATAGAGGAATCCGCAGGTCATCGTCTCGGGCCCGTCGGGACCGTCCAGGGTGACGGTCCAGCGTGCCTCATCCGACGACCATGCGGCCGCGGTCACGGTCCGGCCCGTGCGAACCTTGTCCATGACGCCGGTCTCGCGTGCAGTCTCCAGGATATACTCCCGGATATCGCCACCGGCGGTGATCGCCTGATTGCCTTTCCACGGCCGGAACGGAAATCCCAGAGTGGTCACGTCCGAGTCCGACCGGATCCCGGGATAGCGGAACAGATCCCAGGTTCCGCCGATCCGCGCGCGCCGCTCGACGATCGCGAAGCTTCGATCCGGGCAGCGCTCCTGCAGGCGGACGGCCGCGTCGATACCCGACAGCCCCGCCCCCACGATCAGCACGTCAAAATGTTCTGGCATGTCCCCTCCGCGTCTTCCCCCCATAGATGATGGAGGGCGGACGACCATCGCAAGCCGCCGCGCGCAGGACGCGGCGTCACATCGCACGGCCAGCCCAGAAACAATGGGCCTGCCACCACCGTTGGGACCCCAAAGGTTCAACCAAAAGGACACGCCATGAGCGACAAGACCGACACCCTCAAGACCCTGCATACCCGCGTCATCGACAGCGTGAACGGATACCAAGAGGCGCAGGAACACGTTTCCGGCACGGCGCAAACCTTTGTCCACCGCTGTATCGAGGAGCGCAAGGATTTCCATGCCGCCCTTCACCGCGCGCTCGAAGCGGAAGGCGTCGATGTCACCGAGAAGGGATCGACGGCCGCGACCGCCCATCGCGGTGTGTTCAAGGTCCGGGACGCGATCTCGTTCGGCGATCAGGGCGTTCTTGCCGAATGCGCCCGCGGCGACGGATATCTAAAGGAGAGCTATGACGCGGCGATCGATGCAACGAAAGGTGATCCGGCCTGGGATTTCCTGATCGACCACCGCGCCAAGGTCGATGCGACGATCAACGAGGCCACTTCGATGGCCGCCTGATCTGACGCAGGACGGGGCCGACGCGCGGCCCCTTCCCCCCTGTTTACATCGCTTCACTCCTCCCTTACCGTTCCAACCATTCGAACGACGTTCCACTATGCGGAACGTAAGGATCTGGGAGGATCACATGCCAAAATTCCTGACATCGGCGGCGCTCGCGCTCGCCCTGACGGCCGGTGCGGCCACCGCGCAGACAACGCTTTTCTTCGGGGAAGCCGGACCGAACCGCGGATCGCGCGCCGATGCCATCAACTACTTCGCCGATCAGGTCGAGGAAATCTCGGAAGGCGATCTGAGCTTTGACATCCAATGGGGCGGTGCCCTGTTCAAGGCGGGCGCGGCGCGTCAGGGTATCGCTGACGGTGTTGCCGATGCCGGCACGATCATCGCCGTCTACTTCCCGCAGGAAATGGCCGCTTACGGCATCGCTGACTTGCCCATTCAGAACCCGGACCCCTGGGTCGGCATGAAGGCCACGGACGAGCTGATGCGGTCCAGCGACCAGATCCAGCAGAACCTCGCGGATCAGAACCTCGTCTATATCGGCACCTTCACGACCTCGGCCGTGCATATCGGCTGCAAGGGTGCGACCATCAACAGTGTGGATGATATCGAAGGGCTGAAGGTTCGGGGCGTCGGCGCATACGGCAACGCGTTTGCCGACCAGGGCGCGAACCTCGTGTCGATGTCGATCTACGACGCGTATCAGGGCCTGGATTCGGGCCTGATCGACTGCAGCCAGGGCTACAGCTACGTCGTGCCCGCGCTTCAGTGGCAGGAGGTCATCGACAGCTATACCCTTCTGAACTGGGGTCAGGTCGGTGCCTTGGGCGTGTTCATGAACAAGGACATGTTCGACAGCCTCAGCGCCGATCAGCAGGACGCCCTTATGGAAGCCGGCCGTCGCATTCCTGACGAGCTGGGCCGCATCCTGTCCACCGACAACGACGCGGCGGTCCAGATGATGCGCGATCAGGGTATCGAGGTGATCGAACTGCCCGAGGAAGAGCGCCAGAAGCTTGTCGAGGCCGGGTCCACCTATGTCGACAGCTGGAAGGAAACCGTTGGCGGCATGGGCATGGACGGCGACGCGATGCTGACCGAGTATCGCAGCCTGATCGACAAATACACCGAAGAGCGTGACGCCCAGGGCTATCCCTGGGAGCGTTGATCCCCCGTTGATCCTCCGGCCCGCATCTTCGGATGCGGGCCACCCTTTCCGCCATCTGACAGGGGGGCGCCATGCTCCGTTGGGTCGAACGGTTCCTTCTGGACCTCGCCGCCGCCGCCATCGTCGCACTTGGCCTTCTGATCACGGCCAGCGTGCTACTTCGGATCACTCTGAATTCCGGCATCCCCGACACCGTGGTCATGGTGGCCGAACTGATGGTCGCCGCGATCATCCTGCCGTTGGCCGCCACAATCGCCGCGCGGGCCAACATCGTGGTGGAAGTCCTCAGCCAGCATTTCCCCGGCCGCGTCCAGGATTGCCTGGTAATCCTGGGCGGCGTCATCGGGCTTCTGGCGCTGCTTCCCCTGCTTTGGGCGGGCTACCGCGAAGCCGCCAGCGCCATCGAAAGCGGCGGGTTCTTCTTCGGGCAGCTCAACTTGCCGAAATGGCCCGGCCGGGTGCTGTTCCTCTTCGGCCTGATCGTGTGCTGGGTGCGCCTTCTGGTCCAGGT
>Ga0114903_1000484_pt1 | contig 22666 bp, 17 predicted proteins | sample MalvirDeepMed_s2_FD_87289 | JGI IMG/M metagenome (GOLD analysis project Ga0114903, IMG submission 87289) | Marine viral communities from the Global Malaspina Expedition - Malaspina viral metaG DeepMed_s2 | ecosystem: Environmental > Aquatic > Marine > Oceanic | place: Mediterranean Sea... | reverse complement strand
CGCGAGGCCGGTCTGCAGGGCCAGGCGGAATTCCTGCCCGAACTGTTCAAGCGCCTGGCCCTGCAGACCGGCCTCGCGGCCCGCCTGCGCCTCGGCATTGACGCGGAAGACTTCGGCGGTTTCCGCCACCACGTTGCGGCCCGATCCGAAAACGAGGCCGAGAATGCGTTCGATCAGCCCCATGCCGCCACCCGTGCCCCGAACTGCGCCTCGGTGAGGTGAAAGCGCGGCGAGATGAACTCTTCGGCGCGGCGGATCCAGCCGCCCTTGCCGCCGTCGCGGCGGCGCGCGTATTTGCGGCTTGCGGGGCGGCGGTCGGCCAGCGCGAAGTAGTAATTGCGCCGCGCGATGCCGTAGGCGTCGGCCAGGTGATCCGGTGCCGCGGCCTGGGCGCGGGCGGCGGCGGCGATGGTCTGCGGGCCGATGATGCCGTCGACCGCCACCTCTTGCCGCATGTCCATCAGCAGGCGCTGCAGGATCTTCACCGCATTGGCACCTGCGTTCACGTACATGTCGAAGACCGTGGCATGCAGCGCCGGCGGCAGTTCGGCGATCCGCGGACGCAGGAAGTAATGCCTGGTGAAGATCTGTACCGCCTGGGCGCGGCTCAGGCGGCGCACGTCAGCCTGGGTCACGCGCCCGTCGCCGTCGAGGTCGAGCCCCAGCCGCTGCATCGTGCCAAGCGTCACACCGAAATTCGTGGCGCCGCCCGGATCGTCGGGATCGTTCACATAGCCGCCTTCGCGGGCGACGATCTCTTCGGCGATGCGGCGCACGCGGTCGTCTGCGGTGATCTGGTTGGTTGTCATCTCTGGCCCCTTGCCTGCGTCGATGTCGCGGCAGAGACTGCGGAGAATTGGTTAACCGGGCTTGAGCCCACCGCACGCATAGGACGCCATGGACGCAGAGACGCTGATCGCCCGCCTGAAGCTCGCCCCGCATCCCGAGGGCGGGCATTACCGCGAAACCTGGCTGGCCGAGGCCAAGGACGGTGACCGGCCAGCGGGCAGTTGCATCTATTTCCTGCTGACAGCGGGCGAACGCAGCCACTGGCACCGGGTCGATGCGACGGAGATTTGGCATTTCTACGCGGGGGCGCCTCTGGTGCTGTCGCTCTCCAAAACGCTCGACGGTCCGCGGCAGGATCTGCTGCTGGGGCCGGATTTCGACGCCGGTGCCGCGCCGCAGGTGATCGTGCCCGAGGGACATTGGCAGGCGGCGCGCAGCACAGGGGCCTGGACGCTGGTGGGCTGTACGGTCTCGCCAGCCTTCCGCTTCGACGGTTTCACGCTGGCCGATCCCGAGGTCGACATCCCCTGACACGAAAAAGGCGCCCTCCGCTCCGGAAGGCGCCCTTGTCTCGCGTCGAAGGTCCTGAGGACCCCGGACCGCTTAGTTCATCGGGGATTCATCGACCGACTGCATGTTCTCCAGCTCTTCCTCGCTGTAGCCAACGATGACCTTGTAGGTTTCGTCTTCGACCGGGACGAGCTGAACGTTCTGCATTTCGAGCATCACGTGCTTGTCGCCGATGCCGAGGAAGCCGCCGACCTCGGCAACGATGCCGCTGATCTTGCCGTCGGACGTCAGGATGATGTCCTCGATCTCGCCGATGTCGGTCCAGTCCTCGCCCATTTCGCTGTATTCCTGGGTCGAGAATTCGGCGACGCCGTTCTGGCTGTCGACCGAATAGATGTCGCCGCCCAGAATGTCGCGGACGCGGATCATGTTGGTGTCGTTCGATGCCATGTCCGTGGTTGCGGCGGCGGCTTCGTCCATGGTCTCTTCGGTCTCGGCAGCCGCCTCGTCCATGGTTTCCTCGGTTTCAGCCGCGGCGTTGTCCATGGCTTCGCCGGTTTCCTCGGCGGCGTTCTCCGCAGCCTGTTCGGTCTCTTCGGCCGCGTTCTCTGCGGCGGCGGCAGTGTTCTCGGCCGCGTTCTCTACGGCATCGCCCGCCTCCTCGGCGGCATTGGCCGTCGCATCCGCGGCGTTTTCGCCTGCGTTCTCAAGGCTCTCGCCGGCATTTTCGAGGTTCTGCTCCATCTGCTCGCCGTTGTTCTCGCTCTGCGCATAGACAGAGCCTGCGGCGATGGTCAGGGCGAGTGCGGTGGTGGTCATAAGGGTTTTCATATCGCATCCTTCGTGTTGAAGACGTTGTGCGAAATCAACCCGGGCCTGCGGTGCGCGTTCCCCCGCCGAAGCCAAATATATTTCGCGATTCTCACGGAACCGCGAGCGGGTGTGAGGCGTTCGCGGCGCGGCAAAAGCGCGCAGGCCAGCCCGGCCGATGCGGTTCAGCCGGAATAACGCTGCACATAGGTGATCAGTTGGCGGGTCGACCCGTCCTTGCCGTCGGGCGCCTGCTCTCCCGACACCATCGGACCGAGCGTCGTGGCCAGTTCCTTGCCCAGCTCGACGCCCCACTGGTCGTAGGAGTTGATGCCCAGCACCACGCCTTCGACGAACACCCGGTGTTCGTAGAGGGCCACGATCTTGCCCAGCACCTCGGGCGTCAGCTGCGGATAGATCAACGTGGTCGAGGGCCGGTTGCCCGGGAACACCCGGTGCCGCGCCTGCCGGTCAAGCTCCGGCCCCACCAAACCCTTCGCGGCCATGATATCGGTCGCCTCTTCCAGCGACCGGCCGCGCATCAGAGCCTCGGACTGCGCGAGGCAGTTGGCGATCAGCAACTGGTGATGGTGCCGCAAGTCCGGTTCATGCCCTTCGGCGGCGACCAGGAACTCGCAAGGAACGACCCGCGTGCCCTGGTGGATCAGCTGGTAGAAAGCGTGTTGACCATTGGTGCCCGGCTCGCCCCAGACCACGGGGCCGCTGTCGACGGTGAGGTCGGCGCCATCCATCGACACGCGCTTGCCGTTGCTCTCCATTTCGAGCTGCTGAAGGTAGGCGGGCAGCCGCGACAGGCGGTTGTCGTAGGGCAGCACGGCGCGGGTGGCGTGGCCCAGCCCCTGGTTGTGCCAGATGCCCACCAGTGCCAGCAGCACCGGCATGTTCTGATGCAGGGCGGCGGACTGGAAATGGCGGTCCATCTCCTGCGCCCCGCGCAGGAAGGCGGTGAAGGCCTCGGGCCCGATGGCGATCATCAGCGACAGACCGATGGGCCCCCAGACCGAGTAGCGCCCGCCGACCCAATCCTCGAAGCCGATCACATTCTTCGCCGGGATGCCCCATTCGGCGGCCTTTTCCGCGTTGGAAGACAGCGCGACGAAACGGCCCTCGATCGGCACGCCCTTGTCCTCCATCCAGGCCTTGGCGGTGCGGGCGTTGGTCATCGTCTCGATCGTGGTAAAGGTCTTGGACGCGACGATGAACATCGTCTTTTCCGGGTCGCACCGGCGCAGCACGTCCGAGATGTCGGCACCGTCGACGTTCGACACGAAATGACAGCGCGGCCCGTCGTGGTAAGGCGAGAGGGCGATCGCCGCCATCTTCGGCCCAAGGTCGGAGCCGCCGATGCCGATGTTGACCACATCCGTCACGTCCGACGCGCGGATTTCTTCCGCCAGCGCCGTCATCCGCTTCAGCGTGTCGAGAACGCCGGGCATGACATCTTCGCCGTCGACCATCACCGGACCGCCGTCGAGGTTGCGCAAGGCGGTGTGCAGCACCGCGCGGCCTTCGGTTTCGTTGATCTTTTCGCCCGAGAACATCTCGGCCCGGCGCTGTTCGACACCGGCATTCTGCGCCAGAGCGATCAGCGCCGCGCGCGATTGTTCGTCAAGCTGGGTCTTGGAATAGTCGAAGAGCATTCCCGCCGCGCGAAGCGAGAATTCCTCGGCCCGGTTGTCGTTGTCGAAGAGGTCGAGGATCTGCCGGTCGCCGACCCGCTCTGCTTGAGCCCTGATGCTGTCCCACATGTGCCTTACTCCGCCCAGTGTACGATGGCGCCGTCCAGAACGGCGTTGATCGGTGCGTCCTGCACCGTTTTGCCCTTGGCATTCTCGAGCGCCGCGCGCTTGTCGGCGCCCATGATCAGGATGTGCTTGCGGATCGCGTCGTTCAGCACCCGCGCCGAGAGCGTCACACGAGGCTCGGGCGCGCCGGGTGCGCGCATCGGCACCAGCACCGGCGCATCGGGGCGCAGCGCCGCGTCCAGCTGGTCGGCGCCGGGAAAGATCGACGCGGTGTGCATGTCCGCGCCCATGCCCAGCAGAACCACCGAGAGCGGCAGCTCCGCCTCGATGATGGCGGTCAATTCTTCCAGCCGGTCCTCGGGTTCCTGGCAGGGCATGTACATCGGCAAGAGCTGCGCCTTGGCGGCCTTGTCGGTCAGCAGCCGGTCGCGCAGCAGCCGGGTGTTGGAGCGGTCCGAGTCCTCGGGCACCCAGCGTTCGTCGGTCAGCATCACGTCGACCCGGTCCCAGGCCAAGTCCGTGGCGCAGAGATCGTCGAAGACCGGGCCGGGGCTGGTCCCGCCCGGCACGGCAAAGGCCACACGGTCGTTGCGAGACAATGCCGCGCGCAGGTCCCCGGCAAGCTGCCCGGCCAGGTCGATGAACAACATTTCGCGGTCGGGGTAGTCCTGAAATTCGTAGGTCACGCCTTGATCTCCCGCCATTTACGCCCGTCGCGATGCATCAGCATCAGCGAATCCTCGGGCCCTGCGCTGCCCGCGTCATAGGTCTTGGGCACGTCGTTGCGCGCCGCCCAGCCGGCGATGATCGGATCGGTCCAGGCCCAGGCGGCCTCGACCTCGTCCCCTCGCATGAAGAGTGTCTGGTTGCCGCGGATCACGTCCATGATCAGCCGTTCGTAGGCATCCGGCACCTCGTCCGCATCCGGCCCCAGCGCGTCGGCAAAGGTCATGTCCAGCGGCACGTCGACCAGCCGCATGCCACCCGGCCCGGGCTCCTTGATCGTCACGTCGAGTGTCATGCCCTCGTTGGGCTGCAACCGGATGATCAGCACATTGCGGTGGCGCCCCGCCTCGGCGCCGAAGATCGAATGCGGCGCGTCCTTGAAGACCACGGCGATTTCCGAGGTCCGCGCCCGCAGCCTCTTTCCGGTGCGCAGGTAGAACGGCGTGCCGGCCCACCGCCAGTTCGAGATATGCACCTTCATCGCCAGAAAGCTTTCGGTCCGTGATTTCGGATCCTCGACATCCTCGCGGTAGCCCGCCTCCTTTTCCGTGGCGTCGTACTGGCCGCGCACGATGTGATGCGGCTCCACCGGTTCCAGCGCGCGGATGACCTTGAGCTTTTCGTCCCGCACCGAATCCGGTTCGAACTTCGCCGGCGGCTCCATGGCGATGAGACACAGCAGCTGCATGAGGTGGTTCTGCACCATGTCCCGCATGGCGCCCGACTTGTCGTAATAGCCGCCGCGCCCGCCGACGCCCACGGTCTCGGCCACGGTGACCTGGATGTGATCGACATATTGCGCGTTCCACAGCGGTTCGAACAGCACGTTGCCGAAGCGGACGGCCATCAGGTTCTGCACCGTCTCCTTGCCCAGGTAATGGTCGATCCGGTAGATCTGTGTCTCGTCGAAATGCTGGGCCAGCACGGCATTGAGCGCCTTCGCCGTGCCCAGGTCATGCCCGAAGGGTTTCTCGACCACGATGCGGCTTTGGCCCGAGGCCATGCCGTACTGGTGCAACCGCTCCGCCAGGTCGCCGAAAAGCGACGGGCCGACGGAGAAATAGAAGGCCCGCACCCGATCCTCGGTAATGCGGTGGCTCAGTTCCTCCCAGCCGTCGGTTCCGGTGGCATCCACCTGAACATAGCCCAGCCGGGCGAGAAACGCGTCCAGCGCCCCGCCTTCGGGCACGGGTTTGCCGCCGAATTCCTCGATCGCGTCGCGCACCAGTTGACGGTAGCCGTCATCGTCCATCTCGGACCGCGCGGCGCCGATGATCTGCGCCTCTTCGGGCATCTGACCGGCGCAAAAGCGGCGGAACAGACCCGGCAGGATCTTGCGCCGCGCGAGGTCGCCGGTTCCGCCGAAGATGACAAGATCGAAGGGATCGACCGGGATGACTCGCGAAACCATGTCAGGGCACTCCTGTAGTTGTCCGGCGGACTCTCGGGCCCGAACGCCCCCGCCGTTAGCGCTAACGACGCCCATTTAGCGCATGTCTTTTGCAAAGTCTAACACTCTGACGCGGCATCACAATGGTGTCACACCGAAACCGCCGGGCTGGCCAGATGTCCTCGTCCCCGATACCTGTCTGGAAATCCAGAGGATACGAGTACCGTCATGAAAGACACGCCGAACAGGGCAAACGCCGGAAAATTCATCGACCCGGCCGTCACCGCGGGCGGTGAACCGCGCGCCAGCGTGGCGCTGAGCCATCCGCAGACGCTGTGGTTCAACACCGGCACCTTGTGCAACATCGAATGCCTGAACTGCTACATCGAAAGTTCGCCCAGCAACGACGCCCTGGTCTACATCACCGAGGCGGAGGTGGCCGAGTATCTCGACCAGCTCGACGCACGCGGCTGGGGCGTGACCGAAATCGGGTTCACCGGCGGCGAGCCCTTCATGAACCCCGAGATGATCGGCATGACCCGCGCCTGCCTCGCGCGCGGCTACGAGGTGCTGATCCTCACCAACGCCATGCGCCCGATGATGCGGCGCAAGATGCGTGAGGGGCTCGCGGCGTTGCAGGCCGAGTATGGCGACAAGCTCACCCTGCGCATCTCGGTCGATCACTGGTCCGCAGACAACCACGACGCCGAACGCGGCGCCGGCACCTTCGAGAAGACGCTCGAGGGCATGCGCTGGCTGCGGGACACCGGCATCCGCATGGCCGTCGCCGGGCGCACCATGTGGGACGAGACCGACGCACAAAGCCGTGCGGGCTATGCGGCGCTTTTCGAGGCCGAAGGTTTCGAGATCGACGCGACGGATCCGGCGATGTGCGTGCTGTTTCCCGAGATGGATGAAAGTGTCGAGGTGCCCGAGATCACCACCGCCTGCTGGGGCATCCTGAACAAGGACCCCAAGGACGTCATGTGCGCCTCGTCCCGCATGGTGGTCAAGCGCAAGGGCGCCGAAAAACCGGCCGTCCTGGCCTGCACGCTGCTGCCCTATTCCCCGGAATTCGAGCTGGGAGCGACGCTCGAAGAGGCCGAGCGCGACGTGGCGCTGAACCATCCGCACTGCGCCAAGTTCTGCGTGCTGGGCGGGGCCTCCTGTTCGGGTTGAGGGCTCGGGTCGGCGGGCTCCTTCTCAAACCCGCGCGATCCCTAAAACCCTGCTTGCAGCCCGGCGGCAAAGGCCGCACTCTGTCCGAAAACCGGGCAAACAGGGGCATCAGATGCAGGTCACAAGACGCAGTTTCACAGTTCTCGGGGCTGCCGCCTTTCTGGCGGGCTGCGGTGGCGGCGCAGGCCCCGTGGGACGCCTGACACCCGCCGCCGATCCCGACCTTCAACCGCAGCCGAACCCCGCCTACGACGCCTGGGTCGCCAGCTTTCGCAGCCGCGCCCAGTCGCGCGGCATCCGCGCCGATGTGCTCGACACGGCCTTCCGATCTGCAGGGTATCTGCCGGGGGTGGTCACCCGCGACCGCAACCAGACAGAGTTCAAACGGTCGCTCGAGGATTACCTCGCCATCGTCGCCTCCGAGGAAAAGGTCGCGACCGGCCGGTCGCAATTCGCCCGGACCCGCGGCCTGCTGGGACAGATCGAAGGGCGTTACGGCGTGCCTGCGCATGTGGTCGCGGCGGTCTGGGGAATGGAGAGCAACTACGGCGCGCGCCGCGGCGACATTCCGGTGATCTCGGCCACCTCGACGCTGGCCTTCGACGGGCGGCGCGGCGATTTCTTCGAAAGCCAGCTGATGGCGGCCCTGCGCATCCTGCAACGCGGCGACGTGTCGGCGCAGGGCCTCGTCGGCAGCTGGGCCGGGGCGATGGGGCACACGCAGTTCATTCCGACGACCTATCAGGCCCATGCGGTGGACTTCGCCGGAGACGGACGTCGTGACATCTGGTCCGACGATCCCACCGACGGGCTGGCCTCTGCCGCGGCCTACCTGTCCGACTCGGGCTGGCGGCGCGGCATGCCCTGGGGGCTGGAGGTGCGGCTGCCGTCCGGGTTCAACGCCGGCCTCGCGGGGCGCGGACGGCGCCGGCCGGTATCTGAGTGGTCGACGCTGGGCGTCAGAAGCGCAGGCGGCGGTGCCCTGCCCGATCACGGCCCGGCGGCGCTCCTGCTGCCGCAGGGGGCCTCTGGTCCGGCCTTCCTCGCATTTCGGAATTTCGACGTGATCCTGCGCTACAACAACTCCGAAAATTACGGCATCGGCGTCGGCTACCTGTCGGACCGGATCGCCGGCGCGGGACCCTTGCGGTCGGATTTTCCGCCTGACCGCTATGGCCTGACCATCGACGATCGCCGCCGCCTGCAGCAACGTCTCACCGCGAATGGCTTCGACACCGGCGGTACCGACGGGGTGATCGGCCCGAAATCGCAGGAGGCGATCCGCGCCTATCAATCCAGCATCGGCCTGCCCGCAACCGGCGAGCCGTCTCGCGCCCTCCTGGACCGGCTGGGCTAAGGCGCCCGAAACGCCAGATAAAATCGCGAAACTGGCCCGTCTGAGCATGCGCTTTTGCGGGACAGGCCGAGTTTCCTGTGATACCACTTTTTCAACGCATTCACCGGGAGATGTTTCATGGACCCATTTTCATCGCCGTTTCTCGGCCCCGAACCGCTTCCGCCTTATTTCGATTATCCAGAATGGATGCGCAGCTTTTCTATCGCGCCTGAATTCGGGGCCACGAGCGCCATGCTGTCCGCACCGGCCCCCGATGCCACACCGACCTTCAGCTTCCGCCTGATCGGCGACGACAGCGGCCAAACCCTGGAGGGCACCACCGAGAACGACAAGATCATCGCCGGGGACGGCGACGATTCGATCGACGGCTTCGCGGGGGACGACGGGCTGAACGGCGGCGAAGGCAACGATACGGTCAACGGCGGTGCGGGCCACGACGATATCAAGAGCGGCGGCGGCGATGACGAGGTCTATGGCGGCGAGGGCAACGACACGATCAAGGGCGGCAGCGGTGACGACCTGATCGACGGCGGCGACGGCGACGACCACATCGACGCGGGCCTCGGCAACGACACGGTCTTCGGCGGCCTGGGCAACGATACCCTTTTCGGTCGACGCGGCATCGACACGGCGGTCTTTGCAGGCTCGATCCTGGATTTCGTGTTCGATCCAGATGCCGGGCTGCGCGACACGTTCGAGGTGACGGACCTGAACGCCGCCGACGGCGATCAGGGCACCGACACGCTGACGCGTTTTGCATTCCTGCAATTCGACGATTTCACCTACGACATCCGGGTCAACAACGGCCCGCTTGTGGTGGCCCAGGACGTTGTGACCGACGAAGAGACACCCGTGGTGCTGACTGTGTCGGCCTATGATTTCGAAGGCGACGCGCTCAGCATCGCCGGGGTGACCTTCCCCGGCACGGTGGCAATCACGCCGCTGAGCAACGCAGCACTGGTGCCGGTGGTCGGGACCGGGCGCAGTTTTTCCTTCACCTTCAACCCGGTCGGGTTCCGCGACGATCTGGCCGCCGGGGCCAGCGCTGTCGAAACTTTGTCAGTCTCGGTGCAGGATGCCGACGGCAACCTGGGATCGGTGGACTTCGATGTGACGATCAACGGCGTCAACGACGCGCCCGTGGCCACCGATGACGCCGCCGCAACCGATGAAGACACGCCGTTGCTGATCGACGTTCTGGCCAACGACACGGATGTCGACACCGGCGATACGCTGACCATCACCTCCGCATCGGCGGATAACGGCACGGTGGCGGTCACCGCGGGCGGGCAGTTGCTGTATACGCCCAACCTGAACTTCAACGGCGGTGACACCATCCGGTACGAGATTTCGGACGGCAACGGCGGCACAGATTTTGCCGATGTGACTCTGACGGTGAACCCGATCAACGACGTGCCCGTTGCGCTGAACACCGACTTGACCTTCAACGAGGCCGACGGCCCCTTCGTCATAGACCTCAACGACCAGGTGTCCGAGGTCGACGGCGATACGCTGACCTTCAGCAACATCGCGCTGAGCCGCGACAGCGCGCTGATCGCTTTCACCGTACTGGCGGGCGGGCGGATCGCGATCGACCCGACCACGATCGCGGGTCTCGACACAGGCGATGACCTGACCGTGCGCTTTTCCTACACGGTGACCGACGACAGCGGCGACACCGGCAACGACAGCGCCAACGGCGCATTCGATCTGACCATCGTCGGGCAGGATGACCCTGTGTTCACCGGAAACGTTCCGCCCACGGCGAACCCGATCACGGTGATCGCGGATGAAGAAGACGGCCCGATCTCGATCCCGATCTCTGCTTTCGTCACCGACCCGACCCCGAACGAGGTACTGACGATCACTTTGCTGGTGCGCGGCGATCCCGCCTCTGCCGTCGTGTTTTCCGGCGGTGTGGACCTCGGCGAAGGCGGCGCGCTGATCATCGACCCGGTGCAGTTCGGGCTGAACGAGGGCGAGGCAGAGACCTTCCTTCTGACCTACGTGGTCGAGGACAGCATCGGCTCGCTGGACCGGAACATCATCACGCTGCAACTGACCGGCGACACGCCCGCACCGCCCGGAAACCGGGCTCCGGTGGCGCTGAACATTCCCGGAGTGGCGGGCTATCCGTCTTCGCCCGACCCCTTTGGCGGATCCGGACCGTTGCCCGGTGAAGTCACGGGCGATCTCGTGGTCGATTTCGACGACCTCATATCGGATCCCGACGGCGATTCGCTGACACTCGAGCTTGGGCAGTTGGTTGCAGGCATCGACGAAGCCACCGGGGTGCCGATCACCGTGCCTTACAGTTTCGACCCCGACAGCAATGTCCTGACCGTGTCGTTCGAAGATGTCGGGCTCGACCCCGGTCAAGAGCAACTGGTCACGCTGGAATACAGCGTGTCGGACGGCTTCGTCTCGACCGCGGGCCAGATCGTGGTGAATTTCGTCAATCCGCCTTTGGCGCCGGATGAACCCGAAACCGTGGTCATCGACTTCGAAGAATTCGCCGCCGCGGACCCGTCCTTTATCCTTCCCGTTACGGAAGTTGGCCCGCTGGGCGTGACTGGCCTCGCCAACGTGGTCGAAACCGACGAGCTTGACGAACGCGCGCCCGGCGGTCTGGTCAACGGCCAGACGACGGTCGGCGGCGACAACGTGCTTACGGGGACCTTCAGCACGACGCTGCAACCGGTGCTGAACGAATCCGATGAGCCGGTGCTGGACGAACGCAACGAACCCATATTCGAAGAAGTGCTCGAAGACCGCTTTGCCCTGCTCGCCCCGGGCCAGAGCTTCGGCCCGGACGACGGCGGCGTGCTTCTCGGAACCACGTCTGCCGGACTCAATTTTCCGGTCCCAAATCCGCTGCCGTCGAGCGTCGGAACCGCCTTCGACCTGGAGGGTCTGTCGCTGAACCTCGCGAACGCGGTCACGGCGACGGTAACGATCACCACATACCGGATCGGCGTCGTGGAAACCGAGAGCAGCTTCGGCGCGAGCTTCAGCGAATATTATCTGCGACTGGTCGAGGACGACAGCTTCGACTTCGTGATCGACGGCGCGACTCCAGCGACGGTGCTGGATTTCGAAGGTGATTTCCTGGGCGGTGGCGACACCCTGCCCGAGAACAACGCCGCTTTCGACGATATCCTCGCGGTGACGATCGCCGCCGAAGACGGCACGCCGGTGGTCCTGGACGATATCCTGGTCTTCATCTGACCCCCCCGCGCCGCGGGCCATATCAAAGCTTCAGGGCCACCCGCAGAGGGTGGCCCGTTTGCTGTCGTGTCAGGCCGCGCGCGGGTTGAGCATCTGCAGGGTTTGCAAGGGACCGGTTTCGAGCGTGAAACGTCCGACCAGTTGACGGAGCGTATCGGCGTCGCTGCCAAGCATCTGGGCGGCCGCCGTGGATTGCTCGACCATCGCGGCGTTCTGCTGGGTGACCTGGTCCAGGTTCGTGACGCCGAGGTTGATCTCGTGCAATCCTTGCGACTGTTCCGTTGCGCCATGCGCGATGGTGCCGACCAGACCCGAGATGTGCTGGACCCGTTCCACCACCTCGTTGAGCGCCGATCCCGCCTGTTCGACCAGCTGTGCGCCGGTCTTGACCTGCTGGGTCGACCCACTGATCAAGGCCTTGATCTGTTGCGCCGCATCCGACGAGCGCTGGGCCAAGGCCCTTACCTCGGAGGCCACCACGGCAAAGCCCTTTCCTGCGGTTCCCGCACGCGCCGCCTCGACTCCGGCATTCAAAGCCAGGAGGTTGGTCTGGAACGCGATGTCGTCGATGACGCTGATGATATCGCCGATCTGGTCCGAGGATTTCTCGATCCCGGCCATGGCCGCGACGGCGTTCTGCATGATCGCGGCGTTCTGATCGACCAGGGCGCTGGCATCCTTGACGATGCCGTCGACCTCCGTCGCGCTGCTGGCGGCGGATTTTACGCTCGCCACCAGTTGATCCAACGCCGCGGCGGTCTGTTCGAGCGTCGCCGCCTGCGTTTCGGTGCGGTGCGAAAGATCTTCCGACGCGCGCCCGATCTCGCCGGCACCGCGGTTGATGTTCTGCGCGCTCGCGGTGACGTCGGTCAGCGCATCTGCAAGGCTTGCGATGGCCTGGTTATAGTTGACCCGCAGCTGTTCGTAGCGCGGCGAGAAGGCGGTTTCGATCCGGTTGGACAATCGCCCCTCGGCCATGGCCTGCAGACCGCCGCTCAGATGGTCGACAACAACGCGCTGCGCCTCTGCATCGGCGGCCCTCTCTTCCTCCGCCCGGCGCGCGGCGCGCAGGGCCTCGATCATGTTCTGCAGACTCCGGGAGATCGCGCCGAATTCGTCACCGCGGCCCTGCATTGGTGCATCGGGGTCGTAGTCACCCTCCGCGATGCCGGTGATCGTGGCCCCAAGGCGCGCCAGAGGGCGCCCCATGATTCGCTGCAGCAGTGCGATGGTGATCATCATCATCACCAGGAAGATGCCGGCGCCGTAAAGCATGGCGCGGGACTGTTCGGCATTGACCTGCGCGAGCGTCGCTTGCGAAGACCACTGCATCACGACAACGCCGATCGGCTGCGCGCCCGCCTCGACCACGACCGGCGCCGCGAAGACCGTGTCCGAACCCGCTTCGGCCGCGCCGCCCTCTTCAAGGACACGCATCCCGTGCGCCGCCAGCCGCTGCTGTTCCTCATCGGCCAACTCGCTGCTCTGGGCGACGACCGAGCCGTCGGCATCGACAACGATCGCGGCCCGGCCCGCGGCTCCGAGGCTTTCCACCGCCTGCACCAGAGCCGCTTCCACCTGGTCGACCACGCCGAAGCGTAGCGGCTTGGCAACGTCCTTGGCCTTGGACAGGACCGCGGTTTCGACGCTGGACCGGACCGCCTGCACGGCGATCCTGTCGGTCATCGACGACAACAGAAAGACCAGCACAACCGCTACCAGCATCGTAGTCAGCGCCATGATGGCCGCGCATTTGACAAAGACCGATCCGGCCATCCGCCGCAGCCGGCCCGAAAGCGCTGAAAAGCTCATGGAATTTCCTCGTTTACCGGATCACATCAGGCTGTCGGCGTCGACGCCGATGGTCATCGCGCCGATCACCGCGCCGGTGTCCGGATCGCTCAGGCTGATGGAGATCTGGGCCTGGTACATCTGGCTCGATTCGTCGAATTCGATGGCGCTGAAATGCACGGCTCCGGCGCCCTTGCCATAGGTCTCCTGATGCTTGGCTTCGTCGCCTTGCCAGTAGTCCGAGGTCACACTCGACGCCGCGACATTCAGGCCCTGCGCATCCATCACGAAGATTTCGGTGATTGCGCCGCCCGAAGCGGCGACCTTTTCGCGCAGGAGATCGGCAGCGGGATTTTCCAGGACCGGCGTGATCGTCGGGGCGTCCGCGGTGCCGACCTCGGCGCGCCAGGCCTTGTCGAGCTGGTCGATCTCGGCCGCCGTCAGCCCTGCGGTGCGCGCGTTCTGCGCGGTGACAGCCGCGAGAATGGTGGCATCGCCGCTCCATTCCATGACATGCGCATCGAGGTAGGATTGCATGGCGGTCTGGGCGTCAATGGCCTGAGCGGCGGGCGCGGCCATCAGCGCGACGGCTGCGGCGTAGAGGGAGTGTTTCACGGCATTTCCTTTCGCTAGGTTGGCGGTGCCCCCGGAGCGGCCCCAACGTTACCCGAGACAGATAACCTGCGAAGTCCTGACATTGGCTTAATGCCACTCGGAAAGCTCGGATTCTCCCTACTTTCCTTGAGCCTCGGCGGCGCCTCCCGACGCCGGCAACCCGGCGGCGAAACCGGAAACCGATCCCGGTCACCGGCGCCCCATGCGCCAAAAGCGACCTTGGGTCGTTTTTGATCCAGAAAAACCGCTCGGACGCCGGCATGCTCGGGCAAACGCACGGTGGAGGGTACGCCGGTGCAGAGACGCGACACGGTCGACCGGATCACCCGCACCATCGGGGCGCGGCGCGGCCGCGCGGCACGGGGACGCCCGGCCCGGCGTCGGGCCTGACCACGCTGATCTTTCCTCCTGTTCCGGATTCCCGCCATGAATGCCCCCGTTTCCCGCCGCTCCGGTGGCCGCGCCGCCCGCCATGCCGCCCGCACCGCCCCCCTGGCAGAGCACCTGCGCCCGGTCCGTCCCGGCCTGACCGGCGGCCACTTCGCCCCGCTCAGCGCCGCCGACCTCGACCGGATCCACCATGCCGCTCTCGCCGCGCTGGAGCAGATCGGCCTCGCCAACGCCACCGCAGCGGGCATCCGGGCCATGACGGCCGCGGGCGCGATCCTTGGTGACGACGGACGCCTGCGCTTTCCCGCGGCGCTCGTCGAGGACACCATCGCCCGTGCCAACCGCCACGTGACGCTCTGCGGCCGCGATCCCCGCCACGATCTGGACCTCTCCGGCACCCGGGTGCATTTCGGCACCGCAGGCGCCGCCGTGCACCTCGTCGATGCGGCCACGGGAACTTACGCCGAAAGCACGCTGCAGGACCTCTACGACGCCACCCGCATCGCCGACCGTCTCGACAACATCCATTTCGTGCAGCGGCCCATGGTTGCGCGCGACATTCCCGACCCCCGCGAGATGGATCTCAACACCCTCTACGCCTGCTGCGCCGGGACCACCAAGCACGTGGGCACGTCGTTCAGCGAAGCTGCCTTTGCCCGCGATGCCCTGCGGATGCTGCACCTGATAGCGGGGACCGAAACTGCCTGGCGCGCGCGGCCTTTCGTCAGCAATTCCAACTGCTTCGTCGTCCCGCCGATGAAATTCGCGCTGGAAAGCTGCGAGGTGATGGAGGCCTGTATCGAGGGCGGCATGCCGGTGCTGCTGCTCTCCGCAGGCCAGGCCGGAGCCACGGCGCCCGCCTCGATCGCCGGGGCGATTGTGCAGGCGGTGGCGGAATGCCTGGCAGGGCTGGTCTACGTCAACGCCATAAGGCCCGGCCATCCGGCGATCTTCGGCACCTGGCCTTTCGTCTCTGACCTGCGCACCGGCGCGATGTCCGGCGGCTCCGGCGAACAGGCGCTGCTAACCGCGGGCTGCGCACAGATGCATCGCTACTACGACCTGCCCGGCGGCGCCGCGGCCGGCATTGCCGACAGCAAGCTGCCCGACATGCAGGCGGGATGGGAGCAGATGTGCTCCAACGTGCTGGCGGGCGCGTCGGGGCTCAACATGGTCTACGAAGCCGCGGGCATGCATGCCTCGCTGCTGGGCTTCTGCCACGAATCGCTGATCCTCGGCGACGACCTTATCGGCCAGGCGTTGCGCTGCGTGCGTGGCATAGAGGTGACCGAGGACGCGCTCAGCCTCGAGGTTATACGCGCCACCTGTTTGGACGGACCGGGCCACTACCTGGGGTCGGAGCAGACTCTTTCGCTGATGCAGACCGATTACGTCTATCCCAGTCTCGGCGACCGATCCTCTCCAAAGGAATGGGCAGAGCGCGGCCAGCCCGACCTGATCGCCGCCGCCACCGCGCGCAAGACCGCGCTTCTGGCCAGGCCTTCGGTGGCGCGCTTCGATCCGATGACCGACCGCGCCATCCGCGCGGCCTTCCCCATCCACCTGCCCGCCTGACCCCGCATCGACACGGCACGCCCTGCCCCGGCTTCATCTTGCCCATAAACCTCCGGGGGAGTCCGCGCGCCCCGCGCGGACGGGGGCTGGCCCCCGCCCGACCCAGGGTCTACACCACGCGCATCACCGCCCTTCAGGAGCCACGCCGATGCCCTACCTTCTCCTCGCTCTCGCGATCCTCGCCGAGACCATCGGCACCACGGCGCTGCAGGCCAGCCAACAATTCACCAAACCCCTGCCGTCGCTCCTGGTGCTGGTCTGCTACGGACTCGCCATTTATCTGCTCGCGGTCTGCCTCAAGTTCTTTCCGGTCGGCATCGCCTACGCGCTCTGGGCCGGGCTCGGGATCGTGCTGATCGCGGTACTGGGCTTTCTTGTCTTCGGCCAAAGGCTCGACCTGCCGGCGGTCCTCGGCATCGCGCTCATCATCGCCGGAATCGTGGTCATCAATCTCTTTTCCGAGACTGCGACGCATTAGGGTCTGGCCTTTCGGACCGTCCCGCTTTAGGGCGCAGGCAACACACCCGAAAGTGAGACGACTATGGACCTTCGCAACGTTGCGATCATCGCGCATGTGGACCACGGCAAGACGACGCTGGTGGACGAGCTTCTGAAGCAATCCGGCACCTACCGGGAAAACCAGGCCACCACCGAACGCGCCATGGACAGCAACGACCTCGAGCGCGAGCGCGGCATCACCATCCTGGCCAAGGCCACCTCGGTCGAATGGAAAGGCCACCGCATCAACATCGTCGACACGCCCGGCCACGCCGATTTCGGCGGCGAGGTGGAACGCATCCTGAGCATGGTCGATGGCGTCGTGCTGCTGGTCGATGCCGCCGAAGGCCCGATGCCGCAGACCAAATTCGTCACCTCCAAGGCGCTGGCGCTGGGGTTGCGGCCGATCGTTGTGCTCAACAAGGTCGACAAGCCCGATGCCGAACCCGATCGGGCGCTTGACGAGTGCTTCGACCTCTTCGCCAACCTCGGCGCCGACGAAGACCAGCTCGACTTCCCGCATCTCTACGCCTCTGGCCGCTCCGGCTGGGCCGATGCCGAACTCGACGGGCCGCGCAAGAACCTCGACGCGCTCTTCAAGCTGATCCTGAACCACGTGCCCGCGCCGAAACAGCTCAAGCGCCAGGACGAGGATTTCCGCATGCTGGCGACGACGCTGGGCAACGATGCCTTCGTGGGCCGCATCCTCACCGGCCGCGTGGAATCGGGCAAGGTCAAGGTCGGCGCCACGGTGCAGGCGCTGAGCCGCATCGGCCAGAAGATCGAACAGTTCCGCGTGACCAAGATCACCGCCTTCCGTGGCCTCGCACAGCAGGACATTCCCGAAGCGGTGGCAGGCGACATCGTCAGCCTCGCGGGCATGACAAAGGCCACCGTCGCCGACACGATCTGCGCGCTCGCGGTCGAGGAACCACTCGAAGCGCAGCCCATCGACCCGCCGACCATCACGGTGACCTTCGGCATCAACGACAGCCCGCTCGCCGGCCGCGACGGCAAGAAGGTGCAGTCGCGCGTCATCCGAGAACGTCTGATGAAGGAAGCCGAAAGCAACGTTGCGATCAAGATCAAGGACACCCTCGGCGGCGAAGCGTTCGAGGTGTCGGGTCGCGGCGAACTGCAGATGGGCGTGCTGATCGAGAACATGCGCCGGGAAGGGTTCGAACTCAGCATCTCGCGCCCGCAGGTCATCATCCGCGACGGCGAAAACGGCCCCGAAGAGCCGATCGAGGAAGTCACGATCGACGTCGACGACGACTATTCCGGCGCCGTGATCGAAAAGATCACCGGCGCGCGCAAGGGCGAACTGGTGGAGATGAAGCCCGCCGGCGCCGGCAAGACCCGCATCATCGCGCATGTGCCCGCGCGCGGTCTGATCGGCTATCACGGCGAGTTTCTCACCGACACCCGCGGCACCGGGGTGATGAACCGCGTCTTTCACAGCTGGGCGCCACACAAGGGCGCGATCCCGGGCCGCCGGGCCGGCGTGCTGATCTCCATGGAAAACGGCACCGCCGTGGCCTATGCGCTCTGGAAGCTCGAGGATCGCGGCAAGTTTTTCATCGGCGCGCAGGAAGCGGTCTACACCGGCATGATCATCGGCGAGCACAGCCGTGACAATGACCTCGAGGTGAACCCGCTCAAAGGCAAGCAGCTCACCAACGTGCGCGCCAGCGGCACGGACGAAGCGGTGCGCCTGACCACGCCGATCACGCTGACGCTGGAACAGGCCATCGCCTATATCAACGACGACGAACTGGTCGAAGTGACGCCAAATTCGATCCGGCTGCGCAAGCGCTACCTCGATCCGCACGAACGCAAGCGGATGTCGCGCGCAAGCTGACCCTCGGGAAGCTCCTCCGCCCTGCGGGCCTCCTCTCGCGAGGAAAGCCCGCAAGGGCTTGAGGAGCCCGCTCAGACCGGCGCCACCACGGCGCCGACCTCCACCAACCCCGGTGCGATCACCCGCGCACACCAGCCGCCGTGCCCGCGCATCGCGTTGTACCCGCCCGGACCCAGCGCCTCGCGCATTCGCGAACAGGGTGCGCAGGGCGGTCCGATCTCGATCCGTGCCTCACCGATCGCGACCACTTCACCGCGTAAGGCATTGAGATTTATGCCGGACACAAGGATGTTGCGCCTCAGCGCTTCGGGGGTGACGTCACCGCCGCATAGCGCCGCGATCACCGGCAGATGCTCCGCCTGGATCAAGGTCACCGCGCGCTTTCCGGCACGCCCGTGATCGCCCTCGAACCCGTCCAAACCCAGTTCAACACTGGACACAGGCACCATCTCGACCCGACGCGCGGGGCGCAGACCGATCCAGTCGACACACCCCGCCGTGTGATGCTCCCGCAGCAGCGCCGCAAGCGTCCCCTTCACTCGGTGATTTCGACGAGAACGAGATCCCGCTCGGACGCATCGCGGGCGTGGCTCAGCGCCTCCTGGTACTCGGGCGAGCGATAGCATTGCTCCGCCGCTTCGAGACTGGGGAAACGCGCGACGACGTGCCGGGCCTTTTCCGTGCCATCCGCCGCAGTGTTCCCTTCGAGGGTCACGAACGCCCCGCCGCGGGCGATGAAGGACCCGCCGTGGGCGGCAATGGCCGGACCCGCAAGCTTGGCATAGCGTCCGTAGGCCTCGGCATCGGTGACGTGTACATGGGCGATCCAGAGTGCGGGCATGGTCTATCCTTCCAGAACTTTCTCCGCCGCGGCGATCGCGGCCTCTGCATTCTCGGCGCTGGCGCCACCGCCCTGCGCCATGTCGGGCCGGCCGCCGCCGCCCTTGCCGCCCAGCTCCGGCACCGCCGCCTTCACAAGGTCGACCGCCGACACGCGTCCCGTCAGGTCCTGCGTGACGCCCGCCGCGACCGCCGCCTTGCCCCCGGTGTCGGCGATCAGCAGAACCGCGCCCGACCCCAGCCTGGCCTTCAGGTCGTCGATCAGCGGCGGCAGGTCCTTGCCCGACACGCCCGACAGCACCTGCGCGAGGAAGGGCACGCCGCCCACGTCCCGCGCCGCGGCGCCGCCGCCCTGCCCCGAACCGCCGGACATCGCCAGGTCGCGGCGCAGTTGCGCCAGCTCGTTGCTCAGCGCGCGGCGTTCCTCCAGCAGCGCCTGCACCCGCGCCACCGCCTCGGCGCCGCCGACCTTGAGCATCGTCTCGATCTCGCTCAGTGCCTGGTCCCGGCCCCGCAGCGCCGCCATGGCGGGCGCACCGGTCAGCGCCTCGATCCGCCGCACGCCGGCCGAGGACGCGGTTTCCGAGGTCAGCGCGAACATGCCGATGTCGCCTGTGCGCTGCACATGCGTCCCGCCGCAAAGCTCCAGCGAATAGGTCGTCCCGTCCGCGCCTTTGCCGGATCCGGGCAACGCTCCCATCGACACCACGCGCACCTCGTCGCCGTATTTCTCGCCGAAGAGCGCCTGCGCGCCGATGGCGCGGGCATCGTCCGGGCTCATGATCCGGGTCGACACGGCGCTGTTCTGGCGAATGTAGTCGTTCACCTCGCGCTCGACCTGTCCGATCTCCGCGGCACTCAGCGCCTTGGAATGGCTGAAATCGAACCGCAACCGCCCTTCGGCATTGAGCGAACCGCGCTGCGCGACGTGGTCGCCAAGCGCGCGCCGCAGCGCCTCGTGCAGCAGGTGCGTCGCCGAATGGTTGGCGCGGATGGCGCTGCGGCGGGCGTGATCGACCTCCGCCGCCACCGCCTCGCCCTTGCTCAGCGCGCCCTGCTCGACCTCGACGAGATGCGCGAAAAGCCGTCCGCCGCCCATCCGCTGGGTGTCGGTGACTCGGGTGCGGTCCTCCTCGTTCTCGAGCCGACGCAGGTAGCCGGTGTCGCCGACCTGGCCACCGGCCTCGCCGTAGAACGGCGTCTGGTTCAGCACGACCCAGCCGCTTTCCCCGGCCTCCAGCTTAGACACCAACGCGCCGTCCTTGACCAGCGCCAGCACCTGCGCTTCGGCGATCTCGGTGTCGTAACCCAGGAAATCCGTGCCGCCGTGCTGTTCTAACAGGTCGAACCAGATCGCGAGGTCGGCGCTTTCGCCGGTGCCGGACCACGCCGCGCGCGCCTTGGCCTTCTGCTCGGCCATGGCCGCGTCGAACCCTTCGATATCCAGCGTCCGGCCCTTTTCGCGCAGCGCATCCTGGGTGAGGTCGAGCGGAAAGCCATAGGTGTCGTAGAGCTTGAACGCCGCTTCGCCCGGCAGCGCCACATCCTCGGGCAGACCCGTGAGTTCATCGTCCAGAAGCTTCAGTCCGCGGTCCAGCGTCTGCTTGAACTTGGTCTCTTCGCCCAGCAGCAGGTCCTCGATCAGCGGCTGCGCGCGCCCCAGCTCGGGGTATGCCGCCCCCATCTGCCGCACAAGCGCGGGCACCAGGCGATACATGATCGGATCCTTCGCGCCCAGCATGTGCGCGTGCCGCATGGCGCGGCGCATGATCCGGCGCAGCACGTAGCCGCGACCGTCGTTGGACGGCATCACCCCGTCGGCGATCAGGAACGAGGTCGAGCGCAGGTGATCGGCGATGACCCGGTGATGGGTCTTGCCGGGGCCGTCGGGATCCGACGACGACACCTCGGCGCTGGCCTCGATCAGGGCGCGCATGAGATCGGTGTCGTAGTTGTCGTGCTTGCCCTGCAGCAGCGCGCCGATCCGCTCCAGCCCCATGCCGGTGTCGATCGACTGCATGTCGAGTTCGCGCATCGAGCCGTCCTCGAACTGCTCGTTCTGCATGAAGACGATGTTCCAGATCTCGATGAACCGGTCGCCGTCTTCCTCGGCGCTGCCCGGCGGGCCGCCCCAGATATGATCGCCGTGATCGTAGAAAATCTCGGTGCACGGCCCACAAGGTCCGGTCGGTCCCATCTGCCAGAAGTTGTCCGAGGTGGCGATGCGGATGATCCGGCTTTCGGGAATGCCGACCTTCTTCCAGATCTCGAACGCTTCGTCATCGGTGTGATAGACGGTGGCATAGAGCCGGTTCCTGTCGATGCCGAAGTCGCGGGTGATCAGCTCAAAGGCAAAGGGGATGGCTTCGGTCTTGAAATAATCGCCGAAGCTGAAATTCCCAAGCATTTCAAAGAAGGTATGGTGCCGTGCCGTGTAGCCCACGTTGTCCAGATCGTTGTGCTTGCCGCCGGCGCGCACGCATTTCTGGCTGGTTGTGGCGCGAGTGTAGTCGCGCCGTTCGACCCCGGTGAAGAGGTTCTTGAACTGCACCATGCCCGAGTTGGCAAAGAGCAGCGTCGGGTCGTTGCGCGGCACCAGCGGGCTCGACGGCACGACCTCGTGGCCCTGTTTTTCGAAGTAGCTCAGAAAGGTCGAGCGGATGTCGTTCAGCGTCTGCATGTCTTGGGGCCTTCGCGGCTTGGATCGGCGTTTGCGCAGGTGTAGCGCCGCACCCTGCCGCTGTCCATAAGCCCAAGGTCTTTCCGGTCTGCGCCATCCGCCGGCACGAAAAAGGGCGCCCCACCTGGGAGCGCCCTGATATTGGTCTTCCATGCCGATGGCCGGCCGAGATTCTCAGGCTTCCATCACGTCGTTCTCGGAACTGTCGGTCTCGTCCATGTGGAAGTCGAGCCCGTGCGCCGCCCGGATCTTGTCCTCGATTTCCAGCGCGACGCGGCCATTTTCCTTGAGGAAGGTCTTGGCGTTCTCCCGGCCCTGGCCGATGCGCTCATCGCCGTAGGAATACCAGGCGCCGGATTTCTCGACCACGCCGGCCTTGACGCCGAGGTCCAGCAGTTCGCCGGTCTTGGAGATGCCCTCGCCGTACATGATGTCGAATTCGACCTGCTTGAACGGCGGCGCCACCTTGTTCTTGACCACCTTGACCCGGGTGGCGTTGCCCACGACCTCGTCGCGGTCCTTGATCGCACCGATGCGGCGGATGTCGAGCCGCACGGAGCTGTAGAATTTCAGCGCGTTGCCGCCTGTCGTCGTCTCCGGCGAGCCGAACATGACGCCGATCTTCATCCGGATCTGGTTGATGAAGATCACCATGCAGTTG
>Ga0114903_1000479_pt1 | contig 22765 bp, 18 predicted proteins | sample MalvirDeepMed_s2_FD_87289 | JGI IMG/M metagenome (GOLD analysis project Ga0114903, IMG submission 87289) | Marine viral communities from the Global Malaspina Expedition - Malaspina viral metaG DeepMed_s2 | ecosystem: Environmental > Aquatic > Marine > Oceanic | place: Mediterranean Sea... | reverse complement strand
TGGTTACCTCGCACCTGCGTTTGGCGGCCAAGATCGCCATGGGCTACCGCGGTTATGGTCTGCCGCAGGCAGAGGTGATTTCAGAAGCCAACGTCGGCCTGATGCAGGCGGTCAAACGCTTCGACCCCGAAAAAGGCTTCCGTCTGGCGACCTACGCCATGTGGTGGATCCGCGCCTCGATCCAGGAATACATCCTGCGGTCCTGGTCGCTGGTGAAACTGGGCACGACCTCGGGCCAGAAGAAATTGTTCTTCAATCTGCGCAAGGCCAAGAACCGAATCGGCGCGCTGGAAGAAGGCGATCTGCACCCCGATAACGTCAAACGTATCGCGACGGACCTTGGCGTGACCGAAACCGAAGTCATCTCTATGAACCGCCGTATGTCGGGCGGTGATGCGTCCTTGAACGCCACTGTCGGCTCCGAAGGCGAGGGGACGATGCAGTGGCAGGACTGGCTGGAAGACGAAGACGCCGACCAGGCCACCGACTACGAGGAACGGGACGAGTTGGAAACCCGCCGCGAGATGCTGGCCGAGGCGCTGGATGTGCTGAACGACCGCGAGAAAGACATCCTGACTCAACGTCGCCTGTCGGATCAAACGGTCACGCTCGAAGATCTGAGCAGCCAGTATGACGTCAGCCGCGAGCGTATCCGCCAGATCGAGGTGCGCGCCTTTGAAAAACTGCAAAAACGCATGCGTGATCTGGCCCGTGAAAAAGGTCTGATGGGCACCGCCTGATCGCCAGCCACGGTTTTGAATATTGATCCCCGCAAAGCGCGTGGCTTTGCGGGGATTTTTTATGCGCCCCTTGATGATCCGCCGCGGCTCCCCCTACAGTCGAGCGACACCAAACATCAGGGGATCACGATGAAAACGCTACGCTGGGGCATCCTCGGGGCTGCCCAATTCGCACAAGAACAGATGGCCCCGGCCATCCACGCGGCGAAAGGGGCCGAACTGGTTGCCCTCGCCACATCTCACCCTGACAAAGCCGCGCCCTTTCAGGCCTTTGCCCCGCAGCTTGCAACGCACAGCAGCTACGAGGCGCTGCTCGCCGATCCGGATATCGACGCGGTCTATATCCCGCTGCCCAACCATTTGCATGTGGAATGGACGCTCAAGGCGCTGCAGGCGGGCAAACATGTCTTATGTGAAAAGCCGATGGCGATGCAGGCGCAAGACTATGAGCAGCTGATCTCCGCACGCGATTCCACGGGCCTGCTGGCGGCCGAAGCCTTCATGATCGTCCATCACCCCCAATGGATACGTGCCCGAGAGATCGTGCAATCGGGCAGCCTGGGTCGGCTGCGCCACGTGGCGGTCAACTTCTCGTTCTTCAACGACGATACCGGCAACATCCGCAACGACCCCAAGGCAGGTGGGGGCGTGCTGCCGGACATCGGTACATATGCCTTCGGCTGCACCCGTTTCGTCACGGGGCAAGAACCGACCGCGATCCCCCATGCCAAGATCGACTATGAAAACGATCGATGTCTTCGTGCAGGTCGCGGCCCGCTTCGACGGGTTTGACCTTTCCGCAACCGTGTCCATGCGTATGTTCCCGTTTCAGCAGGTCATCCTCCACGGCGAAAAAGGTATTCTGCGTCTGACCTGCCCGTTCAACCCGACGGTCTATTCCCAAGCCGAGCTGCATCTCGAGACCACACAGAACAGCACCACCGTCGAACGCTTCCCCGGCGTGAACCACTATGTGCAGCAGGTCGAAAACTTTGGCGCGTCAGTGACCGAGGGCGCGGCCTATCCCTGTCCGCTTGAATTCAGCCGCGGCACGCAACGCATGACGGATATGGCCTTTGCCGCCGGGGGTTGAGCCTTGGGACGTGCGCCCTACCTATAAGGGGTAACACTCAAGGGGGATGATCATGGCCGGAGGATGGGCGAAAGACGGCGCTGTCAGTGAACAGATCGAAGCGTCGATCAACGATGAACTGGCCCGCCTCAAGGCGCGCAAGGCCCCTCAGGGCGAAAGCCGCACCCATTGCGCCGAATGCGAAGAACCGATCCCCGAGGCGCGCCGCCAAGCCTTGCCGGGCGTAAAGCTCTGCATTGATTGCGTGCGCGAACGGGACAGTCTGGCGCAGGCCCGCGGTGGCATCAACCGGCGCGGCAGCAAAGATAGCCAGCTGAAATAGCCAAGAGCAAAACGGGGCGCTGCATCTGCACCGCCCCGCTCAATTTCCAAATGGTGTTAAATCCTCGCCGAAGGCATTAAACTCTTATGCCTTCCCGCCGGATCAATCCTCCATCGCTTCCATCTCATCAATGAAGCCCGAAATCATCGACAGGCCTTTATCCCAGAACGCGGGGTCAGAGGCATCAAGCCCGAAGGGGGCCAGAAGCTCCTTGTGGTGCTTCGATCCGCCCGCTTTCAGCATATCGAAATACTTGTCCTCAAAACCCGGTTCGCCTTCCTCGTAGACTGCGTACAGCGCGTTTACCAAGCCGTCGCCGAAGGCGTAGGCATAGACATAAAAGGGCGAATGGACGAAGTGGGGGATATAGGCCCAGAAGGTCTCGTAGCCGTCCATGAATTCAAACGCTGGCCCAAGGCTCTCGCCCTGCACCGACATCCACAGCGCGTTGATATCGTCTGGTGTCAGCTCTCCACCACGGCGGGCGTCGTGCAGTTTGCATTCGAAATCATAAAAGGCGATCTGGCGCACGACCGTGTTGATCATATCCTCGACCTTGCCGGCCAGCAGCACTTTGCGCTCGGCATTAGTTTTGGCCCCGTCCAGCATCTTGCGGAAGGTCAGCATCTCGCCAAAGACAGAGGCGGTTTCGGCCAAGGTCAGCGGTGTGGAAGATAGCATCTCGCCCTGACCCGCGGCCAGCACCTGATGCACGCCGTGGCCCAGCTCATGCGCCAGCGTCATCACATCGCGCGGTTTGCCCAAGTAGTTAAGCATCACATAGGGGTGCACGTCGGTCACGGTGGGGTGGGCAAAGGCACCGGGGGCTTTACCCGGTTTGACGCCTGCATCGATCCAACCTTCGGTAAAGAAGGGGGCCGCGATTTCGCCCATACGGGGATCGAAGGCGTTGTAGGCGTCCATGACGGTCTTTTCCGCCTGTTCCCAGCTGACGGTTTTGGGATCTTCCATCGGTAGGGGGGCGTTGCGGTCCCAGACCTGCATGGTGTCGAGGCCCAGCCATTTGCGTTTCAGCTCGTAGTAGCGGTGGCTGAGCTTGGGGTAGGCGTTGACCACCGCATCGCGCAGCGCTTCGACGACCTCGGGTTCGACGTGGTTTGACAGGTGGCGGCCGGTTTGCGGTGTGGGCATCCCGCGCCAGCGGTCGATGACCTCTTTTTCCTTGGCTTGCGTGTTGTGTACGCGGGCAAAGGTCCGGATATTGGCCTGAAACACATCTGCCAATTCGCGCGCCGCGGCTTCGCGCAGATCACGCGACGGGTCGGTCAGCAGGTTCAGCACGCCTTCGATGTTCAGCGGCTCGTCGTTTACCTCGAATTCCAGCCCGGCGATGGTCTCGTCGAACAGACGTTCCCATGCGTCGCCGACGACGCCCAGATCATGCAGGAACTTCTCCATCTCGTCGGAAAGCTGGTAATCTTTCATCGCGCGGATACGGTCGAACACCGGCTTATACCGCGCCAGATCCGCTTTTTGACTTAGCAGGTTGGCAAGGTGGTCATCCTCCAGCCGGTTCAGCTCCAGCGTGAAGAACACCAGCGGCGTGGTAAAGTTGGTGATCTTCTCTTGCGCGTCCGACATGAATTTGGCACGGCCGGAATCGGTGGTCAGCTGGTAATAGCGCAGCCCCGCGTAAGACATGATGCGCCCGGCGATCTGGTTGATCTTCTCATTGCGCAGCACACAGTCCAGCAATTCGTTCGCATCCAGTTCGGCCAGTTTGCCTTCGTAATCTTCGGCAAAGCTGCGGCAGGCCTCTTCAAGCCAGTCCAGATCGCGCTTGAGCTCGGGCGCGTCTTCACCGGTGTACAGATCGTCAAGATTCCACTCAGGCAGCTTGCCGAAGGCAGAGGCCCCGGAACCGGCGTTGGCATCAAGGACGGGGACGGGCAGTTGAAACATGAAAAACCTCTTTTTGACGTTAAATCTACCTAAGCACGGGTCCGCGGCAAAGCAAGGCGATGGCGGCGCGGATTAGCCGTAAATCCGCAGCATTTCTTCAAGATCGGCCAAGGTGTTGGCTTCTTGCAGGGGCTTGTCCTGCCGCCAGCGCAGCATCCGCGGAAAGCGCAAGGCGACGCCCGATTTATGCCGCGTGCTGCGCTGGATGCCTTCGAAGGCGATCTCGAACACATGATGCGGGGTGACCTTGCGCACGGGACCAAACCGCTCGAGCGTATTCTTTCGCACCCAAGCTGTGATCTTGCGAAACTCGGCATCCGTCAGGCCGCTATAAGCTTTGGTAAAAGGCACCAGATCATTGCCGTTCCAAACCGCAAAGGTGAAGTCTGTGAACAGGTTGGCGCGTCGTCCTGATCCGGATTGGGCATAGATCATCACCGCATCAATGGTCAGCGGGTCCAGCTTCCATTTCCACCAATCGCCCTTCTTACGCCCCGCCAGATAGGGGCTGTCGGCACGTTTCAGCATGACCCCTTCGGCCTGCGCTTCACGTGCGGTGGCGCGTTGGTTGGCCAGCGTATCCCATGTAGGGAAGGTCAGTTGCGGCGACAGGCGGATCGTTGCATCGTCGGGCAGGGCGGCGCAGGCCTGTTCCAGCAGCGCACGGCGCTCGGCAAAGGGGCGGGGGCGAATATCTTGGCCCTGCCATTCCAGCAGGTCGTAGGCGTGCAGCACCACCGGGGCTTCGGCCAGCAGTTTCTTCGGCACGGTTTTGCGGCCAATGCGGGCTTGCAGCGCATTGAAGGAGGATGGCGCAGGCTGTCCGTCAGGCCAGACCAGCAGCTCGCCGTCCAGAACTGTGCCGTCGGGCATGAAGTCCACTGCACGGGCGAGCTCGGGGAAGCGGTCGGTCATCAACTCTTCACCGCGCGACCAGACGAAATAGGCACCGTCCCGCAGGATCAACTGGCCGCGGATGCCGTCCCATTTCCATTCGGCACGCCAGTCTTGCGGATCCCCCAGCTCTTGCGGCTCGGCTTCCAGCCCATAGGCCAGATAGAAGGGATAGGGGCGCGATGCGTCGGCGGAGGCATCCTCTGCCTCTACCAGCCCATGCCATGTGGTGTCGTCGGGGTGCCAGTTGCCCATGAGGCGATGCGCGAGCTCGGGTTCGGGTTTGCCCGTGGCTCGAGACAGGGCGCGGGTCATCAGCTTTTGGCTGACGCCCACCCGAAACCCGCCGGTGATCAGCTTGTTGAAGATAAATCGTTCGGTCCCGCCAAGCGTCGCCCATGCGTCAAGGACAAAGGCTTTTCGGGCCTCTTCATCCTGGGTGTAAATCTCGCGCAGTGCCGCGATCCACGCGGCAAGCGGTTGATCATCCTGCGTCGGGTTGGGGGGCAGAACCAGCGTGATCGTCTCGGCCAGATCGCCAACGATGCTGTAGCTTTCCTCGAACAGCCACAGGGGGATGCCCGCGCGCTCGGCGGCCCATTCGCGCAGCTTGGTGGTGGTGACGGCGCGTTTGGGGCGGCGGCCGGAAAAGAGGGCGATGGTCCATAGCCGGTCGTCATCCGGTGCCGCGCTGAAATAATCGGCCAGTGCGGCGACTTTCACTGTCGTCTTGGTGCTTTGGTCGATGGCGTTGAACAGCGCGGCAAACCGTTTCATTCGCTTGCGTCCTTATCCAGGGACTCACCTTCGAACTGGGTCGGCACAACCTGCGCTTGCCAGCCGCTATCGGCCAGAAACCGGCTGAAGACATCGGTGTAACCATGTGTCACATATATGTTTTCGGCTTCGGTTGCTCTGATCGCGGACAGCAGCCCATCCCAGTCCGCATGGTCCGAGATGATAAAGCCGCGATCACCCGCACGGCGTCGACGTACACCTCGCACGGCCATCCATCCGCTGGCAAAGGCGGTTTCCTGCGGGCCGAACTTCTTGGACCACGCACTGCCCAAGGCTCCGGGTGGGGCCAGCACAATCGCGTCGGGGTGGTCCTTGGGGTTCAAATCCGCATCGGCGAGGATCGTGTCGGGCAGGGTGATCCCCTGATCGCGCATGACGCGGTTGGTGTTCTCGGTCGCGGTGTGGGTCAGGATCGGGCCGATGTCGGGGTCGAGCATCGATAGCAAACGTTGTGCCTTACCCAAGGCATAGGCCCCCAGAAACGCCGTTTTGCCCTGTGCCGCGCAGCCTGCCCACCATGCGTTGATCTCTGCCGCCACGGCGGCTTGCTCGGCCCAGCGAAACACCGGCAGGCCAAAGGTGCTTTCGGTGATGAAGTGATGACATCTCACCGGCTCGAACGGGTGGGACAGCCCGTCATCGACCACCTTGTAATCGCCCGAGGCAACCCAGACCTCGCCGTCGACCTCAACGCGTATCTGGGCAGAGCCGGGGACGTGGCCGGCGGGGTGAAACGATACCTGCGCCCCGCCGATCTGCCGCACCTCGCCATATGCGATGCCGTCAGCGGTGATATCGCCCAAACGGTGGCGCATGACGGGCAGGGCGATGTCGGTGGCAAGATAACGGTTCATGCCCCAGCGGGCGTGATCGGAATGCCCGTGGGTGATCAGGGCACGGTCCACAGGCCGCCACGGGTCGATATAGAAATCACCCGCGGGGCAATAAATGCCGTTTTCGTTGAACGTCAGAACAGGTTGCTTGGCCATGCGCATAAGCTAGCGGGGCGCGCGCGTTTGAACAGGGTGGGCAAGAAAATCCTCGCGGATGCCAGGTTTTACGCTTAAATAACAGTAGGTTGTACGCGGAAGTTCATCTCGCGATCCGCGCTACTTTTTGGCGTTTCCAAAGAACAGGGCCGCCATCTCATCCACAGCTTTGTCGCGGGTGGCGGGGATTTCCATCAGCACTTCGTGCTCTGCGCCGTCAATGATATGCAGCTTACCGCCTTTCCAAGTCTCCATACGGGCGTGGATGCGGCCCTTGTGCACGATACGTTCGTTGGACCCGAGGAATGTGGCGCAGGGCAGGCTGGGGGCGGCGCGCAGGGACAGATGCTTGGTTTCGGACAAAGCCTCGCGCAGCCAGATAAAGCTGGGCCCGCCCAAAGACAGTTCGGGATGGGCCGCCAGTTGCGTGCGCATCATCTCGTACATCTCGGGGTCGGTGGTGAGCATGTTGTTCTCGAACGGCGCGGTCGAGATATAGGATGCCGCCTGCGTGCCCATGGGCAGCTTGTAGCCCTGACCGATGCGCGGCATCAGGTTGGACAGCCCCGCGGCCACCAGACGCATATGCGGCGCGATATGGATCCCCCACATCGGCGCGGTAAAGGCGGCGGCCTGCACCGACAGACCCTCCATACAGGCGCGCAGGCCGATGGCCCCGCCCATGGAGTGCGCCAGCAGGAAATACGGGCGCGGCAGCTGCAAGGCGCGGGCTGTCCGCATCATGGCCGCCACGTCTTTTTGATAGTCAGAGAAGACATCGACATGGCCGATGTTACGGTCGGGGATCAACCGGTCCGACAGACCTTGCCCCCGCCAATCGATCGCCATGACCGCCAGCCCCTTTTTCGCAAAGGCGCTTGCGGTCATCGCATATTTTTCCACGTATTCGGTGCGGCCGGGGAAAAGCAGCACGGTGCCCTTTGCCCCGTCCAGCGGCCAATGCGCGACGCGCAGCTTTTTACCATCCGATGTCTCGGCCCAATGCGCCTGACCCGTTTCGGGCAGCGGCGCAATATCGGTGAAAAAGGGCGCGGTTTCCAGCATATTAGGAGAGGACGGACGCCAGCTTCATCGCCATGCCCATGTCGCCGTCAATCTTGAGCTTGCCGCTCATGAAGGCACCGGTCGGGTTGGTGTCGCCGGACAGGATCGCCTGGAAAGTTTCTGCGTCAGCAGAAAGGGTTACATCCGCATCTTCATCCGCGGCGCGTGCGCCGGTCGAATCCATCATGACAGTGCCTTCGTCTTCGATGTCGAACTTGGCTGTGCCGTCAAAGTCGGCCCCCGCCAGTTTTTCGTTCAGCACTGTTACAGCTTGGTTCACAATATCGCTCATCATAGGCCCTTTTCTTGGTAAATGGTGCCGACACGTCTGGAATTGTGGCGGCAGCCTGTTACATTCACTCTTGTTATGGGCAACCGCATCGTCAACCTCAAACATACCGTCGCGGCACTTGGTCTCTGGGTGTTGCTTGGGGGTATAAGTTTCGCGCAAATGTCGCCCCCCGCGGCGGCGGAATTGCTGCAGGATTTACGCGATGCCCCCGCGGCAGAGGCGGCGCGAATTGAACGTGATGTGCAGCGCGCATGGGCGCGGTCCGGCTCGGCCGCGATGGATTTGCTATATTCCCGTGGTCGTGATGCCATGTCAGAGGGGGACACCACCTTGGCGATCGACCATCTGACAGCTCTGACGGATCACGCCCCTGATTTTGCCGAAGGCTATCACGCCCGTGCACAGGCCTATTTCGCCGCAGGTCTCTATGGCCCTGCAATCGATGATCTGGAAACGACGCTTGCCTTGAACCCGCAGCAGTATAACGCCATCTTCGGTCTGGGGGCGATCCTGCAGGAGTTTGGCGATCTGCGGGCGGCTGCCGATCTCTATCGCCGAGTGTTAAGCATTAACCCTCACCATGATAACGCGCAAAGGGCGCTCGACGGGCTGCGGCGCGACGGAATCGGGCGCACGCTTTAACGATCTAAGGAATTTCTGGTGGCAGGTGACAGCAGGGTCGTGGCCGTTTTGGGCCCGACCAATACAGGCAAGACGACCTATGCAATCGAACGGATGTTGGCGCATCGCACGGGGGTGATCGGGCTGCCGCTGCGTTTGCTCGCGCGCGAGGTCTATGACCGCATCGTTGCCCTGCGTGGTCCGTCCATCGTGGCACTGGTCACAGGCGAAGAACGGATCGTGCCGCCGCGCACCCAATATTGGGTCTGCACCGTCGAGGCGATGCCCGAAGGCATGGGCGCTGATCTGGTTGCGGTCGATGAAATCCAGCTTTGTGCTGATCCTGAGAGGGGGCATGTCTTTACCGACCGTCTTTTGCGCGCGCGCGGTCAACACGAGACGCTTTTCATGGGGTCCGACACCATGCGCGGCTCAATCGCGGCGCTGGTGCCAGAGGCGCAGTTCATCCGGCGCGAGCGAATGTCCGAATTGATCTATTCTGGTCAGAAAAAGATAAGCCGGATGCGTCCGCGCAGTGCGATCGTTGGTTTTTCGGTTGAGAATGTATATGCGATTGCAGAGCTGATCCGGCGTCAGAAGGGCGGTGCGGCGGTGGTTATGGGCGCGCTCAGCCCGCGCACACGTAACGCGCAGGTCGCGATGTATCAAAATGGCGAGGTCGACTATCTGGTGGCGACTGATGCCATCGGGATGGGGTTGAACCTTGATGTGGACCACGTCGCTTTCTCGGCGCTCAGCAAGTTTGACGGGCGTCGGATGCGACCCTTGGCCCCGAACGAACTGGCGCAGATTGCCGGACGGGCAGGGCGCGGGTTCAAGAGCGGTACATTCGGTGTCACGGGCGATGCGTCTCCGCTTGATGATGGTGTCGCGCGGGCCATTATGGATCATCAGTTCACACCGCAGAACAAGCTCAACTGGCGCAACCCCGCGCTGCAGTTCGGATCTATTGACGGGCTGATCCAGACGCTTGAAATGTCGCCGGACAATGAACGCTTGTTCAAAGCGCGCGAGGCCGATGATCTGCGCGCGCTCAAGAATCTCGCCGTGGATGCCGAGATCGCGGCGCGCTGTACCGATGGACCGTCAGTACGTCTGTTGTGGGATGTCTGCCGGATTCCCGACTTTCGTGGTATAAGCCATGCAGAGCACGCCAGCCTGCTGGAGCAGATTTTCAACTTCCTGCATCAGCGCGGTTCGATCCCCGACGACTGGCTGGCGCGGCAAATTAAACGCATAGATCGAACCGATGGCGACATTGATGCGTTATCCAAACGATTGGCGTTTATTCGCACCTGGACCTACGTGACACAGCGCAAAGGCTGGACAGGTGACGAAAGCCATTGGCGACACGAGGCGCGTGTCGTAGAAGACAGACTGTCGGATGCGCTGCACGAGCGTCTGACCCAAAGATTTGTAGATCGGCGCACATCCGTGCTTTTGCGCCGGCTAGGACAGAAGGAAGCCATGGTGGCCGAAGTAAACGAGACCGGTGAAGTAACCGTTGAAGGCGAATTTGTTGGCAAGCTGGACGGGTTCCGCTTTCGCCAAGACAAAGGCGCAGGCGTTGCCGAAGATAAAACGATCAAAGCTGCATCGTTGCAGGCGCTGGCTCCTCAGTTCCATTTGCGGGCGGATCGTTTCTACAACGCGCCTGATACAGAGATTGATTTCACAGAGCAGGGCGGCCTCATGTGGGGCAGCTCTGCCGTGGGTAAACTGGTTGCGGGCTCCGATCCGTTGAAACCCGGTGTAGAGGTCTTCGTCGATGACGTTGCGGGCCCCGAGGTCGCACAAAAAGTGCAGCGCCGCTTGCAGCATTTCATCGACCGCAAGGTCGCAGCCCTGTTCGAGCCACTGATCGCCCTGTCAAAGGATGAGGCGCTGACTGGTCTGGCCCGTGGCTTTGCCTTCCGCATGGTTGAAAACCTTGGTATTTTGCCCCGCGCTGATGTGGCGGACGAGGTGAAAGCCCTGGATCAAGACGCCCGTGGCGCGCTGCGCAAGCATGGTTTGCGCTTTGGTCAGTTCACCATCTTTATGCCGTTGTTGCTGAAGCCTGCGCCGACACGTTTGCGTCTGGTGCTGTGGTCGATTTCCAAAGGGCTGAATGAATTCCCTGAATCGCCGCCCCCCGGTTTGGTCACCATCCCCGTAGATACAAGCGCGCCTGAAGGCGCTGCGACGATGGCTGGATACCGCAACGCGGGCGAACGCGCGATCCGTATCGATATGCTGGAACGTCTGGCTGATATGCTGCGCTCCGAAGATTCGCGCGGCGGGTTCGAGGCGAAGGCCGATATGCTGTCGATCACGGGCATGACGCTTGAACAATTCGCCACGCTGATGGAAGGTCTGGGCTATAAGGCCGAAAAGGCCGAGCGCACCAAGGTGAAAGCCGTTGATACTGTCGTGCCTCATGACGGTGCACCGATGGCTGCCGACAAAGGCGCAGACGCCGAGACGCCCGTGATGGATGTCGCGGACAAGCAACCAGCCGGTGGTATCGTCGAAGATCCGACGGCTGCTCAGGCGGATGACATCGTGCCCGCAACCGCGGATATGCCCGATGACGGGATCGCCCCGATGGTCGAGGAACTGGCCGAGACACCAGAGGTCGACGATCACATCCCGGACACCCCCGCCGAGGAAAACCCCCAAGGCACAGCGCCTGACGCCGATATCGCAGGTGCCGAGCTTGAGACATATTATGTCTTTACCTGGGGGCGCACGCCCCGTGGCAATGCCCAAGGCCAGCGTCGCGGCGGCGGGGATCGTCCACAAGGGAAGGGGAAACCCGGACCGCGTGGCAAAAAGGGTGCACCACGCGGGGACAAGGGCGGAAAAGCGCAGAAGTTCAGCAGCAAGCCCGCCCGTGCCGAAAAGCCGATCGACCCCGACAACCCATTCGCCGCTGCGCTGATGGGGCTGAAAGACAACAAGTAATTGTCCGAAGCGCCGACAAAGCTGCGGCTTGATAAATGGCTGTGGCATGCGCGGTTTTATAAAACGCGTTCTCTGGCGGCTGCCCGCGTGCAAGCGGGGGCCGTCAGGGTCAACGGCAGCGTCGCGCAAAAGCGTGCGACACTGGTTGTGGTTGGCGACGTGCTGACCTTTGCTATGGGCGACGATGTGCGGGTGATCCAGATAGATGGCATCGGCACCCGCCGTGGTCCGGCCCCCGAGGCGCAAACGCTTTACACCGATCTGTCCCCGCCGGTCCCCCGATCCGAGAAAAAACAACCTGAAAATCCGGCATTTGAGGGAAAAGGGCGCCCCAGTAAGCGTGATCGCCGCGTGCTTGATCTTTCTCGGGCGCGCCACCTTGAATGATACGCTGTGCTGACGTATCTCCTGCGTTAAACCTGCCATAAAAGATGATGTTATGACCTATATCGTTAACGATGCCTGTATCGCCTGCAAATACACTGACTGCGTTGAAGTATGTCCGGTGGATTGCTTCTATGAGGGCGAAAACATGTTGGTCATTCATCCAGATGAATGCATCGACTGCGGCGTTTGCGAACCTGAATGCCCCGCCGACGCGATCCGCCCCGATACAGAGCCGGATATGGAGAAGTGGGTTGAATTCAACCGCAAATACTCTGAACTTTGGCCCGTGATCATCACCAAGAAAGACCCGCTGCCCGAGGCAGAGGAACGCGATGGTGAAGAGGGCAAGCTTGAGAAATATTTCTCTGAAGCACCCGGCGAAGGCGGCTAAGCGATTCGCACTTGGATGCATGGGGTAATCGCTGCGTGTGACGCACCTGATCCCCTTTATTTATTCGATTAACACGTATTTGATCGAATCTGTGCTGCCCCCCGCTTTCGGGGGGGGCAATTTTGTGATATACGTTGTCGCAAATGATGATACCTACGCGCCAAATCTCAACCGTTTTGCACAGGTTGAACCAGAACATCTGAAGTTATGAAATGAGGCTGACGGCTCTTTGGGCCGGTCGGCCTTTGTCGTTGTGACAGCATATTTACCCATGCGGGCCGTCGCCGCGCCCAAGGAGCCACTGTATGAGCAAGTCGAAGAAGCTAGATTTCCGCCCGAATGAATTCGTTGTTTATCCGGCGCATGGCGTTGGTCAGATCATCTCGGTCGAAGAGCAGGAAGTCGCGGGCATCTCGCTGGAGCTGTTCGTGATCGCGTTCGAGAAAGACAAGATGACGCTGCGGGTGCCCACCCATAAGGCCACAGAAATTGGCATGCGCGCGCTTAGCAGCCCTGACGTGATCAGCCATGCGATGAAAACCCTGAAGGGTAAGGCCAAGGTCAAACGCGCCATGTGGTCGCGCCGTGCGCAGGAATATGAGCAAAAGATCAACTCCGGTGATCTGATCGCCATCGCCGAAGTCGTACGCGACCTGCACCGCACCGACGACCAGCGCGAGCAAAGCTACTCGGAGCGTCAGCTGTATGAAGCCGCGCTTGAGCGTCTGACCCGTGAAGTTGCCGCCGTCGCCGGTGGGGACGAACTGGCGGCCTCCAAGCAGGTCGGTGATGTTTTGGAAAGCCGCGTCGCCGCGGCCTGATCGCAACCGTTAAATTTTGAAAAGCCGCGCCTGATATCATATCGGGCGCGGCTTTTTGGTGTCTGAAGGGCGAGGGGGGCTACGACCCTTGGGTCTTATCCTCTTGGTCAATTCGGTTCAGGAAAGCGGTTTCCAGATCCTTTTGCAGCTCTTTCGCGCGCGCCACATAGGCTTTGTTCTCGCTTGGTGGGATGTCAGGCCGCCATAGGGCCGCCAGCTCGCGCACAGACGCACGGTCGTGCGAATAGAACATCCGCTGCGCCTCTGCCGCCTCGTAGTCGGAGAGCCCGAGATTTTCCAACACATAGCGCCCCGCCCGAAGCGAGCTGTCGAACATTTCGCGCACGATGTCATTCGCGCCGGCCTGGTATTGTTGGTACACATCCGTCCGGTCATGGGCGCGGGTTACGATATGCAGGTCGGGGCGTTCCTTGCGCGCATAGGCGATAAGCTGCAAGGCCGACTTGGGATCATCCAACGCGACAACCAGAACCTTGGCATCTCGCAGACCGGCCTTGCGCAGAATGTCAGCGCGGGTCGGATCGCCCAGAAACGCCTTGAAGCCAAAGCGGCGCATAACGGCGATGGTTTCGGGGTTGTGGTCAAGAACGACGGTGCGAAAGCCACTGGCTTGCACCAGACGGTTCACAATCTGCCCGAAGCGCCCGACACCCGCGATGATCACGGTGCCCTGCTCGTCAATCTCGTCCGCAACGATGGGGCCGGATTTCGTGTCCATCCGTTTGCTGATCTGGTCATAGGTGATGAACAGCAGCGGTGTGATCAGCATCGATAGGGCGACGACCAGCAACAATGTCTCGGCCACGTCATTGGGCATGACCCCCGTGGCGACCGAGAAGCTGACCAGCACAAAGCCGAATTCACCCGCCTGCGCCAGACCAAGCGCAAAGAGCCAACGGTCGCGCCCTTGCAGCTTGAACAGGGTGCCAAGCCCGTAAAGGATCAGGCCCTTCACCAGAATAACCAGCAGCGCCATCCCGACGATGATGATCGTATCGGCGAACAGCAGATCAAAGTTGATACCCGCCCCCACGGTGATGAAGAACAGCCCCAGCAGCAGCCCTTTGAACGGTTCGAGGTCGGTTTCCAGCTCGTGCCGGAATTCGCTGCTGGCCAGCACCACTCCCGCAAGGAAGGCCCCAAGCGCGGGCGACAGGCCCACCAGCATCATCAGGAAGGAAATCCCGACGACGATCAGCAGCGCCAAAGCGGTATACATCTCGCGCAGCTTGGCGGCGTGGATAAACCGGAAAACGGGGCGGGTGAAAAACACGCCGGTGATGATGATCCCGGCAATGGCACCCAAGGTGACCAGCGTGATGGCCCAACCCGGCAGCCCCTGCACCAGTGAAATTGCCGCCTGCGCGGTTTCCGCACCATGACCCGCCGCCGCAGGACCATGCCCCGAGGCTGCCTCTGCCCCGTGGGCGGCATCCTCGGGGTTCACCGAGATCGATCCGTCGGGCCGCATTTGCGCGGGCAGCTGCGCCACAAGCAGCGGCAGGAACGCGAGGATCGGGATCACCGCGATATCTTGCGTCAGCAGCACCGAAAAGACGGACCGACCGCCCGCTGTTTGCATCAAACCCTTTTCTGAAAGGGTTTGCAGCACGATCGCGGTTGACGACAGCGACAGCGTGAGACCGATCGCAATCGCCACACCCATCGGTTGGTCATAGGCCATCGCGATGCCCATCAGCGCCGCAGCGCTGAGCACGACCTGCATCCCGCCAAGCCCCAGCAGCCTGTGGCGCATGTTCCACAGGGCGCGGGGTTCAAGCTCTAGCCCGATGAGGAACAGCATCATCACCACACCAAATTCGGCGAAGTGCTGCAAATCCTTGGTTTCCGATCCGACCAGCCCGAAAGCCGGCCCGATCAGGATCCCCGCCGCGAGATATCCCAGCACCGACCCCAGCCCCAGACGCGATGCGATGGGAACCGCAATCACCGCCGCAGCGAGATAGATCGAGGCTTGAAACAGGAAACCTTCCATAAGGGGCATACTTTCTTTGTGTCGGGCAGGCCCCGAGCGGGTCAATCAGGTGGGCAAGGGCCCGTCTCGTTTAAGCTGATCCATAACGATCTGGCTATGCAGTTTTGCGACAGCACCATGGGGGAGCAGCACATCATGGATGAGGCGGTTCAGGCTGGGCAGGTCTGCACAATAGACGCGCAGCAAATAATCCGCATCCCCCGTCATCGTCCAGGCGCTAACGATTTCGGGGCGGGTGGCCAAAAGCCGCGCAAAGCTGGCGGAATGTTCGGGCCCGTGGGTGCCCAGATGGACCTGCACAAAGCCCTGTACCGTCAGCCCCAACCGTTCGGGGTTGAGCCGGGCCGTGTAGCCTTGGATATATCCTTCGGTTTCAAGCCGTTGCCGCCGCCGACCTGCTTGGGACGGGGATAGGTGCAGCTTCTCTCCCAACTCTTGAGCCGTGAGATGCGCGTTCTTTTGCAGCGCCGCCAGCAGGCGTTTATCGATATCATCTAATGTCATGCGGTATTCTCACATAGAATGATAAAACCATGCGTCAACCCCGCGCGAATAGCCAGTCACACTTGTATGTTTGCGCAAAGATAGCGTGGTTCCGGCGATAGACTGCGCACGAACGCTATTAAAGGAGCATCTCATGGGCCCGTTTCCGCATGACGCCGAAAAATCCAAAATCACCGATGAAAACCCGGCCGGCACCGACGGGTTCGAATTCGTCGAGTTCGCCAGCGCCGACCCGCAGGAGCTTCGCGATCTATTTACCCGTATGGGCTATGCCCATGTGGCGAACCACAAGACGCAGAAAATCGAACTCTGGCAGCAGGGGGACATCACATATGTGCTGAACGCTGACCCTGACAGCTTTGCCGCAGGCTTTGTGGCCGAGCATGGCCCCTGTGCGCCGTCGATGGGCTGGCGGGTTGTGGATGCGCAAAAGGCGCTGGATCACGCTGTTGCCAAAGGGGCGGAGGAATATACAGGCGCAGGCAAGGTGCTGGATGTGCCCGCGATCAAGGGGATCGGCGGGTCGTTAATCTACTTTGTGGATCAGTATTACGACACGTCGCCCTATAACGAGGAATACGACTGGATCGCGCAATCCAAACCCGCTGGTGTCGGTTTCTTCTATCTCGATCACCTGACGCATAATGTGTTTAAGGGGAACATGGACGTCTGGTTCAAGTTCTACGGCGATCTGTTCAATTTTCGCGAGATCCGGTTTTTTGATATTGAAGGCAAGTTTACCGGCCTTACCTCGCGCGCGCTGACATCTCCCTGCGGCCGCATCCGTATCCCGATCAACGAGGATCGCGACGAGAAGGGGCAGATCGTGGCCTATCTCAAGAAATACAACGGCGAGGGGATCCAGCACATCGCCGTGGGCGCGCGGAACATCTATGATGCGACGGATGCCATTGCGGACAACGGATTAAAGTTCATGCCCGGCCCGCCCGAGACCTACTATAAGATGAGCAAGGATCGCGTCACCGGCCACCAAGAGCCGCTTGATCGGATGAAAAAACACGGCATCCTGATTGACGGGGAAGGGGTCGTGGATGGCGGCGAAACCCGCATTTTGTTGCAGATATTCTCGAAAACTGTCATCGGGCCGATCTTCTTCGAGTTTATCGAGCGTAAAGGGGACGACGGTTTTGGCGAAGGGAACTTCAAGGCGCTGTTCGAGAGCATCGAGCAGGAACAAATCGACAGTGGCGAGTTGAGCGAAGCCTGAAACGACAGAAAGCCGCATCTTCGGATGCGGCTTTTTCATGTAGCGAGCAGTCAGATCTTGCGGGGCTTAGCCGCGCGGCATCTTGAGCACGACATCGCGCCCGCGGCGGTTATACCGCAATTCGGCCTCGCCAATCGCGGAGACGCGGCCGCCATCCAGACGATCCCCGACGGCAACCTTCTGGTACCGCCCGTTGCTCAGCCGGATTAAGGCGCGGCGGCTTGAGGGTTTGCCGTACACCCCGATCAGATTGATTTGACGCAGTTTGATCGCATTTTTCACAGTTGCTTGCTTCGATACAGAGGCTTTCGACGGCACCGAAGGCTGTACCACCTGTGGCGTGACCGCAGCCGGCGCACTGGCCACCGTCACAGGCGCAGGCTGCGCCCGTTCGGCCCGACGTACGATGCGCGAAAAGTTCCCGGGGCGCGTGTCTGGTCGCTTGGACACCTCTGTCGCGTATTGCGTCGCGTTGTTCACCGGCTCTTGCGGCAAGGCAGCTTTGATCGCGGCGGCTGCGGCCTCTGCTGCGGCGTCAACCTCGGCTTGTTTGGCTGCAGCAGCGGCCTTGATGACATCGGCGCTGCGCAGGGTTGGGCGGAACGCGGCAAGCTCGTTGCGGGTCACCCCGCCCAGATTGGCGCGCTCGTTCTGTTCGGGCAGATCCTCGGGGCGCAGCTTGGGGCGAAAGCCGAGCAGGGCGGCAACAACCGTATCCTCGACCACTTCCTCTTCGACCGCACCGGGGCGGGCGAGGGTCGCAGGGGGCACACGGGCCGGTTGCCCGGCGAAAACCAAAACCCCATCCGCGTTCAACGTGCCATTCGGACTTGGAACAACCAGACCACGATCATCCAGCGTGAACGACGTGCCCGCCGCCGCCGGAGGGGCCGAGCTGATATCGACCGTATCCCCGCCAAAGGACGCAAGTGTCGGCAGTGCAACAGCGTCATTCGAGGTGCTGACGGGATCGATGCTGGTCATGAACAGATCATCCAGCGTCACCATCGACGGCGCTTTTGGTGTCTTTGGCGCGATGGCCCAAATGCCGGTTGTCGCGTATTTCGCTTCGATTTCCTGCGCGGTCAGCTCGCGCGGTTGCAGCTGCTGTGGCACGCGCATCGCGTCCAAAACCGCACCGTCTTCATCGCTGAGCGTGGGATCAAGCGCGGCGACAGTGGTGTCAGCCGTATTCTCGGGCCGGGCCTGCGGTACGATGGGGTCCTCACGGCTTTCCGCCTGCTGTTTGACCACCGGCTCCGGTAGGGCAGAAGCGGTCTGCGTGGTGTCACGACTGCCAAAGAGCCGCGAAAGCGCTAACCCATCATCAAGGAAGACAGACGCCCAAGCTGCGACGCCCGCGAGGAACACCAGCAAAGCTGCGGTCAGAACCAGCCCCAAAAAGCGCGGCTTGCCTCCGATGGACTGCTCTTTGCGGGCCCCGAAAACGGTCATCTGGTCGACTTCGCTGGCCCCCGTGGCAAGGGCCTTGCCGGGAATGGGGGCCGCTTTTGCGGCAATTGGTTTGGGCGGAGGTGGTGTCGCGCGGGGCTTGCGGCGTTTCAGAAAGCCGAAAGGCGACGACTTGGCAGGCTGTGTGGGTTTGCCACCGGTTAACGAACTGCTATCGGGGACCGGCCCGCCCGTGTGCGACAAAGGCTGCACGCTACCGCGCGCGGCGGCACCCGTGACGATGGGTGCGCTGCGTCGGCTGGAAAAATCCGCGGGGGCTTTCGGTGCGGCAGGTGCCGCGGGCGGGGCTTTGGAGACGGCGGGCGCGGGCTTGGGTGTCGCTGCCACATTTTTTTCAACAGATGGGGCGGCTGGTTTCTGTACCGCGGGTGCCGATGCCTTGCCAGCTGACGCTTCGGGCGTTTTGGCGTGGGCCGACGCCTTGCTTGGCGGGGGCGTCACCGATGGGGACGCGGGTGCAACGCGAGGCGCGTCAAGCTTTACCGCTTTGGGCGCGGGGACGTCTGCTGGTTTCTGACTCGCAGGCTGAGGAGCATCAGCCGTCTTTGCTTCCGGCTTTGCGACATCAGCCGCCGGAGCATCCGACGTGCTGTCACCCTCCTGCGACGCATCCGCCGTCACATCATCGGCCTTACCGGGGTTTTCCGCCTTAGCAGCCGCATCACCTTTCGGCGGCGAAGTATCCGCCGGCGGCAGCTCCACATCGCCCAGGATAACGAATGGCCCTTTGTCACACTCCACAGAATCGCCCTGTTCCAACCACTTGGGGGCGGAGTCTGTTGGGCCGAAAAACGCCTCGCCGGTAAAATCATGATCGTCGGACTGCGCGGCAAAGCTGACGGGGTGAAAACGATGCTCGGTCGCGAAGGCTTCGGCCTCGGCCAGTGTTTCGCGGGCGACGGCGGCGATATGCGTGCGGGGGCCGTCATTGCTGATGTCAAAGACCAAATCTTCGACGGCATAGGGCGTCGCGCCATCAAGGGCCACTTCGGCCTGTTCGCGCCGCGCCTGATCGCTAAGCCCTGCGGTGTCGATTGTCATGTATTTGATTTGATCGTTCGGAATCAGCAGCTTACTGCGCAGGCCGCTCGGCTCTAGCGCGGTGGCGGTGCTTCGCAAGGCGGCCAGTTGGGCGGCCATATCCTCCGCGTCGACGGACACTTCGCCCACCTGCCGCCATCCATCAGAGGCGCGGTGCAGTAGGCGAATACCTTCGAAGGAGAGAGACAGTGCAAAATTGGGCTTCATTGGAACGCTTTTGACTAGAGGCATTGGGACGGTGGGACATTCGGACGGCAGCAGATTGCCAATACCATGGGGATCGCCTGCAAAACAGAGCGCCCGTTCACAGCAAAAGAATAGAGCAGTAGTTTGCTCATGAAAAGAGCGGAGCGCAGAGGAGGCTTGCGGCAACTTAGGCGGGAGGCCACATATGTTGCCAAGGGATATCACAGTAAAAAAAGGTCATGAATATGCGAATGTTGAAAATTGCTGCGATCGTCTGTGCCGGTTTTGCGTCAGGGGCGTTGGCGCAACAAGCACCTCAGGGGATCACCGTGAATGGCGAGGGCATTGTATCGCTTGCCCCTGATACCGCGACGATCCGCTTGGGCGTGAGCGAGCGGGCGGCCTCTGCTTCGGACGCAATGGCGCAGACTTCGGAAAAAGTGCGCGGCATTTTAGACCAATTGGACACATTGAAGATCGCGGGCCTCGACCGTCAGACCAGCGGGCTTTATCTGCGGCCCGTCTATGACAATCGCCCCCGCGAAGATGCGTCCCCGGTGGAAGTATCGGGCTACGAGGCGGGCAACACTGTTAGTGTGACGGTTCGCGATCTAAGCAAACTTGGGCAATTGCTGGATGCGGTCGTGGCCGAGGGCGCGAATGATTTTAACGGCTTGCAGTTCGGCTTGCAGGATAATGCAGCGGCGCTGGCCAAGGCCCGAGAGAGGGCCGTTGAGGATGCGATGGCGCGTGCGCAGCAGCTTGCAGATGCCGCTGGCGTTAAGCTTGGTAAACTCACCAGCATGTCCGAATCGAGCCAGGGTTTCCGCCCGATGGAGATGCGGGGTGCCCAGATGAAAAGTATGGATATGCCCATAGAGACCGGAGAGATCGACATCAGCGCGCAAGTCACGCTGCAGTTCGAAATCGCCGAGGCTGACTAACCCTCTGTTGCCTCGCGGCATTTGAAGGTTTGAATGGGTAAACATACCCCCGCCGAAGGGTTGCTTTGGCGGGGGTCTTTTATTGGTCGTAACCTAAGCCGTCGCTTTGGCCAGCGCTTGATCAAGATCGGCGATCAGGTCGGCGGCATCCTCTGTTCCGATGGAGACGCGCACAACATTCGCGCCGGCGCCCGCGGCTTCTTGCTGCTCGGGGCTAAGCTGACGGTGCGTGGTGGAGGCAGAGTGGATGATCAGCGACCGGGTGTCGCCAAGATTTGCGACATGGCTGAAAATCTCCAACGCATTTACCAATTTGACGCAGGCGTCGTATCCGCCCTTCACCGCAAAGGTGAACAACCCGCCGGCCCCTTTGGGGCAAACGCTTTTCGCACGCTCGAAATAGGGCGAGGATTCGAGCCCCGCATAGGTGACATAGTCGACACGGTCATCATTCTCGAGCCAAGTCGCGATTTTCTGGGCGTTTTCTACGTGGCGTTCCATGCGCAGCGAAAGTGTCTCTGTCCCCATCAGGGTGTAATGCGCGGCCTGCGGGTTCATCGTCATGCCAAGATCCCGCAAACCGATGGCGATGCCGTGGAAGGTAAAGGCCAAGCCGCCAAAGGTCTCGTGAAAGTTGAGACCGTGGTAAGCAGGTTCCGGTTGGCTCAGCGACGGGAATTTACCATTCGCGGACCAATCGAACTTGCCTGAATCCACAATACAGCCGCCTGTTACCGTGCCGTTGCCGGTCAGGTATTTCGTCGTCGAATGTACCACCAGAGTCGCGCCAAGTTCGATCGGGCGGCACAGGTAGGGTGTCGCGGTTGTGTTGTCGATGATCAGCGGAACGCCTGCCGCATCCGCCACGTCGGCAATGGCACGTACGTCCATGATGTAGCCGCCAGGATTGGCAATGGCTTCGCCAAAGATCGCACGGGTATCGTCGTCAACCGCTGCTTTCACGGCATCAACGTCGTCAAAGTCTACAAACTTGCAAGACCAACCGAAACGTTTAATCGTTTGGCTGAACTGCGTCACCGTGCCCCCATATAGACGGGTAGAGGCGATAATATTTTTGCCCGGCCCCATCAGCGGGAACAATGCCATAATCTGTGCCGCGTGTCCGGAAGAGCAACACACGGCACCAACGCCCCCCTCAAGCGTGGCGATGCGTTCCTGCAAGACAGCAACGGTCGGGTTCGTCAGGCGGGAATAGATGAACCCCACCTCTTGCAGGTTGAACAACGCCGCCGCGTGGTCCGCATCGCGAAACACATAGGCCGTGGTCTGGTAGATCGGCGTCTGCCGCGCACCGGTCGCCGGATCAGGTTTGGCCCCTGCGTGTATCTGCAGGGTATCAAAACCATAGTTGGGGCTATCTGTCATCGTCGTTCTCCCTAAAATTGTCTTCAATATGGTTAGGTGAACCGATGTGAACGCACAAGCTGTAGGTCGCTTCTGTCACGCTTAGGAGGTTGTTTACCGACTCGGATGAAATGCGGTCGACGCTACCGCATCCAGTAGCCGTTTGATTTCAAACGATTCCGAATAGCCTGCTCTTTGCGCGGCAAGTTGTCCTGATCAAAGAGAGCCCGCGCCTTGCGACCGCGGCCTTGATAGACCATCCGCTTGATCGGCTCCGAACCCTTGAAAACTTTCTTCAGTTTATTTGGTGCTGCAATCGTTTCTAAAGTCTCAACGACGTGGTCCGGTTCGCGTGCGTAAAGCAAGGGCAGCAGGCGATAGTGGCAGCTAACAGACCCGTCGATCAGCCCGTCAGGCAAGGTATCGCGCGCCCCACCAAGCGCGTGAATCACCAGCGGCAACGCGACTTGGTCAAGCCAAGGGTCAAAAGACTGCGCGCACAGCTCTTCCGGCGCGTCATCGCGGATCGCCAGGGCATAGTGCAAAAACTTTTCACCAAATTCGTGAGGGCAGCGATAGAAAAAGAAGCCCGCGTTGAAATACAGATACCGTTGCCAATAGTCGTCGGGCTGAGACAGGTCGAGGCTGCTGTCAAAATCTAGGTCAAACTTGTCATAAAGGGATTTCCACAGACCGGCGTATTG
>Ga0114903_1000477_pt1 | contig 22967 bp, 30 predicted proteins | sample MalvirDeepMed_s2_FD_87289 | JGI IMG/M metagenome (GOLD analysis project Ga0114903, IMG submission 87289) | Marine viral communities from the Global Malaspina Expedition - Malaspina viral metaG DeepMed_s2 | ecosystem: Environmental > Aquatic > Marine > Oceanic | place: Mediterranean Sea... | reverse complement strand
CGTGGAACCCCACCGGATAAACTCGTCTATCAGCTTGACGGCCGCCCGAGTGCCGCGCTTTTCGGGTCGGACAAATAATAACTCATGCTGGACGAAATGGCCAGTCGTGAAAGTGTAGCCGCAGATCCGACCCGTGATGTAGCCCAGAAGCGCGCCGTCTTCCTCCGCGACGAAGCAGACCGGGCTGCCGACGTCGAGCGACTGGTGCAGACACGCCCGGGCCGTTTCCGGGTCAAAGCCAAGGTGCGCGCCGAACTCGGCGGCGTGCAGCGCGAAGAGGTCCATGATTGCGTCTTCGTCCCGATCGAGAACGAGTCGGACCCCGATCATCCGCTGTCCTCCTGCGCATCGCGCTCGAAATGCATCACGCATGACGAGATAATCGCCGGCGCAGTGGGCGACGCAGGGGCCCTTGCCTTGAACCGGAGGCTGAAATGCGTGGCCTTGCCCCGCGTTCGGATGCGCTGCTGGTTGTAGGTCGTCGCGTCGACCCGCGCCACGAGGTCCGAGACCTCCGGCGCCGCCAGGTCCATGCCGATGCGGATCTCCCACTCACCGCGCAGCGCGGCATCGACGGCCTCGAGGTTCTTGCCCCGGAACGGCTGGTCGGCGTCGAGGTAGGGCAGCCAGCACTCGGCCTGCACGCTGCTGTCGTAGACCGGGGCCCCGTTGATGTCGCCAAAGGTGTAGAGCGTATCGCCGGAGCGCAGCCAGACCACCTCGTCGCGGACAAACATGCTGTCCACGGTGAAACCCGGTTCATACGTCGTCCAGGCGCTCACCTTGGACGCCCGGAAAAAACTGAGGACGTATATCGTGCCGCCGAGCAGAAGCCAGAACCTGCCGTCACGCGGCTCGATCAGACCTTGCGCCGCGCGCATGACGGACGGGTCCGCGTCGTCCAGATAGCCGCGCAGCAGGGGGTCGATGGCGCTGCCGATATCGGTCGTCGCGGCGCTGTTGCTGCTGTCCCGGGCCCGAAGACTTCGGACGCCCGACCGGTCGAGGTAGAACACGTCGCCGTCACCAAACTGTGTGATGCTGCGCGGCGCCAGCGCGCCGGTGTTGTTGAGCACCTGGACCTGACGGGAGAGTGCCGGGTCCGGGTCGAGAAACCATATCTGGATCACATTTCGGCTGAAGATCGCTGCGAAATCGTCGTAGCGGGCGATGCCTGTCAGCGCCTCGGCGCCCTCGGCATGGGTCGACATGTCGATCACGGCCGTGCCCACGCCCGACCCGGCCCCGAAGTCGAGGGGGTCGAGGATCGCGCTGTTGTATAGCGACGCGCCGGCCGTGACGAAGGCCTTCTGCCTGTAGGTCAGCAGCGCGGTCGGGACGTCGAGAGGGTTGGCGTTGGGCGGGGCGTTGACGTCCGAAACGCGCGTGCCATCATAGAAGACGTAGGTCGTCCCGTCCGCAAACTCACCCAACACCAGCAGCTTGCCCTGATAGAGAGTCGCATACGGCACGGCGACGAGCGCGGCGCCGGAAGGGGCGGCGATCTGCTGGTAGCTGACCCCGGCGGGGATGCCCGTCTGGCTGGCTTGGTGGCCGAAGACGAAAATACCGGCCGGTGTGCCAGCGAAGCCTTTCGTCGTTCCCAAGGGCAGAACGTACTGCTGCTGGAAGGTGCTGCGCTGCTCGAACTCCTCGCCGCGGTTGATGTGCCCGTCCCGGCCGAGAAGAAGCGTGCCGCCTGCCGAGGTTTCCGCGATCCGGCGAACGTCCAGCCCGCCGGAGAAGCTGCGGACCCAGATCGTGCCCATCAGCCGGTCTCCCGATCCCGATAATGCACGGACGGGATGTAGGGCCGACGCTTCTCCGTCTCGGGTTCACCCGCGCCAAACAACTGGAAGGACTTCACCTTGCTCATGTTCCCGCGGATGCTTTTCAGCCGGGCCCGGGCGGCGGAGGCTTTCGACTCCGCGTCCTTGGCCCCATCGGCCTGCAGCATCTCCGCGGCGGCGTAGAGGACGATCAGCCTGTCGTCGAGATCCGCGCGATCCTCGTCGTCGACCAGAGGCCGTAGGTTGCGGATGCCCGTGAAGCGCAGCCGCCCCTCGATCGAAGTTGACGACGGATTGAGGTAACGATCCCCGTCGTTAGCGGGGATGGGCCACATTTCGATCTGCTCGCCCTCGTATATCTCCCACCGCGTGACTGGCCACGACCGAACGTCGAGGTCGCTGTCATACAGCGCCAGGTGGGAGTTCTCGATGCCGTAGTGAAGCTTGAGCCAATCCTGGCCCCACCGAACGTCGAGACGCTCGACTCGGTCGATATCCATGTCGCTCGGCGGCGCATAATACCGCTGACCGGCTTGAAGATCGGTGTACCGCTCGACCCGCAAGAAGGCCCAATCATGCTCGTCGTAGAGCCACTCCTGAGTCCGCTGCAGAAGCTGCACCTGCATGTCCCGGGCGCCAGCATTGTGCGCGGGATTGCTCGACGTGCGGGTTTCGGCCCGCAAGTCGGTGAGCAGCTTCAGCAGGGAGACGTTGCGGGCCAAGAGGTCACTCCATCACGTTCGTAGACGCCGGCTCTTCCGTCGTTGGGGCCTTGGGCTTCGACGCAGGGGCCTTCTGCCGCTTGGGCTTCTCGGCAGCCGAGGGCTTGGCGCGGCTGGTGGCCTTGTAGAGGTCGTCGGGCAGCCGGAGATCCTCGAGCGTCTGCGGCATCGGGGCGCCCCGGCCCGCGTAGACCGTCGAGACGATCGGCTGGTTGTCGTCGTTCTTGGCCCGATACGTCGCACTGAGGCGGTCGAGTTCCTCGTGCGGGGAGACGTCGGCGTCGTCGCCCGGCTCGATGTCAAACACGGCGTCGCCGCCGTGGATCGCCATCAGCACTGGAATTTCAGCGGCTGTGACCTGTTTCGGCACGGTGTTGTTGCGATCCCCGCCAAGGGCGATCAGGACGGTTGCAGTCTGCATGTCACACCTCCTCCGGCGCACGTTTCGTCGCGGCTTTCACCGCATGCATCGCAGCGGTCTCGATGTCGGTCTGCGCGAGGGCTTTCAGACGGCCCCGTTCGTTCCCGACTTCGGAGGTTCGATCCGACGGAATGGATTCCACGAGATCGATCAGCGCGGCCGCCTTGGCCTTGATCTCGTCTACGAGGGGGTTGCTGCTCGGGTTGAACGAAATCCCGACACGGTATTCGCCTTTGGTCATGTCTCTATCCTTTCGGGGTTTGGCAGAGAGGCCCGGAGGCCTCTCAGAAGCGCAAGCCTGAGCCTACGAGGACGCGATGATTCCTGCCGCGCGCATAGCGACGAGGATCTCGTTCACGGTGGCGACGGTGGCGTTGGCCTCCGCCTGCACATAGGACGCGCCGCGCGTGGCGGCGTCGTCGATGGCCGGTCCTGCCTGGAACGCGGGGGCGTCCACCCCCGCGCGACCCAGCTGCACCCGCACGGTGGCCCCGGCGGGCCAGGTCACGCCCGTGTCGTTGGTCAAAGTGATGTTCGACCCGCCGTAGGACAGGCCGATACCCGGATCGCCCTCGGCGTAGACGTCGTTTTCGTCGATGATGGCCAGACCGTCAGACGAAGCGTTGGCCCCGGTGAAGTAGGCCTGGTTGGTCCCGGCCGGGTAAGCCACGGTCACGGTGCCTTCGTCTGCGACTGCCGACGCCAGCACGATGGAGGTTGTCACGAAGGACATGGTGTTTCTCCTTGCAATGGATGGTTGAGCGGGGCCCGGAGGCCCCGCCGTGTCGGCTTACGCGATGTCGTAGACTGCGGAGGTGTTGAGCTGACGCGCCCCCATGACCGCCGTGGTGGTCATGCCGCGGTACATGACGTACCGGTCGTAGGGACGGGCCGGGTTGGCCTTCTTCATCTTCTCGCCCTGCATGTAGTAGAGCTTGATCGCGTTCATGTCGATGACGTAGGCCCGCTTGGCGAGACTGAGGTCGTCGAGAGTCGGATCGTAGACGAAGTTCCAGGTCTTGAACGGGACGCCCGCGTCGGTGTTCATGCCGCCGTTGACGGAGCCCCGGTCACGCCAGCCCGAGTCCGAGTAGTTGCCGTTGGCCCGCAGTTCGGTCTCCATCGCGTCGAGGAAGTCCGAGCCGGCGAAGCACATGTGGCGCGGCGAACCGGTCGCGAAACGACGCAGCTGGCGGAATTCCTTTTGCAGGAACTGCAAGAGCGCACCGCCGTTGGCCACGGCCGATGTCACCGCGTTCGCGCCGGTGCCGGCGGCGTTGGCAGCAGCGGTGGCCGCCCGGTTGCGCCACCAGGTCGTCGTGGTGCGGTTGAGGCCGCCCGTGGTGCCCAGCGCCGGGTTGGCGAGGATGAACGCCTGGATGCCGGCCAGCGCCTTGGTGTCCGAGGTGCCGTCCCCGTGGATCAGCGAGTCCCAGCTCACGGCGTAGTCCTCGTTCATCACCTCGACCTTCTCCTCGAGAAGGTTCGCCAAGGCGAACTGCTCGCGGCCATCCTTGGCCGAGGTGCTTTGGTCCGCACCGTTCTCCACGACGGTGATGCCATCGGTCTTGAGCTCGGTGTGGGTCAGGCCCATGCCGATGTGATGCTCCTTCCAGGGGAACTCGAGCCGTTTGGTGGGCGTCGGGTTGCCATACGTCACCTGGTCGTCGTGGGTGTAGCCCGAGAGCGACAGGCCCCCGTCGCCTTTCTTGACGGCGGTCGAGATGCTTCCCTTGCCGCCCGGGAACGTCCCGGCGTTGGCGTCAAAGGCCCGCATCATGGGCTTCATCTGGACGGCGTTCGTGTAGACTTCACCCTTGCCGACATAGTAGTCGAGGGTGGAGTTCGCGATGTTCGCGAGTTCTGCAGCGGTAAAAGGCATGGTTCTCTCCTAGTGCCTTGTCACCCGCCGCCGTTTTCCACGATTTCGAGAATGGATTTCGGGGCGAGTTGCTGGTTTCCACCAGCGGCACGTCCTCCCACCACCGGAGACTTTGCGGGCCGGGGCGCGGGCTTCGCCGTGGCCTTCGCCACGTTGCCCCACGCCTTTTGCAGCATTGTCTGAACACCTGCCGCATCGCTGGGGATTCCCTCGAGCCGCTGCAGATACAGGATCTCTTTCGTGAGAGCCTCCTGCTTCGCGTCGAACTCGTTCTGCGGGTTGGCCCGCATGGACATTTCCCAACTGGCAGCTGCCTGCTGAAGCGATGCCGCGTGCTGCGCACGCTGCTGCTCCTGCTGCCGCTGCGCGGTCTGCTCCTCCCGCTGGCTGTACCCGGTCTGGGTTGCCCGCGCCCGACTGACTTCCAGCGCGGCGGCTTTGGTCATGTGGCCATTGCGGACCTGCTCTTGCAGATCCTGGGGAAGCACTTCGCCCGCGGACACGAGCAGCTTCTGGACGACGGGCTTCAGTTCGGCCCAGGCTTTCTGGGGGTCGGACTTCAGCAGGGCTTGAATCCGCAGCGCGTCGGCCGCGTCTTGCCCGGTCAGCCCGTTGTCGCGCAGGTAGTTCTGCACGGTTTCGAACTGGCGGTGCCCTTCACGATAGGTGTTCCGCTGCTGCACCAGCTTCTGAAAGCGGGGGTGCTTGTGGAACGGAACGTCCGTGAAATCTTCGTCGTCCGGGGGCTGCTGGCCCTCGGCTTTTTCGGCGTCAGTGTCTTCGTCGGTGGACGGTGTGTCGCTGTTTTCCTGACCGGCCGGCGATTCCGGAGTTTCTTCGGCTTCCTCTTCGGGGACCGCGGAACGAACCACGTCGAGGAGCGAGGGAGTTTCGCCTGTGTTGGCGGGGGCGGACGTGTCCTCGCCTTGCTGTTCGACCTGAGACTCCTCAGATCCGTCCTGTGCTTCGAGGTTGGACTCGCCGGGCGAAAGCGCGTCCGAATTTTGATCGCCCATTCGGACCTCCAAAGTGATTGCAGACATTTTGTAGCACGATGTCAGCCGACAGTGCAATACAAACCGGACAACCGCTAGACCTGGTTGTTGCCCATAGGCGCGTCAGTCCCCTCCGGCGCCTGCTGACCCCGCGGCGTCTGGTTGCCCCCCTCGGCTCCTTGCTGGTTCGGCGCGTTGGCCGGATCAGCCGGTGAGGGTTGCCGCGCGGCGTTCATCTGCACGATGGAAGGCAAGCCCTCCGTCAAGGCGTCGGTGAGGTCCATGCGATCGTCGAGGCGCCGCAGACTCTCCCGCGCCAGCCATTCCGGGCTGATTCCGGGCATCTGCACGAGGAAGGGCAGCATCTCGCGCCACTTCTTGACCTCGGCGGCTTGGTTGGGCTTGCCGGACGACCCGGCCTCGATCTCGAGGTAGACCTCCTTGACGACCTGATCGAGCGTCATCTTGGGCCAGACGGCGCCCGGGCCCGCGATGTCCCGAACGGACTCTTCGGACATCTCCTGCAAGAGAATCTGGCCCCCGGCCTTGGCGAGTCGCGTCAGGAACGCGTCGAGGTCGTCGACCTTGCTCTCCACGCTCGACATGCGGCTGCCGTCGGCAATGGCCGATTCCGTGGCCGTGGCCTTCGACACGGCACCGAACTGTGCCTCCTGCGACCCGGAGACCAGCTGCAGATCCTGCATGGTCTCACCGGTCTCGTACAGGTTGGGGTCTACACCCGGCACGGCGACGGGCTGCAGCACCTTGCGGATGTCGTCACCGTCGAAATCCAACTCGGTGACGCTAAAGGGCTCGGCGCGGCCAAGCGCGGCCTTGCTCACGTCGTCAAGCAGGCCTGTCCGAGAAACCATGCGCGGTCGAGCGAACTTGCGATGTTCGCGGCGCCCCTGACGCGCGCGGTTGTAATCCATCTGCATGTCGCGGATCGCCGTGACGTCCGAGACGGGGAACAGGGCCTTCTCGTCCTCGTCCTCGTCCTCGTTAAACACGAGCGCGTAGACCGGCCAGAAATCCTCGACGTAGACGTCGGGCGCCGCGGGCGGCCGCAGGTATCCTTCATAGCCATCCGCCAGGTAGTAGACGTTGCCGGACGGCTTGTCGAAGAACTCCCAGATGCAGACGAGATCCTTGCCCGACTTGCCGTCGCCCAGGTCCATCTCGGTCTGGTACGAGTCGACCGTGGACCCGTCCGGCGAGTGCTTGCGGTACTTTGCGGCACTCAGGTCGACGCCGAACACCTCCTTCACCTCGTCGACGGTGTAGAGGTACTCGACCGTGACGTGCCGGGCCCCTTCGAAGCCGACCAAACTGCGGCACAGCTTGTCGGGGATGACGCGGGTACTCGCCGGGAAATCGAACACCAGACCCTCGCGCAGCAGCACGAACTGCTGTTCCTGCAGCGACGCCATCGCGAGGCGCAGTTCTTCCCGCCGGGCCTCGGCGTCGCCACGCTCCTCCGAGCCCCGTGTCTCCTCGAGCAGCCGGTCGATATGCTGCATCTGTCTCGTGAAATCCGCCAGGCGATCGGAAATCTCGGGATCCTGGTCGTATTCGCGCTGGAAACCCAGCTTGACGTAGCCCACGCCGGACGTGGCGGCGCGGCGCACCACCTTTTTCATCGACGTCTTGAAATCGACGGGCGTCTGCTCCTTGGTGAAATAGTCGAACACCAGTTCCAGCGTCTTGCCGATGCGCTCGATCTGCTCACGGGCCTGCATCCCGGCCTGGTAATCCTGCACGAGCGCCACAGCGCTTTGCGCCTGCGGGTCGAACAGCGCGGGCGTCAGCCCCGTTGTCGGGTCTCGCGGGGCCTGCATTGCCTTCATGGCGATCTGCATCGCCTCCATGAGCGGCGGCATGGTTTCATCCCAGATCGCGAAGTCGAGACGCTCCCGGCGGCGCGCAATCGCCTTGGGGTTCTTGGCGTAGAGGGCGGAAACAAGCTGCTGGATATGCCGCCCGGTGATGTTGGCCACATAGCTGCCCGCGTCGATCCAGGCCTCCTTGGCTCCGCGCCGTGCGATAGCCTGGTCTTCCCGCATCTGATCGAAGGCTTTCTTGTGAAACGCCTTGTCCGCCCGGATCCGGGTCTGCATCTCCTCCGCGAGTTTTCGCTCACCCTCGGTGGGCTGACGCGGCGTCTCGGCAGAGACCTCTCCGCCCTCCATCACCATGTTCTCGTCGTCCATCAAAAGCCCCCGTAGGCTTCGGCGCGACGCGCTCGATCGTCCTGCCGCTGTTGCTGCTTGACCCACCCGAGCGTCCCGTAGCGGGGTTCTGTCTTGCGGTGTCGGTCGCTATTTCCTACCGGAAACATGCCACCAAGTCCAAGACCGATGTAGGCGAAGGCGTCCACGAAATCGTCGTGCAGACCGTTGGGGAAAGCCAGGAGCTCCTCGATCGCCGCGTTGGCCCAGACCTTGTTGCGGGGCCAGTAGACGTGGCCCATCGCCATGCGCGCCGAGATCGACTGCGCGCGCTGTTCCTTGTCGCCGGCGGGCGTGACCTCGCTGACGCTGAAGAACTTGCCCGACTCGAGCATCCGCTTGCGCAGGAACGGCCCGATCGACTTTGAAATGTGGCCCTTCTCCGCCCACCAAACCAGCGGCCTGTGTTGCCCGCCGCCCATGTCGAGCATGGCCTCGACCACGCGATCCGTGGACGCCTTCTGCCACCAGCAGTCGAGGATGAAGATGTTGTTCTGCCGGTCCAGGCCGACCTTGAGCAGACAGGTCTTGTCGGCGCGTTGCGCCGTCGATACCGCGTGATCCGAGGCGCAATATATGCGCAGATCCTGCATGTCCGGCGTCGGCATCGACTCGTCGGGCCCATACCACTGGACGTGCTCACGTCGAAACAGGATGCCGTCTGCCACGGTGGGGCGCTGCTGGTAGAGCGACTCGAAGCCCAGCGGGTCGATGCCCCGCTGCTCCTCGAGGAACTCGCGGTCGTACCACTCCGGCCAAAGCACCTCGCCGGGCGCCCGGCCCAGGGGATCGTCGTCCCGCGCGATTGCCGGCAGGTCGATGATCTTGATCTTCTTGGCGATGGCCCGGTTGTAATGTTCGTTCTCGGGGTCGGTGAGCCGACCTATGATGTCGTCGGTATGCCAGCGCGTGAACGTGATGATGACCAGCTTCTTGCCCATCCGGCGCGTCATCGCCACCTTCGTGAACCAGTTCCAGGCCCGGTCCCGGAAACTCTGCGATCGGGCGTCCTCGTAGCTCTTTATGACGTCGTCGACGATCAGCATGTGCGCGCCGCGCCCGGTCAGTGAGCCGCCCACGCCGACAAACGTCGCCATGCCGCCCTCGACTGTCTGCAGCCGGTCCTTGGCTGTCCCGCCGCGCTGCAGCTTCACCCGCGGGAAAATCTGGCGGTACTGGTGCGACGTCATGATGCTGCGAACATCTGCGCCAAAGTCCTTGGCGAAATCGTCGTTGTAGGTGGCCACGACCACATTCTGATCCGGGAACCGGCCGAGGAACCACGCGGGCAGGCGGCGCGAGACGATTTCGCTTTTGCCATGCCTGGGCGGGACGGTGAGGATCAGGAACTGGATGTCGCCGTCGACCACCGCCTCCACCGCCGCCGCAATAGCGTCGTGGTGCCGCGCGTTGTCGTAGCGCGTGGCCTCTGGGTCGCTGGGATTGGCGGGGTCCGGCATGGTGAACTTGATGAACGGCATGAGGGACTCGCGCGCTTTCGCGGCCAGCGTCTGCCGCGTGAGCAGGCTGATCTGGCGATCAAGGTCATGAAGCTCCTGATCCTCGACCTTTCTAGGCATCCACGCTCCCCTAGAACCCGATGGCCGTCAGGCCCATGTACGTGGCGGCCCCTGCGTAAGGCGTGATGGGCGAAGCCGTGATGTTGGTCAGCCGTACCGTGATCGTGCCGGCGCTGCTAACCCACGCCGTCGGGAGGATGCCCGCGTCAATGCCAGAAGCAGGGAGCCCGACGGTGACGCGATCCCCGACAACCGCGCCGCTGACGGCCACGGCCTGCGTAGCGGAAGCGGCGGCACCGATGGCGCCCCAGGTGAGCGTTCCCGACCCTGTCACCGCCCGTCGCAGAGCGCGCACCTGGTCGGCCCCGCGCAGCGGCGAGAGCACTGTCGCGGCATCGGTGCCTGCCTCGGCCTGTGCCTGCGTCGCAAAGGCGCGAAGCGTGTCCAGCATTTCGGACCCGCGCAGCGGCGAGAGCACTGTCGTGGCGTTGGTGCCCGCTTCGGCCTGTGCCTGCGTCGCAAAGGCGCGCAAGGCCGATAGCGCCTGCGCCGTTCGCAAAGGAGTCATGAGCCGGTCGTTGGCCACGCCGGCGGCCGCTTCGACCTGAGTGGCGAAAGCCTCCGGATTGATATCTGGCACGAGAATGCCGTTGATCGACAGCGAGTCGAAAATATTCTCGACCGACACGAGGTTGCCCGTGGGTCGTATCGCCTCCTTGACCTCGTCTGTCAGCGCGTCCCAGGTTACAATTCCGTTCTGCAGGTTGCTATCGGCCCGGCGAACGTCGTCGATGTACGCCGAGAGCGTGTCGAGGAACGCTTGGATCGCGGCAAGTTCTGCATCGACCCATGATCCGGGCAGAGGCTTGGCCGGAGACGTGGCCTGGTAGCCCGCGAAATCGAATTGAGGCGTGTAGGTCATCTCAGCTCCGCCCAGATGTAGATTACGCTTGGGTTGCCGTTTATCCGGTAGTAGTGACCCGGCGGCACCACGAACTGGTGGTCCCCGACGTTCACCCCCGAGGCAATGCTGACCCAATCCACATTGTTCGCGCTGACTTGCGTGGGGACGCCGTTGCCTGCCCGGTAGATCGAAACCATGATGGGCTTGCCTGTGGCATTCTGGTAGCTGGTGCTGTGTGTGCGCGATCCGCTCACATCCTGCCACGTCTGATCAAACCCGAGGGTCTGCGCCTCGATCGCGTCCGCCGTCCGCAGCGGCGTCATGAGCGATGTCGTCAGGTTGAGGTTGCCCGCACGGGCCTGGGCTTCGGTGGCCAGGGAGACCCCGAACGCCGTCCGCGCGTCAGCGGCCGTCGTGGCCCCCGAACCGCCTTTCGTGACAGGTACGACGTTCTCGGTGGCGACGGAACCGAGACCGAAATTGTTGCGCGCCGAGGCCGGTGTCGTGGCGCCGGAACCGCCTTTCGTGACCGGTACGACGTTCTCGATAGCAACGGCGCCGAGACCGAAGTTTGCGCGCGCGCCTGTCGCCGTCGTGGCGCCCGAACCGCCCTTCGTCAGAGGGACCGTGTTTTCGACGGCGACGGACCCGAGTCCCAGATTGGTCCTGGCCGTGGGTACGTCGGGCAAGTCGGAGAGGTTGTTGCTGGCCAGAAGGGAACCCACGGGCGCAAAATCGACAAGCAAAGCCCAGCGCCCCGAGGCCAAGTCGTCGTCGAAATCAGCCCCCGAGGTGTGCGCGTCGATGCAGATGTAAAACGCGCTGCCCTCGAAAACCGTATCGGGAACGACATAGCTGACACCGGTTTCCCAGACTGTCGGCGCCCCGAACCCCAGAGTGATATCGGAGGCAAGGCTTTCCCGCGTCACGACACCGTTCTGGAGTCTCCCGTCCGACCGCATGACGCCCTGCTGAAACAACAGAATTGCCGTGATGGTCGCGACGATATTGTTCAGATCGACGTCAAGCTGCTGGCCGGGGAAAGAGTTGTCACCCTGGCTTTGTTGAAAAGCGAGGAACGACGTTTCGCGCTCCGGGGGGTCGGGGTAGGCCATGGCGATGCGGATCCTGTCGTGTTTGTCTGCTGTTATATCCTACAAAACGGACGCAGTCGAGCCGCCTTACTGTGGGCCGACGATCTCTGCGATGGCGGCGATCTGGCTATTGGCTTGCTCGGCCGATCGAAGGTGCTCGGTTGCCAGGGCGGCGAGCTCGTTGACGGTCGATACCTTGCGGTCGCTGATCGGCGCCGGCCGTAGCAGCTCGGGCGGGATCGTCGTCTTGACCTGGACGTATTCAGTCCGGGTCTCTGGTCCGCAACTGGTTAATGCGATCAGCGAGATCAGGATCAAGGGGCGCATCTTCGATTCCTTCCGTCAGGGTGTTGAGCGTCTGCTGGATCTCGGCGGCCCGACGCTCCCAGCGCGCCGCGGCGGCCTTAGCCACAGCGTGGGCCTCTGCCGCCTGAGCCTCTGCCGCCCGCAGGACCATCACTGACCGCTGCAGGTCGGCGTTCTGGGCCACCAGCGCGTCGTTCCGGGCTTTGGCCGCCCACCAGAGCCACCCGAGAGCACCGGACAGCCCCAGAGCGGCGCACAGGGCGACGGTGAGGGCGTTGCGGATCACAGCCAGTCCTCGGTCTGCACCTTGAAGCCCGGGCAGAGTTTGTTGGCATAGTCGTTGTGGCCGGACACCTTGGAGATCGCGGTCAGCCCGGCCAACTCGCGGATGTAGGCGCGCACCGCCTCGATCTGCACGTCCGTGTAGAAATCCTCGGGCTTGCCGATCCGGTCGACCCAGGCCGTGGGAACCATGCAGATGCCGATGGTGCCGCGGTTGTGGCCGGCGACGTGGGCGCCGATGTCGTAGATGCTGCGGCCGATGCCGATGCTGCCATCCGGTGCGAATACGCGGTGATACCCGATACCTCGCCAGCCGTTGCCTTTGTGCCAGTGGTCGATCTCGTCAACCATCTGGTGAACGGTCTTTCCGATCCACCAACCGGCCGGGGTGGCAGAGGTATGCAGGACCACTTCGGTGACGGGATACTGCTTGGAGCCTTGGAAGATCATCACTGTTTCCTTTTCAGATTGAGAGCACGCCCAAGCCGCACGACGCACATGCCGCCCGGATAGAAGGGGGAGGACAGGATCGACCAGCGGTCGCGCTCGTCTGGCGGGATGGTCTCGTGCAGGGCGCGCAGGATGTAGTAGCTGCCGATGATCAGGCCGGTGTTGAAACCCGCGTTGATCCAGTCCGGCCCGTCGACAAAGGCGCTCCACGACGCCCAGAGCGCTGGGTCGATCGCGACGACGACACCGCGCATGGTGCCCCAATAGAGGGTCCTCAGGAGGAACACGCCGGTGACCCAGGAGAGGCCCAGCGTGAAGGAGTGCAGCGGCCCGGCGTTCCTGCGAAACCAGAACGGCGCCAAGCCTCGCAGCACCAGCATCATGGCCCCAACCGCGGGGATGGACGTAATCGTATTCGGGTCAACCATCCTGGCGAGCCTCCTGCATTTGTTCGACCAGCCTCTCGAGGGCGAGACGCTTTTCGGCCAGGTGGTTTTGCGCCTCCCGCAGAGGCTTCTTTGCCGTGACAGAGGGGTCCGGCTTCTTCTTGCTGGGGATGAAGCGCGTCCAATCAACCACGGCGGGCCCCTTCCAATGCGCGGATCGCGGAGTCGAGCGTGCGGGTGGCCTCGAGGATCTGCGCGGTGTGTTCCTTCTGGTCAGCCAGTCGGCCATCCGTGACCTCGTTTCCCCGCTTGCGCTCATGCCAGAGCGCCACCGCCAGCCCAACGATCACAACGGCCGGCAGGCCGCCGCCGATCTCGGATATGATCGTGGTCCAGTCCACTACTCGGCCACCGGCACCCAGCCGGAAATCTCGATCCGCAGCGTCGATCCGCTGGCGATCTGGTCAGATGTCATGATGACGTTGGTGCCCGCGGCGGTAACGTACCCAAGCCGCAGGAAATCCTGCCCATCAGGCGCCTCTGCGTAGAACTCGACCGCATCCGTTCCGGCCCCGGTCGAAGGCAAGGTAAAGCCCGAAGGGCGCCCCATGGTGACGGGCTGCGTCTCTCCGATGGGAGAGTTGACGGTGAAGGGCAGCGGCAGGCGTATCTGTCTCCCGCTCTCGGAGTGCGTCACCTGGACGTTCAGCCGCAGTTGGAAGAACATCTGGTTCAAAATCTGACGGTACGAAATCTCCTGATCACCGATATAGTTGTATGTCGGTGTGCCCGCGGGGGCGTTGAGCAGGAACGTGGCGGTTGCCTCCTGGATCGGCGTGTAGATGCTCTGGATCCGCTCGACCGATAGCGTGCCTGCCGTATCGGTGATGATCTGGAGGTCGTAATCCGTGCGACCGGTGCCGCCCAGGTCAAGCGGCTGCGCGACGTCCTTCATCGTCAGCTTGAAATAGTCGCCCACGTCGTTGGTGCTGCCACCCGTTGTGTCGATGCCGACGTCGAAGTTCCGCACGGTGCCGCCGTTGATCCGGTTGCCCCAATTCCCCTCGCCAGCCACGCGCACGGCCGGGACGCCCGCAGGTGGCTCCCAATCACGGAAGCCCAAATCGAGGTTGCCGATAACAAGCCCCGCGCTCGAGCTCATGAAGACAGCCGCCGCCCCGTCTTCAGCCACGCCGTTGGGGTCGTATCCGATATCGCGGCACGACACGTTACCGAAGTACGCTCCTGTCACCGGGTTGGCGTCGCCCCAATCAATGACGCGCCGCCCCATGCGGATCGCTTGCAGGCTTTCAATGTGAAGACCGCCACCCGTGGGCACACTTCCCGTCAGCCCGTGAAGCCATCCGTTAAGGCACTCGATACAGTGGACCGACCTGATCTTCGCCATCTCGTTTTCGCGCACGATCTTGCCCGCGTTCTGGCACCGCTCAGCCCGGATATGGCCGACGACCAGACCGAGACCGTCATCATCGTGCCGATCCTCGCCTTCGAAGTCTGCGCCGCCTCCAGCGTAGAGGGGGAGGTCATTGAGCCCGTAACCCAGAATCGTGCCGATCTCGCAGTAGTAGTAGCCGAGCGGCACGAAACCGCTGTCGCCGCGCTTGCTCAGAGACGGCGATCCGTAGCCGACACCTCTGACGTCGAGCGTCCCTTTGAACTGGAAAAAGTCGACGTTGTTGGAGGACAGGCCGCCGCCGGTGGACTGTGCGAGGACGTACCCTTGTCGCGTGATGTCGACCTTGAGGTAGCCCGAGGCCGTGACTCTGCGCCCTGCGCCCAAGGTCGACTTGAACCGCAACGCCTGCTTGCGACCCGCGATGATAAACGTGTCACCAGCGTTCAAAGGCGTCGCCAAAACGAAGCTGTAGGGCCCGGCGCCGCCGTTGTCGTCCACGGTGATGTTGCCGGGCGTGATGTTCCCCTCCGTGGTGCCGTCAGCACGCACAAAGCCGTAGACCAGGCCCGTCTGGTTGCTCGGTTCATACCCCCACTCGCGGATATCCGTGCTGGTGACGAAAGGGCCGGACAGGTTGCCCGCGGTGACGGTGAAATGCTCGAAATTGGTCTGCGGCATCCACAGCGCCGTCTCTTCGAAATTGATCCGCAGGTCGCTCGTCAGAGTGTGGTCGATGAATACCGGCTCGTATGGCGAGCCATCCTCCTTGGCGGACACGTTCAGCTTCCACTTTTCCGCCCCGGCGTCCTCGCAGGCCTGTTCGAAGATGCCCGCGAAGTCGCTCGAAAGCGCGGAGGTGCTGCCGCACTGGCGAATGTCCAGCACGTTGTTGAGGGGACGCCAGTTGTTCAGCCCCGGCAGCGAAAATGTGCTGTTCTTGCGGTATCCGAGGCCCTCGGCAAACGCGACTGTACCGCTTTCCACGTCCGGATCTGCGGCGACGAAGGCTTCGCGGGTTTCATAGGGCCGGGTGAGCGTCTCGAGGTCGTCCAGATCGGCCTGTACATCCGAGCCTCCGGACGTCGAGATATCCGCGGCTTCATCCGAACCCCGCGGAATCCCGAACACGATCGTGTTCTCTTCGGGCGTATACGTGGCCGTGGGGTCGTCCGTCACGTCCAGCGCGATCGCGCTAACCTCGACGTCGTTGAAGTCGAAGAACTTGGCGCGGAGGAGGGGGGTTGAAGGAGGCACGCTGCTACTCGTCGTCACGGTCAGCGTGTAGAACCCGTTCGCAGCCTTGAATTCGACATTGCCGTTTCCATCCGCCGGCACGGGATTGGTCGTCGGAAGGTCGTCTGCGTCGAACACCTCCGCCAGCGTCGTCGTCCCGAAAAGCGTCACGGTCACTTCCGCATTCGGATCGACGTTCCCCGCCTTGTCACGAACGATCAGCGATTTCGTTTCCATAAAAGCGGGCCCCAGCGTCTGATATGTCGCCAAACAATAGACGACAAATCAGACAAAAGGAAGCCCCCGCGACAGGCCCGGGGAAGGGATTGATCTGTGCGGGGGCCAGTGGACCTGGGAAGAGGTCGGTTCTCAGTAGTGAGGGTGTCAGGCTACGTCAGCCGACGCGGTTCGTCAAGGGCTAGTCGAAGACCGTCAACTTCAAGGGCCCGGGGTTGAAGAATTCGCCGTGCACGTCTCGTGCCCATTCGCACCAGGCTGCGTGCGCCGCGGCGGGAGTGGCGAACCCACCCAGGGACAAGGCGCTTTTGCTCCTCGGGGGACGGGCCTTGGCGTAGAAACGTCCGCGTTCGTAGTGAACACCTTTCGGGAGCGTGTTTTTGTGCCACCCGGGCGCGTTCCAGCGGTTCTGCAGCCCCGTCGCAGCGCGGAGATTGTTGGGCCGGTTGTTGGAGGGGTCGCAGTCCCGGTGGTCGACTCGATCCGGGTCGTTACCTGTAGACAGAGCAAAAACGATCCGGTGCGCAGGCCACTTGGCCTTCTTGCCGTTTGGGTACATCTCGACGTGTCCGTAACCGGCCCTGTCCATGTACAGATACACCTCCGCGCCCGCATGTCTGCGGTTCCACCCTCGCGCGTGGGCCGGTGTTGCGAAATGATGCTCCGGGCGTTCTCGCCAGTAGAGAAGGCCCGTGTTCGGATCGAGGCGAAAGCACTCGCGGAGAAACTGGATAGGTGGTAGGTCTCGTCTGGTCATCGCGCGCTCCTATCGCGAGGTGGCTTTTCAGCCGGGGAGCGTTGGCGCGCTCTCCGGCCTTTTCACCTTAACGCCTTGGCTGTCGCCTGACAGCGCTCAACCTCGACGGACAAAAGGTCGAAAAGGTTTTTCGGGGCACAAATTTCTGCGAACAGGGGGCACCCGCTTTCGCTGGGAATTCGGACTATACCCGGGGGCCGGGTACGCCCACCGAAGGCGTTAGCACCACACGACTGTAACACCTTTACAGTCCATTGCCCTTATTTATATGGCTATTCGCGTTGCATAGTGCGCAACATTGCGCACGCACCTAGTCGAAGGGCGTGCCGTCCTGGCCATCCGAAGGCGTCACGTCCTTTGCATTTTCGGCCAAGGCGTCGCGCGCCTTCATCAGCCTGTCGAGCTCCGCCGACAGCTCGTCGGCTGTCATTTCGTGCGGCTCTTTGGCCTCGGTACCGCTGGACGCGTCTGCGCCTAGCGTGAGTTTCCAGACCTCGCGCGCAATGTCCCGCTTGATCGTGTCGGGCTTCTTCGCGTCGCGCATGACCTTGAGCGCCCATTCGTTCGACAGGTGCAAAAGCTCGAGCATCCTCCCGCGCTCCTGGCGGTTGATCTCGCGTTGCACCTCCAGACGGGCCAAAAGCCTGTATCCCGTACCTGGCGCGATTTTGGCCTGCTTTTCAGCCTTTTCGCGGTCATTTGTCCCTGCATATGCCTGTATAAAGGCCATTTCACCCCGAGTCATGGTCCCATCTTTAAGCGGCACGACAGCATCCTTTCCAAGGCTAAGCGTCCGTTGCGATAAGAAAAACCTATAGCAACAGCATTCTATCATCAACTTAACTTATCCATTTTGTCGCCCATTGCCTCTTGCATCTGACATACAAACGACATACATTCGGGACAGACAAAAGGAAGGAACCAACATGCAAGCTTACCTGGATCTCGCGAACTGGCTGGACAGCATGGCCGCGAAGCATCGCGCAAAGGGCCGCAACGAAGCAGCGGAAATGACGGAACGGCGCGCCGCAGAAATGCGCCTCAAAGCAGAAACGGCGCGCCGCTAAGGCGCGTCACAACCCGAAAGGAAAGCCACAATGGACGATCAAGAAAGACAAGCCCTCGCGCGTTGGCACAATGCCCACAGGGCAGAAGAACGCCGCAAGGATGCCGAAAATCTCGCGCAGTATCAGCGCGACTGCCTCGCAAGCTGGGAAGGGCTGAACTGGAAAGGCGGTGCAGCATGACCACGGCGCTTATTCTCCTCCTCGCCCTGTGCGTCGCCATGCTGGCGAACGCCATCTACATGCTGGTGACGTTCGACTCTCAAATCGAAAAGGCGCGCGAAACCGGCCGTGAAAATGCGCGCCGTTGGATAGCGGAATCCGAGGCGCGCGCCGCGCGGAAAGGCGGTGCCGCATGATCGCCCCCCGCAAAGTCATCTCGGACGCCATGCGCAAGGACAAGCCTGCGTTGCTGGATATGCTGGCGTTGCGCCTTGCGTCGCATGAACAGCACGCCCGAGTCACCTCTTCGGAATCCGCTTATCACGCGGCAATGCGACTCTCGCGTCGCGTCCGGGATGCCATCGCGCACCTGCAGGCGGATGACGTCGACGCAGTATGCGCGGATCTCGCCTTGTACGTTCCGGTGACGGAATGCGCGGAAAAGGTGAATCGGGAATGAAACACGCTCCCCGTGCCGCACGCGATAGAAGACTGGCCCGCGCCTTGCGCCATCTCCCGCAAATCCTTGGCGACGTTCTAGGCGTCGTTTCCCTCCTCGCCCTGCTCTGGCTTGCCCTTGTGGCGGGTCATGCTCTTGGACTTTGAAAGGCTGAACCATGAAACAAATTGACATCCATGACTCGGGACAGGGCGCGGAAAGACTTCGCGTGACGTCCTTCGGCAACGGCGCCGCATATGCCTTCAATTTCGGGGATCTCAATAGCCCCATGCGCACCCTGTGGATGGACGGAAATGATGCCTCGGACATCCGCGAAGAATTCGACACCGCCGAAACCCTTCATCCCGAAAAGCTGACACGCGAAGTCTGGCTTTCCGTGCTGGATCCGTACCTCTGAAAGGCTGAACCATGCCCTATCGCGTATTTATCGGGCCCAAGGGGCGCCGCGTATTCCACTGCAAAGCTCGCACAAAAAACGACGCCATCCGCGCGCTGTTCCGGCACATCGACGCTATGAAAAGAGTCAGCAGTGGCTCCCGTCTCGCGGAAATCCAGCGCGCAGAAATGGTGCTGTTAGCGGACTCCGACCGCATCAAAAGAGAAAGGTTCAAACCGATGCCCTCCGGGCTTCATGGCCCTCTCTATCAATTCGCTGAAGGCTCTATCTGCACAGCTTGAACGTCTGATTTATCACCTGACACAGAAGGACAAAACCGATGAAAACCATTCAAGAAATCCGCGACAAGGCGGCCCGCGACATCGCCCGAATCGAGCATGAAATTGCAATCTGCGGGATCCTGCCCGAAGTGGACAGGGCGCCTACGATTTGCCCGCAGCGTGACTCCGTCTGGCTATCGTACAAGGCGAACACGTGGGACGACGTTTTAACCACGTTCGACGCCTACGACAGCGCGCCAGCCTATGTGGTCAGGCGCAAGCCCTACGCGCCATGTGTTCGCGGGGAATACGAAGAAAGCGACACGTCCGAAACGCTTGTTTCGGACACATACGCCTGGGTTGAATTCAACCATTCGATCCGGCTTTCGCCCACCGCGATTTTCGCGATGCTGGCGACGCTGTCGGATGGATCCTTGGCCCGGATCCGCGTGACTCTAGAATCCGCGCACTGGAACGCCGGCCCTTGGCATCGCGACCTGGCGACTCGATTTTCCTGTGACAACCCGCGGCGCCGCGAAGAAAACCGCACCTACCACGCGGACGGCCCGGCTTTCCTCGCGCAATGCGATTTCACATGGTCTGCCGCGACGGGTGAACGCAACGGGTCTGCACTCTGGGTTTCCGGCTGTTTCATGACTCGCGATTGCCTCGCGGCAGCTCTGGACACGCTGCGATGACTATCGCCGTCCTCCTGGCCTTGGCGATGCTGCTTTGCGTCATTGCCATCGCCTTACCCGCCCTGATCCTCGAGCGGATCTTGGGCGCCCTTATCTCCTTCCTGCAGAAAGAGGATTGAACCCATGCCCGACGAACTTTCGACAATCGCGAAACGCAAGAAAATTGCGGCCCTTGTGTCCGAACTGGCGACTGACACCCTCGGGATTCCCGTCACGCTGACCCCGGACGAACTCACCCCTGGCGAATTCTCATGGCGCCTCGAGAACTTTGAAACCAAACGTGGCAAGGTTTCCTGGCTGCACCTGGACGTCTGCCGCCGCGGGATCAACGTGCATTCCAAATTTGCGGCGCCGCAATTTGCACCGATCGGCGCCAACGAATTTTCCGGCAAATGGAATCACTACATCTGGCCCGATGGCGAAACGCCCTTTGCGGATATTGTCCAGATGGAACTCCCTCTCCGCCTGGCGCAGCTGGTGCCGACTGGCGCGACACGTCAGGACCGGCCAGACATGATGGAGTATTGGGCGGCGCAGCGCGCAGAGTTTGCAACGCAATGCGCGGCCCGCACCTGACAACCGAAACGCCCCCGCACCCCGTCAAGGCGTCGCACCCCGCGGCGCCTTTTCTCATTCCAGAGGGGCCCGCACCCGAAACACCCCGAAAAACGGCCCTCTGGTGCGCATCTCGGCCCGTCGGCACCCCTACCCGCCGAAACAGTCGACTCGGTGCCGTGCCGGCCCGGAAAACCGGCCTCCTGCGCATCCCGCCCACACCTCGAGCATGTCCCCACACGTCCCCGGCGCGCCTGCACTCCCGTCGACGGGCGCGGCGCGCAACCCCCGACCCGGGCGCCTGCACGCCCCTGTGATTTGGCCTCCCCTAATTCCGGATCTGTGCCGTTTTCCCGAAATCCGTAAAAGGCGTTTACAAAAAGTCCAAAGGGTAGGGGGCTATAAAAATCCTAGCAGCCCGCTTGCTCCCAACACGGGGCGGGCGGGAACCGGCCCAAAGGCAGGCGCGCAGCGCCGCCCCGCTCCCCGTAGGGGAGGGTTAACTTCCGTACTTCCGCAGACCTAACCTCCGCCAATGATTTCAATGGCTTATACCCCCAACTTCCGTACTTCCGCAGACTTCCGCGGCAACTTCCGTTATTCAATGATTTCAATGGGTTACACATGCGACTTCCGAACTTCCGCAAGACTTCCGCAAACTTCCGTAGAAGATTTAAGCCCTAATCGCCCTAACAATTCTACAAAACGTACAAGCGAATTTGCCCCTCCCGTTCTCGAAAAACCGACGCGCCCGACCCGTCCGTACCACCCCGATTAGACATTTAGTACACCGGCAAACGAAAAGGGCGCCCCCTGCGAAGCGCCCTTTTCCCACGATCCGGCCCCTTGGAGAGGCCCGCTATTCGAATTCGTCCTCGACCGCCTTGCGGCGCCCGTTCAGTGTGTCGATGCTCTGCTTCGTGCGCGCCGCGGCGGCCCTGCGATCGCCACCCTCGAGCATGAGGGCATCAGCGGCATAGAGGGCCAGGAACAGGGCCCGTGCATCGCGCAGGCTGAGGTTGGCGCGTGCGCATTTGCGGGCAAGGGCCCTGAGAGGCTCGTCGTCCATCATCCGAACACCCCTTCCTGCGCGTTGTGGAGGTGAACCATGCGTCCGGACAGATGCGCGCGTTCCACGCGTTCGACTGCCGTGGTGCCGTAGCAGACCAGCACCGAGGGCGCGCCTCCGTTGGCCTTGGCTTTCGTGCCGTCTGCCGCGTGAAAGGTCAGGCGATTGCGGAAAAAGAAAACGGCGTCGGCGCGCTGCCAGACCTGCCGGTGAAAGGCGGATGTCTCCGTCCGCGCGAATATGAGAGTGATGGCGTTGCCGTGATCGGCGCACCGCGCCAGCCACGCCTCCGCGTGCTTGTCATAGGGCGGGTTGCACCAGACGAGGCCGTTCCAGGGCAGGTGAAGGCCGCCCAGCCCGCAGCAGTCCGACTCGCCGTAATGCCTCGCCGCCGTCGGCCAGGGCCGAGGCTCGGAGTAGCAGGGGTCCAGATCAAACGGCCCGAGCTTCTCTATCAGCCACGGCGGCGTCAGCCATACGCGCATGCCACGCCCCGCTTTCTGGTGACCGCCCATGCCCGTCGTCATCCGAACACCCCCTCGCGTCCCTCTTGCGTCTCGTCCAGCCGGCCGAGCACCCTGTAGCCCTTGAGCTTCGAGCCAGCGTCGCGCACGGCCACGTCGATCAGGCCCTGCATGGCCCAGAGGTCCAGATAGCCCGTGGCGTCCTCCGCGGGCATGCCCAGCATCTGCGCGATCTTGCGCGGGGCGTAGCGCTCCTTTGCCTGCGCCGCAGCCGCCCAAGGCGTACCCGCCTCCCACGCGGCCTGCATGGCGTCGAGAACGGCCTGCTGCTGCTCCTGCGTGAGCCTGCGCGCCTCGACGTCCGTCGCGTCCACGCGCTCCGGCTTCAGCGACGTGCGCTCGTCCCCGAGGTCCACGACGTCCATGCGGTAGGTGTCGTGCCAGCCGTCGGGGGCCTCCTTCATCTTCTCGCAATGCAGGCTCACGATCGGGCTACCCTTCTTCGTGCCCGTGCGCAGCACCACGTCGGCCTGGCCGAGGAACACCGTCGAGCCTCGCATCTCACCGGCCTTGGACGCGTGATGGATGCCCAGCACGAAAGCCCCCGTCGCAGCGCGCAGCGCGTCACAGGCCGAGACGAAGACCGTCATGTCCTTCTGAAGGTTCTCGTCTGCGCCCGGGATCGAGCGCGAGACCGTGTCGACCACGATCAAGGACAGGGGGCCGGGGTGGTGATCCTTGACCGTCTCCTTGAGGCGCAGGATGTCCTCGACGCGCATGAAGTTGACAGGCTGGAACAGGAACTTGATGTCGGGGGCCTTGCCGTCGGGCAGCAGGCGTCCGTGCTTCCACGCCGCGACGCGGGCCTGGAACCCCGAAGCGCCCTCGCCGGCGATGTAGAGGACGCCGCCACGTCCCTCTCTCTGCAAGACGGGGTCGCCGTGCCAGTCCGGCAGGCCGTAGGCGAGGGACAGGGCCATATCGAGAGCTATGAAGCTCTTCTTGCTGCCGGGGGCCCCGAACAGGATCCCGAAGCCATGCTCGGGGATGTAGCGATCTATGAGGAACTCCGGCGGCTGCATGGTCTCGAGATCGTCATGGCGGCGCTGATCAAGGCCACCTCGCAGGATGTGCCGCCCGGCGAGGCGGTGTTCTTCCGGTCGGTCTTTGCCCTGCCGGTGATCCTGGGCTGGCTCGCCTGGCGCGGCGAGCTG
>Ga0114903_1000468_pt1 | contig 23143 bp, 23 predicted proteins | sample MalvirDeepMed_s2_FD_87289 | JGI IMG/M metagenome (GOLD analysis project Ga0114903, IMG submission 87289) | Marine viral communities from the Global Malaspina Expedition - Malaspina viral metaG DeepMed_s2 | ecosystem: Environmental > Aquatic > Marine > Oceanic | place: Mediterranean Sea... | reverse complement strand
TGGGCGCGCGTTGTGGGTCCTGCATGGCGCCGGGGGGGGCGCCCTTTCGGTTTGGGGCCATGGGGTGCCGGGGTTTAGAGCTATTCCTCATCCGTGAAGCCCCCCCCCCCCCTTGCACCCGTCAGCGCAGCGCCGCGACCAGATCACGCTCGAAGCCAGCGGCATCCTCGCGCCCCGCTCTGAGCGTCGGGGTGTCCAGCGCCAGGCTCACGCGGCCCTTGGTCATCACCAGCCCCGCCTCGCAGAAGCCGCACAGGGTCGTGAGATCGTGCAGCGCCGTAATGAGCGTCAGCCCCTCTTCCACGAGTACGGCGAGCGCCGCGCGCGTATCGAAGGCCGCCACCGGATCGAGCCAGTTGAACGGCTCGTCGAGGATCGCGATGCGGGTAGGCCGTGCAAAGGCCAGCGCCAGCGCCGCGCGCTGCTTCATGCCGGAGGAGCATTGGCCTGCCTGCACCGCAAGCAGGTCGCCGATCCCCAGCGCCTCCCACAGCGCATTGTTGCGCTCCAACTGGATCGCAGGATCGTCGCCTGCCAGCGCGAGCAATTCGCGCACAGTCAGCGAGGCTGGAAGCCGCTCGATCGGCGGTGCGAAGCCGATGGCGCTGGCGCGGGCATCGCGATCCCGGGACGTCTCCTCCCCGAAGATCGCGCAGCTGCCACTCGCGATAGGCAATCGCCCCGCGACGGCACGCAGCAGCGTCGTCTTGCCCGATCCGTTCGCGCCGATCACGCCGAACCAGCTCGCCTCGGCTATGTGTGCGCTCAGCTCGTGCACAATGGGCGTAGCACCACGGCGGACGCTGACGGCGGCAAGGTCGACTGCGGCGCTCATGCTATCAGCCACCGCGTGCCCGTGCCCTTGCGCGCAAACCAGACCATTGCCGCAAGGATCGCCAGCACGCCAAGCGGCGGGAGCGTCAGGGTGAGGTAGGCGGCGATCGCGATAAAGATCGACACCAACCAGTCCGCGAGAATCCGACCGAAGGCGCGGTAGGCGAGGATGCGCAGAGCAGTGATGCACGGCAATCCGATGGCGGCGATGGCCGCAACGCTCGCTGCCATCCAGTCCTGCGCGAGCGCGAGCACCGCCGCGAACGGAACCAGCAAGGCCAGCTGGATCGTCAGAGACTTGCGCAGCATCGTCGCCGCGGAATGGCCGACCATAGTCATGTAGCGCACGGCGGTCGCATCGACCTGCCCCGCCAGGACGACCACGGCCAGCGCATAGCCTCCGGCGACCAAGCCGTCGAGGTGGTTCTGGCTGGGCAGCAGCGCGCCGGCCAGCCCGACCGCGGCCGAGAATACCGCCACCAAGCCCATCTCACGCCGATGCCCGAGCATCCGGGGGGGAGTCGGCATGGGGCCCGCCATGAAGCGCGGGACGAAGTTGGCGGCGACTGCCAGCAGGAGGCCCAGCGCGGTTCCGGCAGCGATCCACCCGGCCAGGCTTATGGACGGTAGCCCGGCGATGGACGCCATCCCTGCTAGCAGGATCGCAAGTCCGCCTGCAAGCAGCGGCAAGACGAAGCTGAGCGGAACGGATGATCGCTGGGCATGATGGGCTAGCGCCCCTTCAGTGCGGTGGTAGTCGAGCCGTTCCGCCACCGCCTTTGCGAGCGTCGCGGCAATCACGAAGCCGGCCACTCCGACGATGATCTCCCGCCGGTCTACGACAAGCTGCGCCAACCACACGCGCGCAAATAGGGCAAGGATCGGAAGGGCGACAAGCAGCGTCAGCAGGTCGCGCCAACGCTCGGCCACCTGCCGGGCAAGAGCGCCCGCTATCGCCGCATCGTGCCTGAGAAGTGCGAAGCGCAACGCGGCCTGCTTTCAGGTCAATCCTCCGTCGCCAGCAGATAGAGCTGCCGCGCGGCGTCGAGCGGTTTCACCAGTCCCTCGTCCTCGAAGTGCCAGAAGGTCCAGCCGTTGCAGCTGGGGGCGCCTTGCAGGTCCTTGCCGACCTGGTGGATCGAGCCGGTCATCTTTTCATGCACCAGCGATCCATCGGCGCGCACCGTTGCGGTCCAGTGGCGTTTCTTGTCGAACACCTGCGTGCCGGGTTTGACGAAGCCTGCCTCCACCAGCGTGCCGAAGGCCACACGCGGCGCGGTGCGCTTGCTCTGCATCGTGGTCAGCGCGCTTTCGTCGAGCGGGAGTTCCTTCTCGATCCGCGCGCGGGCGACCTTGCGGTAGCTCTCCTCGCGCTCGCAGCCGATCCATTCGCGGCCCAGCCGCTTGGCGATCGCGCCGGTGGTGCCGGTGCCGAAGAACGGGTCGAGCACCACGTCGCCGCGCTCGGTCGTGGCGAGCAGCACGCGGTAGAGCAGTGCCTCGGGCTTTTGCGTCGGGTGCGCCTTGTGGCCGTCGTCGTCCTTCAGCCGCTCGCCCCCGGCGCAGATCGGGAAGGTCCAGTCGCTGCGCATCTGCAGCTCGTCGTTCAATGTCTTCATCGCGCGGTAGTTGAACTGGTAGCGCGCCTTCTCGCCCTGGCTCGCCCAGATCAGCGTCTCGTGCGCATTGGTGAAGCGCGTGCCGCGGAAATTGGGCATCGGGTTGGTCTTGCGCCACACGATGTCGTTGAGGATCCAGAAGCCCAGATCCTGCAAAGTCGCGCCGAGGCGGTAGATATTGTGATAGCTGCCGATCACCCACAGAGCGCCATCCGGCTTCAGAACGCGCCTGCACTCCGCCAGCCAGGCCTTTGAGAAATCGTCGTAAACCTTGAAGCTGTCGAACTGGTCCCAGTGATCGGTCACGGCATCGACATGGCTGCCATCGGGCCGGTTGAGATCGCCGCCGAGCTGGAGGTTGTAGGGCGGATCGGCGAAGACGAGATCGACGCTGTTGTCGGGCAGCGAACGCATCGCGGCGACGCAATCGCCGTCGAGGATCTGGCCCAGCGGCAGATCGGGCGCGATCTCGACGGGTTTGGCGCGCGCGACACGCACCCTCGTTTTCGTTTCAACGACCATGATATGCGTGCGTCCCCCAAAAACCTGTCGGTACGGGCCCTGATTGCCCGTCCGAGTTATCCACAGGGGGACTCGATGAGTCCTCGCGGAGTCCCCGTCAAGTCAAACTTGGTAAACGGGGATGGTTTATGTGGGGTAAAGGCCGCCGATTCCTCGTTTGGAATCAGTACGCAGCCTACGCAAATGCGAGCGCGGTGTTGGCCGCGAAACCCACCAGCATCAGCAGCCCGAACAGCCGCCCGATGCGCGGCAGGAAGCGGCACATCAATACCAGCAGCAGCGCGGAGGCGGCGGCGATCGGCCAGCCGTATTTGAGCAGCTCGACCGGCAGGGCCTGCCCCGAAACGCCCATCGTCACCCCGCCGATCAGCAGCAGGTTGAAGATGTTGGAGCCCAGCACGTTGCCCAGTGCCAGTTCCGCATGGCCGCGGAACGCCGCGACGGCAGAGGCGGCGAGTTCGGGCAGCGAGGTACCGACCGCCACGATGGTCAGGCCGATCACCGTCTCGCTCACGCCCAGGTCGCTCGCGATGTCGATCGCACCGGTCACCAGCCAGCCGCCGCCGAACACCAGCGCAGCGAGTCCGGCAGCGAAGAACACCAGCGAGAGGAGGAAATTGGGCGCGGGATGCTCATCCTCTTTCTCCTCTACCTGCGCGGGCGGGTGGCGGTATCGCCACACGATATAGACGACCAGCGTCACCAGCAGGCCCACCCCGATATATTGCGCGCCGAGCCCCTGCCAGGCGATCGCCCACACCCCGAGCGTGACGAGCAGAGCGACGACCGAATCGCGCCTGCCCATGCCTGCCAGCACGATCGGCGCGATCAGCGCCGCGCCGCCCAGGATCAGCAGCGAGTTGGCGATGTTCGAGCCGACGATGTTGCCCCACGCGATCTCGGGCGACCCGGCGAACACCGCCTGCAAGCTCGCGACCATTTCGGGCATCGAGGTCGCCGCGCCGACGATCACCAGCCCGGTGAACAGCGTGGAGATGCCAAACTTTTTCGCGATACCCACCGCGCCGCGCACCAGCAGTTCGCCCCCGATGGCAAGAGCGAGCAGTCCGACGGCGATCAGGATCAGCGATCCGGTCATGCGTTCGCACCTCTTTTGTTACCGCGCAGGAGGATCAGCACGCCGAGCAGCGCCGCGATGACCGAGCCGGAGAGTACGCCGAGCTTCACGGCATTGATCTGTTCGGGGCTCGCGAAGGCGAGATTGCCGATGAACAGGCTCATCGTGAAGCCGATCCCGGCGATCAGCGACAGGCCCCAGACCTGCAGCCAGCCCACGCCTTCGGGAAGGCGCGCAATTCCGCTCTTCACCGCCAGCCATGCAAGGCCGAAGATGCCGATCTGCTTGCCGACCAGCAGGCCGAGCGCGATACCCAGCGGCAGCGGCGCGAGCAATGCGGCAGGCTCCATCCCTTCGAAGGAGACGCCCGCATTGGCGAGCGCGAAGATCGGCACGACGAGGAAGGCGACCCACGGGTGCAATTCATGCTCCCACGTTTCCAGCTTCGGCTCGCCCTTGCGGTCCACCATCGGGATGCACATCGCCAGCGCGACGCCCGCAAGCGTGGCATGGACGCCCGATTTGAGCACGAAGTACCACAGCGCGATGCCGAGGATGGCGTAAGGGATCGAGGAGCCGACGCGCAGATATCCAAAGCCTGCAAGGAGGACCAGTACGACGGCAGCCGCGCCCAGCATCGAGAGGTCAACGCCGGGTGTGTAAAACAGCGCGATGATCGCGATGGCACCAATGTCGTCGATCACCGCCACCGCCAGCAGCAGCGCCTTGAGCGCCACCGGCACACGGCTGCCGAGGAGAGCGAGAATGCCGAGCGCAAAGGCGATGTCGGTCGCGGCGGGGATCGCCCAGCCCTGCAGGTTGTCCGGTTCGCTGAGGTTGATACCGACGAACACCAGCGCAGGGATCGCCATGCCGCCCAGCGCGGCGAAGATCGGTAGCGAGGATTGCTGCCAGCTCGACAGCTGGCCGATCAGCACCTCGCGCTTCACCTCCAGCCCCACGAGCAGGAAGAACAGCGCCATCAGCCCGTCGTTGATCCACAGGAGGGCAGATTTCTCCACGCCCGTCCCGCCGACTTTCGCCGTGACCGTCGTGTCGAGCATCCCGAAATAGGCGGAGGCGAGCGGGCTGTTGGCCCAGATGACCGCGACCGCAGCGGCGGCCATCAGCACGATGCCGCCCGCGCTTTCCTGATGCAGGAAGTCGCGCATCGACCGTGCGGCACGGGCAAGGACTTCGGGCGGGCGCGGTGCGGGCGTCGGCTCCGGTCTGGGCGCGGTGGTCATGTTATTCCCCCGGGAATGCTTGCCGGGCCTTGGCAGGCGACGGCGCGTTAGACAAGGAAAAGGCACCGCGCGATGCATCGCGCGATGCCAGTTTGATACTCAGGTTGGGGTCAGGCCCTAGAGCGAACCCGCGAGCCGGTGAGCGCGGCGATCCGGTCCTTCACGAGAAGGCGCATTTTCTTCATCCGCTTGCGATCTTCCTGCCGGGCGGGTGCGCGCATCGTGTCGATCGCCCGATCGAGACGGCGGTGGGTCTGGCGAAGCTTATCCAGATGCGATTGCATGGTCTTCTCCTTGGTTGGGTTCCGGCAATTTCGGGGCTCGAGACCGATAGGTCCAATTGAAACTCGCCTGCAAATCCGATAGATTTCATCTATGGCCATCACTCTCAAGCAGCTCCGCTACCTGACGACCTTGCAGGACGAGCGCCATTTCGGTCGTGCGGCCAACCGGCTGCACGTCACCCAGCCCACGCTCAGCCAGCAGGTGCGCCAGCTCGAGGCGACCCTGGGCGCGACACTGGTCGAGCGGGGGCAGCCCGTGTCGCTGACCCCGATCGGCCGCGATGTCGCTTCGCGGGCGCGCAACATCCTGCGCGAGGTGGCCGATATTCACCACCTGGCGGATCGCGCACAGGGCATGCTGTCGGGCACGGTGCGCTTCGGGGTGACGCCCACGCTCGGCCCCTACCTCATGCCGCAGGTGGTCCTGCGCCTCCACGCCGCGCATCCTGAATTGCGGCTGTATATCCGTGAAGGCTTCCCCGACGAGCAGGCGCGCGCGCTCGCCGACGGGGAACTCGACATGCTGCTCGCTCCGCTGCCGATCGACCATCCGCGATTGCATGTCGAACCGCTGTTTCGCGAACCGCTCGCGCTGGTCGGCCCGCCCGATCATCCGCTGCACGGCAAGCCCGAAACGCTGGCGCGTGATTTCGGGGGCGAGGCGATCCTGAGCCTCGATCCGCGCCACCACTATTCGCGCCAGGTCGCCGAAATCTGCGACCGGCTGCGCGCCAACCTGTTGCGCGACTACGAAGGCACCAGCCTCGACGGATTGCAGCAGATGACGGGATCGGGGCTCGGGCTGTCGATCCTGCCCGAAACCTACCTGCGTTCGGAATCGGGCGGCGAGCACATCGTGCGGCGCTTCGCGGTGGCCGACTGGGAGGCCTACCGATCGATCGCGGGCGTCTGGCGCAAGGGATCGGTGCTGAGCGAAGCCTTCGCCCAGATCGCGACGGTCATCACCGAAGAAGCGAACCGCACGCTGGGTTGATCACGCCGGGTCGATCGGAGGGCCGTGCGATCAGGTCGCGGGCGCAAGCCCCGGGTCGACCCCGGTCATATCCTTCGAAATTTCCCACAGGCGCGCCGCCAGCAGCGGATCGCGCGCGGTCGCGGTCGCCACCGCCCGGCCCGAGGAGCCACCGGTCGCCTCCATAAAGCCATAAGGCCCGTAGTAGTCGCCGCCCTGCGCCGCCGCATCGGTCGCCGCCTGCAACGCGGGCAACGCGCCCTGTTTGGCGGTGTTGAGCAGCGGTCCGAAAATCGGCATCACGATCTTCGCCCAGCCGACCTGCCGGGTCAGTTCGGTCTTCGCGACGCCGGGGTGGCACGCGATGCTGGCGATCGGCGACCCTGCGGCGCGCAGCCGCCGGTCAAGCTCCAGTGCAAACATCAGGTTGGCAAGCTTGCTCTGGCCGTAGAATTTCTGGAGCGCATAGTCGTGCTCCCCCGACAGGTTTTCGAAATCGATCGCCGCCGGGCGATGCGCGATGCTCGACTGGACGACGACGCGCGGGTCCTTGCCCTTGGCGAGCGCGGGCAGCAGCAGGCTGGCCAGCGCGAAGTGGCCGAGGTGATTGACCGCGAAATGCCGCTCCGCCCCGCCGGTGCCGATGCCGTGGGGCACCCACATGATGCCGGCATTATTGATCAGCAGGTCGAGGCTATCGATCCCTTCGGCAGCGGCGCGGACCGACGCCATGTCTTCCAGATCGAGCTCGACGATGTCGATCTCGGCCCCCGGTACGGCTTTGAGCATGTCGTCGCGCGCGCTCTGCGCCCGGTCCATGCTGCGGCAACCCATCAACACGTGCGCGCCGTTTTTCGCGAGCATTTCGGCAATATGATAGCCGATCCCGGTATTCGCGCCCGTGACGAGCGCGGTGCGCCCCGACTGGTCCGGAATATCGTCGAACGTGAAACCCTTCATGCGCGCATCTCCAATTGCATTTCCAATTGGGCCACCGGTGCGAAGCTGCGACGGTGCAGCGCGCAGGGCCCATGCACCCTCAATGCATCGAGATGCTCTGCGGTCCCGTAACCCTTGTTCCTGTCCCACCCATAGTGCGGATGATCGCGCGCGGCGTCGGCCATCAGTCGGTCGCGCCATTCCTTGGCGACGATGCTGGCGGCCCCGATGGCAGGCTCTCGCCCGTCGCCGCCCACGATGGCGCGCGCGGGCCAGCGCCAGCCTTCGCACCGGCCATGCGGAGTCAGGTTGCCGTCGATCAGGACCATGTCGGGCGCGCGGCCCATTGCTTCGGCCACCCGCTCTACCGCGATCGTCATCGCGAGCATGGTCGCACCGAAGATGTTCAGCCGGTCGATTTCGTCAGGCTCGATCTGGGCGACGGCCCAGGCGCACCGCCGCCGCACCTGCTCGTCGAGCGAGGAACGCTTGGCGCTCCCGAGCTTTTTGGAATCGTCGAGCCCACCCGGGCGCGGCTTGCACAGCGCCACAGCGGCGGCCACAACCGGCCCCGCAAGCGGCCCGCGCCCAGCCTCGTCGACACCGACGACCAGCGCACCGGGCGGACAAGAGGCTGCGAATTCGGGATAAGGACTTTTTGCGAACATGACCAAGAACCGCGTGTTTACCGCCCTCATAGCTAGCAGCACAGCCCTCGCCCTCTCAAGCTGCGGCAATGCCGGCACGGGGGAGAACAGCCCCAACCCCGCCGCGTCCACCGCCACGGGCTCGCCTACGGGCGGCGCCGCGGACGAGATCGTCGGCCCCTTCGCGGTCGAGAACATGGGCACCTTCGACGAGCCATGGGCCGGCGCATTCGTGCCGGGCACCAACACGCTGGTGATTACCGAAAAGCCGGGCAAAATCGCGGCGATCGACGTGGAAACCGGCGAACGGATCGCGATTTCGGGCGCACCTGAGGTCGATTATGGTGGCCAGGGCGGGCTCGGCGATATCGCCTTTCTCGAAAGCGAAGCGGGCCGCGATACTCAGAACCGCACGATCTATCTCAGCTGGGCCGAAGCGGGTGACGGCGATACGCGCGGCGCGGTCGTCGGCCAGGGCGACCTGTTGTGCCTGAAGGTCGACAGCTGCGAGATCGTCGGCCTCGAAGTGATCTGGCGCCAAACCCCCAAGGTGACCGGGCGCGGCCACTATTCGCACCGCATCGCCTTCAGCCCGGACGAACGATACATGTTCGTCGCCAGCGGCGACCGCCAGAAGAAAGCCCCTGCGCAGGATACCTCCAACACGCTCGGCACGGTGGTGCGGCTCAACCTCGATGGCACCCCCGCAGCGGGCAATCCGCTGGCCGATCGCGGATCGCCCAGCGACCAGATCTGGAGCTGGGGCCACCGCAACATCCTGGGCCTCCAGTTCGACAGCGCCGGTCGCCTCTGGGATCTCGAACACGGGCCTGCGGGCGGCGACGAGCTGAATCTAGTGGAGCGCGCCAACAACTATGGCTGGCCCGAACGCTCCTACGGCGACAACTACAACGGCTCGCCGATTCCCGATCACACGCCCGACGACGGCTTCACCAAGCCCGCGATCTACTGGACCCCGGTGATCGCACCGGGCGATTTCCTGTTCTATTCGGGCGACATGTTCGGCGACTGGCGCGGCGATGCGCTGATCGCGAACCTGAAGGAGCAGAACATCGTGCGGGTCGAGATGAATGGCACGCGCGCCACGGAAGCCGCGCGCTACGAATTCGGGGAGCGCCTGCGCGACATCATCGAAGGGCCCGATGGCGCACTCTATGTGCTCGAGGATGGCGATAATGCCCGCTTGCGCAAGCTGACGCCTGCGGGGTAGCTCTCCCGCCCGAAAGAATCGACAGCGGGCGCGCGGGGGACTAACCGGCGCGCCCGTTCCTTTTTCAGGCTCCCGCGCTTTACCATGCCCACGATCGTTCCAATCGACGCCGTTCCGCCCGAACTGCACGAGCAGCTGCTCGACGCGGCCTTCGGCCCGGACCGCAGCACGCGCACCGCCTATCGCATCCGCGAGGGGCTGGACCGTCTGGGCAGCGTGAGCTTCGCGGCGCTGGACGACGAGGATTACCTCGCGGGCACGATCGAGCTGTGGCCCGTCTCGCTCACGGACGAGGACGGCAAGCAATATCCGCTGCTGATGGTCGGCCCCGTGGCGGTCGCGCCGAGCCGCCAGAAGCAGGGCTATGGCCGCGCGCTGATGGCGGCCGCGCTGGGCGCGGTCGAGGGGCCCGCGTCGGCCGAGAATCCGGCCCTGCCGCAGGTGCTGATTGGCGACCCCGAATATTACGAAGCATGGGATTTCGTCGCCGGGCCGACCGCGCAGTGGGACACGCCCGGCCCGGTCGAGCGGCACCGCCTGCTGGTCCGCTGCGCCAACCCCGCCGTGCTGCCGGTGCGCGGGATGCTGGGGCCATGGCGAAGCGAACAGGCCTGATCGCGATGCGGCCTTCGGGCCCGATTGCCAGCCCCCCACCCTTCTGCCACAGGCCTTCCAATGCCTTACGAGCCCCCGCCCCACCTCGCGTCACTGACCCTGTCGCAAATCGCCGCGCAGGTCGAAGCGCGCAAGCTGCCGCCAGTCGAAGGCTGGGCCCCGCAGCAGGAGGGCGAATCCAACATGCGCATCGCCGCCGACGGTACGTGGTTCCATGAGGGATCGCCGATCACGCGCGAGGCGATGGTGCGCGCATTCTCGGGACTTCTGATCCGCGATGCAGATGGCGCGCATTTCCTGATCTCTCCGTTCGAAAAGCTCTCGATTGAAGTCGAGGATGCGGCCTTCATCGCGACCGACATGGTTGTACGCGACGAAAACGGAGAACCAGCACTCGCCTTCCGCCTCAATACCGATGAACTGGTGATCGCGGGGCCGGACCACCCGATCTTGGCACGCGGAAGCGCGGAAACGCCTGCGCTCTATGTCGGCGTACGGCGTGGGCTGGAAGCGCGGCTCAACCGCAGCACCTACCAGCAGCTTGCCGAACATGCCCTTGCGGTATCTTCCGCCAAGGGGGGCGAGGACTGGACCGTCTCCAGCATGGGCGAGAGCTTTCGCCTGAAACCGTGAGCGATCTGGTCACCCGCCTCCAGACGATCTTCGACGAAGGGCACGGGGTCGAACTACCCGGCCTGCTGACCGATCGCGCCTTTGCCGATGCGAACTCCCGCCCCGCCGCCGTGCTGATCCCCGTCACCGATCGGCCCCAGAGCGCCGGGGGGCCCGGCGCGATCCTCACCCAGCGCCCGCAGGACATGCGCAATCATCCGGGCCAGGTCGCTTTCCCCGGCGGCAAGCTGGACGCTGGCGAGGATGCGGTCGAGGCGGCGCTGCGCGAGGCGCACGAGGAGCTGGCGCTCGATCCCTTGCATGTGCGGGTGATCGGCGCGACCGACCGCTATCATACCGGCACCGGCTTCGACGTGACTCCGGTACTCGGCGTCATTCCGCCCGACCTGCCCCTGGTGCCCAATCCGGGTGAGGTCGAAAGCTGGTTCGAGGTGCCGCTTGCAATGCTATTCGACCGATCGAACTACACTGAGCAATACACGATGTGGAAAGGGGCCGAGCGCCGCTATTACGAGATGCATTACGAAGGCTACCGCATCTGGGGGGTCACCGCCGCGATCATCTTCAACCTTTCGCGGCGGCTGGAGATTACGGAGAGCTTCGGTGGCTGAGCGTTTGCCGCAGGTCGAATGGTCGCAGCGCGAAGACCTCGCCGCGCTAGTGGCGGCGCTGGGCGCGGAGAATATCCGCTGGGTCGGCGGCGCGGTGCGCGACACGCTGCTCGGGGCTACGGTCAAGGATATCGATGCCGCCACGCCCCTGCAGCCCGAAGCGGTGATCGAGGCGTGCAAGGCGGCCGGCATCCGGACCGTGCCGACAGGGATCGACCACGGCACGATCACTGTGCTGCTCGATGGTGGTTCGGTCGAAGTGACGACGCTGCGTCATGACGTCAGCACCGATGGCCGCCGCGCCACGATCGCCTTCGCCAGCGACTGGCGCGAGGATGCCGCGCGCCGCGATTTCACGATCAACGCGCTCTATGTCGATCCGCAATCGCTCGAACTGTTCGACTATTTCGGCGGTCTCGAGGATCTTGAGGCCCGGCGCGTCCGCTTTATCGGCGATGCCCGCCAGCGCATCCGCGAGGATCACCTGCGCATCCTGCGCTATTACCGCTTTCAGGCGCGCTTCGGCGCGGAGTTGGACGAGGCGGCTGAGGAAGCCTGCGCCGAACTCGCTCCGACCATGAAGGGCCTGAGCCGCGAGCGCGTCGCGATGGAACTGCTCGCGATCCTTGCGCTGCCCGATCCAACCCCCACGCTCGCCCGGATGCGGGCCCGCGGGGTGTTGCCGGTCATTCTGCCCGAGGCTGGCACGGCACAGATTGCCGCGCTCGAACGGCTGATCGCGGCCGAGCGTGGGCACAGCGCCGAACCCAATGCTATCTATCGGCTTGCCGCGTTGCTGCCCGCCGTCGAAAGCATCGCCGAGAGCGTGGCCGCGCGCCTGCGCCTGTCGCGCAAGCAGCGCGATCTGCTCGCCTGTCTCGCAGAACGGCGCGCCGCCGACCATGTGGAGCCGAAGGCGCTGGCCTATCGCACGGGCCGCGACTGTGCGGTCGGGCGCCTGCTCCTGACCGGCGGCGACCTCGGGGCGCTGAGCGATTGGGAGATTCCCGAGCTGCCGCTAAAAGGCGGCGAAATCGTGCAGCATGGGGTTACCGGGGCCGAGGTTTCGCGCCTGCTCCGCAAAGTCGAAGCGCGCTGGGTTGCGGAGAATTTTCCACCCCGCGAGCGCGTCGTCATACTTCTCGCAGAAGAATTATCCGCCCGAACAAACTCTTAAGCTTACCTTCATGCGCAAGAATCTATTTCCCATGCATCGGATTTGGACGGCGTCCCATGATCGACCCTCAGGCGGTTGACATCATTTAGCCGTATTTTCATACCGACCGACCTCGCTCTACGCCTTTTTGGGCCGGAGGAACCGCCCAGTGCGGGACCGTCTGCGGGATTCAAAAGTTTTAAGGGGACCCCCCCCGTGCCGTGGCCGCGATGGTCGCGACCTTGAAAGGAGAACAACCTGATGAAGTTCAAGACCGCCCTCGCCGCCGTTGCAGCCATGACGCTCACCGGCACTGCCTACGCCCAGGTCGGCCCCGAAGTCGGTGCGACCGTCTACGAAGCGCCCAACGGCGAAATCGGCGGCGTGATCGGCACGATCGAGACGATCGAAAACGACACCGTGCTCGTCGATGTCGACGGGATGGACGCTCCGCTTCCGCTGGCCGCTTTCGGTGAAGGCCCCGACGGCCCCGTCATCGCGGCGACCAAGGCACAGATCGTCCAGATGCTCCAGCAGGCCCAGGCCCAGGCCACTGCGGCACGCGATACCGCGCTGGTTGCCGACGCGCCCGTGATGACCGCCAACAGCGTTCCGGTCGGTAAGATCGAGTCGGTCGAAGGCGACAACATCATCCTCGCCCTGCCCGAAGGCAGCGTCGCCCTCGTCCGCACCAATTTCACCGCCGATGCCAATGGCAGCCTGATGGTGCTCTACACCAAGGCTCAGCTGCTCGCCGCGCTGAACGGTGAAGACATGCCCGAAGGCGAAGCGATGGCCGAAGGCGCTGCCGAAGGTGGCGAGATGGCCGCCGACGCCGAATAATCCGAACACGGCTTACCCTCGGAGCCACCAGCTTTGAGGGTCGCAAGGGGCGGGTCGCATGCCGAGAGGTGTGCGGCCCGCCTTTTTGTCGGGGCCCCTGCCACCCCACCTGGAGAGCCGGAGTGGCGGGTTAGCGATCAATCGAAGCGGTTATCCCGCGGGAAACCCTGCGGCGGCATTCGGCCCATCCCGCCACGCGCGACCTTCCATTGCCACATCTCGGATTCGGTCCGCGTACGCTCGCCCGATCCGCCCATCTGCCAGCTGAGACCGTCCTCCAGCCGGAAAGTGGTAACGTCGGACATCCCGCCATCCTTGTAGCGTTGCAGCTGGACGCCTTGCCCGCGCTGCATCTCGGGCATTTCCTCGAGGTTGAAGACCACCAGCTTGCGGTTGTCGCCTACGACCGCGACATGATCGTGGCCCTCGCCGATACGCGCAGCCTTGGCCATCTTCGCATCGCCCTTGAGGTTCATGACCGCGCGGCCCTTGCGCGTTTCGGCCAGCAGATCGTCGCTCTTGACGACGAAGCCCTTGCCCGGCGTGCTCGCCAGCAGCAGCCGTTCGCTTGGGCGGTGCGCCCATGCCGCGACGATATGCGCCGCGTTGTCGATATCGAGCATCGTGCGCACCGGCTCGCCGAAACCGCGCGCGCCGGGCAGCTTGTCCGCACCCATGGTGAAGAAGCGCCCGTCGTCGGTGGCAATCAGCAGCTTGTCGGTCGTTTGCGCGTGGAAGACGAAAGCAAGCTCGTCGCCTTCCTTGAACTTCCAGTCCTGCGTCAGGTCGACATGGCCTTTCGCCGCACGGATCCAGCCGCGTGCCGACAGGATCACCGTGATCGGCTCCTTCTCGATCATCGCGTCCATGCTGAATTCGACCGTCGGCTCGGCCTCGGCGATAGTCGTGCGGCGCGCGCCCAGCGCGGTATCCTTGCCATATTCCTTGCGCAGCGCGGTCAGGTCGCGCTTCAGGCGCGTGCGCTGGCGGGCGGGACTATCGAGCAGCTTGTTCAGCTCGTCCTGCTCCTTCAGCAGTTCGTCCTTCTCCTGCCGCAGCTGCATTTCCTCCAGCTTGCGCAAAGACCGCAGCCGCATGTTGAGGATGGCCTCGGTCTGCCGGTCGGTCAGGCCGAATTCGGCCATCATCACCGGCTTGGGCTCATCCTCGGTCCGGATGATCTCGATCACACGGTCGAGATTGAGGAAGGCGATGATGTAGCCTTCGAGCAGTTCCAGCCGGTCCGCGATCTTCGCCAGCCGGTGGCGGCTGCGGCGCTGCAGGATATCGATCTGGCTGGCGATCCAGTTCTGCAGCAGCTCCTTGAGGCCCATCACCAACGGCGTGCGCGTTGCGTCGAGCACATTCATGTTGAGGCCGAAGCGCGTTTCGAGGTCGGTCAGGCGGTAGAGCGATTCCTTCAGCAGCTCGGGGTCGACATTGCGGCTCCGCGGAACCAGCACGATGCGGATCTGCTCGTCGCTCTCGTCGCGCACGTCCTCGAGGATCGGCACCTTCTTGTCCGCGATCACCTGCGCGATCTGCTCGATCAGCTTGCCCTTGGGCACCTGGTACGGGATTTCGCTGATGACGAGCTGCCACTGCCCGCCACCCAGCCGCTCGATCCCCGCCTCGCGATCGGCTTCGGCCTCCGCCTCGGCGGCATGGAAGCGCGCGCGGATGCGGAAGCTTCCGCGCCCGGTTTCGTAGGCGTTGGAGATCGTTTCCGCACTGTCGACGATCAGGCCACCGGTGGCGAGGTCCGGGCCCTGCATCAGCTGCATCAGCTCGGAATGCTCGGCCGCCGGGTTCTCGATCAGCGCGAGCGTCGCGTCGATCACCTCGGCGACGTTGTGGCTCGGGATGTTTGTCGCCATGCCCACCGCGATCCCGCTGGCCCCGTTGGCGAGCAGGTTGGGGAACAGCCCCGGGAAGACGAGCGGCTCTTCTTCCTCGTTGTTGTAGGTGGGCACGAAATCGACCGTGCCTTCGTCGAGCCCCGCCATGAGCGACATCGCGGTCTTGGTCAGCCGCGCTTCGGTGTATCGCGCGGCGGCCGCGTTATCGCCGTCGATATTGCCGAAGTTGCCCTGCCCCTCGACCAGCGGATATCGCAGCGCGAAGGGCTGCGCGAGGCGGACCATCGCGTCGTACACCGCCGTATCGCCATGCGGGTGGTACTTGCCCAGCACCTCGCCGACCACGCGGGCGGACTTCTTGTACGCAGTGTCGGGCCCAAGACGCAGCTGACGCATCGCCCACAGCAGACGGCGGTGGACCGGCTTCAGCCCGTCGCGAAGGTCGGGCAGCGAGCGCGCGGTGATCGTGGACAGCGCATAGACGAGATAGCGCTCTGACAGCGCGGTCTCGAACGGCGCATCGACGATTGCAGCGGGGGAATCGGGCTCCGCGGGGCCCTGATCTTTGGAAGCCATCGGCTCGCCCTACCACCGGCTCGCTTTGGCCAACAGCACGGAACGACAAGCTTTCCCCGCCCGTTTAACACGCGAAACCGCATTTTATACGAAAGGACTTCATCATGGCCAAACGCGTTATGATTCTCGCCACGAACGGCTTCGAGCAATCGGAGCTGTTCGACCCCAAGAAGAACCTCGAAGACGCAGGCATCGAAACCGAAGTTGTCAGCCTCGAATCGGGTGAAATCAAGGCTTGGGACAAGGATGACTGGGGCAAGACGGTCAAGGTCGACAAGACCGTGGACGACGTCGCCAATTGCGAAGGCTACGATGCCCTCCTCCTGCCCGGCGGCCAGATCAACCCCGACCTGCTGCGCGTCAACGACCGCGCCGTCGCGATCGTCCGCGAATTCAACGCTGCGGGCAAGCCGATCGCCGCGATCTGCCACGCTCCGTGGCTGCTGATCGAAGCCGATCTGGTGAAGGGCAAGACGCTGACCAGCTACCACTCGATCCGCACCGACATGAAGAATGCTGGCGCGAATGTGGTCGATCAGGAAGTGGCCGAAGACGGCAACCTGATCACCAGCCGCAATCCGGACGACATTCCCGCCTTCTCGGAACGCCTGATCAGCCGCGTGCTGGAGAAGGTCCCCGAAAACGCCTAACCGCGTGAAGAAACGACATTGGTGAAGGCCCGGTCACAGCGATGTGAACGGGCCTTCGCATGTCTGGGCCGGACCTGTTGCGGACCCAAGCGCAGGGGCCGCGCATTGGTCGGTCATGATCGACACCCGGCTTGCGACCCTCTTTACCTTCGTCCTCCTCCTTGTCGGGGGCGCGAGCGCCCCTCTTTTTGCGCAGGATGGTCGACAGGTCGAACAGGGCAGTTCGTCAACGGTCTATGAGGTCGAAAGCCTGAACAATGGCGCGGGGCAAGAGCCGCCGCGCCTGTTCCTCGATACCCCGATGGGCCTGATCGAAAGCTTCATGGTCGCAGGCGACCAGGAGGACTGGACCCGCGCGAGCGCCGCACTCGACTATACCAATATCGAGCGGAGCGTCGCCGAAATCCCGCGCGAGGAACTCGCCGCGCGGCTTTACCACCTGATGAGTCACACGGTCGCGATCGATTGGGCACAGCTGCCCGACCGGCCCGATGCGGTGGATATCAATGCGAGCAGCAAGAACCCCATGGCCGGCGTATCGCGCCGCTCGCTCACCATCGCGATGCTCGAATTGGGCAGCCGGCGCGTGCCGATCCGGCTCGCCCGCGTGCAGGAGCCGGGGGGAGAGCCCGTCTGGGTCTTCAGCCGACAGACGGTCGCGAATGTCCCCGCCCTCTACGACGAATACGGCCCGACCGGGTTCGAAAAGATGCTGCCCGCCCCCTTGCGCGAACAAGCGGCATGGACGCTTGCCTGGTGGGAGTTGATCGTACTGCCGCTGGTGCTGATCGTCGCGGCTATGGCGGGTCTGCTGACCTATCTCGCCATTCGCCGCCTGCGCGAACGCTACGACACCGATACCAAGATCGGCGGCGTGTTGCAGGCGGTCCACCTGCCCGTCACGCTGCTCGCCTTTGCGGGCACCTTTGGCCTCGTGCGCAACAGCGTGCTGCGCCTGTCGGGTCCGGCCAAGGACCTGCTCGACCCGTTCCAGCTGATCCTCGTCATCGCCGCCATTCTCGGCATCGCGCTCGCCGCAATCGAAGCGCTGTTCGAGTTCGCCACCAACCGCCGGACCGACGAGCTGGAGGCGCCGGGCAACCACGAAGACCGCAATTTCTACACCAAGATGAGCGCGATCCGCCGCATCGTGACCGCGCTGCTATTGCTAGCGGCGGTCGGCTTCCTGCTGGTGGCGAGCAATATTGCCGACACGCTCGGCTTCTCGATCCTCGCCTCGGCGGGCGTGCTCGGCCTCGTGCTCGCCTTTGCCGCACGCAAGGTGCTGGGCGACATCATGGCGAGCGTGCAGATCGCCTTCGCCCAGACCGCGCGGATCGGCGATGCCGTCCAGTTCGAAGGTCAGTGGTGCTTCGTCGAGAAGATCGGCTTTACCCACCTGCGCCTGCGCACGTGGGACGAGCGCCGCGTCATCGCCCCGGTCAGCACCTTCACCGGCGAAAGCTTCGAGAACTGGACCAAGCAGGACGCCAGCATGATGACGCATGTCGAGCTGCAGTTGGACAACCGCGCCGATGTCGACGCCCTGCGCGAGGAATTCTGCAAATTCGCGAACCAGGACGAGGACGTCGTCGATCCCGAAGATGCGGTGTGCGAAGTCGTCGCGCAGGATGCCCGGTCGAAAACCGTACGCTTCATGGCGCGGGCCGCCGATCCCAAGACCGGGTGGTCGATGCACTGCCGGGCGCGCGAACACATGCTCGACTTTGCGGCGCGACTCGATGCGACCGCCGAGCCCCTGCCAGTCTATTTCGCGCGCGAACGCGAGGTGACCCTCGAAGGTTCTGCCGAATAGGCCGCTCGCGCCCCGTCGCGTCACAGACCGAAATCGCCGAGCAAGTTCAAAGCCTTGCCGCAAATGCGGCAGGGAAGGCCCAATTGTGGCTTGACCATGTCCTAATTGCGGCGCAATTATGGCGATATCAAGGCATAAAGGAGGCAACTATGAGGCGTGCTTTTCGGAAATCCCTGATTTTGTGTGCGGCGCTGCCGCTGGCGGCAGTCGCGGCGTGCAGCGATGCGTCCTATGAGACCGAGGAGGCGGCAGTGGTCGACGCGGCCTCCGACATTGAAGGCGACGCGATGATGGCGGAGGAAACCGCCGAGGCCGTCGCCGATCCAGCCGCGGGCCCCGATGAAAGCCTGCCGCAACTCGGCGCGCTCGAAGTCAGCCTGCCAAAGCTCGCCTATGTCTACGATTTCGCGTTCCGCATGCCGGGCGAGGATATCGGCACGCTCCAGCGGCGCCATGCGGACCTGTGCGAACAGCAGGGCCCGACGAGTTGCCAGATCGTGGGGATGAGCAAATCGGGCGAGGAGGCAGACGAGGTGACGGGCGAACTGCAACTCGCCGTCGCCACCCGTCATGCCCGCGCCTTCGGTGCGCTGCTCGAAAAGGAAGCGGGCGATATTGGCGCGGAGCAGATCTCGGCAGAGATTTCCGCCGAAGAGTTGTCCAAGCAGATCGTCGACACCCAGGCGCAGCTGCGCGCCCGCACCGAGCTGCGCGACCGGCTGATGGAGGTGCTGCGCACCCGCAAGGGCAGCGTGAGCGAGCTGGTCCAGGCCGAACGCAGCGTCGCGCAGGTCAATCAGGAGATCGACCAGGCGCGCAGTTGGCTGAGCGAAATGCAAGGCCGCGTCGCCTTCAGCAAGGTGACGGTTCGCTACGAAACCGGGCAGCCGGTAACCAGCGACTTCCTGAAGCCGGTTCAGGGCGCGCTCGGCTCGCTCGGAGGGATCTTCGGCTGGACCCTCGCCGTGCTGATCGTGCTGGGCGCCATCGCACTGCCGGTGGGCGCGGTGGTCTGGGCGGCGCGCAAGCTCGGCTGGGTCGGCAGCCCGGCTACCTAGCGGCCCTTGTTGGTTGGCGGGTCGTCTTTCTCCCGGACGGCCTGCCGCGGAGGGGCATCTGCACGGGCGGGCGGAGGCCCCTCCACCCCGTTACCCCCGGCTCATATCATGCGCATCGGCGGGGATGGCGACTTCCAGCCCGTCGAGCGCGTCGGTGAGGGTAATCTGGCACGACAGGCGGCTGGTCGGGCGCACGCCATAGGCGAGGTCGAGCATGTCTTCCTCGTCCTCGCTCGCCTCGGGCAGCCGCGCGAACCATTCCTTGGCGACGAGCACGTGGCAGGTGGAGCAGGCCATCTGCCCCTCGCACGTGCCCTCCAGCGGCATCCCCGCCGCCTGCCCTACACGCAGCAGCACGTCGCCGGGCTCTGCGTCCGTCTCGACCCGTTGGCCGTCCGATTTGATGAAGGTGACTTTCATCCTTGCGAGTCTGCCGCCTCGAGGATGATCGAGCAAGCGCGCTGCATATCTTCGCGTGTAGTATAGCGGCCCCAGCCGAGGCGGATCGAGGATTTCGCCTGCGCATCGCTCAGCCCGATAGCGCGCAGCACATGGCTCGTCCGGCCCGATCCGCTGGCGCAGGCCGACCCGGCGGAGAACATGACTTCGCGGCATTCGCTCATCAGCCGGGCGACGTCGAGGCCGTCCTTGCGGATGTTGAGGTTGCCGTGCCAGCGCTGCTCCGCGCTGCCGTTGAGCGTCCAGCCATCGAACGCATCGCGGGCGATCTGCCACAGCTCTTCGGCATGCGTCGCGTCCTCTTCCATCCGCTCGACCGCCAGCGCCGCCGCCGCGCCGAACCCGGCGCATAAAGCAGGTGAGAGCGTGCCCGAACGTAGCCCCTGTTCCTGCCCGCCGCCCTCGACATGCGGGATAAGCTTGAGCCCGTCGCGCACCCACAGCGCACCGATGCCCTTGGGCCCGTGCAGCTTATGTGCGCTCACCGCGATCATGTCGGCCTCCGCAGGCAACGCCATCTTGCCCGCCGCCTGCACGCCGTCGACCAGCAGCAGTGCGCCGGTTTCCTTCGCGCGGCTAGTCATCTCCGCGATGGGCTGGATCGTCCCGATTTCGTTATTGATCTGCATCACCGCGAGCAGCCCGACATATTTGGGCATGTCGACATCGGGCGCGATCACGCCATCCGCGCCGACCGGCAATTCGGTCCAGTTGCCGATGGCCTTGACCGTATCGATCACCGCCGCGTGCTCGATTGCGCAGAACGCCGTGTGCTCGCCCGAGCGGACCGCGGCATTGCCCCGGATCGCGAGGTTGATCGCTTCGGTCGCGCTGCCCGTGAAGATCACCTGCCCGCCGGGCGGGAACAGCGCCGCCACCTGCTCGCGGGCCACCTCGACCGCTGCGGCTGCCATGCGGCCCATGCGGTGCGGGCTGTGCGGATTGCCGAAAGTGTTGGAGTCGGGCCCGCCGAGCCATGGGATCATCGCCTCACGCGCTTCGGGCGCGAGCGGGGTGGTGGCCTGGTAGTCGAGGTAGATCATTGCTCTCTCATCCTACCCGCTACGTCGCCCCGGACTTGATCCGGGGCAAGGCTTTCTTGCGGGGCGACGCGAAAGAAAACGGGACCCCGGATCAAGTCCGGGGGGACGGCGGAGCTTCAGGTGAGGCTGCGCCAAGCCTCAGCAAACGCATCGAGTTCCTCCGGCGTGGTGCTCCACCCCATGCTGACCCGGATCGTGCGCGCGGCGACATCGTCGGGCACGCCGAACGCATCGAGCACGCGGCTCTTCTTGAGCGTGCCCGAGGAACACGCGCTGCCTGCCGAGACGGCAAAGCCCATTGCGTCGAGGCGGATAAGCTGGGCCTGGGCGCTCATGGTGGGGTGGGCAACGGCAATGATATAGGATCGCTGGGGACCGAAGATCAGCGGTTCCCCAACTCCTCGGAGCTGATCGCGTAGATCGAGACGCTGCCCAGCATCGGTTGCCCAAGAACGCTGGCCTCCGGCCTCCAGAGCCGCCGCGAAGCCTAACGCGGCAAGCATGTTCTCGGTCCCTTGTCGATAGCCGCGCTCGTGCCCACCCATAGGCTCAAGCATCGCATAGTCGCGCACCAGCAGCGCGCCGATCCCGATGGGACCGCCCAGTTTATGGGCCGAAACAACCGCCATATCCACATCGGGTATCCGACGCTTACCTGCGCTTTGCGAGCAATCGCACAGGAACAGCCCACCAACTGCGCGAACCCGTTCTACAATCTCTTGCGTGTGATCGCTTCCCGGTCTGATCAGCTCGGTGCCGGTCTCCGAATTGACCGACTGAATGGCAACCAATGCCTTGCCCGGCTTGGCCAACGCCGTGTCGAGAGCTTCGCACTCCGGTTCGGCCATCATCTCTGCGATCGGCACAACCTCCGCATCGGGCGCTGCACGGAACACCGCATCATGCTCCACCGCGCTCACGATACGCCGATCCACCTTCGCGCGGTTGAGCGCGATCCACAGTGCCTCGCTCGCACCGCTGGTGAAAATCACCTCGCCTTCCCACGCCAGCGCCGCCTTCAACCGGGCGCGGGCATCTTCCAGCGCCTGCTTCGCCTTGCGTCCCTCGGCGTGCGGAGACGAGGGGTTGGCCCAGATCGCGAAGCCCTCCTCCATCGCGGCCTTTGCCTCGGGGCGGAGCGGCGAGGTGGCGGCGTGGTCCAGATAGATGCGGGGGCGCGCCATCAGATGCTCGAAGTAATTGCGAAATGCGGCATAAAGCCTATATAGCCGCCCACCTCGCGCGCGCCACCGCCCAAACCGATGGCGCTTGTGCCAGCCCAGCTATTTCCGGATCACAGCACCAATGCCCACCGTCATCTTCCCCGGCCCCGAAGGCCGCCTCGAAGGCCGTTTCTCGCCCCCGCCGCGCCCGCGCGCGCCGGTCGCGCTGATCCTCCATCCGCACCCGCAGGGCGGCGGCACGATGAACGAGCGGATCACACAGAGCCTGTACAAGACCTTCGTCGATCGCGGCTTCGCGACTTTGCGCTTCAATTTCCGCGGCGTGGGCCGCAGCCAGGGCAGCTTCGACAACGGCATCGGCGAACTCTCCGACGCGGCCAGCGCGCTCGACTGGATCCAGTCGATCCATGAAGAAGCGCAGGTCACCTGGGTGGCCGGTGTGTCTTTCGGCGCGCTGATCGGCATGCAGCTGCTGATGCGTCGCCCCGAGATTCGCGGCTTCATCTCGGTCGGTGCGCCGGCGAGCATGTACGACTTCAGCTTCCTCGCCCCCTGCCCCGCCAGCGGCATCTTCGTCCACGGCGCGGCCGACACGGTGGTGCCGCCGCCTGCGGTCACCAAGCTGGTAGAGAAGCTGCGGACGCAAAAGCACATCACGATTCACCACGAGGAAATCCCGCGTGCCAACCACTTCTTCGAGAAGGAGCACGACGAGATGATGGGCGCGGTGAACAATTACCTCGATTTTCGACTCGATCCTTCCTGCCCGATCCGCTGATCACGCAGGCCGGATAGGCCGCACTCCCGTCAGGCTGAGCTGAAACCCGCAGTTTTGCGGGGCGTAGAGCCGTGTCGCTATTCGGTTCGGCTTTGAAACGTTATACCATCTAGCGCTTGTTCATAGTAATAATGTATCATCTCCGCGTGCCGGCCAGCAGCCGGCCCGCAAAAAACAGGAGAGATGCCAATGGCATACGCCACAGCAAACACCCCCCAGAACCGGATGACGGCCATCGTCACGGTCGGCGCAATCCATGCCGGGCTCGGCGCGCTGCTCATCTACGGACTGACCACGGGCGGTTTCGCACCGCCCAAAGAGCCCGACTTTTCCGCCGGACAGATCCCGATCGAGCCCCCGCCACCGCCGCCTCCCACACCCGAGCCGACGCCGACCCAGGCCCAGGAGGCTTCTTCGCGCTCAATCGTTGCGCCCAAGCCGCCGATCAGCATCCCGACCAGCGCGCCTAGGGTCGACACCAGCGACAT
>Ga0114903_1000465_pt1 | contig 23220 bp, 23 predicted proteins | sample MalvirDeepMed_s2_FD_87289 | JGI IMG/M metagenome (GOLD analysis project Ga0114903, IMG submission 87289) | Marine viral communities from the Global Malaspina Expedition - Malaspina viral metaG DeepMed_s2 | ecosystem: Environmental > Aquatic > Marine > Oceanic | place: Mediterranean Sea... | reverse complement strand
TGCTCGACAGCGACGGCAACAACATATTCGACGACGGCGGCCCGCGCGTAACCGACGCGATGCTGCACGCGGTAGCGGGATGCCTCGAGGCGATGCACGACTCGACGCTGATCTTCGCGCCGCACCTCAATTCCTACGACCGGATGGTGCCGGGAGCGCACGCGCCGACGGGGCTCTGCTGGGCCTACGAGAACCGCACGGCGGCGATCCGCATTCCCTCGGGCAACCCGGCGGCGCGGCGGATCGAGCACCGGCTCGCGGGCGGCGACGTGAATCCCTACCTCATGCTTGCGGCCATTCTGGGCGCCGCGCTCAACGGCATCGAGGACAAGCGCCTGCCCCCCGATCCGATCACCGGAAACGCCTATGCGCTCGACCTCGCGCATGTCCCGAACACCTGGGGCGACGCCATCGACGCCTTCGAGCAAAGCAAGGTCATCCCGCGCATCTTCGCGCCCGAGATGATCCGCAATCTGCTGCTGACCAAGAAGCAGGAGCGGCACTACATGGCCGAGCTCAGCCCCAACGAACAGGTCGAGATCTACCTCGACACGGTCTGACGGGGCGGCCTCTTGCCGCCCCTCTCCCCGACCTCTACCTTGCGACCAGACAACCCGAAAACGGTGCTCCATGAAAATCGGTATCCTGCAAACCGGCCTCGCGCCCGCAGAGCTTGCGGCGCAGAGCGGTGAATACCCTGAAATGTTCGCGGACCTGCTCAAGGGCCACGGCTTCGACTTTGCCTCCTGGGCCGTGGTCAACGGCGACTTTCCCTCCGGTCCCGAAGCCGCCGACGGCTGGCTCATCACCGGGTCGCGCCACGGCGCCTACGAGGACCTGCCGTGGATCGCCCCGCTCGAAGAGCTGATCCGCGGCATCGTCGCCCAGGAACGCCCGCTCGTCGGCATCTGTTTCGGCCATCAGATCATGGCGCAGGCCCTGGGCGGGAAGGTCGAGAAGTTCAAGGGCGGCTGGTCGGTGGGCCCGACGCAATACACATTCGGCAAGGACACCGTGACGCTGAACGCCTGGCACCAGGACCAGGTGACCGAACTCCCCCCCGGCGCCAAGGTCATCGGCCACAGCGATTTCTGCCCCTTCGCCGCGCTGCATTACCCCGGCCGCGCGATCAGCGTGCAGCCGCATCCCGAATACGACGACGGCTTCATCAAGGGGCTGATCGACTTTCGCGGCCGCGGCGTCGTGCCCGACGAACAGCTGAACGCTGCGACCGGCGCGCTTGGCACGCCGCTCGACCGCGCTGCCATGGCCGCGCAATTCGCCCATTTCTTCAAGACGAAAGAACTCGCATGACCGACTGGACAGACAGCCTGCCCGAGGCCGCCCGCGCGTTTCTCGAGAACCGCCGCCTCGACGAGGTCGAATGCATCATCTCGGACCTGCCCGGCATCGCCCGCGGCAAGGCGGTGCCCGCCTCGAAATTCGCCCGCCAGCAGTATTTCCACCTGCCGGATTCGATCTTCTTCCAGACCATCACCGGCGACTGGGGCGAAGCCGCGGACGAGCGCGAAGGCTTCATCGAGCGTGACATGATCCTGCGCCCGGACATGGCCACCGCCACCGCCGCGCCCTGGACCGGCGACTGGACGCTGCAGGTGATCCACGACGCCTTCGACCGCAAGGACCGACCCGTGCCTTACGCCCCGCGCAATGTCCTGCGGCGGGTCTGTGAGCTGTATCGCAAGCAGGGCTGGAAACCGGTGGTGGCACCCGAGATGGAATTTTTCCTCGTCGCGCGCAACATCGACCCGGCCAAGAACATCGAGCCAATGATGGGCCGGTCGGGCCGCCCCGCCGCCGCGCGGCAGGCCTATTCGATGACCGCCGTGGACGAATTCGGCCCGGTGATCGACGACATCTACGACTTTGCCGAGGCCCAGGGCTTCGAGATCGACGGCATCACCCAGGAAGGCGGCGCCGGTCAGCTCGAGATCAACCTGCGCCACGGCGACCCGATCAAGCTTGCCGACGAGGTGTTCTACTTCAAGCGACTCATCCGAGAGGCGGCGCTGCGCCACGACTGCTTCGCCACCTTCATGGCCAAGCCGATCGCCGACGAGCCGGGCAGCGCCATGCACGTGCACCATTCGGTGCTGGACCTCGAGACCGGCAAGAACATCTTCACCGGTCCCGCGGGCGGCGAGACCGATGCCTTCTTCAACTTCATCGGTGGGCTGCAGCAGCACATGCCGGCGGCGATCGCTGTGCTGGCGCCCTACGTCAACAGCTACCGGCGCTACGTCAAGGACCACGCAGCACCCATCAACCTCGAATGGGGCCGCGACAACCGCACCACCGGGATCCGCATTCCCCTGTCGGGACCCGAGGCGCGGCGGGTCGAAAACCGGCTGGCGGGGATGGACTGCAACCCGTACCTCGGCATCGCGGCCTCGCTGGCCTGCGGGTACCTCGGGCTGATGAAGGAGCTGCGGCCAACCAAGCAGTTCAAGGGCGATGCCTATGAAGGCGACGGCGACATTCCACGTACCCTGGGCCAGGCGCTGGACATGTTCGACGCGGCAACCGAGCTGCACGAGGTGCTGGGGCCGGAATTCGCGCGGGTCTATTCGATCGTCAAGGCCACGGAATACGAGGAGTTCCTGCAGGTGATTTCGCCCTGGGAGCGCGAGCACCTACTGCTCAACGTCTGAGCGGGACGCTTCCGCAAAGGCTGACCTCCTGCGGATCGACGTTCTCGCGGTTGGGCGAATGCCGGACCGGGGCTCTGCCCCGGACCCCGGAGATTTATTGGCAAGATGAAGCTGGGGGTCTGCGATGGATCTGCTTTTCTCGAATGACAGGCGTGGGGCCTATCCGGACAGCTGGTACGCGGCGACCTGTGACCCCTTGCCGCCCTTCGCACCGCTGAAGGGCGAGACGCGGGCGGATGTCTGCATCGTGGGCGGCGGCTACACGGGGCTGTCGGCGGCGCTGCATCTGGCCGAGGCCGGTCTGGATGTCGTGCTGCTCGAGGCGCATCGCGTGGGGTTCGGCGCCTCGGGGCGCAACGGCGGGCAGTTGGGGTCGGGCCAGCGCATGGACCAAGTCGGGCTGGAAAAGCTCATGGGCGACGATGCCGCCCGGCAGCTCTGGGACCTGGCGGAAGAGGCCAAGGTGCTGGTGCGAGACCTGGTGGCGCGGCACGGGATCGACTGCCACCTGAAACCCGGCGTCGCGTGGACCGGATCGAGCGGGTCCGAGGTGGACGAGTTGCACCGTTACGCGGCGCATCTGTCGGACCGTTACGGCTATGACCGGATCGAGACGCTGGATGCGGCGGCCTGCCACGCGCTTTGCCCCTCGCCGGACTACAAGGGCGGGATGCTGGACATGGGAGCGGGGCATCTGCATCCGCTGCGCTTTGCCCTGGGGCTGGCGCAGGCGGCGCAAAAGGCCGGGGCGCGGATTTTCGAGACCAGCCATGTGCATCACATCGAGCGCGGTGCGCAGGCGGTGGTGCAGACCGACGCGGGGCGGGTGCGGGCCGATCACGTCATCCTGGCCGCGAACGGCTACCTCGGCGGGCTGGACGGCGGTGTGGCGTCCCGCGTCATGCCGATCAACAATTTCATCGTCGCGACCGAGCCGCTGGGCGACCGCGCGGCCGAGGTGCTGAGCCGTGACGTGGCGGTGGCCGACGGGCGGTTCGTGGTCAACTACTTCCGCCTCAGCCACGACAAGCGGCTGCTCTTCGGCGGCGGCGAAAGCTACGGCTACCGCTTTCCGGACGACATCCGGGCGGTGGTCTCGAAACCGATGCTGCGGGTGTTTCCGCACCTGCGGGACGTGCCGCTCGACTATGCCTGGGGCGGCACGCTGGCGATTACCATGAAGCGGATGCCCTACCTCGCGCGGCTGGCGCCCAACATGCTGTCGGCCTCGGGCTATTCCGGCCACGGGGTCGGCACGGCGGTGCATGCGGGCAAGCTGATGGCGCAGGCGATACAGGGACAGGCGGAGGGCTTCGACCTCATGGCCTCGGTCCCGGCGCCGCGGTTTCCGGGCGGCGCCGGGCTGCGGTCGCCGCTGCTGGCATTGGCGATGACCTGGTTTGCGATGCGCGACCGGCTGGGGATCTGACAGGACACACCGCGCGGGCGTCACCGGATTGTCACTAGGCGCGCGCGGCGGATTGTTTTACATTTTCGAAAAGCCGGATTCAGGATTTTGAAAATGATGCAGATGCCCAACATGCACGACGCCGAACCGATCCCCGCCGCCGCCAGGGCCGAGATCGACCGGCTGATGCAGAGCGGCGACCTGTTCCGCTACACCGCTGCCAAGGACGCGCCGGTAAGCCTGCTGGAGACGGAATTCGCGGACCTCATGGGCGCGCGCTACGCCCTGGCGGTCAGCAGCTGTTCGGCGGCGCTGTTCCTGTCGCTCAAGGCGCTGGACCTGCCGCGGGATGCGCGGGTGCTCATCCCGGGCTTCACCTTCGCCGCCGTGCCCTCGGCGGTGGTGCATGCCGATTGCCTGCCGGTGCTCTGCGAAGTTGGCGCGGATTACCGCATCGACATGACGGATTTCGAGGTCAAGCTGGACGGTGTACAAGCGGTGATCGTCAGCCACATGCGCGGGCACACCTCGGACATGGACGCGATCCTGGCGCTTTGCGATGCGCGCGGGGTGCCGGTGATCGAGGATGCGGCGCATTCGCTGGGCACCACCTGGCAGGGACGCAACATCGGTACGCTGGGGCGCATCGGCTGCTTCAGCTTCCAGAGCTACAAGATGCTCAACGCCGGCGAAGGCGGCATCCTGATCACCGACGACACCGACCTTGCGGCGCGCGCGATCCTGATGTCGGGTGCTTACGAGCATGCCTGGCGTAAACATCCCGGCATCGGAGAGGCCTGCGCGCGCTGGCAGAACCGCCTGCCGCTCTACAATCTGCGCCTGTCGAACCTGTCGGCCGCGCTGATCCGCGCGCAACTGCCGGAGCTTCCCCGGCGCGTGGCCGACGGGCGGCGCAACCACGACCGGGTCGCCGCCGCCATTGGCGCCGCGCCGTGGATCGAGGTGCCCCACCCCCTGCCCGGCGAGGTTCGCGCGCCCGACAGCCTGCAGTTCAATCTCGTGGGGCTCAGCGATTCAGAGGTACACACGTTCACCGCCGCCGCCGAGGCCGCCGGCGTCAAGGTCCAGGTCTTCGGGATGAGCGCCGACAACGCGCGCGCCTTCTGGAACTGGCAGTTCGTGCCGGACCTGCCAGAGCTGCCACGGACCCGCGCCATGCTCATGCGCGCCTGCGACACGCGCCTGCCCGCGCGGCTGACGCCCGCCGAGTGCGATCTGGTCGCGGATGCGCTGCTCGGGGCCATCCACGAGGTGATGGGCCCGCAGCGCGCCTATGGCACGTGATCACTTGTTGAGCTTGTTCAGCTTGGCCTGAAGGGCGGCCAGCTCTTTCTTGATCGCGTCGAGATCTTCGGGCGAGTCGTCGTCGTCGGCCTCCGCGGCGGGGCCGCTCATGCCGGCGGGCATGTTGCCGGTCATCGCCTTGAGAAACGCCTCTTGCTGCGCCTGCATCGCCTCGAAACCGGGCATTTTCGCCATCGGGTTGACCTGGCCCATGGATTCCACCCATTTCGACTGGCTGTCGCGGAACATCTCGAAACTGGCGGCGAGGAACTGCGGCACAACGCTGGTCGCCTGGGTGGTGTAGCTGCGCACGAGATCGGTCAGCACGTTGATCGGCAGGACCGACTCGCCCTTGCTTTCATGCTCGGCCACGATCTGCAGCAGGTACTGCCGGGTCAGGTCGTCGCCGGACTTGAGGTCGACGATCTTGACCTCGCGGCCCTCGCGGATGAAGCCCGCGATATCCTCGAGCGTCACGTAGTCGCTGGTCTCGGTATTGTAGAGCCTGCGGCTGGCGTAACGCTTGATGAGAAGAGGCTTGTCTTTGTCGGCCACGAGGAACCTCCGGAAAATGCAGCGGTGCAGAAAAGCCTATGGCCTTGCGGATCAAAAGGAAAGTCCGTTCTCATGTGCAGATGCGGCAAGCCCTTCCCGCCCGCACCGGCCTTTCGCAGCAGCGCAGAGTGACCCCGAGCGCCCGTCCGCAGGCAGGCAGACCGCCATGCAGACACGAAAAAGGGCGGACCCGTCAGGGCCCGCCCAGGATTCAGCGCTCTTCGGGAGGAAAGAGCTGCCGTGATCCGGTCGCTTACTTCGCAGCTGCGGTCGATGCTTTCTTGGCAGCGGCGGTCGCGTCGTTGGTCGCCTTCTTGACAGCGGCCGTGGCGTCTTCGGAGAAGTCCTTGCCTGCGGCCATCATCAGCTCGACGGTGTCCATCTGGACCTTCTTCGCGATCTCGGCGAAAGCGGCCATGTTCTCGGCGGTCACTTCGGCCTGAGCGGAGGCGAATTCGGTCATCGACTTGGCGTAGTCGGCCGGCTCTGCCTTGGCTTTGGACATTTCTGCCAGCTTGGTCAGGGTGTCCTTGGTCCACTTGGCGGAGATTTCGGTCGACTTCTCGGCCGCTTCCAGAGCCACGCCCGACAGCTTTTCGTTCAGGGTCGCGGTGGTCTTGAACGCGTCGTCCATCGCTTTGGTGTCGACGGGGAATGCGCCCATCATGTCTTTCAGCATTGCGGTCATGTCTTGTGCTTTAGCAGCCATTGTCATCATCCTTTTCTCTGCTTGGCGGGCCCACCCCGCCGTTTCATTGCAGCTGTCAGGAATATGCATGCTGCACCGCGGCATTTCAAGGGTTTTCGCTGCGGTGCAGCAAAAAATTCCTAACTCATTGATCCGCCTGATTTGCTTTGATCTTCACATAGCTTCCGGGCGCCGGCTCCAGCGACGGATGGTCCGAATCGCCGGGTTCGCGGGCCTTGATCCAGCGGCCCGACCGCTTGGCCAACCACTTTTCCCACAGCGGCCACCACGACCCTTCGTGGAAGGTCGCGGCCTCGCGCCAGTGGTCCGCATCCTCGCCGAATTCGTCGTTCACATAATGGCCGTACTTCTTTTTCGACGGCGGGTTCACGATCCCGGCGATATGGCCCGACTCGGACACCACGAAGGTCTTCTGCTTCGACCCCATCTTCTGGACGCCGCGATAGCAGTCCTTCCAGGCAGCGATATGGTCGGTCTCGCAGGCGATCGAGATCAGCGGCACATCCACGTCGCGGATGTTGAGCGTGTGGTCCAGCATCTCGACCCCGTCCTCGGCGAACCGGTTGTCCTGGCAGAGCTTGCGCAGGTACTGCATCGCCATGCGCCCCGGCAGGTTCGCGCCGTCGCCGTTCCAGTAGAGCAGGTCGAAGGCCGGCGGGGTTTCACCCATCATGTAGCTCTTGATCGCCGGGCCGTAGATCAGGTCGTTCGAGCGCAGGAAGGAAAACGTCCGCGCCATGATGAAGGACTTGAGCAGCCCGCGGTCGCCGATTTCCTCCTCGATCCCGTCGATGAAATCGTTCTGCAGGAAGGGCGTGAATTCGCCTTGGTCGCTGAAATCCGTGAGGGTTGTAAAGAAGGTCGCCGACTTGATCGACTTGTCGCCCTGCTGCTTGAGCAGGGACAGGGTGAGGCTCAGCGTGGTGCCTGCGATGCAGTAGCCCACGGCGTTGATCTTCTCGACCCCGGCGATCGCCTTCACCTCGCGGATCGCGGTCAGGTACCCTTCCTCGATATAGGTATCGAGGCCCACGTCGCGGTAGCTTTCGTCCGGGTTCACCCAGGACACAACGAACAGGGTGTAGCCCTGGTCGACGATCCAGCGGATCAGCGAATTCTCGGGCTTGAGGTCGAGGATGTAGAACTTGTTGATCCAGGGCGGGAAGAGCACGATGGGGGTCTCGCGCACCTTTTCCGTGGTCGGATGGTACTGGATGATTTCCATCATCCGGTTGCGGTAAACCACCTCGCCCTTCGCGGTGGCGATGTTCTCGCCGATCTGGAACGCCTCTTCATCCGCGAGCCGTACCACCAGTTCGCCGTTGTTGGCCTCAAGGTCGCGGACCAGGTTTTCCAAACCCTGGACGAGGCTCGCGCCCTCGGTCTCGACCGCCTTCTGCAGCGCGTCGGGGTTGGTCGAGAAGAAATTCGTCGGCGCCATCATATCGACGATCTGCTGGGCAAAGTAGCGCAGCCGCCGCTTTTCCTTGGGATCCATGTTCTCGACGTCCTCGACGGCGGTGCGGATCGCCTCGGCGTTGATCAGATACTGCTGCTTGATGAAGTTGAAATACGGATGGCTGTCCCAAAGCGGGTTCGAGAACCGCTTGTCCTTGGGCCCGGTGTCCTCGGGCGGTTCCAGCTTGCCGCGCGCCAGCGCTTGCTGGGCTTCGACGAAATGGGTCACCGACTTGCCCCAGTATCCGATCTGGTGCTCGATGATCTTGGCGGGATTCTTGAGCCATTCCTGCCAGTAGCCGGTCAGCGCCTCGGCATACAGCTCCTGGTCGGGGCCGTGCAGCGCATTGTTGATCGGCTTCTTCTGACCCATGGCCGACAAGAGACGCTGCGTGAGTTCCTCGACCCGTTCCAGATTCGCTTCCATCTGTTTCAGATCGTGACCTTCTGCGATGGTCCTGGTTGTCATCTCGGCAATTCCCCCCTAGATTTGCTGCTGTGCAGAATACCGTCGCCACCGTCGGGAGGCAAAGCGACGCATTCGGTTCGAGGCGCCGTTCGCGCCCCGGCGAAAGGAGACGCGACATGCGCTACATGGCCACTTACGACCTGATGGAGACCCTTCGCAACACCAATGCCTGGCTCGGCGCAACCGCGCGCACGATGGCATCCTACCCGGCTTTTTCCCTGATGACCAACCCGGGCCTGCAATGGATGGCGGCCTGGGGCGAAGTGACGGAACGCACGTTCGAGCGCATGGTGGTCAAACCCGACTGGGGCATCCGAACCCTGACCTGCGAGGACGGCAAGGATCACCTGGTCAGCATCGACACCGTCGTCGAGAAACCGTTCGGCGACCTGTTGCACTTCAACGTGCAGGAACGCGAGGAACAGCCCCGCAAGATCCTGCTGGTGGCCCCGATGTCCGGTCACTATGCGACGCTCCTCCGCTCGACCGTGAAGTCGCTCATGGTCAACTGCGAAGTCTACGTGACCGACTGGCACAATGCACGCGACATCCCGGTCAGCGCCGGCAAGTTCGACGTGGAGGATTACACCCTCTACCTCGTCGACTTCATGCGTCACCTGGGCCCCGACACCCATGTCATCGCCGTCTGCCAGCCCGCGCCGCTGACGCTCGCCGCCACCGCCTACCTCGCCGGCGAGGATCCGGATGCGCAGCCGCGCTCGCTGACCCTCATCGGCGGCCCGATCGACCCCAATGCCAACGCGACCGAGGTGACCGATTTCGGTCACCGCGTGACCATGGGCCAGCTCGAAGAGACGATGATCCAGCGCGTCGGATTCAAGTATCCCGGCGTCGGGCGCATGGTCTATCCCGGCCTGCTGCAACTTGCGTCCTTCGTGTCGATGAACCTCGACCGGCACAGCAAGGCGTTCCAGGAGCAGATCCTCAAGGTCAGCAAGGGCCAGGCCTCGGATCACGATGCCCATAACCGCTTCTACGACGAATATCTCGCGGTGATGGACATGCCGGCGGAATTCTACCTCTCCACGGTCGAACGCATCTTCAAGGACGGCGAGATCGCCCGCAACGCCTTTACCGTCGAAGGCAAGCCCGTCGACATCGGCAAGATCACCAAGGTCGCGGTCAAGACCGTGGAGGGCGCGAACGACGACATCTCGGCCCCCGGACAGTGCATCGCGGCGCTCGACCTGTGCACCGGCCTGCCCGACAGCATGAAGGCCAGCCACGTGGAGCCGGGCGCCGGTCACTACGGCATCTTCGCGGGCAAGAGCTGGCGCAACAACATCCGGCCGCTGGTGCTCGACTTCATCGACCAGAACTCCGGCGCGACGCGCAAGGCGACAGATGGCAACCCCGCCAAGGCCGGCACCAAGACCGCGGCAAAGGCCGCCAACAGCAACGTAGCCTGACACGTCCTGCAGGACCACGAAAAACGCCCCCGCAGCCATCTGCTGGGGCGTTTGTCTGTGCGCCGCGACCCTATGCGCGCCGACTTACCGTGCCGCATCGAAGACCATGTCGATCATGGCTTGCGTGCCTTGCGAGAATTCCAGCGGGCAGGCATAGGCCGCGCCGGTCTGCACCGCGCGGTTGAAGGCTTCGACCTGCAGGACATAGTGATTGTCCGCGGGAAACCTCCACTCCTGCATCTGCCCGCCCGGACGGTACAGCCCGACGCGCGCCTCGCCGTAGACCTGCGCATTGAACGGCGCGGTGAGCCGCATCACCGCCTCCTCTCCGTGGAATGTCACTTCCTGCCATGGCGCCATGCGCATCGACACCATTCCGGAATACCGGAAGGACGGAAAGCGCGCGGTCATCACCGCCGTGGTGTCGAAATCCTCCAGCCAGTCGAGGTCCGCCGACAGTATCTCCTGAGGCTCCTCGCCGGTGACGAACCGTGTCGACCCGAAGATGTAGACACCGATGTCGCGCAGACCGCCGCCGCCCATACCGCGCATGTTACGGACATTCCCGGGATCGGGATTGTTGTAGCTGAAATCGCAATCGACCCGCTTGAGCGTGCCCAGCACGCCGCTTTCGTAGATCTCCCTGGCCTTCCGCCATTGCGGATGATGCACGATCATGAAGGCCTCGGCGATCAGCAGCCCGGTCTCGTCGCGCAGCGCGATCAACTCGTCGATCTCCCGCGCCTCGAGCGCGATCGGCTTTTCGCACAGCACGTGCTTTCCCGCCCGCGCCGCCTTCCTGGTCCATTCGACGTGCAGGTGATTCGGCAGCGGAATATAGACCGCGTCGACCTCCGGATCGGCCAGCAGCGCGTCGTAACTCTCATGCACCCGCAGATCGGGCGCCCAGGCCTGGAAGGGCTCTGCCTTCTTCGCCGACGACGTCGCCAGCGCCGCCAACCGGCCGCCCGTGGCCCGGTGGATCGCCGGCCCCATCTGGTTCAGCGCGAAATGCGACGCCCCCAGAATACCCCAGTTCAAATGCGCGCTCATCTGTGCCTCCTTCGGTTTTGCCGCGACGCTAACCCAATCCGTCCAAGCGCAAAAGCGGTGACCCACTCCTTCATCTTGCCGATAAACTCCAGAGAGCACGAGAGACAGCGTCTCTCGTATGCCGCAGGCATTTCAGAGCCGAAAATCACGAAAAAAGGCGGCTCCAACCGGAGCCGCCCTGTCTTTCCGTAACCACCCGATCAGGCGCTGGCCAGCATTCCCTGGTCCTTCGCCAGATCGCGCATCCGCTTCTGCAGCTTCTCGAAGGCCCGCACCTCGATCTGGCGGATGCGTTCACGGCTGACATCGTATTGAGCGCTCAGATCCTCCAGCGTCACGGTCTGTTCGCTCAAGCGCCGCTGGCTCAAAATGTCCTTCTCGCGGTCGTTGAGCACGTCCATGGCCTCCGCCAACAGCGCGCGGCGCGCTTCGAGCTCGTCGCGCTCTGCGTAGTCGCCGGCCTGGTCGGCACCCTCGTCCTCGAGCCAGTCCTGCCACTGCATCGTGCCCTCGCCCTCGCTGCCGACGGTGGCATTGAGAGAGGCGTCGCTGCCGGACATCCGGCGGTTCATGCTGATCACCTCGTCCTCGGTTACGCCGAGATCGGTGGCGATCTTCTCGACATGTTCGGGCCGCAGATCGCCGTCCTCGAGCGCGCCGATGCGGCTCTTGGCCTTGCGCAGGTTGAAGAACAACTTCTTCTGACCGCTGGTCGTGCCCAGTTTCACGAGGCTCCAGGACCGCAGGATGTATTCCTGGATCGAGGCGCGGATCCACCACATGGCATAGGTCGCCAGGCGAAAGCCCTTTTCGGGATCGAAGCGCTTGACCGCCTGCATCAGACCGACATTGGCCTCGGAAATCACCTCGGCCTGGGGCAGACCATAGCCGCGGTAGCCCATGGCGATCTTCGCAGCCAGGCGCAGATGGCTCGTGACCATCTTGTGCGCCGCCTCGGTGTCCTGCTCTTCGACCCAGCGCTTGGCGAGCATGTATTCCTCTTCAGGTTCCAGAAGCGGAAACTTCCGGATTTCCTGCAAGTAGCGGCTCAGGCCGCCTTCCGGCGTCGGGGCCGGAAGATTCGCGTAATTGGCCATCCCTCTCCCTCCAATGTATAGGGGCTTAACATTCATATGGTGTCAGGCCCGAGGGGTTGCAAGCGTCATAAGACGCAATTCCTTCTCAAGAGATTAACGCATGAGCCGGCGAAATGTTTGCCTATGTCAGTGCTTTCACGCGCATGTGCTCTGCGGAGATGCGGCGCGCACGGTTTCGTGGCTGAATGGAGAGGCAGTGCGTCCCATCCGGGCGCCCCTGGAACGCCTAAGCGCGCAGGGTGTCCAGCAATGCGGCCATGTCCCCGGGCAGATCGGCCTCGAAAGCCATCCAGTCGCCGCTGACGGGATGTGCAAAGCCGAGTTCCGCCGCGTGCAGCGCCTGCCGGCCGAAACCCCGAACGGCCTCTGCCGCATCCGTCGACACCGCCGTCGCAGCGAGCTTGCGCCGCCCGCCATAGACCGGATCACCCACCAGCCCGTGGCCGATATGCGCCATGTGCACCCGGATCTGGTGCGTGCGCCCGGTTTCCAGCCGGCACTCCAGAAGCGCCAGCGCGGGCGGCGTGCCGAAGCGCTCCAATACCCGCGCCCGCGTCACCGCGTGGCGCCCGGGGCCAAAGAACACCGCCTGCCGCTGCCGGTCGGTCTTGTGCCGCGCCAGCTGCGTGGTCACGCAGATCACCGCTCCCGGCTCCGCCGACACACCGCGGATACCGCGCAGCCGCGGATCGCCGGTGTCCGGCACGCCGTAACACAGCGCCCGATAGGACCGCGCCGCGGTGTGTTTCTCGAACTGCGCCGCAAGGCCGTGATGCGCGCGGTCGGATTTCGCCACCACCAGCAGCCCGCTGGTGTCCTTGTCGATCCGGTGCACGATGCCCGGCCGCTTCGCCCCGCCGACGCCAGAGAGATCGCCGCCGAAATGATGCAGCAGTGCGTTGACCAGCGTGCCGCCCGGACTGCCGGGTGCGGGATGCACCACCATGCCCGCGGGCTTGTTGACCACCACCAGATCGGCATCCTCGAACACGACGTCGAGCGCGATGTCCTCGGGGCCGATATGGCTGTCCTCGGCCTCGGGCACGGTGATCCGCAGCACCTCGCCCTCGGCCACCCGCGCCTTGGGGTCGGTCAGCGGTTCCGACCCGCGCAGCACGTGACCCTCGGCAATGAGCCGGGCCAGCCGCGTACGCGAAAGGGCCGCCGCGTCTGGCACATCCCGCGCCAAGGCCTTATCAAGGCGCGGCGGCGGTGCCGCCCCGATCGTCACCTGCAACACTGTGGATGCCATGGCCGACACTCCCCCGCCGTCTCCGGAACCGCCCGAAGAACCGGCCAACCTGAAATTCCTGCGGCTGCTGGTCACGATCCTGACCGCCACGATGATCATCGGGCTTGTAGTCATCGTGACGCTGATTGTCATCCGCTACCGCGACCAGAGCGCACCGCTGCCCGACAGCATCACCCTGCCCTCGGGCGCCGTCGCCACCGCCTATACGCAGGGCCGCGACTGGTACGCCGTGGTGACCGAAGACGACCGAATCCTGATCTTCGACCGGGCAACCGGCGCGCTGCGGCAGGCGATCGACATCCTGCCCTGAGCGACCTGACCGGGGCGATGCTGCGACGAAAAGGAAAGGTGGTACCGACTCCCCGGCTCGAACGGGGGACCTCTTGATCCACAATCAAGCGCTCTAACCTACTGAGCTAAGTCGGCACATTGGCGCGAAATAACGCCCTCTGAAGGCCATTGCAAGCCCGAATCCCCGCCTAGCGCAGCGCAACGGACCAGTGCTGTTCGACCAGGTCGACCCCGAAAGACCGCACCGGCCTGGCGCTGTGCAGCGTCCAGCCGTTCCTGGCGTAAAGCGCGCAGGCGGCGCGGTGGCTTTCGTGGGTCCAGAGCACCATGCGCGCGTAACCCGTGTCGCGCGCGTACTCCATACAGGCGTCGAGCAGCCGCTGCCCCAGACCCTGTCCGCGGGCCTCGGGCACCAGCAGGAACAGCCGCAGCTTGGCGGTTTCGGCATCCTGGCGCACGCAAAAGATGCTGCCCAGCCGTTCGTCGCCGCGTTGCGCGATGAACGCCCTCTCGCAGGACGGGTCCCGATCGCGCTGGTAGGCCGCCAGGATCTCCGCCACCAGCGCGCCAAAACTGGCGTTGAACCCCTCGGCCTGCGCGTAATGCGTCCCGTGCTGGTCGACCAGCCAGGGCACATCATCGGGGATGAGGTCGCGCAGCACGATATCCATGGCCGCACTCAAGCAGATCGGCGCCCGCTTGCAAAGCGCCTGACCCTTGCGTAGACCGCAGCGATCCACCAGCCACGCCGGAGAGACGTCATGGGCATCAACACCGAACGCGACATCGAGGCCAACCTCCAGATCGGCCCGACCGACCAGGGCATGGTGCGGCTCTTCGTGCTGGCGGACAAGATCGAGATCCCGATGGATTTCGACCCCGAAGAAGCCGACGACATCGCCGAGGAAATCCGCGCCGCCGCCGCCGCCGCGCGCAAGGTCAAACCGCGCTGACTCACCTACGTCACCGGCACAACGCGGGCATGACAATGGCGCACGGTGCCGGCCTCCGCCTCCGTCCTCGACCACCGATCCCAAAGCTGCCGGTCGCCCGACGCCCAGTGTCCAACCGCCGCTCCCCGTCCGTCCGACACGCAATCTAGCGCACCTTCTCAGACGCGGCCGTCGCAACAGATCGCGCCGACCGCCAGTCATCGGCGTGACGCAAGACAAAAGCGATCTTCGCGCCGCCCCGGCCAGCACGACCGCGGCCACAAGGGCAACTCGCGAAAGCCTCGCCAATACTCCTGCGGCACTGAACATCTGCGCGCGCGGCACGACGCCGAAACGGATCGCCTCAGATCAGCCCGATCAGACCCTCCGGATCGCGCAAACCCTGCAGCCGTCGGGCCGCGTGAAAGGCGAAGCGGCGCAGCATCGCCGTGCGCCGCGCAGGCGCCAGCTTGTCTTCGGGCGCCATGCGCAGGATCTCCGCGTCATAGGCATCGGCTATGATCAACCCCGTGCCCTCGGGCAAGAGGTCGGTGGGAAACTCCTGGTCCACCGCCCAGAAAAACCGGTCGCACCAGTCGAGATATCCCTGCCACTTCCCGTCCGAGAGGAAATCGGCGCGGCTCGACTTGCACTCCACCACCCAGATCTCGCCCTTGGGCCCCAGGGCCATCACGTCCACCCGCTTGCCGCGGTCCGGCACCATTTCCTCGACCACGGCGAAGCCATGGCTGGCAAGATGCCGGCACACCCCGCGGGCCAGAAGCTGTCCAGGCTGCAACATATCCTTCATGCCCCGATCTTATGAACAAAGGATGAACAAAAGCAAGGCCCGCCCCTTCTTCGGTTTGCAAATACCTCAGAGAGCACGAGAGACAGCGTCTCTCGTATCGCGCGCCCGCGCGATCGTGAACCGTGCGCACCGATTTTCGACCTGTCCCCTTGCCCGGCGATCACCTCCGTCTTATCTGTCGCTCAGGCGGGTTCTGCCCTTCTCGTGAACGGTTGCATTCCGGTGGCCTTAAGCAATTCCGAGGGAGTTGGCTCTGTCCGGGCCGTGGTCCGGTTACCTGACGCCCACCTGTACATACAGGTCCTCGGGAATGAGAGAACCACACGGTTGCGGTGGTTCCCGCCGCATATCTTTCCGGCCCGTCCCGGCGCATGACAGCGCCGCCGCCAAACCCAAAGCGCGCCCACTGCGGCACCTTGGCGACAGTCGCGCCTTGCGATCCTCCTCGCGACAATCTGTTTTCAAACTGACGGAAAATGACGCTATCAAGGGCTTCAACGGACATGTTCCTGGCGGCAGGCGCCTCTGAACCTGCGCCTTTCAACGCCGGAGGAGTACGATTTGGCCCAGATTTCCGAGATCGAAGAGATGATCGCGCGCGTGGCCCTGGGCGACCGCAAGGCCTTCTCGCAGCTTTACGATGCGACATCGGCGAAACTCTTCGGGGTGATCCTGCGTGTGTTGAACAATCGGGCCAGCGCCGAAGACGTCTTGCAGGAAAGTTACATGAAGATCTGGCGCCATGCCGACCGCTACACATCGAACGGATTGTCTCCCATGACATGGCTCATCACCATCGCGCGCAACAGCGCCATCGACCGGCTGCGCGCGACCCGCGACAGCACGGCGGATGTGGATGACATGGCCGACCGTCTGGTCTCGACCGGTCCGACGCCCGAGCAATCGGCCATCGCCGCGGGAGAGGCGTCGCGGATCACCGCCTGCCTCGACGAGCTTGACACCGACAAGGCCGGCGCCGTACGCGGCGCCTACCTGCAGGGCCTGACCTATGCCGAACTGGCAGAGAAATTCAGCGTGCCGCTCAACACGATGCGCACCTGGCTGCGGCGCAGCCTGATCAGCCTGAGGGAGTGCATGGAACGATGACCGCCACAACCGACGGACCCGAAGACGACATCCGCGCCGCCGAATACGTGCTGCGCCTTCTGCCCGCCGACGAAGAGCGCGCCTTCGAGGCCCGCGCCGCCGGCGACCCGACCCTGTCCGAGCGGGTGACCTACTGGGCCAACCGCCTCTCCGGGCTGAATATCCACATCGATCCGGTCAAGCCGCGGTCCGCAGTGCGCCGCGAACTCATGCAGCGTCTGTTCGGCACCGACTCAAAGCCCTCCTTCTGGCAGCGCGCCGGCCTGTGGCAGAGCGTCAGCTTCGCCTCGCTGGTGCTGGCCGGCTTCCTCGGCTTCCAGGCGATGCAGCCTTCGCTGGCCCCGGGCCTCGTGAGCGAGATCGCCGCCGAGGACGACAGTCTGCGCGTGCTCGCGGTGGTCATCCCCTCGACCCATGTGATCCAGCTGACCCGCACCGCGGGCGACCCGGCGCCGGGCCGCGTCTTCCAGCTCTGGGGCATTCCGCCCGACGGCAGCGCGCCGGTGTCGCTGGGCGTGCTCCCCGAAGGTCCGACCGCCTCAGTGCAGGTGCCCGACCCGCTTCTGGCCTACCCGGCGACCAGCCTGACGCTGGCGATCTCGGACGAACCGACCGGCGGCTCGCCCACCGGCGCACCCACGGGTGACGTGCTGGCTCTCGGAGAGATCACGCCGCTGTAACCAGCGCCGCGCCGACCGCAATCCGCCAAACGCGGCACCCGCTGCGCGCCACGTCCCATCTTCATCTTGCCAATAAACCTCCGGGGGGTGTGGGGGGCTGGCCCCCCACTTTCCCAGCGTCCCAAGCCGAGCCCAGACTCCCGGCAAAGCGGCAAAGATGCCGCTCAGAACGCCTCGGGCCGGGCCTCGCGCGCCATGTGGTCGAGCACGGCGTTGACGAATTTCGGTTCTTTTGTCTCGGGAAAGAAGGCCCGGGCAATGTCGACGTACTCCACGATCACCACCTTCGGCGGGGTGTCGAAGGCCACGAGTTCCGCCCCGGCGGCGCGGAAGAGCGCCCGCAGGGTCGGGTCGATCCGGTCGATGGGCCATTTCGCCACCAGCGCGCGGTCGGTCATCTTGTCGATCTTGGCCTGCCAGCGCACCGCCTCTTCCAGCAGCCGGGCAAAAAGGTCGATATCGCCGTCGATCATCTCTTCGCCCTCCTCGACCTCCGCGCCAAAGCGGAAATCGAGGAATTCGCGCCGCACCTGGTCGAGCGAGTGCGACGAATGCTCCATCTGGAACAGCGCCTGCACGGCATAGAGCCGCGAGGCGGATTTCATCTTGCGTTTCTGGTTGCCCGACAGGGCCTTGGGTGCATCGGTCATGCTGTGTTCGGGTCCTTGCCGCCGCCCGCGATCCGGTATTCGTCGCGTGCGGGCTGGAATCCCACCCCCTTGCGCGAACCGCCCCAGTTACGGGCCAAAGCGATCAGATGCAAGGCCGCCGCAGCGGCGCCGCCGCCCTTGTTCTGGCCTGCCAGCTCGGCCCGCGCCTGGGCCTGGGCCATGTTTTCGACCGTGAGGATGCCGTTGCCGATGCAGAGCCCCTGCAACCCCAGCAACGTGATGCCGCGCGAACTGTCGTTGCACACCGTTTCGTAATGGGTCGTCTCGCCCCGGATCACGCAGCCCAGTGCCACGTAGCCGTCGAAATTGCTCAGCCTCTCGGCGATGCCGATGGCCGTGGGCACCTCGAGCGCGCCGGGCACCTCGACGGTCTCATGCGTGCCGCCCGCCGCCTCGATCTCGGCGCGGGCGCCTGCGATCAGCTGGTCCGCGATGTCGCGGTAATAGGGCGCCACCACGATCAGCAGTTTCACGGGGCGGTCGAATTCCGCCCGCGGCAGCGTGTAATGGGTCTCGTTGGAAGCCATCAGTCATGCTCCGGTATCTTGCGGGTGCCGACGATCTCGAGCCCGTAGGCATCGAGTCCGACGATCCGTGGCGTCGGAGAATTCGTCAATAGTTCCAGTTTCGACAGGCCCAACGACGACAGGATCTGTGCGCCGAGGCCGTATTGGCGCAGGGTCTTGGGGCTGACCTCGTCATGCACGTCGAGCTTCATCGAGGTATCGCGCAGCAACACGACCACGCCGCGGCCTTCGCGGGCCACCTCGAGCATGGCGTTGTGAAATTCCGCCGCACGGCCCTTCGGGCCTGTCCCCACCACGTCGAGCATCGGGTCCATGGCGTGCATCCGCACCAGCACCGGGTCGTCGCCCGAAAGGTCGCCCTTGGTCAGAACGATATGCTCGTCCCCGTGGGTTTCGTCGGTGTAGATGCGCATGTTCCAGTCGCCGCCGAATTCGCTTTCCACCACCTCTTCCTTGCGCACGCGCACGAGGTTGTCGTTGCGGCGGCGGTAGGAAATGAGGTCGCTGATCGTGCCGATCTTGAGCCCGTGCCGCTGCGCAAAGGCCACCAGTTCCGGCAGCCGCGCCATGGTGCCGTCCTCATTCATGATCTCGCAGATCACGCCGGCGGGGTTCAGCCCGGCCAGACGGCTCACGTCCACCGCCGCCTCGGTATGGCCGGCGCGGACCAGCACACCGCCCTCGCGGGCGCGCAGCGGGAAGACGTGGCCCGGCGTCGCGATGTCCTGCGCGCCCTTGGAGGCGTCGATGGCCACCGCGATGGTCCGCGCCCGGTCGGCGGCGGAAATGCCGGTGGTCACGCCTTCGCGCGCTTCGATCGAGATGGTGAAGGCGGTCTCGTGGCGTGAGGAATTGTTGGTCGACATCAGGCTCAGGCCCAGCTGCTCGATCCGCTTGGCGGGCATCGCGAGGCAGATCAGGCCGCGGCCGTACATGGCCATGAAATTCACCGCGTCCGGTGTCGCCCATTGCGCGGGGATGACCAGGTCGCCCTCGTTTTCTCGGTCCTCGTGATCGACCAGGATGAACATGCGCCCGTTGCGCGCGTCCTCGATGATCTCTTCGACCGAAGAGATGGCATCTTTCCAGTTATCCTCGACCGGACCGGGGATTTCGTATTCCGCCATAAAGCCTCCTGGACTGTTGGCCGCCAGATAGAGGACGCAACGGCGATTGACCAGAGGAACGTGACGCGCGGAGCGGCGCGACACTCTGTCCCGCGCGGCCTTGGCGCGCCGTCAGTCAAAGATGTCGTCGAGCACATCGAACGCCTCTTTCAGGAACTTCCGACCGAGACTCTTGCTCTTTTTCTTCTTCTTGCGGGTTTTCTTCTGGCTGCGCTCGCGTTCCCAAAGCGGCAGCGGCGTCGCGTGGACCTCGGGCCGCGGCTGCCGGGCGGGGGCGCGGCTGGCGCGGCCATGGCTGGCCTCGGGCCCGGGCATCATCTTCATGTCGTGCAGCGGCGCGCCGCAAGAGGCGCAGGCCAGTTCGTGCCGCACCTCGCCGGTCAGAACCAGCGCGGCGCGGGTGCCGCAATAGCAGCAGGTGGCGATCTTGTTGGTCGGGTGCATCGGCTCTCCTTTGCCGCAATATTGGCATGGCGGCGGCGAGGGGCAAGGCATCCGCCGTAGGCAGTCGCCCGCGTTCTTGCTATGGTTGTGCCAGATATTTTGATCCCGAGGTATTTCCCATGGCGCAGCCCCCCCGCCCTTCCAGAGACCGTCCACGCCTGGACGACCTGCCCTTTACCGTCAGCCTGCGCCGCGTCAACCTGGGCGTGGGCCTAGCGGCCTTTTCGCTGCCGATCCTCGTGGCGGGCACCGGGCTGTTCCTGCAGACCTGCGAACAGAACTGGTTTCTCGATTCCATCAGCCACTATTTCTACGCCCCGCTCAGCGGCAGCCTGTTCATCGCGACGCTCAGCGTCATCGGAGTGCTGCTGGCCTTCTTCTTCAACGTGCCGGACGGGTCCGGGCGCGAGCTGGCGGTGAACCAGGTCGAGGAATACGCGAATTTCAAGTGGTGGGAGATCTGGCTCACCCGCTTTGCCGGTGTCGCGGCTTTCCTGATCGCCTTCGTGCCCACCGCGCGGTCGGGCTGCGTGTTACAGAACGACGTGATGCGCGCCTACCTCCTGATCGGCGACACGCCCTTCTACACCGACGGCGGGATCGAGACGCTGGAGCAGGCGCAGGTCGCCTTCGACTTCATCGCCGTGACCAGTTGGCAGGTGCCCTTCGGTCTGGACCTGCACGCCGTGGGCGCGGCGGTGATGTTCACCACGCTGGGCTATTTCGCGCTTTTCGTCTTCACCCGCGACCAGACGCGCGACCATGCCGACACCCCCGGCAGCGCCGCCGCCGATCCCGAACGCATCCGCCGCAAGCGTCTGCGCAACCTGATCTACCGGTGCTGCGGGGTGACGATCTTTGCCGCGATCCTCGCCATCGGCGGCAAGTTCGCGCTCTGCCAGGGCCTCGGCCCTTGCGCGATCGACGACTGGAATCCGACTTTCATCGTCGAGACCCTGGCGCTCTGGGCCTTTGCCCTGGCCTGGCTGGTCAAGGGGCGGTTCTTTCCGTCGCTGGCCGATCCCGGACCGCCGCGTCAGCCCGCAGACGGCCCGCGTGCGGCGTAAAGCGCCACGGCGGCGGCATTGCTGACGTTGAGCGAGCCGAAATCTCGGGCAAAGTCGATGCGCACCAGCGCGTCGCAGGTCTCCTTGGTCTTTTGCCGCAGGCCCGGCCCCTCGGCCCCCAGAACCAGCGCCACCGCCCGGTCGCGGCGGCCTGTCAGCGCCACCTCGATGTCCTGCTCAGCCTCGCCGTCGAGGCCCAGCAGCAGGTAGCCCATGGCCCGCAGCCGTTCCATAGTGTCGGCAAGGTTGCGTTCGCGCAGGTACGGTTGGCGCTCCAGCGCGCCGCTCGCGGTCTTGGCCAGCGCGCCGGTCTCGGGCGCGGAGTGGTGCAGCGTGCCGACGACCGCCTGCGCGCCGAAGACCTCGGCCGAGCGCAGGATGGCGCCGACGTTGTGCGGGTCGGTCACCCGGTCCAGCAGCACCATGCGCGGCGCACCGCTGCCGTCGCCCAGCGCCACATCCTCGAGCCGCCCCCAGTTCAGCGGCTTGACTTCGAGCGCCGCGCCCTGGTGCACCGATTGCGGATCGAGAGGGGCAGCGAACTTGCGCGGGTCGCTGATCTCGGGCGTGATCCCGGCGGCGGCGATGGCGTCCGACAACTTTGCCTCGGCGTTCTGCGTCACCACCAGCTGCAGCTTTTCGCGGCGCGGATTGACCAGCGCATCGCGCACCGCGTGCAGGCCGAAAAGCCAGACGGTTTCGGCGGCGGCGGCGCGGCGCGCCTGCTCTTTCTCGACCACCCATTTGGGTTTTTTCACCATGTCCCGCCCCTCTTTGCGACGCGCCTATCCATGCGCGCGCAGACCCGCCGCTTCAAGGGATTTTCCGGTTGACGAGGCAAAAGGGCGCTAGTAATCACCCCCTCACGCCGCGCGGCGCGACCGCGCAGCCAGTGGGCGACAGGCCGCAAGGTGTGGCAGGGGACTGTAACTCCCTCGCGGAGACGCACGCTAGGTTCGATTCCTAGGTCGCCCACCACTTTCCCCTTTTCTGTCAGATGCTTATCCCGGTCACATCGGTCCCGGAGCCGAGGGCACGACCTGCGTCGGGCTTTTGCCCCGCCCGGACCGCGATCTTGACGACAGATAGATCGCCAGCGCGGGCGCCACACAGCCGAAGGTCTGCTTGACACCATCCCTTCCGGGTGCCTTCTTTGCGCACGCACAGCGGAGGGGCGGATGACCGAAACCAACAGCCTGCGCAACACGGCGCGGCAACTTTTCGATGCGGCCGTGGCCGCCGCCGACCCGGCCTTGGCGCTGCGCCCGCACATGACGGAGCTCGCACCGCTGGAGGGCGGCACAACCTACGTCATCGCCATCGGCAAGGCCGCGCCCAGGATGCTGGCCGAAGCCTTGCGCCACCTGCCCCAGCCGGTGCGCGCGCTGGCGGTGACGCATCACGAGAACCCGATGGACGTGGAGGGCGCCGAGGTCCTGCGCGCCGGGCACCCGGTGCCCGACGCTGCGGGCGCGCGCGCGGCAGAGGCGGTGATCGCGCTGCTGCAGGAGGCCGGGCCGCAGGACCGGGTGATCGCGCTCATTTCGGGTGGCGGGTCGGCGCTGGTGCCTGCGCCGGTGGACGGGCTGACGCTCGAGGACAAGGCAGAGGTCAACCGCCTGCTGCTGGCCGGCGGGCTGGATATCACGCGGATGAACCTCGTCCGCCAGCACCTGTCGCGGCTCAAGGGCGGCGGGTTCCTGCATCATGCCGCCCCCGCCCCGGTGACCGCTTTCATCCTGTCGGACGTGATCGGCGACGACCTGCGCGCCATCGCCTCCGGCCCCACGGTCGGTCCCATCGGCAGCGTCGAGGACGCCCGCGCCCTGCTGCGCGAGCATGGTCTCTGGGATCGTCTGCCCGAAGCCGCGCGCCGGCACCTTGAGACCGCCACCGACGGCGCCCCCCTGCCCGAGGCCACCAATGTGCTGATCGGATCGAACGGCCAGAGCCTCGAAGCGATGCGGAAGGCGGCCGAAGATGCGGGCTGGGCGGCCGAGATCGTCAGCGACCGGCTTGTCGGGGACGTGGCCGAGGCCGCGGCAGAGGTGCTGGCCAACCTGGGCCCCGTGGACGCGCCCGCAGCACTGCTCTTCGGGGGCGAAACCACGGTCACCATCCGCGGCTCGGGCCGCGGCGGACGGAACCAGGAAAT
>Ga0114903_1000464_pt1 | contig 23233 bp, 17 predicted proteins | sample MalvirDeepMed_s2_FD_87289 | JGI IMG/M metagenome (GOLD analysis project Ga0114903, IMG submission 87289) | Marine viral communities from the Global Malaspina Expedition - Malaspina viral metaG DeepMed_s2 | ecosystem: Environmental > Aquatic > Marine > Oceanic | place: Mediterranean Sea... | reverse complement strand
GTTCCGCAACTTGGCCCATGCGCGGATCGTGATCGCCGCATGGGCTAACGACTACAACACCGAACGCCCGCATTCGGCCTTGGATTACCAGACCCCGGTCGACTACGCGCGGACCCTGACCACCGCAATCAACCGCCCCGCTGCGTGAGATGAAAGCTCCGCACGTCGGGCGATTGCTCAACCTGCGCCAGCCGGCGTAAACACCAACCTGGCTCCGGTCGCCGCTGGATGAAAGTTCAGTGGCAGGTCAGTGGCGTTGCGAATCTTGGTCCGTTTCGCGGCTCTTGTCGGATCGACCAGATCAAGCCGGTAGCTTCGATCCAGAGCGGGGGCCGAGGACCCCTGGAGGACTTGGAACTATTGGCCCAAGACCGGATGACCCGGGTTCGATCAAGCTCAGAGGCGATCTTGTTGGCCGGCGAGATGGGTTCTCAGTCGGTCAGCTCCAACATGGGTGCATCGGCAGGCAACACCATCTGGGCGCGAACTATCGGGTCGAATGCGTATCCTGCTCCTGGACGGACGAAATGAACCTGAGGCTTGTCACTCAATATCTTGGTGGCAAGACCGATGCTCAAACGCATTCACAGACAGAATCCCCAGGGCATCTTCCTTATCTTGCTATTTGGCCCCTTTCCGCCCAACAGCGCAACCCTCCCCGGAAGCGGGGCGCGTCTCGACGTCGGCGGTCCTTCAGGAAGCCGTTCTTTACCCCAATCGACCGTTCCTTAGGTTGCGCCCCATCCCGGTGTCAGAAGTCAAAATGTGTCTCCGCAGAGGGATCTTGCGATCCTTGGCATCGGCCATCTCGATGAACTGGTAGCGCCCGCGATCCTTCGGCGATCGCCCATGATTGGCGGGAACCTTCAGAAGGTGCGTCAGAGCATCGTTGACCGCGTCCACCTCGATTTCGTCGACAGCGCCATCGCCGAGCATTTCCGGCCAGAATGTCGTCGCGAGACGTGCGTTGCTCGTGTTTTCCTTCTGCCATCTTGCACCATTGGCCGGGAACCGCTTCTGATCCTTGTCGAAGTCTTTCATGTCGCCAAGGCCGCGCAGTTCCAGGTACAGATTGACGGCTTCCGGCAGCGTGATGCCACGTTCCTTCTCGATGGCAGCCAGAGACTCCTCCGTCAGGAGCTTCCTGTCGATGAGGATGCGGGGCGGACGGGCAGCAATCCGCACCTTCTGCCAGCTTTCCTCGTCGTAGCCCTCGGGATTTTGCAGCCCGGCCGGGACGATGATGGGCGTAAGGGACGTTTAACCGTGAAGTGCCGCCGAGACCTTGCTGGACGGGACGGCGGGCTCACATGTCGTCATCTCTTCCAAGAGAGCTGGGGTAACGGCTTCAGGCTGCATCGCATTCGCGCCGGGTTCAGATGTTGCAAGGGTCGCCGCGCGCGCAGGCTCAGGTTCGGCGCTTGCGCAGGCGAAGGCCGCCGGGGCCACAGTCGCACCGGCCAACGTGGCGGCGGGTCGGGTTGCGCTTGATCCGGAGGCCGCGACGGCAGGCCGGAAGAACACTGTCGGTCGGTCGTAGAGACCTTGCTGGCGCCGGTAGCGCTCCTGGCTCACATCGAGCAGGACCTTCGTCGCCTCGTAGGCCAGCGCGGTCCAGTCGTCATCATGTTCGTCGAGCGTGATCCCGAGTTGAGCGGCAACATGACGGAGCGGCTGCCGCGCGACGTTTCGATCACCAAGGTACAGCGCCTGCCGCAAAACTGACAGGAGCGCTTCCTCCCGCCCGAGATCCAGTGCCGCGACGTCGGGGCTGCGCCAGCCGGCAATCGCCCGTGCACGTTCGAATGGCTCGACCTCGAAGCGAGCGAGCTGTTCGAGCAGCCGGGCCTGAATGTCGGGTGCAATCGACATGGTCTTCGCCGCATCTGCGGCGAAGACCATGTCGCTCATCTCGGTGAGGCGGCGGGCCAGGATCTTCGCGTCCCGGAGGACCTGGCAACGCAGGGAGAAACACAGCTTAAAAACTGTTCTTGGGGTACACACCTCTGTCGGAGATCGGTAGATGGCATGGCACCCCGGTCCCGTAGGGACCGGGGCAGGCGCCAGCAGTAGCCGGATTTTCTGATTTCAAGGTGGGGCGGCCGGCTCCGATTCCGGGGCATGGGAATGCCCTCCTGTGCACACGATGTGCACCGCCGTGTGCACCCTAATGTGCACCTCGTCGTCGAGCTCCGAATCCGGATATCGGAAATCCCTTGTTTTCAGCTACTTGAGGATTTTGGCTCCGGCGGTAGGGGCAGGTGCCAGTTAGCAAACACCACTGATATCAAAGGAAAATTTCCTCCGAGTCCGGATCGAATCCGGCGGTGTGTCAACAGATGTGCCGTAACCTGTGCACGCGGTCAAGAGGTGCACAAAGGGTAACTGAGGATGCCTAAGTTCAGATCACGCGAAATGCGTCAGATGCGTCGGGTGGCACTGCCGTAAGTCTGTCGCGCCGAAAACGGCGAGCGTCGCCTCGAGCATGGCGTCGCGAAGGACAACAGTTTCACGCTTGTCACCCCTTCCGTCGAGTCCCGCTTCCGAAGTCGTCGCGCGTATCGCTCATGGGCCAGAGAGCTTTTGCTGCATCAGACACTGAAGCCCCGTCAGTCGAAGGCTGCACGCTGTAGGTCCGGTGTATCGCAGTCGGCACATACACGGTCACCGGCCGCTGACACACCAAAACGGCTATGCCTTTCGACCTTCGTAGGAGGACGGATTGCGGACGGCTTCGCAATTGTGATGCGGCCCGTCAATTTCCGCCGGCTCCAGAACGGAACTATCTATTTGGCAGGATGGCCAAAGCTGGCTTGTCTGGAGTGAAACTGAGAGAAAACTGAATGAAACCGATAACCCTTGCGCTCGACGACACCTCAATCGATCAGCTGAAGCGCCACATCGCACTGCGGCTCCCGGAAATGCGCCCTGCGCACAGGATGGAGTTCGCGGCCCGTGGACTTGGCTATCGCACCTACGCCTCGCTGCTCTCCGCGCTGCGAGAGGGGCCGATTTTTATCGACCATATGGACCCAGAAAACGCGATCGCGTTCGCTGAACGTGTCGAATACGACATGGACCCGGATGATATCCGCGCTGTGCTGTTTGGACTCAGCGCGCTCTCCGTCGCCGACAGCACTTCGTCCCGTCATTTCGGCAGGCGGTGAAGCCAGACATTCAGCTGCCGCGCAACCGCCTTCAGGCTCTCCCCGTGGGTTAGCCGCGGCACCGCAGCGAGCTCCCGCTTCAAACACTGCCGCTTCGTGCCATCGGCCGCGGCCCACCCGTCGCCAGCGTGATGGCGCGCGGCGATGGGTCCGTGGTATCCGTCGCGACTGATGTAGCGCTCAGCCGCACGGTGCCTTTGACATCGGCGTTAGCCAGAAACAACGTTTTTAACGGTGCACATTGAGGCGACAAAGGATTGCATCGCCTCTGAGACCGGTGGTTCGAGGTCGAACTCGCCCATCCGATCGATCAGCCGCGGCCAAGCCCGACGAAGATGTCCCTGGCGACGCGCGGACGGGCAGAACCAAATCCAGTCAAGCTTGTTGCGACCGCCCTTGCCTTCGCCGAGGCGGAAGGCGCAACCGCCGATCATCCGGCACTCATCGTCGAGGAAGGCGAAGGCTACCCCGCCGGGGTTTGCATGCGATACATCGTTCCACTGGAGAAAATCGTAGCCGAACTCGCGCTTGAAGGCCCGCGCCCGCCGAGTCATCGCGACATGCATCCAGTTCGGCGAGGCGGCATCCACCCAAACCGCGTCCGGGTCTTCCTCTACAGCGCGCCGCCAAGCCCGCAATGGCCGGGGCTCAAGAGGCTCGAGCACCTTGCGGTGCTCTATGGCGTGCCGGTCTTCATCGCCTCTCAGGCCCTGCATGTAGGTCATTCCGCAAACATCGCAGGTCACGCAGACCTGTTCACGCGGAGCCTCGTATCTTGGCGCCGTTGAATTCAACGACATCGCTCGATCTTCTGCATCGAAGCGGATCTCGATGATGACCTCTCTCGCCGAGGTGAACACTTCTTTGCGGGCAGCGCCAGCCTTTTCCGCATCCTTCGTCACCAGCTGGACCGGCGGTTGGCTGAACCGGTCGGATTGATACAGAAGGACATCGATATCCTTCTCGGAAATGTATTTGGTTTGCGGCAGTCGGAGAGCAATCTCCTCGGGGAACGACCCGAGCTCCAGCGGGAAGCCCAAGCGCTCGAGCCACCAGAAAAATCGCAGGACATCGCTTGAGGACAGTCGCACCTGGCCGGATATTTCGTCTGCGTATTTCCATTCCCTTGGGAAGTCCGCGACGCCGCCGAGTTCGAGATGCCTCTCAATTTCATCGATATCCGCGAACCAGGCCCCGGATATCCTCGAGATCATGTCCGCGAGGGCGTCGCGAACCTCGTAGTAGCTAACCCATCCGTTTTCCGCCATGCGTTGTGCCGTCGTGCTTGACAATGGCCGTGGTGCAAGATTTTCCCGAGTTAAATGCTTCCACACTTCTTCGATCTGGTCGGACGTTACGATAATTCTGTTCTGCATTTGCTTTCACTTCTGGAGATGCGCCCTTCCAGTGTATTCAGCCCTGCGGCCTCGGAAACCTACAACGTCAAGCCGAGGGAGATCACGGACGGGTAAGTCAAATTGCTGGGCGCCCGCATCCTCGTCAATTGCTGGCACCTTCGCGTTCTTCGTCAAAGTGATACCTGGACAGCAGATCGGCATCGGGGGAGCGGGTGTGCGTCGCCATCAGGCCAGAGACAGTGAAGTTCTCCTGCACATCGGTTTCCGGAACGAGGAGATAGCTCCAGGGCTTCTCGCCGTCAGCGGCGCAGGCTTTTGTCGCAACGTGGCACCACAGACATGCGGCATCGGCTTTCCGCAACACCTCGGGTGCACCCATCTCCGAGGAGCGCTTGACCTCGATGATGAGCTTTTCCGCATCGGTCTCGACGACGAAATCAGGCTGATAGGGAGCGCCATTCGCATCGAATATCTTGAACTGGTTGGGCCCTGGTTTCATCCAGAGGCGCACCGCAGGTTCCTTCTCGAGGACGACTGCCAATCTCCGCTCCGGATCGGAGTCGAATTTCGCATATTGGTAGCAGCCGCGGGCAAAACCGGTGAAGACATACTTGCGGATGTCCTGCTTTTGATCCGGAGGTGTCCGGAAGTCGCGGATGAACCCGGTGCCGGCAGTATCGAAGGTCTGCGGACGCAGCTCTCCGAAGGCCGAGGCCAGCGAGACGCGATAGTTCGTCTGTTCCCGCCACATGTTCTGCTTCATCTGCGAGAAGATGCTGTCGGCCATGGCCTTAGCGTGCCCACGCACGACGCTGAGGGCTTGCCCCTCATCTCCTTTGAACCTCGCCCGGGTATTGGCGACAGCCTGCTCAGCGAGATCATACAGAATCTCAGCGTGCGCATCGTAGTCGATCTCAGGATAGTCGACGAGGCGCGCGACGATGTAGTCTTCCAGACGATCGGCAGTCTCGCCTTCTTCTTCCCCCGAGACCCTCGAAGTCTTCTCGGTCCGAAGCACCTGCACGAACAACTCGCGCGACAGGGGCTGGAAGTTCCAAGACTTCATATCGACGTCGAAGCGGCGGAAACCAAATGAGACCTGTTGCTGCGGCGTAATCGTGAGCGCAGGGATTGCCAGGGTTCGCTCGACGAAGTTCTTGCAGAGCTCGGCCGCCACGGCCACAGCCTGCTCCTTCGTAACGCTGGCGAAGAGCCCATCATCCCGCGCATTGATGGTCATGGCGGCTTCGGCGATTTTCTCGACGATCTTGGGATCATTCAGATCCCGGATCGAGCGGACCTGTTTGCTAACCTGAGGCAGCACCTGATTGAGCACCGTCCGGGCGACCTGCACCTGTTCGGGCGTGTTGAAGGTGAAGGGCGTGGCAGTGTCGGCCATATCACCAGTCTCAGCCGCTGGTTGAACCCGGGTATCTCCGTCTTGGCCGTCCGTGACGACGACCGTGGGCTTGGTCTTGGCCTCCGCCTGGACAAGCATCTGGTCGACAATGGAGGGCGCGGGAACCGAGATCGGCTTCGTCGGGGCCACATCACCGCCTTCACCAATGGTAACGGCCTTGAGCTTTCGGGTGACGCCGTTCTCTTCCTTCGCCTTCTGGATCAACTCGTTGAAGCGTTCATGTGCGATGACGGTCAGGGTATCGACCACCTCGACGCCCGTCCGTTTGCCGTAGGGCAGGCGCAGGCCACGGCCCAGGGTCTGCTCGGTCAGGATGTCCGAGGCCGAGGCCCGCAGCGGCACGATGGTGAACAGGTTCGAGACGTCCCAGCCTTCCTTCAGTTTGTTGACGTGGATCACGATATCCGTATCGCCTGCCTTCTCGATGTTCAGTAGGCGCTGCGCGTTCTCGTCGCTCTCTTCGCCTGTCAGCTTCGAGTGGATCTCGGCCACGCGCCCTTTGTAGCGCCCCCCGAAAAAGTCTTCTGACTCGACGTATTCTCTGACCTGCCGGGCGTGAGTGGTGTCCTGGGTGACCACCAGCATGAAGGGGCGCACCACATTCACGTCGTTCTGGCGAGCGTAGGTTTCCAGCGCCACCTTGACGTATTCATGGTAGTGAACGCCGTCTTCCAGCTTGATCTTTTCCAGCGTCGCCTCGTCCACCGATTTCGGGTCGAAGTTCGCACGGGTGCCGACCGCCGGTTCCTTGACATAGCCATCCTCCATCGCGTCAGGCAGTTCATAGCGATAGACCACGTTCTTGAAGTCCTGCGACCGGGCACCGACCGACTTCGGCGTCGCTGTAACCTCCAGCCCGAGGATCGGCTTCAGCTCCTCGATTGCCCGCGCCCCGGCCGAGCCGCGATAGCGGTGGGCCTCGTCCATGAGCAGGACCAGGTCATCCAGATCCGAGAGGTAGGAGAAGTAGCTTTCCCCAATGTATTCCTGAAGCCGCTTGATCCGGGGGGACTTGCCGCCGCGCGCCTCCGAATTGATCTTCGAGACGTTGAAGACGTTGATGATCACGCCTTCCTGGCCAAACAGGTCGGTGCCGCGCACGCCGCGGCCTTCCTCGTAATTCTCGGCGTTGACGATCAGGGGGGCGTTGTGGGCGAAGGCCTCGATGCCCCGGAATACGTATTTCGGGCTCGATGGCTGGAAGTCAGCCAGCAGCTTCTCGTATATCGTCAGGTTGGGCGCCAAAATGAAGAAGTTCCGGCTTTTCCCGATCATATAGAGGTAGCTGATGAAGGCGCCCATGAGGCGGGTCTTGCCGACCCCGGTGGCGAGGGCAAAGCAGACGCTGGGGAAGCCGCGCTCGAACTCTTCGAAGTCCGCGTCGGCAAGATTGCCGAAGGAGGCGCGCACGGCTTCGCGCGCCAAGTCGAGATCGGTTTCCTTCTTCGGATCGATGTCGGTCACGATGGTGTCGAGACGGCGCAGCGCCTCGGCCTGCGGTTTGCGCAGGGACAGGCGCTGGTTGATCTGGTGGACGGCGCGTTTCGGGTCGGTGGTTTCCATGGCTTATTCTCCTCCCCCGAACAGGTCCGGTTCAGCGGCGGCTCGGACCCTCCTGGTCGCCGTCTTCGGTTCAGAGGCGTCTTCGAGCGCATCCACTTCTTCGGCCATGGGCAGCGCGTCAATGCGAAGCGAGTAGTCGTCCTTGCCCCATTCGCAGCGGTCGAGCACCACGCGCGGGATCTTCTTCAGGGTCAGGTTGTCGAGGCTTTCGCCCTGGGCTTCATAAGCCATGCAGCAGATCAGCAGGCTGCGGTCTGCGCCCACCTCGTCCGAGATGGCGCGGAGCTGGTCGAAGGTCAGGCTGGCCGTTGTGACGTAGATGAAGGCGTTTTCGGAGGCATGGCCGTGCATCCAGTAGGCCTCGTCCGACGGGGCATAGACATAGTTGAAATGCTTGCACATGGCCTCAGCCAGCATTTCGGCATTGTAGTCCTTGCTGATGACCCAGTTGCCCCAGACATCCTTTTGCAAGAGCGACGGAGCGAGGCGGAAGAAGCGGTAGCCGCCGCCGCCTTTCCATTGAACCGAGTCAGAAACACCGGTTTGATCTCTCCCCGACACGACGTTATTCATACGCTCGGCACAGTGTGTTTTGGCATGGTCGCCGAGCTCGACCATAATCCAGCGCCTACCGAGTTTATGCGCAACTGCTCCTGTTGAACCAGACCCTGCAAAAGAGTCGAGGACGAGATCACCTGGTGATGAGAAGCGTTCAAGGATGATCTTCAAAAGAGCTTCGGGTTTCTTGCCGCTGCGAAACTCTACGCCGCCCTCATGTCGGCAGTTCCCGAATGATCCGGCCATGTCGTAATAGTTTTCTATCGGCGTCTTGGCATTTTCAGTTCTAATTTTTGAAAGAGGAATCCCCTGATAGTATTTCCCTTTTGTTGCACCTTCTCGCTTGGGGCCACTGAAATAACGATGCGGAAACTTGTCATCGCCGATTCCCTCAACCCGATAGAGTGCTCCAAGACCATCCTCTGCTACGCGACCGGCAAGATAGTCTCGAAAAAAGCGCCCTGAAGAATTGCCGTCGAGGATGCTGCCAGTTGCCCATATCTCTTTAAGGCCGTCTTCAGAAGGGCTGCCTTTTACGATCTTGTATTCATCTTTTGAAAATACACTTACCTTCTTTCCTCCAAGCTCGACTTGCCTGCCAACACCAGTCTCCCTGATATAGTAGCAGAACTTTTCGTCGGTGATGGCAATCGTAGGTAGATTTGGCTTTGCAGCGAAGGACTTTCTGTAGATGTGAACCATTTCCACTTGCTTGTGAAAGCTCATATCTTGCTTGAGAGTCTTATTTGCATACCTAACTTGTATATATAGGGTAGTGAGATAATTGCTTCTGCCAAACACCTCGTCCAGCATGATCTTCAGGTAATGGCCTTCGCTATCATCGATATGAGCACAGAAAAAGCCGTCATCGGAGAGCAGCGCGTGCAGCGCTTCCACCCTTTCGCGCATCAGAGATAGCCATATTGAGTGCTCTAATCCGTCGTCATAATGCTCAAACGCATTTCCTGTGTTGTAAGGGGGATCGATATAAACACATTTGACTTTTCCGCAGACGGTCGGATCTGTCGTCAGAGACTTCAGCGCCAGAAGGTTGTCCCCATGGATCAAGACGTTATCAAATAGGTCGCCCTCGCGCCGCACCTGCGCATGATGCGAAAACTCCGGTTCCTCGATCAGGATGCGCGGCTCCAACCGCGGACGATTGCCCTTGCCGATCCAGTTGAGTTCCAGCTTGTTTTTCTTGGGCGCCATTATGCGAGGCTCCATTTTATCGTGAACAGGGTCGTCATTTCGGGGGTCAGGTTCAATTGCTCGGCAATTTCATCGAGCATCCTCTCCCGTTCCTGATCAATTTCTCTCAATCGCGTGTATAGCTGATGTTGCAGGTCATCAACCTGCCGCTGCAAGGCTTTCGCCTCGCGCTGCAACGTCAGCTTCTCTTCCAGACCCAGGGTGGCGCGGGCCAGCTTCTTCTTGTCATTGGCTTCCTTGTTCAGCGCCTTGATCTGCTGATCGAAGGACACCTTGGCGTCGTCACGCCAGGCGTCGAGCCGGTCTTCCTCTTCGTTCAGGAATGTCGCCAGCATCTGCTGCGCCTGACCCACGATCTCGGTCTGCCGCGCATCCTGCGCCTGTTGCAGCCCTGGCTCTGGCAGGCCGGTCAGCCCCGCCTCGGTAACTTGCGCCGGGACATGGAGCATCCTCTCCGCCGTCTCAGAATGCAGGGGCGTGCCATCCTCGGTGAAGGCGGCGTAGACCAGCTCGTCATATACCCTGGCCGGGGTGTTCAGCACCAGCCGCGCCACGCGCATCCATCCCGATTGCCCGCGCAGCCGCTCCACATCTGCCATGTTGCCGTCATAGGCGCTGTAGTCGAAGCTGAGCGCTGCCGGTGGCAGATCCCGGTCCCGGGCCTGGGCGACCAGCCGATCCGCCAGCCCCTCATCCCCGAGCCGGAAGAAGCGCCATCCCCGTTCGTCCGCCTCCGGCCATTCCGTCGACCAGGTTGAACCCTCATGGTCGAACCGCTGCGCGTGATCCTCATGGAACCGCGCCTCGGGCAGTTCTGCCCGGGCGAGCCCCAGGAGCGCACGCTTGAAGTCGCCAATGGCCGAGTTCACCGCCTCCCTGCGGCCCAGCAGTCGCTCGATGACCTTGTCATCCATGTCGGCCAGCAGCTGGTCACGGGCGTTCTTCTTGGCCTCGTCGATCTCTTCGCTGAATTCTTCCTGAAGACGGTCGAACGCCTGGTCGATTTCCTCTGTCGACCGGCATGACTGCACGATGTCCAGGATGCGACGTTCGATGTCGACGCCGGATTCTATGACGCCCAGCACTTCGTCGGACGAGCCGAAGACGCCCTCGAACAGCTTGAACTTCTGTTCGAGGAGCTGGTGGATGCGCGCCTCGGCGTGGTTCTTCCGGTTGAGGAAGTTGATGACGGTGACGTCGATCTTTTGGCCATAGCGGTGGCAGCGGCCGATGCGCTGTTCGACACGCTGCGGGTTCCAGGGAAGATCGTAGTTGATCAGCAGTGAACAGAACTGGAGGTTGATGCCCTCGGCCCCGGATTCCGTGGCGATCAGGATCTTGCGGACATTGCGAAAGGCTTCGACAATAGCCGCCTTCATGTCGGCAGCCTTCGACCCTGACGCGCCGTCGGTGCCGCGATGCTTTTCAAGCCAGGCCTTGTAGAGCGAGTTGCTGTCCTTGTCGGAATTCGAGCCGTTCATGACCACGGTCTGGCCCGCGAATCCGTTCTGCTCCAAGAGCTCCCGCAGGTAGGTCTGGGTGCGCACGGACTCGGTGAAGATCACCGCCTTGCGCTGGCCACCCTTGGTCGTGATCTCGTCCAGAACGGCAGGCAGGCAGTCGAGCAGTGCCTTGCCCTTGGCGTTGTCAGAGATCGACCTGGCCAGGTCCCGATACTCGGTCAGCTTCCTAATTTCACGTTCGAGTTTTGCAGGATCGACCCGCTCGGCATCGTCGTCGGCGTCATCCTCGACCGCATCCGCCTCGGCTCCGGCACCGGCTTCACGCCACTCCTCTGCATGTTCACTGAACCCGTCCAGGTCATCGAGAGTCTCATCGTCGACGAGGCGCTTCGCCTCCAGGCGCCGGATCATCTTCTCGAGGGTCTGTGTCACAGCGAAGGAGGAGGACCCAAGGATCTTGCGCAGCATCAACGTGACGAGATGTCGTCCGTTCTGGCCAAGCGCGATAGTGTCAGGGTCCTGAAGATACGCCGAGACTTTCTCGTAGAGGTCTGTCTCGAGGCGGCCGGGTGTGAAATCGAAGGTTTTCGGCAGTCGGTTGGTGTAGTTGATCAGGCCGGCGCGCTGCACCTGGCGTCGAAGGGTCCGCTTGCAGATCGGCTCAAGCCGCTTCGCCAGGAGGGCCTGCGAAGCACCACCTTCCCGCCCGCCGAACTCGCTGCGGAACGCCTGCTCCGACCCGAAGTAGGTATCGTCAATGAGGCTGATGAGGCCGAAAAGCTCCATCAGATTATTCTGTAAGGGCGTCGCTGTCAGGAGCAGCTTCTGACGGCCCTCCAAAGCCTTCCTGAGCACCGAAGCCCGGGAATTCTCCGCCGCCTTATAGACGTTCCTGAGCTTGTGCGCCTCATCGAAAACAACCAGGTTCCATTGAATACATCGAAGCGTGTCTGACACCCGCGCCGCGTATTCGTAGGACATGATGATGATGCCCTCGCCCCGACCGAGGGGGTTGGCCCGACCTTCCTTCTCGAGGTCCTTCATGCGTTTTGCATCAAGGATCACCGAAGGCAGCGAGAATTTTTCGTGCAGCTCGGTAGCCCACTGCTTGCGAAGCGAGGCCGGCACGATGAGAAGAACGTTCCGCTCCCTTTCCCACCAGCGCTGGCTGATCACGAGGGCGGCCTCGATCGTCTTCCCGAGTCCCACCTCGTCTGCCAGCAAGACGCCCTTTGACAAAGGCGAACGCAGTGCGAAGGTGGCTGCGTCGACCTGATGAGGGTTCAGATCAACCTTGGCCGCAGACAAGGATTGCGTGAGCGCATCAGAATCGGCAATTCCCTCTGATGTCAGGTAGTTAGAAAAAAACTTCGCTTGATATTCAGAATATTCTCGCCCCAAAGCGCTCTGCCCCACATTTTTCACGGAGCAGACAGCTTTTTGGGCACTTGGTCAACATTCGAAGCAAGTGACAAGACCTTGGCGTGGCTTTAGAAATCCGTTAGCGCCTTCGCCAGCGGTCAAGCTATATCATCCGGCGGTCGCTCCGGATTGCTGCCCCAATGTCTCCCTCATCATAGCGAGCATCCTCGTCTGGAAATCTTCTTCGCTCTCCATGGCGGCGATGCGCTCCTTCAAAGACGCGATTTCAGCAGTAGCAAGGTCCAGGTGCCCCTTGAGATCGTGCTTATCGTCCTCGAGTTCAGCAATCTCCGCATCCTTCTTCTCGATCCTGGAGAGAAGCTCGCGGATCTGCTCACGCTGGTTGCCCAGGTCAACGTTCAGAGCTGCCATTTTCTTGCCTGCGAAAGCGCGAAGCTCGTGGTGCTGTTCGCCCATGTGGCCGAGAACCGCCGCCTCGACCTGCAAGGCGATCTCCTTCGCAAGATCCAGAGTTGCAGACGGCAACGCCGCGATCAGCCGGTCCCGGCGTTCCTGCTCGCGCTTTTCGAGAAGGCGCTGGACCTCCTTATCGAGGCTTTGCGCATTGATCCCGCCAGCGACTTTGAGCTCGGTGCACATCGCGTTTTTGACGGAGTCGCCTGTCGGCGCTTCGCCGCCGCGTTCGACGATCTCGATGCCCTCGATCACCTGTGCCTCGCTGTATTTCGGTGGGCGGCCGGTCTTCTTCTTCTCCGTCATGGTCTTTCCTTTGTGTTTTCGCAAAGTCTTTGCGAAAGTGGGTTTGCGAAACTCCCGGTGGGGCCCGCTCTCAAGAAGATTGGCTCGATCCCTGCGGCCGGAAGAAATTTCCTGCCGCGTCACACGAAATTCGGCGTGAAGTCCGGCCAGAGTGTCTTAGCAGTCGCCAGAGGTTTGCCCTGATCATCGAGAACGATCGCAGGCATCGCATTGCCTCCGGCGGGGCTTCTCAGCAGGAGGGGCGTGATCGACCAACCGTTGGCTGCCGCGACACGCCCACAGAGCGCCACGAGTTGCGATGTTGACCGCCCCCTGCGGAAGCCTTTGGCGCTGGCTATAGTTTCGAAGTCGAGCGGAAGGTCAGCAGCGAGACCAGCTGCCGATAGTCGGGCGCCGCGCACTTGCCGTCGCATTGTGGCGCGAAGAGCCCTTTCCATGCGTTCGAAGCCCTGCCAGTCCGGTTCATGCTCGAGATCCCGCTCAAGTGCGGCGAGTGTCGACAAGCGCGTGATCGGGAATTCGGGCAGCGGCAGATTGCTCAGGATCACCACTCGCTTTTGGCGGTTTGGCGAAATCAGCCGGAGCCGTGCGATCGCCTGAAGAGTCGCGCATTCCCGGGATTGGACCAGGACTGCTTGCGCCCGCGGGTCCGGGTGAGCGCGCAAGTCGACTTCTCGGATCGAGCCATCGGCCATCAGCATACCGGCACTGGTGGCGGGGAGCGGCCCCGAAACATGTGCGACGATGGGCTGGGCGTCCTGTGCGAACACCGCACGTGCCGATGTCTCGATGTCGGTAACGCGGGGCTGGAGACGCCCAATTACAACGATGGCAGCGTAGCCTTCGTAGTCGTTCACGCCTTGCGTTCGAGGGCCGAACCAGCGCGGATCAGCACCGAGCAACGGCTGCCTCAGAACGTCGTCATCGCGGCCAGTCAGAGAGTTGCCGGCATCCGCATGGAGCGCATTGAGAACGGCCCTCGTCGCCACCACGAGCACTCCGCCTTCAGCGGCCTTGTCCACTTCTCGCGCAATAATCGCGAGCACCGCTGCACGGCGCCCTGGGCCTTTGGCCTTGTGAAGCAGCCAGCTGCTTGACAGAGTCCGATCGGAGATCTGGACGATATCCGCTACGGGCGGCGACTGGATCGAGATGAACTCCGCATCGGGTGCGATGCGTTCGGTGATGTCCCGATCGGCGTCGGCGTCAAGCAGAAGCACCGGTGCATCGCGATCGAGATCATGAAGATGGGATGACTGGATTACGCGCTGCGAACCATGCTCCGTCGTCACTTCCATCAGCCTCAAACCGACACAATGGCCGACTGCCTTCTCGGCCAGGCGCTTGAATACACGTTCCCGCCGCCGGGAGGCGATGAAGGATCTCGTGTCGAAGGTGTCAACGCGGAATGCGACCGTTTCGGCGGTTTGCCACGGTCCGATCTCGAGGTGGCTTCGCGACCGGTCCTCCGCTCGCGCGAGGCGCTGCAACTCCTCCGTAGCGATGCCAGAGTTTCGGAGGTGATCGTGGAGCGGCAGGTCGCGTTGCAGGCCGTCGACGAGTGCGGCCTTAGTATGCGAGAGCAAGTCGTGAAGTCCTTCCGGAAAGGACTTCGGAGGGGTGCGCATGAGATCGTCGACCGAAAGGTAGGACGTGCGGGTCAGGCTCGGCCAGACCTTCTCGTCGATCACGCGGAGGGCCGTTGAGTAAGTGCGGTCGACAGGAGGATCGACAGTCAGGTAGGCGTGGCTCAGGAAGACGACGTGAGGGCCTGGAACGTCCTTCTGGTTGAGGTAGGGGCATCCCGTTGCGCAGGACGACTGCACGAAGTTGCCATCCGGGTCCTGTCCCCGACACAGTGCCTGCGTGACCGAGGGGACGAACCCCGCGATAGCCTTTGCGATCGAGGCGCGCTCGCACATCTTCCTCTTGCGGTCATCCGGACGCAGAGCATCGCGTCCCCGGATAACACGGCTGGGCAGCCCCGGCGCGAGGGTCTTAAACTCCTCACATGCCCGCTCTGCGAGTTCGAGCGTTGGCACGTAGATCAGCACGTGCCCGCGCGACAGCAGCGCTTCACCGTGACGGGCAATCACGCGTAGCGCGGTCGCCGTCTTGCCGAGTCCGGCCGTCACCCTCAGGGCAAGGGCGGCGTCGAGCGCCGCCGTCGCCTCGGCAGCCGCTTCGACGAAACGTTCTATTTCCTGCTCAAGGCGTTTCCGAGCCTCCGCAGGCGTCGACCAGTTCGGAAGCCGAACCGCCGCTTCGAGCTGTGCTTCAAGTTTCATCTGCATCCTCCGTTTCGGAGAAACTGGGCGCGGACGCTGTCGCGAAAAAACGGTTCGGATCACGACAGCGTGAGCGGTGGCGCGCGGGCAAAGGTGCCGCCCCTCAATTGATATTCCCAATTGAGCCACGACACCGTTGGTCGTGGTTTCGCGCGTTTCAGAAGCGCTCGTCCGGGGACTAATTCCCTCTCAGGAACAACCTGATGAGGAAGAAATGCTTTCAGTAGAAGAAGTTGCCAGGCACTTCGGGCTGAGGCCCGACACGGTCCGGCGCAAGATCCGAACCGGCGAGATCGATGCGATCCAGATCGGCAGGACCTATCGCCTGAATTGGCCTGACGTCTGGGCTTGCGAAGACGCGCCAATGCCGAAACGCACGCAGATCACGCGCTACCAGAAAGATTTGCTGGGCAAAAAGGTCATCGCCGGCGCGCTCCGCGTCAGCGTGCGCACTGTCGAGCGGTGGATCGATGACGGGCTGCCCACTCGCAACGCGTTCGGGGCCATTCGCTGTAATCCGCATGACGTGACCGACTGGCTGAAGCGGCGGGGAGTCAATCTTCCCTCGGAATGGTGGACGTAATGCCGGCAGTCGTCGCACAGATGCGACAGGCATCCTGCCGACACGAGCGGGATTGCTCCGCCCGTCGCACACCGGTCCCCGAACATTTATTGGGGTTATGCTTGGGGGCGATCCTGCGAAACGCGGGAAAATCACGACAGAGTGTGCGAGGCGCCCCGCCAGGCGCGATCTCCTGAAAGGACCGAATGAGGTCCATGGCCCGGGCCGCACGTGCCGCCTTTCTGCGCGAAGGCAGCCCGCAAGGCCCCACCCCTGGAGATCCAAAAGATGAAACACGACCGAAGCCTGAGCCGCGCCGCTCCCCCGATGTTCCCAGACTTCCTGGAGTGGGCGAAAGAGAACGGCGAGAACCGCGACACGATCTATGAGATCGAGAAGGTCGCCACGCGGCTCGACCTGACCGAAGAGGAGTTGGACTTGGTCCCGGCCGACCTCGGCTACTTCGAGAAGGTGATCGCCGTATCCGCCTATGGGGCCGTCTCCCGCTCGAAGGATCTCGACACGGCACGCAAGCGCGGGAATTCCCGTGTTCGGTCAGCCCTACAAAGATTTCTCGCGGTGCGCGGCCATGTCACTTCGAACGCGGACGTTCGGGAAAGCTACGACAAGGCGATCGCGTTCATCGTAGAGAACGAGGGGTTCGTCGACAGCGGTGCGCTCTTCACCACCAGCACCCACAAACCCTTCCTTCTGGTCCGGGCGCGGACCCGCCTTGCCTTGCCGCACCTCGATCAGGAGGAGTTCGACCGGCTCTGGCATGATGCGACGCCGGATGGCCGCAGGTCGCTGCGGAAATTCGCGCAGCGCGTGACCGAGCTTCGGCGCGGACACAATCGCTGGCCGGAGCTTGGGGACCTGCTCCCGCATCAGGACTTTGTCGTTCCGATCGCGTCGGACCGGGCCCGGCGTATCGCGTGGAAGTCGCTGCCGGCATCCTTTCGCGAGGATGCCGAGGACGTCTTTCGGCAAACTTTGCGCCAACCCGCCGATCTGAAAGCCTGGGCGAAAGAGCAGCTGAGCCTTGGCCGGCCTGCGGTCGAGGTCGATAAGGAGATCGCGGAGCGCGCCGGTAAGAAGAAGCGCCCGCCGAAAAACGTCAACTCCGCTCTCGACGGCTATCGGCGGGCCACGACCTGGCTGCTGCGCGAAAGCTACTCGCCTGAGGCCGGGTTCGCTGGCCTCACAACACTACGCGACCTGTTCACGACCGATGCGCTGGAGGCGGCGTGCGACGCGCAAATCGCGCGTAGCGAGGCGTCCGATACCCTGAAGAACGCAGATGAAAGCTCAACGCTCTGGTCGCGTTTCACCAACCTCACGACGATTGCGCGCCATGGTTTGCGCGATTCGGAGATCCTCGCGCGGATTGGTCTCGTGCGCATGTTCTACGCGGACTACGTGCTGTCGCCCGACGAGATGACCGCCGACGCGGAGGCGATCTGCGACCGGCTGCGCAAATCGCCGCATCTTGCGGCCGCGTTTGTGAACGCTCCGTCCCGCCTTGGGGCCATCTCCACCCGGACCTTAGAGACGGCAGAGACCGCCTTCGCCCAGGAGCGCGCGCTGCGTCTCTCCGCCTGCGCGGCCTCCTATTCCATCCAAGTCAGCCGGGCGCTGCGGCCGGCCAACCTATTCATGACTCGCCGGAAGGCGACGCAGGGCTGCCCGCGGAACCTGACCTGGATCGTTGACAAGGAGCATGCCGAGATCCGCTTCTCGGGTGGTGAGGTCAAGAACGGCCAGACCGTGATCGTCAATGTGCACGGTGACGACGCCCGCATCCTCTGGCAGTGGGATCGTGTTGATCGACCGAAGCTCATGCAACTCCGCGGTATCGGCCCGTCGCCCTATCTTTTCCCGGGGACAGCCACTCCCAGGTTGCGCAAATCGGCGCTGAACCTGCCGCGCGGCTGTATGTCTGTTGCGGCGATCATGGAGCTTTGGGACCTCGGGGATAGGCAACTTGGCCTCGGGCTGACTCCGCATCAATGCCGCCACGCGCTTGCGACGCTGATGCTTGCCGTCCGGCCCGGAGATTTCGCTGGAGTGGCGTCAGTGCTGGCCAACACCGAACAGGTGGCGCGACGCCACTACGGCAAGGACAGTGGAGAGGCTGCGGCAGTCGCCGTCCGCGAGTCCTTGCTGGCACAGCACCCTGACATCTTCGCCCGCATGACAAGGAGAATCTGACATGAGAGGTGATCTCGCCGTGATACTGAAGGACGCGCCGGCTGCGGTGCGGCGTGCGCTGATGGAGGACGCGGACAACCTCGCCCCCGGCACCGCCACGGTCATGGGGCGGTTCTGGTCCGCTGTCCGCGAAGGTAGGAGCAATCCATCGATGCCGGGTCCGGATGCCTATCGGTCCGCCGCCGCCTCGGAATCGACGTTCCGGTGTCTGATGCGCGCTCTTGCGGCCTACGCGCCTCACGTCTGCACCGCGCCGGCCCGGGAAGTAAGCGACGAATGGTATGCTGCTCGCCCCAAATCGGCCTCGAGTGGTGCCTCCACAATGAAGACGACGGTCGGGGCGAACTGGCCCGTGTCTTGGCGAGCGATGAAACCCGCCCTCGATGCAGCACCGATCAAGAGCAGCACCCGGAAGCGCTATTTCGATAGCATCGACCGATGCGCCACCCTCGTCGCAGAGGGTCTGGCTTCAGAGAAGCACGGGTTTGTCACAGCATGCGAGTTGTCGGAGGCGTTCCTATTTCACCCCGAGGAGGATCGGCGAGTGAAGGCTGTGACGGCCGCCAACTACATCGAAGGGCTGATCGCCCTGGGGTCAAAGGGCGGCGTCGCGGAGGACAGCCTTACCGCCATGCGGGTGATCCAGTGCGATCTTCGCGACCAGGCCGCCTTGGCGGAGAAGAATAAGCAGGAGCGGCTGTCGGGGCTAATTGAAAAGGGAGGCTATGCGCATGTCGCCGACAAGATCGGAAACCTGAGGAAGCGCGCGCATGACCTGCCGGCGCACAGCGCCGCCCGCCGCCGCTGCATGCAACAGGCTGTCGTCTGCGCCGTAATTCTAAATAAGCCGCCGCGCAAAGGCGATCTTGTCTCCTGGCGCTTCGGCGACCAGATTCTTCGGGACCTCGACGGCACCTGGCGCGCAAAATGGGATCAGGAGAAGACAGAGGGCAAGACAGAGACGGGCGCGATCTGGCCCGAGATCTCCGATATTCTCGACGAGTGGATTCTCGACGGTCGTCCCGATCGACTGATCCACGTTCGATACCAGGAGCTCGTCGGGAAAAACTGGCTGACGCTCGCTGAGAACGAGCCTTATCGCAATCTTCCCACCGAACTGACGCACACCGCGATCGGCGTGCCCTCGCACGATCTGAGGACCCTCGCCGCAGACTATATGCGCCGTCATGATCCGGCGCACGCGGCGGATGTCATTGCGACACATCTCGGGCACGGAACACGCAAAGCAGGCGAGGCCTATCGCGCCGATTGCATTGGGGCGACAGCCCAGGCTCTGTGGCAGTCTTCTCGGGACATCATAGCGACCCAGTCGACGAAGAAGCCTACTGGGAAACGCAAGACTTAGGGACCGTGCCGGTCACGAGCGGGCGTCGCTGTTGAAAGTCGGAGAGCCGACCCAACGAGCAGTTGAGCAGGATCGATCCGAGCGCTTGCGGCCGTCTGCGCGGGGCCGCAAGCGATCCGGTCGACCATCTTGTAGATAAGGAGAAGAACCACCCAAAGGGGGGCACCAGGCATCCGGATTATTGCCGATCTTGACCCGCGCCTGACGCGGACAGCTTCCGGAGCCAATCATGAAACCAGACCTAAAATTAGCGTTCTCCACCGACATCGCGCAGGAAGCTCCTGTCGACCCGGTCCTGTCCTTCATCTCCAGACACCATGAAGGCCTTTGGCACGCCGCGCGCCTCCTCGGCGGTTACGAGTCCGCTCGTCTCGTGGACCGCTGCGTCGAATTTCTCGTGCAGAACCGGCGCGTGACGCCACGATCGGCGATCATGCTCGACCAGATCCTGGCTGTGCTATCATTGGAACACGTCCACGACGAAAATCTGCCCTACATGGGCTTTTTCGCCCTGATCGACCCGTGCGACCCCGTGGTCGAAGAGATCTGTCTGCTGGCGGATGGCTTGCGTCATGCGCTTGCGTGTCGGGTCGGTGAGGCTGGTCTGCGGCGCGTCGCGTAGGCCTGCTCCTCACGACTACATCGCCGGTTTCTCCCGCCGGCGGTGCTTGACCGCGGAAGGTTTTCGACCGGCCAGATGGCCGGCCCTTCGAGCGGGGAGACCCAATATGAACAAGACCCTATACGGTAGCTCGGCGCTCATCGCCGCGCTGGACGCCAAGGAATTCATGCAGCGCCACGGCGCCAGCCTCTCGGAGGTGTTGCACGCGATTGCCGGCAACCCTGGAGTCGACCTCTACTGCGCGGCAGATGGCCTGCTGGACGGCTTCAGTCCCGATCCGGTGCGCGTCGGTAACGCGCTGCGTGACATGCGCGACGTCCTTGCCGAGGTCGATGCTCCCGAGGACCGGTATTCGGCGTCGCTGCGCTGGCACGGCGCGCGGCTCAGCGACCTCGCCGCCGCGCTGCCGGGCTGAGATAGACGGCCCCGATCTCCCGATCGGGGTCGCCATGCCGGTATCGGTCCAGCTCCAGGCTGAGATCTATGGCTTTAATCGAAGGAAAAGGGAGGACCCGCATGCAGCTCAGCACGGCGAAGATCTCCATCGTTCAAGACGTCGAAACTCGACGGCTCGAGGCGTATCATGGCCTGGCCTACCTCTGGTCCAAGGTGCCGACCGCCCCAGGCTGCGCCGACGAAGTGGCGGAATTCTATACCGTCACCATGATCCGGTTCATCGAGGTTCTCGAAACCTCGTCGGCGCACCAGCGGCTGGACCTTCTTGCGAGGTCGCAGCAAAGCTTTGCGCCGCTGCGAAAGGCCCGTGGCGCCGGATTTCTCGGAGAGTATCCTGATGTCCAGTGACAGTCGCTTACTCACTTTGGTCCTGCGCCATCGCCCGGACCTGATCGGGATCGATCTCGACCGGGCTGGCTGGGTAGACGTTGTCAGCCTTCTGCGCGCGCTGAAGCGGCACGGCCGTGCGCTGTCACGGTCACGGCTCGAAGCCATCGTGGCGGCAGATGAAAAGCGGAGGTTCACCCTTTCGGCAGACGGGTCGCGTATCCGGGCCGCACAGGGTCACTCGATCGCGCTCGACCTCGGGCTGACGGCCGCGGTTCCTCCGGACACGCTCTATCACGGCACAGCTCGAGATCACCTGGACGCGATCTTTGCGGAGGGCCTGCGACCGCAGCGTCGGCAGTTCGTTCACCTCAGCCGCGATCTCGAAACAGCCAGGATCGTCGGGGCCCGGCATGGAAAAGCTGTAGTCCTGACTGTGGACTGCGCTGCCATGGTGGCCGCAGATCAGACCTTCTTGCTGTCGGACAATGGTATATGGATGACGACTGTGGTGCCGCCGCTTTTCCTGGGGTTCGCACCACTCTGATACGGAACTTCGGCGATCGCACGCGGCCGGTCCGTCGGCGCGCTGCTATCCGACGATCCGTAGGCCTTGTTCCCGTGCCCGAGCGTTTGTCATGGCGGACGGGTCATCGAAGGGTCTCCTGATCATCGAGATATCGACCACGACCGATTTCATGCGTTCGGCAAGCTTCTCAATCCCAAGGTTTTGTCCGTAAGATTCGTCGCCCTCGTCCGTTCGGGTGTGCCCCATAATTCGGCAGCGAATTGCGTCAGACTTGTCGTCCCCCAGGAGGTCATGGTGGAACGTCGTGCGGAGGGCGTGGAAGTCCAGACCTGCCCAGTAGCACCCGTTGGTCCGCCGGTAATACCCGAACGCCTTGCTGAAATTCGCCGAGAACGTGCCCTTCACCTTCCCGCGATTCAAGGATGGGAACAGCCGGATGTGTCCTGCCTTCCTGCGCAACTCGACCAGTTTCAGCAGACCGAGCTCGATCAGTTGCGGGTGGATCGGAAGCATCCGTGCGCTGCTGAGGGTTTTCACGCCGTTGATGATCGTGTGGCGGATGCGAAGATACGGAATCCCCTTGTCGACTCCGAAGTCGTCCGGTCCCAGCTGGAGGATCTCCTCCATGCGCATCCCCTCGTGCCGCGCGATGAGCGGCGCCCAGAACAGCGGGTCTCCGACATCCTCGAGTGGGTCTTGGTAGATGGGTGAACCCCACAGGTCGTAAATCCGGTCGTCCCAGGCTTCCCGCTTGCGCTGACCTTCGGAGCTTTTAAGAGCCTTCTCTTCATCGTTCGTCCAGGTGCAGATGCTGAACGGGTTCTGGTCGATCAGCTGCATGTCCATCAGCATCTCGCCGACCGCGCGCATCACGCGACCATGCTTGATGTATGTCGTCACCGAGATGCGAGCCTTGTGACTTTGCACGCGCATCTTGTCGATCTCCTCGGACCCTGCGCCGCGCGCCTCGGCAGCCTCGATGTCCTTCTCGAGCTGGGCCGTCTTGGCGTCAGCCATCTCGATCAGCTCGATGAGATTGTATTTCCCCCGGTCCTTCTCGGATTTGTTGTGGTTGGCCGGAACCCCCCAGAACCGTTGCAGGGCGTCGTTCACCTCATTGACGTGAATTTCATCAACCGGTTCGTCGCCGAGAGCGGACGGCCAGTAATCGAGTGCGAGCCTGCGCTTGCCCCTGTGATCCTCGCAAAGACGCTCGTCGACCGATGCGGTCTTGAGTTTCTCCGGAATTGTCTTGCGTTTCTGATGCTTGTTGAACGGTGCCCGGTATCCCCAGCTCAGGAGCTCGAAGTAGAGTTCGATTGCTTCGGTGAGGGTGATCCCCCGCTGCTTCTCAAGGGCCGCGCGGATGCTTTCCGAGAGCAGGGATCGGTCGATCAGGATACGGGGAGGACGGGCCGCGATCCGGGCCTCTTGCCAACGCTCCTCATCGTATCCTGAGGGCATGTCGAAGCCGGCCGGCACCACAATGGTCGCGGACAGCGATGTCGTGTTGCGAAGGGACGCCTCGCACGAGGTTGCTTCCTGACGGCCGGCCGCGTCATTCTGCGGTTCCGGCTCACGCGGTGTGGGCTCAGTGTGAGCCACCGGCGGCACTGAAATTTCCCTGTCGGACGCGAAAGAGGCCGGGGCAGCAACAGGCGCGGCTGCCGGCAATGCCTCATCGGTCGCGAAGGATGCCGGTGCGACGGCGATGTCGGCCGGGGCGTTGCGGTGCGGCACCGACGAGGTTTCGGCTGTGCTGACGGCGCGGCGGAAGAACACGGTCGGCTGGTCGTAGAGGCCCTGCTGCCGGCGCGCCCGCTCCTGGCTGACGTCAAGCAGGACCTTCGTGGCTTCGTAGGCCAGCGCTGCCCAGTCCTCGTCGGTCTCGTCGAGGTCGATCCCGAGACGTTCGGCGACATGGCGGAGGGGGCAACGGGCGACTTCGCGATCGCCGAGCCAGAGCGCCTGGCGCAGGGTATCCTGAAG
>Ga0114903_1000458_pt1 | contig 23491 bp, 19 predicted proteins | sample MalvirDeepMed_s2_FD_87289 | JGI IMG/M metagenome (GOLD analysis project Ga0114903, IMG submission 87289) | Marine viral communities from the Global Malaspina Expedition - Malaspina viral metaG DeepMed_s2 | ecosystem: Environmental > Aquatic > Marine > Oceanic | place: Mediterranean Sea... | reverse complement strand
GGTGGAAAGATCACCTCGTCCGTCCAGTCGTGGCGTTGGGCGCGGTCGTCGTCGGGGCAGGTATTGCCGGGCCCGGAGGCGGCGCGTTCGCAATCGTTGCCTGTGCCCTCGCCCTGGGGCTGCTGGATCCCGGAACAGCGACCGGCTGGCTTATCCCCGCGGCGGCAATCGGCGCATCGGTGCTGGCCCGGTCCTCGCCGCGCGGCGCCATCACCGTCCTGATCGCGATCTCCCTGCTGACATTGCCGAGAATTTGAACACATGATCAAATCGAGATACCTCCCGCTTGCCGTCCTTCTCGCGATCGCCGGGTCTGCGGCGCAGGCGCAGCAACTGCCCCAGCCGCTTGGGGACACGCCTTCCCGACCGGCCGCCGAGGGTACGCCGCAGCCATTCGCACAGACCGCCACCAGTCCGCCGGTCGTGACGCCCGAAGAGACCCCGGTCGACCCCGCCAAGGTCGCCAGCTTGCGCGCCGCCTATGAGGATCTGCGCCGGCGCGAGGCCGAAGCGGCATCGCTCTCGGCGCCCGCAACGCCCGAGACCAGCGCCGCCCGGGACGCGCTCGCCGCCCGCGCCGAAGAGCTGGATACCCTTGTTACACGCGCAACCTGGGAAGCCGACAACATGAACTGGTTCGTCGCGGACATCCGGCAGAGCGGACCCGTGGCCCTGCCGGAAGGGACGCCCGCGAACATGACCCTGTCGGTGGCGCTCGCGACGGTCCAAAAGGGCGCGCTCTCCTACCACAGCCCGCCCCCCTTCCGCGACGAAACCCTTCAAAGCTCGTTCGGCGAGCCTTCCGTCGTCCTGCGCGTGGCCGAAGCCCCGGGGGTCCAGCTTGTCTGGGTGCCCAAAGAGGGCTTCGCCTTCATGAGCGGCCAATCCCTGGAGATTTTCAGATGACCCGACATCTTCGCATCGGGACCCTGGTCCTTGCTTTCGCAGTGCCGCACGTGGCGTTGGCCCAGGGGACTCAGGCCGCCCTCGACGAGTTGCAGGACACGATCGACGCTTTCCGGTCGAATGTCGAAGCCGCCGAAAGCGGACCGTTCCCGCCCGGCAGCGAGGGCGAGGCCCGCGCGGCGCTCGCCGACCTGCGCGCGGCGATGGCACCGCAGGAAACCCGGATCGACCAGGCTGCGGAAACCCGGGATGCCGCCAGATCGCAGATCGCGGCCATGATACCCAGCCTTCCGCAATCGGCCGAGCCGGCCCCCCCCGAACCCGTCGTCGATCCCGCGCCCGAACCCGTCATCGACCCTGATGACAGGGTCGCGGACCAATCCGGCGGCGAAGAAGACGCGGACGGCAGCGCTGAGATGCCGACAGTGACTCCGCAGCCGGATCCCGCCCCCCAGCCGACACCGGGCCTGCCCAGCCTTGCCGCGCTGACCGCGCCGCTGGCCGAAGGCGACCGGGCCCGGCGTGTCCTGATCCGCCCCGACGCACAGATGCGAACCGAGGATGGCACGGAGCAATCGCTTCCGGCGTTTTCCGTTCACTACGTCTTCCACGAAGAACCCGGCGACGGTGGCGCGCTGCTGGCGATCGGTCGGACGACCCGACGGGCGGAAGGCTGGATCGAGGCCGCGCGCACCGAGGATTGGCGCACCATGCTGGTGATGTCCTACGCCCCGCGGACCGGGCGCGACCGGACGGTGTTCTTCTCCTCCGAAGATGACGTGTTCGATGTCCTCGAAGCCGGGGATGGTGCCGCCGACCGGATCGCCGAAATCCACGGTCGGATCGAGGCGGGCACCCACGATCCCGATCGGGTCGTCGCGATCGAGCCGCGCCTCGTCGTCGACTCGGTCGAGCGTCCGTATCTCATGCCGGTGCTGGATTACCGCCTGACGAACACGGCGACCCATGGCGACGTCGCCATCCTTCAGCTTGCCGCGCTCAACCGCGACAGCTCCGACGTCCGCGACGCCGGGACGCAGCCCGTGGGTCAGGATCGGATCACGGTCGAGGCGGATGCCCGCGACTTCCGCGTCGGCGTGGCCTTCGTCATCGACACGACCCGGTCGATGGGCCCCTATATCGACAAGGCGAAGACCTTCGTCCGATCCGTCTCGGACGGTCTGGCGTCGCGCGGGCTGTCGGACCGGTTCGACTTCGCGCTGGTCGGTTTTCGGGACAACGTCGAAGCCGCCAGCGACGTGGAATATCTCAGGACGATCTACCGCGACTTCGGGGGCGGTGTCGGTGACCAGACGCTGTTCGCCGATGTGGCGCGCATGGTGCCGGCCGCCGCCTCGACGGCCAACTGGCGCGAGGATGCCTTCGCCGGGATCGATCTGGCAATCTCGGATCTGAATTGGGGCGAGGTGGACACGCGGCTGGTCTTCCTGATCACCGACGCCAGCCCCCGCAGCGTGGGCGACGCGCTGGCGTCCGATCCCGGCATGGGCCCCGAGACGATCATGGCGATGGCCGCGCAGCGCAATGTCTCGCTGTTCGTCCTGCACATGCAGACCGAAGAGGCAATTTCGGTCAGCAGCAGAACCGAAGGCTACGACGACACGGCGCGGGGCGCGCAGCTTTATTCCCGACTGGCCCGGACCGGGGATGCCGCCGTCTCGAAATACTTCAAGGTCCGCGGCGCGACCGAAGAGGCGTTCGGGCAATCGCTTCAGCTGATCGCGGCCAACGTGATCGACCAGCTCGGCACCCTGTCCACCGTGGGCCAGCTGGATGCGCCGGCCGGCCCTGCGCTCTCGCCCGAGCTTGCGGCCCTGCTGGGCGGGGATGCCATCAGCGTGGACGACCCCTCAGCCTCCCCGCTGATCGCCGATGCCGTCGCCGAAGAGATTTTCCGCTACCAGACCGAGTATCTGGGCGCGCAGTCCGGAGCAGAGGCGCCCGATTTCTATCGTGGCTGGGCGGCGGATGTGGATCTTGCCAACCCCGAACGTCGCGCGCTGGATGTCAGCGTCTTCATGACCCGCGATCAGCTCAGCGATCTGGCGAACCGGCTGGAAGACATCGTCGAGCGTCTGAACGCCAAACAGCTGGGGATGGGGGATTTCTTCTCGTCCGTGCAGGCGCAGTCGGGCCAGGCAGCCGTCGACCCCGAATTCGGCACCTTCCTGCCCGCCTACCTCGACGATCTGCCCTACGGCTCGAAGTTCATCAACATGACGCCGTCGCTGTGGGACGCGCTCAGCCAGCAGGGACAGGTCGAGCTTCTGGACGAAGTCCAGGCCAAGGTCGCATCCTATCGCCGGATCTACGCCGCGCAGGATGGTTGGTTGTCCCTGGCCGGGCGGGCCGTCGGCGATCAGGTCTATCCCCTTCCGCTGCGGGACCTGCCATGACCGCCGCCGCCCTCGAGGTCGAGGGCGTCCGCCTGCGCGTCGGAGAGGTGGGCGTCTCCGAATTCGCCCTGGATCTTCCAATCCTTCGGCTGCAACCCGGCGAGCGGATCGCCGTCGTCGGACCATCGGGATGCGGCAAGTCGATGCTGCTGGAATTCCTTGCCCTGCTGATGCGACCTGAACGGGTCGACAGGTTTGTCCTTGCGACCGCGGATGACGATCGGCGCGATCTGGCCGGGGATATCGCCGCGGGTCGCATCGATGCCCTTGCCCACCTCCGGGCGGGGCCGCTTGGATACGTGCCTCAATCGGGTGGCGTCCTGCCGTTTCTGACGGCCCGCGCCCATGCGTCGTCCGGCCTGCGACTGGCGGGGCACGCGGGGAACCCGGTTGCGCGGGCGCGCTTCGACCGGCTGGCCGAAAGACTGGGCGTCGGGGCACATCTGGACAAGACCCGCGAGCAGCTTTCCGGCGGACAGCGCAAACGCGTGGCCTTGCTGGCGGGGATGTCGGTCCCGCGCCGCGTGTTGCTGGCGGACGAGCCGACGACAGGCCTGGACGCAGCGTCCGGCACGGCGGTGATGGAGCTTCTGAGCAGGCTGGCCGCGGACGAAGGCACGGCCGTCCTGATCGCCACCCATGATGCCGACACCGCGTATCGCGCAGGCTTCGCCGTCCGGCCATTGGAACATGGAGCGTTCTGGCACGAAGCCCTGCAGGTGGTCTTCTGATGCCGCGGGGGTATGGCGGGACGAAAGGCGTCCGCAGACCCGGTGTGGCGCTCGCCCTGCACTTCGCATTCGCGGACCTGTGGCACGACCGGAAGCTCAGCGTGCTGGGGGTCATCCTGCTGGCCGCGCTTCTTGCACCTCCGGTGGTGTTGCACACGCTGCAAGTCGGCCTGGTCGAAACCTGGGCCCGCGACCTTGCCGCCGATCTGCGCAACCGCGAGGTCGTCATCGTGGGCGAGCATCAGGTGGACGCCGATCTCCTCGCCGCGCTGCGGGCGTGGCCCGAGACCGGCTTTGCCGTCCCCGAGCCTTCGTTTTTCGTGACCACACAGACCGCGCGTCTCGTCGGGGGGCGGGGGTCTTCGGTCCCGCTGGACATGCGGACGACGTCGCCCGGCGATCCGGTGCTCGCACGCGCCGATCTGCCGCCCCCGGGGCAAGCGGGCCTGATCCTGTCGGCCCGCGCCGCCGCCGAGCTGAAGGCCGATCCCGGGTCGGAAATCTCGATCCTGCTGCAGCGCACGCCGACCGGCGGTGCCGTCGAGCGGCGCGAGGTGATCCTGCCCGTTGCCGGGATCCTGCCAGAGGCGCATTGGCCCGGCCGCACGGGGTTCGTGTCCGAAGGGGCGCTTCTGGGGTTCGGCGACTACCTCACCTTCAGTTCCGATACGCCGGACTACCGCGCCCCCGAAGACGACGAGCGCTGGCAAAGCCTGCGCATCTATGCCCCCGAGGTATCCCAGGCGCCCGCCTTGCGCGATCGACTGCAAAACGCGGGGTTCGAGACGCGGCTGATGACCGACCAGGTCGATCGGATCCTCCGCCTGGAGACTGGCCTGCGACAACTGTTCGGCCTGGTGCTTTCGCTCTCTGCACTGGCCTTCGTCGCGACGACGATCCTGATCCAGTGGCTGTCGGTGCTGCGCAAGCGACGGGACTTTGCCCTGATGGCCGTCCTGGGCATGTCGCGGCGGGAAACCGCCACCTTTCCGCTTGTCCAGGGGGCGACGATGACCGCCATCGCCGCCGCGCTCGCGCTGGGGCTGGCCGCCGCGATGGGCGGTTCGGTCGAAGCCATGGCGCAAGGCTACCTCGCCCAGCCGACCGAGATCGTGCGGCCGAACCTGATCCCCCTTCTCGCCGGTGCCCTGGGCGCCGTCGCACTCGGCGGCCTCGCCGGTGCGGTCGCCGTCGTCCGGCTCGGGCGGCTCGATGTGTCCCGTGCCCTCAGGGGCGACTGATTTCGGAGGCTTCATGCCGATTGAAAAGCGCAAACGTTTGGCCGGTGTCGCCGCGATCATCACCCTGATCGCCGCGCCGCTCTCCGCGCAGGAGATGCCGGCCCCTCAAGTTGCGACCGACTGGTGCCAGCTCGACGCCCCCGGACTGTTCCGCGCCGCGGCGGAGACGGACGGCGTGAAGGAATGCCCGCCTGCGCAAGATCCGGCAACCCGGCCGCGGGCGCTGGTGATCCCGTTGCCCTGCGGGCGGCATCTGGCGATGGCGCGCATCGACACGCCGGCGGGCACATTGCTCGATCACGACATCACATCGCAGGGCGGTCTGTTCGGCGGTGGTCTCAGGGAACGCTACCTTCAGGGGCGGCGGACCGAACCGGTCGCGGGCGGCTATTCGCTGCGGGGGACAGCGGGTAACCTCATCCGGCGCGCCTATTACGTCGCCTCGCATGAATGGACGGTCCTGCAGGACGCGCTGGTCACGGGGGGTGCGCTGGAAGCCTGGGCGGGGGAAAGCCGTCCGGACGCCGCGACAGATGCGGCCGCCTGCGCCGCGCACGACGCCGCTGCCGCGCGCATCACCTGGCGGGACGTCGCGCCGTCCACCGGCCTCAGCTACTTCGCAGCACAGGACCGGATGCGCGCGCTCAACGCCTACATGGTCGCCGAAAGCCGCCGCCGCATCGCCGAAGGTCAGTCCCCGCTCGTGCCATGGGAGGCAGGCTCGACCGGCTTTTTCCGGCTCCCGTCCGAGGCCGAGTGGGAATATGCCGCCCGTGGCGGGTCGGTTGGCGTCGGCGTCAATGCCGAGGTCGCCGTCTATCTCGTCCGCGATGCCGAAACGGACGGCATCCGCGCCGGAGAACTGCCCGAGATCGCCCACTTCACCGATGGAACGTCCCGGCGGACCTTCGGACCCGTGGGCGGGCGGATGCCCAACCTCGCCGGCCTTTACGACATGGTCGGCAACGCGGCCGAGATCACGCAGGATCTGTTCCGGCTGGTGCGGCCCGACATGCTGCACGGGGCGCGCGGGGGCTACGTCCTGCGCGGCGGCAACGCCCTGACGCCACCCTCGGCTCTCGGCGTGGCCCATCGTGCGGAAGCCCCGTTCTACGGCATCGATGGCGAGGTTGCACTGGCGCCCGCAGGCATCCGGCCCATGCTGGGGCCGCCGATCCTGACCGCCGGCGCCCCTGAGCCGGGGGTGTTCCGATCCGATCTGCGCAACACCCAATTCGACGCCGAGCTGGCCGAGGCACATGCCGAACTGACCAAGATCAGACAGACGCCGGGCGCCGCCTTCCGCGACGAAGCCCGGGCCCTGCTGGCCGCCGCAGGCCGCGACGGGGCGGACGACGACGAACTTCAGCGTCAGCTGGAACGCGTGGAGGTCGCGCTCGAACAATCCGAGGCCGCGATCAACGAGGCACGGCGGGCCGAGCTGGCGGCCAGCGTCCGTGCGGCGGCGACCGGCATCCTGAACATCCGCGTCAACGGCGTCATGGGGATCACCATCCTGCAACAGTTGCCGGACCTGCGCGAGATGGTCGCCTCGGACCCCGAACTGGCGCAGCATTCAGAAGGCCAGCGTCTGCGCGACGCCATCAACAGGCTCGAACGCGATCTCGATGCCCGCCTGGCAATGATCGACAGCCAGACCAGGACGGTTCTGTCACTGATCCGCTCCGTCGCGACACAGCCCGACACCCTGGCCGACGAGGTCGTCGCCGAGGTTCGCGCCGCCGTCTCGGCAGAAGGCCTGTGGCTGTACGAGGAGCGGGCCTGGCCCCTTTTCGACGAAGCGTTGCAAGAACTGCGCGAAAACCCCTCGGGCGACGTGTTCGACGCCTATCTCGCGCGCTTCGACACCGCCCGGCCGGTCAGGGACCGGCTGCGCGCAGAACAATGATCCATAAACACAGGGAGACTTTTCAGATGTCCATTTACAACATGTTGCGCCGCCCGGCCCGGATCGCCGCCCTGTGCGCCTCGATCGGCCTGATCGTCAGCGGATGCGTCGCGGTGCCCACCGAGGCCGAGCTTCAGGCGACGCGCGACGAATGCAGCCAGTTCCGCCAGCCCTTCGTCGCCATCGCCCGCGAACGCAACGAACGCATCAAGAAATGGGCCAGCGTCGGGGCCACCGCCGGCGGCGCCCTCGGGGCCAACATCGCGCGCAATCGCGGGGATAGCCCAATCGGCGGGGCGCTGGTCGGCGCGCTGATCGGGGGCATGGCCGGGGCGGGCGCCGGGTATTACTCCGACCTTCAGCGGCGCAATTCCTCGACCTCCGCGTTGCGCGGCGCGGTCAACGCAGACGCCCGCCGCGACCTGGGTCAGGCCAACCAGCTGGTCCGGAACCTCTCGTCGCTCAACAACTGTCGCCTGAACCAGATCGCGACCGTCGAACGCTCGGTCCAGCGGGGCGGCGACCGTGGATCGGCGCAGGCCACACTGAACCGGATCAAGGCGAACGTGCGCGTCGACAACCGGATCATCGACGGGGTCGTCGGCGACCTGCAACGCACCCGCAACGTCTATGTCGGCGCCCTGCGCCAGACCGGCGCGGATACGGCAGGCTTCGTCAGTTCGATCCAGCGCTACCAGCCCCAGGTCTCGACACCGCAGCGGACGGCCCTGCGCGTCAATACCGCAGCACGGCCGCGCACGAACAATCCCGTGGCCAACCTCGGCTATGTCGAGAAAGAGCTGACGGTCGGCGCACAGGCCAACGCCGAAAGCGTCAACAACCGGATCGGCGCGCTCAACGACCTGCTGATCTAGGCGGGTCCGGCACCGCCGCGGTTCTGGACCCGGCGGTGCCATGCAATTTCCAGATCAAGGGGTGAACCGTGCGAACCATCATGGCGGCAATCTTACTCATGGCCTTGCAGGGCTGCGTCTTGCCGGTCATCGGAGACCCCGACCGAACTGCGCCGGCGGACGACCTGCCACCCCGCCCCGTCCAGCCTTTGTTGTTCCGGGCCACCGATGGCACGGTCTGCAACGCCGTGCGCACCGGACCGGACACTGCCGCGACCGCCGCGCATTGTCTCGACGCGGCCCGACCCTTCACTCTCACCGGATCGGGACGGTCAGAGCCGATCCTGAGCGCACGCGCCAACCCAGCCTACGGTCGGTTGGACGCGGCCATGGGGGCGGCCGCCGATCTTGCGGTCCTTCAGGTCCCCTTTGACGGTGCCGGCCGCGTGGTCGTTGCCCCGATACGCCCGGGCCCCGTCGTCATTTCGGCGCGCGGCCCCGGCGGCCAACGCGAAACGCGCAGATGCGACTATCTCGGGCGCGCGGGCGGGCTGGTGGAACTTGCCTGTCCGATCCCTCTGGGCTGGTCCGGCGCCCCCGTGATCCAGGACGGCGCGCTGGTCGGGATCGTGTCGTCGCGGGGCCGCGGCGCGACGCGCGGCATCACGCAGATGGCCGACGCGGCGCGCATCGACAGCTTCTGACGGGGACCGGGGATACCGCGATGAAACGAAGATTGCGCACCGCCGTCGCCCTTCCCGCAAGCACACCGCTTCCGATGGCCCGCCAGGAGGCCGATGAAGACGCGCGCATGTTCCTGTACCACGCTTTGAAGGGCATGCAGACCGCGCGCAACGGGAATGCCCCGACCGTCGATCGGCCGGCCTTCCGGGTCGCGTTCGATCCGTCGATGTCGTTCGACGAACTCAGGGACTCCGCTCGCGCCGTGATCGTGGGCAAGCCGGCCTGCCGGCGAAGGACCCGAACAATAGGGCGTACCAGGCCCCGCCGAGAGCCGCCCCAAATCTAATGCAGCCAGGAAGAGGGAAGCCGACATGAAAGGCTCAATACTGGAATTCAACGTTCAGCGCAGCGAAGGCGTGATCTCGGGCGACGACGGGCAACGCTATACGTTCGCCGCTTCGGATTGGAACGCGGATGTCGTTCCGGTTGCCGGCCAGAAGGTGGACTTCGTGCAGGGACAGGGCGCGGCCGCGCGCGACGTCTATGCCGCCGTGGGCGCGGGAAGTGCCGCGGGCGACATGTCGGGATCGATGAAGAAGGCTGTCGTCGCGATCGTCTGCGCGGTCCTCGCCTTCTTCATCCCGGTGATCGGCCTGGTGCTGTCGGTCGTCGGCTTGATCCTCGGGCGGCAGGCGCGCGCAACGGCGAAGGCAGAAGCCGACGACACCGCCGCGCTTCTGGCCCTGATCGCGATCATCGTCGGTGCCATCTCGCTGATCTTCGCGGCGATCGCGGTGCTGTCGGTGATGCTGTTCGGCTCGGGCCTCGCGCTGCTTGGATCAAGTTCGCTTGTTTAAGACGCCTGCGTGACGTGATGGCCCGGCATGTTCCGGGCCGTCTGGCCCGTTTCGCGGCCTGCTGCCCGTTTCGCGGTCCTGAAGACAGGACCGGGGCCGGACTCATGGGGGTCAAGGACAGCGTTCGGCGACGATCGATCAGGCACGCCGACGCAACTCCTGCCCATCACCGTCTCGCCCGTCAGCGCACGCAATGACTGGAAATGCGCGCTCGGCGCCGGCATGCGGCGCACCACGACGAAATCGAACTTCGGTCTTCATTCCGCGTCGCCGCCGTAACGCTGGGATTCGCCGCGCGGTCAGGATCGTCGGCGTCGAAGCTCATGCCCGATCCGCGACGGTATCCGATCGCATGCGGGGAAAGGTCGGTCATTGATCCATATCAACCCTGTTGATACGAATACCCCGACCATGACCCGAAAATACCTGATGATAACGCCCGATGACGGGCAGGACGTGCTGCGATGCCTCGCGGTTCCGGCGCGGCTCCAGATCCTCAAACTGCTGCACGCGTCCGGCGCGATGAACGTCAACGAGATCGCCGAGACGCTCTCCCTGCCCCAGTCCAGCGCCTCGATCCACGTCACCGCGCTGGAAGAGGCCGGGCTGATCATCACCACCAGCCAGAAGGCCCGGCGCGGCTCGCAGAAGATCTGCACCGCCGCCCATGCCGAGATCCTGCTCTCCTTCGGTACCCCGCGCGAGACGAACGACGCGATCGAGGTCTCGATGCCCGTGGGCCTCTATTCCGGGGCCGAGGTCCTGTCGCCCTGCGGGCTGTGTTCGGACAGCGGGATCATCGGCTATCTCGACAGTCCCGCCACCTTCCTGAACCCCGAACGGATGCGCGCGGGCCTTCTGTGGTTCACCCGCGGCCACGTGGATTATCAGTTTCCCAACAACGCCCGAATCGCGGGCCGCACCGTGACCGAACTGGAACTCAGGCTCGAACTCAGCTCCGAAGTGCCGGGAACGTCGGCCAACTGGCCCTCGGACATCACGGTCGAAATCAACGGCAAGCCCATCGGGTGCTGGACCGCGCCCGGCGACTACGGCGACCGCCGCGGGGTGCACACCCCCTCGTGGTGGAAGCTTGCCGGAAGCCAGTACGGGCACCTCAAAAGCTTCCGCGTCACCGCCGACGGCACCTATCTCGACGGCGTCCGGCTGTCGGATGTGGGCCTCGCCGCGCTGGACCTCGAATCGCACCATTCGATCCGCGTCCGCATCGCGGTGCACGACGATGCCGAACATCCCGGCGGCATCAACATCTTCGGCCGGGGCTTCGGGAACTACGACCAGGATATCGTTCTGACGCTCAATACTTAGGCGAATATCAGAATTACGGATACGAATAGTCAATTTCAGATATTGACGAAACACAGTCCCCTCCCCTAGCCTGACCCCAACGATTGAGGGGGAGGAGACCCGCAATGCGCGCACGTGTCGTTGCGAACGTGGATTTCGCGATCAGCGAAATCGACCCAAGGCTTTACGGCTCGTTCATCGAGCATCTGGGCCGCGCCGTGTACAGCGGCATCTACGAGCCCGGGCACCCCACGGCCGACGAAAACGGCTTCCGGGGCGACGTGATCGACCTGGTCCGCGACCTGGACGTGCCCATCGTCCGCTATCCGGGCGGCAACTTCGTCTCGGCCTACAACTGGGAAGACGGGATCGGCCCGAAGGAAGACCGCCCCGTGCGCCTCGACCTTGCCTGGCATACCTCGGAATCGAACGAGGTCGGCATCCACGAATTCGCCGACTGGGCCGAAGCCGCCGGGACCGAGATGATGCTGGCCGTCAACCTCGGCTCGCGCGGTCTGGACGAGGCCCGCGCCTTCGTCGAATACGTCAACCACCCCGGCGGCACCTACTGGTCCGACCTGCGCCGCAAGAACGGCCGCGAGACGCCGTGGAACGTCAAGATGTGGTGCCTGGGCAACGAGATGGACGGCCCCTGGCAGATCGGCCAGAAAACTGCCGACGAATACGGCCGCGTCGCGTTCGAGACCGCGAAAGCCCTGCGCGCCTACGACAAGACGCTGGAACTGATCGTCTGCGGCTCATCCACGCCCACGATGCCTACCTATCCCGAATGGGAGGCGACGGTCCTCGACTACACCTATGACAGCGTCGATTTCATCTCGCTGCACATGTATTTCGAAAACCACGAGGGCGACCTTCCGAAGTTCCTGTCGCTTCCCGCGCGGCTGGACGAGTATATCCAGACGGTCGCCGGCATCATTCGCATGACCAAGGCCAAGAAGCGGTCCAAGCGCGACGTCTATATCAGCTTCGACGAATGGAACGTCTGGTATCACTCGCGCGACCAGGACCGCGCGACCCTGCAGGGCGAAGACGGCTGGCCCTTCGCGCCCCCGCTTCTGGAAGATATCTACGACTTCGCCGACGTGCTTCAGGTCGGCGCCATCCTCAACACCTTCATCCGCCGCGCGGATGTGGTGAAGGTCGGCTGCCTTGCGCAACTGGTGAACGTGATCGCGCCGATCATGACGGTCAAGGACGGGCCGGCATGGCGGCAGACGACCTTCTGGCCCTATTACTTCGCCTCGCGCTACGGGCGCGGCACAGCGCTGAATCTGGCCGTGGACTGCCCCGGCTATGACAGCCCCGTCGCGCAGGACGTGCCTTACGTCGATGTCTCGGCCGTACTGGCCGAGGATGGATCGCTGACCGTCTTCCTGGTCAACCGCCACGAAACCGAGGCGATCGACCTCGACCTGGCGCTTCAGGGCCTGTCCCTGTCGCAGGTCGCCATGGACAAGGTCATCGCCGGTCACGCGCTCGACGCGACCAACGGCCCCGAGGGGGAACCGGTCGTCCCCGTCGACGGCACCGGCGCTGACATCACCGATGGCCGCCTGACGGCGCAGCTTGCCCCCCTCAGTTATCGCATGATCCGGCTGGGCCGCTAGGCACGCCGGACCGAAAGGAACCGCCCCATGTCGGCAGCGATCGACATCCGCCACCTGACCAAGCGCTTCGGCGCGCTGACGGTCCTCGACGACATCTCCCTCCAGATCGAGGACGGTGAATTCGTCGTCTTCCTCGGACCCTCGGGCTGCGGGAAATCCACGCTTCTGCGCATGATCGCCGGTCTTGAAGGCGTCGACGAGGGCGAGATCGCCCTGGGCGACCGGCGCATCGATCCCCTGCCCCCGGGCGAGCGGGGCGTCGCCATGGTCTTCCAGTCCTACGCGCTGTACCCGCACATGACCGTGCGGCAGAACATGGCCTTCGGTCTGGAAAACGTGCGCACCCCGAAGGACGAGATCGAACGCCGCACCGACGCCGCCGCGAAGATCCTCGAAATCGACCACCTTCTGGACCGCAAGCCGCAGATGCTGTCGGGCGGCCAGCGGCAGCGCGTCGCCATCGGCCGTGCCATCGTGAAGGAACCCAAGGCGTTCCTCTTCGACGAGCCCTTGTCGAATCTCGACGCGGCCTTGCGCGGCCGCACCCGTCTGGAACTGGCGCAACTGCACCAGCGTCTGGGCGCCACGATGATCTTCGTCACCCATGACCAGGTCGAGGCGATGACCCTGGCCGACCGCATCGTGGTGATGCACGACCGCAGGATCGAACAGATCGGCACCCCGATGGAGGTCTATCAGCGTCCCGCGACCAAGTTCGTCGCGGGCTTCGTCGGCTCGCCCGCGATGTCGATGCTCCCCGTCTCGGGCGTGACGCAAGGCCCCTCCGGCGCGCGGGTGACGGTCGACGGCGTGGGCGACATCGACACCGCCGTCCCCCTGCCCCCGGGCTTTGCCGCCAAGGGCGCCAGCATCGGCATCAGGGCCGAGGATACCACCCCGTCCGACACAGGCCTGCCCCTGACCGTCGACGTGATCGAACGGCTGGGCGACCGAACGCTTCTGCACGGCCACCTGCCCGACGGGTCCGAACTCGTGGCGCAGGACACCGGGCGTTCGACCGTCACGGCGGGCGACACGGTGCGCGTCGCGGTCGATCCCCACGCGGTCCATCTCTTCGACGCGGACGGCCGCGCCCACCATGCGACGGGGGCGGACTGATGGCCGCCCCGCACCGCCAGTCGCGCCTGTCGAATGCGCTTTTCGCGGCGCCCTACCTCGTCGTCTTCATCGCGCTTCTGGTCGTGCCGCTGATCTGGGGCATCTATCTCAGCCTGCAAAAGGCCGACCTTTTCGGCCTCTACGGCTTCACCGGGTGGACCAACTATGCCCGGGTGCTGAACGACGCGCTGTTCTGGCAATCGGTGCGCAACACGCTTCTCTTCGTGGTGGTCACGGTGCCGATCCTCGTCGGGATCGGCCTGTTCCTGGGCCTCGCGCTCAACGCGCGCACGGGCGGCGCGGCCTTCATGCGCGGGGTCTATTTCAGCTCGACCGTGCTGTCGGTCACCATCGTTACGCTGATCTGGCGCTTCGTCTTCATCCCCGGCGACGGTCTGCTGTCGCTGGCGTTCCAGGCGATGGGCTGGCAGCCCATCGGCTTTCTGTCGACCGAAGGCTGGTCGCTGTTCTCGGTCGGGGTGGCCACCGTCTGGTGGTGTATCGGCCTGCCGATGATCCTGATCCTGGCAGCCCTTCAACAGATCCCCGGCGACCTCTACGAGGCCGCGGCGCTGGACAACGCGTCGCGCTGGCGGACCTTCACGCGCGTCACCCTGCCCCAGATCCGGGGCACGCTGATCCTCGTGGCGACGATCCAGATCGTCATGCAGTTCCAGCTGTTCGGGCAGGCGCAGCTGATGACCAATGGCGGCCCCAACGGCACCTCGCGGCCCATGGTCCTCTATATCTACCGCGCCGCGTTCGAAAACTGGGACGTCGGCCAGGGCGCCGCCGCGTCCGAGCTTCTGTTCCTCATCATCCTCGTGGCCGCGATGGGGCAATACTGGGTCACAAGCCGGGGCCCCCGGACATGAGCGCGACGACCCCCATCCAGCACGGCCACAGCCGGACCCTGTTCTGGATCGCCGTCGCGGTCTCGGTCCTGATGTTCGCGCCGATGGCCTGGGTGCTGGTCCTGTCCTTCACCGACAACGAGGCGCTCAGCCGTGGCACCGAAGCCGCCTTCACCGGCCCCTACACGCTGAAGAACTACACCGACATCGCCGGCAATTCGGGCGTGTTCCGCTGGTTCGTCAACTCGCTGATCGTGGGTGCCGGACAGACCGCCGGCGTGCTGGTCCTGTCCTCGCTGGCGGGATACGCCTTCGGGCGGCTGGAATGGCCCGGCCGCAAGGTGATCTTCGTGATCGTGCTGTTCGGCCTCGCGGTGCCCGAACAGGCGGTCATCATCCCGCGCCACCAGATCTTCAGCACGCTGGACCTGCACAACACCTATATCGGGCTGATGCTGCCGGGCATGTCCCTGCCCTTCGGCGTCTTCCTGATGACCCAGTTCTTCCGCGCCATCCCGCCCGAGATCGACGAGGCCGCGCTTCTCGACAACGCGACGCGCTGGCGGATCTTCTGGAAGGTCCTGTTGCCGCTGACCCTGCCCGCGCAGGCGACGCTTGGCATCTTCACCTTCCTCTTCGCGTGGAACGACTACTGGTGGCCCCTGATCTCGGCCACCGACAAGGACATGTACACGCTGACCATCGGCATCGCATCCAGCCAGGTGAACTTCGCCCAGACCGAAGGCCTGGGCTTTCTGGCCGCGCAAGCGGTGTTCGCCGCGCTGCCGGTGCTGATCGTCTACATCATATTCCAGAAACACGTGGTGACCGCCGTGTCGGGCGGCGCCGTGAAGTGACGAAAGATCCGCCCCGTCCGCCAGAGGTTGGCGGCGGGGCGGCATACGACGGGGCGGGAGGCCCCGAAACCCCAGGGAGGACCCCATGAAGAAACTTCTACTGACCAGCGCCGCGGTCGCATGCCTCGCCACCGGTGCCAGCGCCCAGACCACGATCGAGCTTCAGCGCTTCTTCGGTGCCTGCGATTCCGACTACGGCGACAACACCGATGTCAGCGCGGCCGTGGGCGAATGCGGCATCATCACCTCGCTCATCAACGACTTCCAGGCCCAGAACCCCGACATCACGGTCGACGTGACCACCGTCGAATGGCCCGGCTACGACCAATTGAACGCGCAGCTGGCCAGCCGCAACGCCCCGGACGTCGTCTCGATGCACTACTCGGTGATCTCGGACTACACCTCGCGCAACCTTCTCGAACCGCTGGGCGACATCCTGTCCGAGCAGGGCATCGACACCTCGACCTTCACCGACGCCGCGCTGGCCGGCGTCACCAAGGACGGGCAGATCTACGCCCTGCCCTTCGACAACTGGACGATGCTGTGGCACGTCAACCTCAACCTCATGGAAGAGGCCGGGCTGCTGAACGACGACGGCACCCCCATTGTGCCCGGCAGCACCGACGAGTTCTTCGAACAGGCCGCCCAGTTCAAGGAAGCGACCGGCAAGCCCTATCTCGTGCAGATCCTCGCCAACGAGACGGCCGCCTACACCCGCCTGTTCTACACTTTCCTGATGCAGCAGGGCGTCGATCCCTTCGCCGATCCCAACGCCGTCGACCTCACCACGCCCGAGGCGACCGCCGCCGCCGAATTCCTCAAGCGCATCTATGACGAGGGTGCGACGACCACCGACATGGACTATCCCGCCGCGGTGGCCGGGTTCTCCAGCGGCGAGGGCGGCATCGGGATCAACGGGACCTGGCTGATCGGCGACTACGCCGCCCAGTCCGAAGAAGAGGGCAACGCCCTTTCGGACGGCTACACCGTCTATCCCCTGCCCCAGCTCTTCGGCGCACAGGACGCCACCTATGCCGACGGCCACGGCTGGGCCGTGCCGCGCGATCCGGGCCGCTCGGACGAGGAAGTCGCCGCGATCGGTGAACTCATGGCTTACCTGGCCGAGAATGACGGCGAATGGGCCCGCACCGGCCACCTTCCCGCCGTCGCCTCGGTTTTTGAGACCGAGGAATTCCAGTCCCTGCCCCACCGCGACAACATCGCCGAGGTGGCCGAGACCGGGCAATCCCTCAATCCCGAGGTCCGGCGCCAGTTCGCGATCCAGGACATCATCGGGGAAGAGCTGAACTCGGCCGTGCACGGCAACAAGCCGGTGGACGAGGCGCTGTCGACCGCGCAGCAGCGCATCAACGACCTGCTCGCCAGCCTCTGACAAACGCCCCGGACCGGCGCCACCCGTGCGCGCCGGTCCGGATCAGCCTTCGGCCATCTCCTCGGGGAACAGCTCGGACCAGAAGGCATGGATGGCGCGATGGTTCATCGCCGACATCCAGCCATGCCGCTCGAAATCGTCGCGGGCGGCCCCGTCCAGACGCGACAGGAACAACCGCCGGTCCGCGTCGCGCTGCGTGGGCGACCTGCGCGCCACCACTTCCGCGATCCGCTTCAGCCGCTGCGCCCGCTCGGACGTGGGGGCCGCCGATTCCGCGGGGGCTTCGGGCGTGTAATCCTCGCGCAGCGCCGCGGCCAGATAGCGGGCGGGGTGGCGCACACCCCCTTGCCCCGCCACGTAGTCCAGCTTTTCGGCCACGGCCCCCTCGCCATGTTCTTTCAGCCATTGCCGCGCCAGCCGGTCGCTGACGCCCATACCGCGCAGCCGCTCATAAACCGGCGCATGGCGCAGCCCCTCGCCATCGTCCAGATCGAGAATCCCAAGCTGCGGGTTCTTCTCGATCAGGAACCGGATCTCGGTCACCACCCTGCCCCGCTTGCGCGTCTCAGGCGTCACGACGATGTTGCTGGTCTTGTTGACCTCGGCCACCGCCGGCTTGATGATCTTCGCGTTCAGGTGCTTGAACGTCTCGTAATAGGCGCTGCCCTCCACGCCCATCAGCCGCCGGAACGTCTCCAGCGGCCACCACCCGGTGCTGCCCGTCCGCACGAAGCGGTAACAGTTCTCGTACAGGGCCAGCGCGTATCCGCTGGTGAACCGGCGCTGGATGTTCAGGTTGATCAACGCGAACACCTTCGGGTCGCGCAGCTTCTCGGCCAGCGCGGGGGAATAGGCATACGTGCAGACCCCTTCCTTCAGCGTGGCGAAGGACAGCAACGCCGATACGCCCCATTCCTGCCGCCCCTTCTCGTCCAGCATGTCCCATTCGGCCACGGTTTCGGCCAGACCGCGCAGGGACGCCTTCAGCGTGTCGATATCGTTCGAATTATAGCCCACCATCAGCGCCAGCGTCCGCGCGTCGATCTGGAACTGCGCCTGCTCGCCCAGCATGTCGTAGGCATTCAGCAGCAGCACGTTTGACAGCTTGCGCTGCAACAGCGTCAGCTTGCCCGACACATGGATCGCCGCGACGTGCTTTTTCACCGCGCCCCGACGCAGCGCCCCGGTCAGGGTTTCTCTGGGGATGTCCTCGATCGTCATCGCCTGTCCTTTCACCGCCTCGGGGGGCCGCGCTCTGCCGGGCGGCTCTCCCACGCGCCCATGATGCCCCGAAAGGCACCTGAAAACAATCTTCGCTTTGGGTGCTTTTCCTGCCCCGTGTCTTATCCTGTAGACGGATACCTTAAGCGAAACGAACCCGACCGCGCGCCGCCTTAGGGACCCGTTTACGGGAATGCGCGTGCCACGGATCGCGGCGACGGTGCATTTCCGCGCCCCGCGACTCCGCTTGCGGCCCCAATCCCGCGAATCGGCACCTGTCCCCCCGTGTCCGGGGCCCCTTCATCCCGTGAACGGGTCCCTTTCGCCCCGTGGACGGGCACCTGTCGGGGCGCAAGCCATTGGCGTGATTTGAAAATTATAGAGTGAAAGATTCTAAAGAGTCTTATAGATCCTTAAACAGATACGGTGTTGCCGGGTCATATTTGACTGTTTTTCAGTCTCAGCGGCCTCGGGCCGATTCCCTCAGGCCCATTCATGTGCGATACTTGGCGCGAAGTCAGAAAAACTGACGCATATACGCGAGGCAACATGACATCATCAGGCAAGTCCGACCTGCCCCCCTTCTTCGGCCTCGATCCGGCCAAAGCGGCGGGTCAGCTCGGCGATCCCGTCGACACGGCCCGATTCGCCAAGGCGGCCTCTTTCGCCGCCCGCGGCCGGGACGAGCTCGCCCGCGGCGGCCACGCCCCCGACGGTCGCAAGCGCCTGCGCCTGTTTTCCACGTGGGAGGTGTGCCGCTATCTCATCCCCGTGAATCCCGCGCATTTCCGCCGCGTGCTGAAGACCCACCCGGATCTGCCGCAGGGTACGGGCGACGGCAATTCCAAGTGGTTCTCGCTGGAAGAGGTCATGCGCCTGCGCGACCACTTCGCCACCGAAGGCGCCAAGGGCCGCGAATACCGCCCGTGGCGCCCCGAAGGCCTCGACGCCAAGATCGTCGCCGTCGCTAATTTCAAGGGCGGCGTCGGCAAGACCTCCACCTGCGCCCATCTCGCGATGAGCGCGGCCCTGGACGGCTACAAGGTGCTGGTGATCGATCTGGATTCCCAAGGCTCCATGACCTCGATCATGGGCGGTCAGGTCAAGGACGAATGGCAGACCGCCTTCCCCCTTCTCGCCCGCGATTTCGCCCGCCACCTCCAGGCCGAAAACCGCGTCCGCCAGAACGCCGGCCAGCCCCCCCTGCCCCTCGATGAAACCCTTAACGAGGCGTTAACGGTTTCGCCACGAAACCTGATCCAAAGCACCCACTGGCCCAATATCGACTTGATCGGCGCCCAGCTGAACCTCTACTGGTCCGAGTTCCAGGTCCCCGTCTGGCGCATGCAGGAACGCTCCTGGCCCCTCTGGGATGCCCTGACCAACGCCCTTGGGTCCGAGGATCTTTTGAAGGACTACGACCTCGTCCTCCTCGATACACCCCCTGCCCTCGGCTACCTCACGATCAACGCCCTCGCCGCCGCAGACATCCTCCTGATCCCCCTCGGCGCCAGCTTCCTCGAGTTCGACTCCACGGGCCGGTTCTTCGACATGCTCTACTCCACCTTCGCCTCGATCGAGGATGGCGAGAACCGCGTCCGCACCCGCCAGGGCCTGCCCGAAATGCGCTTCGAATGGGACGCCGTCCGCACCCTGATCACCCGCTTCGACGCCGCCCAGCAGACCGAGCTGGCGAACGTCATCCAAGCCTATTTCGGCGACCTGATGACCACCTTCCGCCAGGACATGACCGCCATGATCGGTCAGGCAGGCGAGCAAGTGAACGGCATCTACGAGGCCGATTACCGAGAGTTCAACCGCGATACCTATGTCCGGGGCCGCGAGACTTTCGACCAGACCTGGGCCGAGGTGAAAGAGCTGATCCTGGGCGCCTGGTGGCGGGACCAGCAGATGGCCCAGGCCGAAGACGACGCCATGAGGGAGGCCTGATCCATGGCACGACGCAGGAAGATCACCGCTCCCTCGGCCGAAGATATGGACCGGATGGAGCAGGAGTTTCGCCGCGAAACCCCCCTTGGCCCCGGCGCCGGGGCGCTGGCGCCGATCGCGCAGGTGGCGGCCGAGACGGCCGGATCCTATCAGCCTGATCCGCCCGAACTCAGGGAGGCGCAGGCCCGGGATAGCCGGGATGCCAGCCTTTATCGCAAGGCCGAGGAAGGCGGGCTGCTGATGATCGATCTTCCCCTTGGGGAAGTCGATGAGGGCGTGATGGTCCGGGACCGAACGGTGATCGATCCGTCCGAGATGGAAGAGCTGAAGCGGTCGATCCAGCGCAACGGGCTGCGGCTGCCCATCGAGGTGTATGACAAGGGTGAAGGCAGCGAACGGCGCTTCGGTCTGATCTCGGGGTATCGGCGGCTGCGGGCTGTCAGGGACCTGAACGGCCTGATGGGCCCCGAGCTGTTCGCCACGATCCGCGCCGTGGTGCGCGAGCCCGAGGAGCTGGGCGGTGCGCTGGTCGCGATGGTCGAGGAGAACGAGATCCGCGCCCAGCTGACCCATTTTGAGCGGGGCCGCATCGCCGTGGTCGCTGCCCGGCAGGACAGCTTCGGCAGCGTCGAAGAGGCCGTGAACACCCTGTTCGCAAGCGCGTCCAAGGCCAAGCGGTCGAAAATCAGATCCTTCGCGCTGGTCTACGAGGAACTGGGCGACATGCTGGACCATGCCGAAGCCCTAAAGGAAAAGGACGGGCTGCGGCTGGCGACGGCGCTGCGTCAGGGGGCCGAGCCGCCCTTGCGCGAAGCGCTGGAGGCCGGGCCGTTCGGCACCGCGGCCGAGGAATGGGCCGCGCTGGAAGCGGCGCTGGACGTGATCGAGGCGGATCAGACCCCGGTGAAATCCCGCGGCGGCCGACCGAAATCCGCGAAGCCCGGGACGCCCGCGGGGTGGGTGAGCCGCAGCAAGCTGCGCCTGTCGAACGGGATCGAGATTGCCTACGGAGCGGATGGGGACGGGCATGTCCTGAAGATCAGCGGCAAGGGCGTGGATCGCGAACTGATGGAGGCGGCGATGGCGCAGCTGGCTCATATGCTTGAAAAGCCGTGAACGGGCAGGGCGGTGCCTTATCCGGGTAAGGCGTCCGTCCCACGGGGTCGGGCGACCGGGTCAACGGCCGCGTCCGTTCGGATTGGGCGCACAGCCTTGTTGTGTTGTCGCGAGGGTCCGCTAAGCTCAGGCTGCGCGGAAGCGCGCCAATCGATATTTGATCGCTTCCGGAATTGCACGGGCAGGGGGTAAGGCCATCGCCGATCTCATCCATATTATCTATGCGTCCCAACCTTTTGGGTACGACAGCGCGATCCTGAGCAATATCCTGAACGAAGCACGCGCGTGCAACGGCCGCGATGAGATCACGGGCGCGCTCGTGTGCCGGCAGGATATCTATCTCCAGCTGCTGGAAGGTCCGTCGGAACCGGTCGAAGCGGCTTATTCGCGCATTTGTCGCGATGACCGCCATGTGGGGATCAACAAGCTGGTCAGCGGGCGGATCGAGTCGCGGATGTTCGGGAACTGGGCGATGCTGCACGACCCGGCCCGGTCCCTTATCTGGACGCAGGACCAGATTGCCGACGGCATTCTGGACCGGACACCTGCCCCCGAGATCGTCGCAATGTTCGAAAGCGTGTCCAGGAATGCGCGGCCCGAGCACCAAAGCTGACGGTTTTGCGACGGCTGTTCCGGCTGGGTCAACCGCAGCGGAGGACGAGAGAAAGACCATTCGGGACCTTCGTGTTTAGCGCGGCGAACATCCGAGTTGATGCAGGTTTCTCGGGCGCCTTGCGCGAGGTTTGAGTAAGGGGCGGCTTCGGCTGGCGTCCAAGAGGCGCTCAAGCGGGAAATCGCGGGGTCGGGATTGGGCGGACCGACCGGGTCTATGGGGATTTCAACCGCTTGATCGCCTTGGTTCCTGCCGGAAGGTCGGGGCGACTTTACGCTTGCAGGCAGGCTCAGCATGGGTTTTGCGAGCTTTGATCCACATGTGTCATATCCCGCAGACATCGACACCTTTGGCGCTACCACCATCTGGGGTGCGCGCATGTCAGTCTGGTCGCGAGCGGTTGAGATTGAGAGTCCGGTCTTTGGCGCGCGCGTCATGCAGCGGCCCTTGCTGTTCCTGGTGGTGCTCTTGGGTGTTGTTCGGGGGCGATTGTCGCGACGATGATCAACTGTCCGCCGCAACATGGGCATGGAAATGCGAGGACGCGGCGGTGCGCATCGCTTCCTTCGATCGTGTCATCGCGAACCTTGCCACGAACCGATGTTTCGGCCCCGAGAAGCTCTCTGATATTGGCGGCACGGTTGGCATTTCCGAAGAAGCCGCAGTGGCGGATGCGGCGCTGGCCCTTTGGCAGGACATGGATCAGGAACCGGCGGATGAACTCGTCGGTCCCGAGGGTCATGGTCTTGTACCGGCCGGGGTCGTTAAGGCGGCAATCCTTGACGCGGAAGGTGATGCCTTGGTCGTCCATGCGGATCAGGCGGCTGTTGGAGACCGCGACACAAATTCCCGCGGCAGGCGATCCACCCGGTGCCGTCCGCAGACAGGCCGCCTCCCGGCACGATCACGTGGACATGCGGCTCGCCCGCCTCAGCAAATTGTAGAGCTCCCGCTTGTTCTGATGGGCGATGCCGGGGATCGGCTTTGGCAACGTGAAGACCAGATGGAAATATCGCACGGGCAGCAGTTCGGCCTCACGTGCCGCCAGCCAGGCCTTTGCCGCACCCGCCTGCATTTGGGCCCGCCTGGCATTGGGGCAGTGCCTGTTGCAGCAGGAGCTGTAGGAGATGTGTTCATGCGCGCCGTCTTCGCACCGTGCGACATGACCTAGCAGCGCCTGTATGACCCGGATATCCACACCGCGCTCCAGAAGATGGGTCGCAAAGGAATGGCGCAACGTATGCAGCGTGACCGGCTTGGTGATGCCTGCCGCCCGCGCCGCTTGTTTGAACAGCCGTGAAATCTGACGGGGAGATAGGTGCTTGCCGCGATAGCCGGGGAAAATGACCCTCTCAGGCCCGGCCCCGCTTGTGTCCTGACTGGTGGGACGTTCCGCCCACCAGTCCCGCAGCAGTCCCAGAATGTCAGCGGGCAGCATCACGTTCCGATCCTTGCGACCCCTGGATTGCACGATGCGGATGATCTTCTGTTCCCCGTCAATGTCGCCGACCCGCAGCCGGACAACCTCGCCCGCCCGCATGTCGCAGCCATGGGCCAGCGACAGCATCACCCGCGTCTTCAGGCTCGGTGCCCAGAGATCATGCCGCCGAAGCGTCACCCGGAACAGAAATTTGACGCCAATCATGGTCTGGTTGCGCGTGCAGATGCTGGTGCCCGTTTCGACAAGATGCTGAAAGTCTCTCACATCATCCGGCGTCGCCGTCTTCGGTGACCGCCCGAGCCAGGCCGCAAACCGCTTGCAGGCGCGCAGGGGGCTGGTCTGGGATGCAGGGCCAAGAGTGCGCGCAGTCATGTCCGCAATCATGCGCG